>Ga0302326_10014504_pt1 | contig 16641 bp, 13 predicted proteins | sample Palsa_T0_3_FD_202264 | JGI IMG/M metagenome (GOLD analysis project Ga0302326, IMG submission 202264) | Peat permafrost microbial communities from Stordalen Mire near Abisko, Sweden - Palsa_T0_3 | ecosystem: Environmental > Terrestrial > Soil > Palsa > Peat permafrost | place: Sweden: Abisko...
GTTGACGCTGATATCGGTGGCGAAACCCTGGATGGTTGGATCGCCGGCGTCGCCTGTGCTGACATCCCATTCGGTAGAGGGATTGCCGGGCTGGCAGTTCTCAGCAACGATGGCATTTGCCGGCGAATTGCACTGAGAATATGCCTGCGCGCCGAGGGCGCACAACAACGCAACGAAAATTCCAACGGTTCGGGGGACCCAATGCTTCCATCCCGACGGCAATAGCTTCAACATGAGTGTCTCGCTCTCTCAATTGCCCGCTAGTTGAGGAACCAGATCGGTTCCACCCGGCAACATGAAACCTAAGATCAACAGAGGGTTCCTGGAAGCCTTATGCACGTGCGGTGCCGAACGAAGAACGGCGCAAGAGCTGGGCAGAGCCTTGAGTTGCAACAACATCCGCGCCGAGACTCCCCTGGATCGGCGAGCGATGGCAACGGGTCGCAATCGACATGCACAAAAGATGAAAGTGAATGCACACCGTTATGGCAACTTCGCATAACCGTATCCGTAATGTCCGTAGTAGGAGCTGCCGCTCACGGGAGCGTCGTTGAGGACGACTCCCCAGAGCTTCGATCCCAAGAGTTCAAACGTCGGGCCCACCAGGGACTTTGCAGTCACGTCGGAACGCACCACCATGAGGGCTCCATCGACGTACGGAAGAACTTCGGCGACGTCGGACATAGGGATCGCCGGGGCCATATCGATAATTACCCATTCAAAAGTATCCTGGAGCTCTTTGAGCAGCGGGAGAAGATTCGACGGAGCAAAGTGATGAGTTGGGGCAGGGAGGCGTTCTCGAACTCCGAGCACATAGAGAGGCCGGCTGCCGACCTGACGGATCACGTCGGAGATCGTGCTTTTGCCGGACAATATTTCGTCGACACCTCCCCAGGTGGGCTCATAGCCCAAGGTCGCGCCTACTCCCGAGGCGCGGAGGTCGAGGTCGACCAAACAGGTGGGTGGGCCGCCTTCGGCCATGCACCAGGCGAGATTGACCGAGGTCAAGGTCTTTCCTTCGCCGGGGCCAGGACTGGTGACGAGAAGCAATCCACCGCGAGGACTCATGGCGCACAGGCGGCGGCGCAACAGCTTATATTGTTCGACCGCGACGCCGTTGGGCTCGGTGACGAAGACCAGACGGGAACCGTTTTGTGGTCGCAATGTGATTGCAGGCGCACTCAGCCGCAGGCGCGAGGCTTCGGCGTCGATGAGATCTTCGGGCTTCACTTGATGGAGTTCGGAGGCAGCATTCATAGGATGGGCCGCGCTTTCAGCAGAAATGCAACGAGCGCCAGACAGGCAACGAGCGAGACGAGCGCGACTCGGAGCGTGATCATTCGCGCGTGCCGCAAATCAGCGTTGCTGGCGATAGGAGGTATGGTTGCGAGTAAGTGGACCTTCGGTGGAAGAAGGCTGGTTAGTTCGGTGGCCGACCGGACTGCCCCAGCAAAGAAGTCCAATGCGAGCACGCATGCCATGGAGAGGACAATGCTCAAAAGGACTGCGCCGAGCATGAGGGGAAGCCGCTTCGGTTTGAAGGGCTTCTCCGGCGTACTGGCTGGGTCGAGTACGGTAAAACGTTCCGCCTGCTGCTTTCGCTCAAGATCCTCGGACATCCCGGCGGAAAGTCTCTTATCGAGGAGAGATTGATAGTTCTGGCGGGAGGTCTCGTAATTTCGGGTGAGCTCGGCAAGCTGGGTTTCGAGAACCGGCACGGATTGCACTTTGCTTTGGTAGGCACCGATCTGCTGCTGCAATGCGGCTTGCTGCTGGGTGTGCCGGTCGATCTCTTTGGCGATGAGACGGAGCCGTAGCTGCGTACCCGGATCATAGGCCTCGGTAGTTGCCCCGGCTGCCTCCGGCATCGCAGCGAGCTTGGCATTTACAGTCTGCAGCCGCGCCTTGACGTTCACAACGTCGGGGTAAGTGTCGGTATATTGCTGATGGAGAGTGACTAACTCATTGTCGAGGCGGTTCTTTTCCTGGAGCAGCCGTCCGCGCTCTCCGAGCGGAGTGGGATCATGAACGTCGACCGGCTTCTGCTGCTGAGTCAGAAGAATGCGTTCTTCATCGAGGCGGCTGATCGCATCGATATTGGACTGAACCTCTGCCTGCAGGCGGGAAAGAGCCTGAAGGTTGCCATCGAGTTGATCGGGCGTCGCTCCGGCATGTTGCAAGCGAAAGGCCTGCAGAGCGGCCTCCTGCTCCTGCAGACTTTTTTGCGCTTGATCGAGTTCGCTGGTAAGAAACTGGGTGGTGACCAGCGCCTGTTGCTGGCGGACTTTGAGGTTCCAGTCGATGAAGCTGGCCGCGAGCTGATTGGCGACGGGGGCAACCAGGTCGCGGTCCTCGTCTTCGTAGGTGATGCTGAAGCTGCTGAGGCCTTGTTCCGAGCCTTGTTTCAAAACGATTTTGATCTTGGACCGGATGTAGTCGAGGATTTCTTCGCGGGTCTTCTTCTTGCGCAGAGCGGGATAGAGATTTGCCTGATCGACGATTTCCTGTAGGCGGGAGCCGCTGAGTACCTGCTGGGTGAGCGTGTTCAGGTGGGCGTTTGGATCGGAGGTGACGGTTGAAGAGACGTAGCGTTCGGGAATCTTTTGGGGGTCGACGAGGATGGTGGTCGTCGCCATGTAGAGATTCGGAATGAGGGTGATGCCGACAATCCCGGCGATGGATAAGAGCAGCGCGGAGAGAAACACGGCGTGAGCGCGCTTCTTGACGACACCGACGCTGTGAGCAACGATCGCGAACGGTTGGTCCGGGCTGTCATTCTTAGGCTGCATAAGTGATCCACGTTCCGTTGAGATACGCTACTGCGAGATGGGGTGAGCGTTGGGGGTCCAGGTCAGTGAGACGAGCGCGACGTTGCGGTTGAAGTTGGCTCCGTTGGAAGATCCGACAAAGCTGCGAAAGGTGCATGCGGTCGAAAGGCCGCGGCGGAAGCTATGGACATAGGAGGAGTCGAAGTAACCTCCGGTATAGGAGCTGAGGTTGGTGAGTGTGGTGCTGGTGACGAAGCCGGCGTCGATGGTAATTGTGTTCGTGGTTGTCAATTGCCGTTGGTATCCGCCGGAGACTCCATCCTGCCAGAGCCCGGGACCGAGATAGGCGGTAACTGGTTGCCGTTCCGCCAGAAAATAGATCTGGGAGCTGCCGGTGAGTTTCGTTGCCAATTTGACGCTGTAGGAGAGGCCCTGGCGAGTTCCACAACTGGGGGTATCGAGTTGCGGGCCTGCTTTTACAGAGAGGAATGTACTTTGGCGAGGCTGCCAGTTGAAGCCGGCTCCGACGCCAAAGGTCGTGCATTTCAGGGGGCCGTAGTAGTAATAGGAGGTCTGCTGGTAGCCGAGGATAGCTAGGGCCGGTGAGAGGTTGCGGCTATAGGCAAGGTTCATTGTGGCTACGGCGTCGCTCTGATTGAGGCCTTCGACGCGATCGAAGGAGTTCGTCAGATGAACGTCGAAAGCGTCTCGTTGCGATCGGTTGAAGTGGAGGCTGGCCTCGCCTTGAAGGTCGGTCACGGTCCCCGCGTTCTCCAGGTAGGCGGCGGAGGTAGGAGTAATGCCGGCCTGGTCGCCCACTGCGGTCGAATCGGCGGGTGCAAGCAGGCGAACGGAATCTTCACCGTGGCTGCCGTGGAAGCCGAGTGACCAGTTCACGCGAGGGCTTAGATTCCCCAAGAGTTTGGCCGACATGGTTTGCATCGTCTCGGCGGAGTAACTGGTATAGCGTGTGATGGTCGGTTGGTACTGGAAAAGAAACTGAGTTCTGCTTCCGCTGGCCTGCACGCCGACATAGGGACTCACGGCGTAAACACCAGTGGATTCGCCGCCGGTCAGGTCTTCAGGGTTACTATCCCATCCACCGGAGACGGTTCCACCGACCAGCAATTGAAATGGTTTGGGGGTATCCAGGGCAATCAAACCGGTGCCGTCGAGCGCGGGTACGTACTGTGGTTCGGGTGTCTGAGAAGTGGACTCGGGCGGAGGGTTGTCCTGCTTCGCCGCGGCACCGGTTGACTGGCTCGACGGGGTACCGGCGTCCTGGTCATTGCCGGTTGGCGACTGAGCGATGATATGGATCGAACACAGGCTCGCCGTGAATACAAGCCCGAGACCGATGCGCTGAAGTACTTTCATCATCTCTACACCTTCCGAAAACCTAGGGAACAACAACTGTGTCGCCCGGTTGGAGACTAATACTCTGCTTTTCGTCGCCGCGGACGGCGTTGTTGTAGTTGAAGGTAAGTTTGTGTTCGGCCCGATTGGTCGTGCGGAGAACGACGATGTTCTTGCGGTTGGCGTAGGGGTTTAACCCGCCGGCCTGGGCGATCAATTGAAGGACAGTGATCGGTGCGATAAGCGGATAGCCCCCCGGCTTCGCCACCTGACCCAGAACATAGACCTGGCGGCTACGAATATCGACCACGCTGACGGTGACCTGGGGGTTGAGGATGTAAGTGCCGAGTCGCGAGGTCAGAGATTGACCGAGTTGACTGGCCGTCATATTGGATACGCTGATTTCACCCAAGAGGGGCAAGGAGACGAATCCGTCGGGGCCGATGGTGACGGTTTGCGAGAGATCGGGATTCTTCCAGACGTTGACGTGGATGACGTCGGCGGCACCGAGGACGAACTGGGACGAGGGACCTGGCGGAAACGGGTTCGCGCTTGCAGGTGCATCGGTAGGGTTAGGGGAAGCGCTCGGCTGTGGGTTCGTCGTGGCGGGGCCCGGGGTCGCAGCCGCGATGTTCTGAGCGGCGATATTTCGACCGAGGCCAGCGGCCGTGGCGAGCCCTAAGACAAGCAATCCGGAGAGGTGAAGTAGACGGTGTGATCGCATCGGATAGTCGTCTCCGGCAGTGATGATGCAAGTCAGTAGCCAAAATCCGAAAGGCAAATTGGCAGCCTCCTGCAAACCTGCCACAGCCTGCGCCTCGGTGGCGCGGCCAAGAATTCTGCAAGTTTCTGCGAAGTATGCACTTGACTGCACGGAGCCGGTGCCAGGGATTGCTGCAAATCTTGGTGGTATGACGAGTAGAGCTCTACGCCGGAGGCTGGGCGGGCAGCGAGGAAGACGGATGGGTCGAGCGAGCCGGCTCTTTGGAACTTGACATGCTTCTCAGTGTCACCGCAACGAGCGGGAAACGGGTATCTCTGGCCAGAACACCTCAGGCGCGAGACAACGACGGTTCCCGTTTTTCCGAGAACTTGGGAAAGATGCGCAATGCTTTGCACAGGTGTGCAGTAGTTGAGTAGAGATCAGTGAATCGCAAGGGGGCAGTGTGATCAAGATCGGCGTGGTGGGTTATGGGTACTGGGGGCCGAACCTGGTCCGAAGCATGTTTGAGGCTGCCGAAACCCAGGTAGTTGCGGTGAGCGACATGCGCGAGGAGCGGCTTCGGCTGGTCAACAGCCGGTATCCGTCAGTGGAAGTCACGACCGACTATTGCCAACTGCTGGACAATCCCGAGATCGATGCTATCGCGATCGCGACGCCGGTCCACGCTCACTACGAACTGGCCTTGCAAGCGTTGCAGAGCGGCAAGCATGTGCTGATCGAAAAGCCGATGACTTCTTCCTCGGAGCAGGCGATCCGCCTTATCGATGAAGCGGAGAGGCGAAAGCTGGTGCTGATGGTGGACCACACCTTCGTCTATACGGGCGCTGTCCGGAAGATCAAGGACATGGTGGATTCCGGACGCCTTGGGGACATTTACTACTACGACTCGACCCGCATCAATCTTGGACTCTTTCAGCGCGACGTCGATGTGATTTGGGACCTGGCCGTACACGATCTGGCCATTATGGATTTCATTTTGCCGTCGGCTCCCTGTGCAGTGGCGGCAACCGGAATCAACCATGTGAGCGGGGGAACTGAAAATCTGGCGTACCTGACGATGTTCTTCGACGAGAACGTGATTGCCCATGTGAACGTGAACTGGCTTTCCCCGGTCAAGATTCGGCGCACGCTGATTGGCGGCAGCAAGCAGATGATCGTTTACGACGATATGGAGCCGAGCGAGAAAGTGAAGATTTACGACAAGGGGATCACGGTGACCGGGGGTACCGATTCGCTCTACAAGGCGCTGGTCGGGTACCGGTCCGGCGATATGTTCGCGCCCCAACTCGATGTCTCGGAGGCGCTGAAGGTGGAGCTGCAGCATTTCGCCGACTGCATCGAGAACGCAGCCACGCCGATCACTGGCGGCTATGCGGGTCTGCAGGTGGTGCGGATTCTGGAGAGCGCTTCTTTGTCGATGAGACAGCGGGGCAAACTGGTCGAACTGGAGTCGAGTCCGCTCAGCCTTTGCTCAGGGGCGGCATAATATGGCGACTACACTGACGCATCCAGGTGAAAGCGAAACTGAGAAAAGCTCCGAGAGCATCGACGCTGGGGAGTCTTTCCGATCGGACCTAAGCCGGATTGCGCCGGACGTTAAACTCGGCCGCAATGTGCGCATGCCTGGGTTCGTGAATCTCTATGGATGCTCGATCGGCGACGACTGCAAGATCGGAGCGTTCGTTGAGATCCAGAAGAATGCGGTCATAGGCGCGCGCGTCAAGATTTCGAGCCATACCTTCATTTGTGAAGGAGTACGGATCGAAGATGAGGTTTTCATCGGGCACAACGTCTCCTTCATCAACGATCGCTATCCGCGGGCGACGGCCGAGGATGGCAAACTCCAGACCGAAGCCGACTGGCAGGTCGTCGGTACATTAGTGAAGCGTGGGGCGTCCGTAGGAACGAGCTGCACCATACTCTGCGGCGTGACGATCGGCGAAGGCGCGATTGTTGGAGCGGGAAGCGTCGTGACGCGCGATGTTGCGCCGCGCACCATCGTTGCGGGAAATCCCGCGAGATTTGTCCGAAGGTTGGAGGCCGAATGAGGGTTCCTTTTGTCGATTTGAAGCTGCTTCATTCCGGGATGGAAGATGATCTGCGCGCGGTCTTCGATCGCGTGCTCAACAACTCGTCGTTTGTTCTGGGCCCGGAGGTTCAGCGGTTTGAGGCCGAGTTCGGTGCGTATTGCGGGACCGATCACTGCGTCGCGGTGAACACCGGGACCGCGGCGTTGCACCTGGTGCTGGCTGCACTGGCTGTCGGACCGGGCGATGAGGTGATCACAGTGCCTCACACCTTTATCGCCAGTGCGGAGGCGATTACTGCGGTGGGCGCGACGCCGGTGTTTGTCGATATCGATCCCGTTTCATTCTGCATGGATCCGACCCTCATCGAGGCTGCGATCACCAGCCGCACGAGAGCTATCATCCCCGTACATATTTATGGGCAGATGGCGGACATGGACCCAATTCTCGAGGTTGCCAACCGCCATGGCATTCCAGCGATCGAGGATGCCTGCCAGGCTCATGGGTCTGAATATAAGGGCCGCAAGGCCGGCTCGCTGGGCGTTGCGGGATGCTTCAGCTTCTATCCGGGGAAGAATCTTGGGGCCTGCGGCGAAGGCGGAGCGGTGACCACGGACGACGCCGAGCTGGCGCAGCGGATTCGCATGTGGCGCGACCATGGTTCGCGGAAGAAGTATGAACATCAGTTTGCCGGGCACAATATGCGCATGGAGGGAATTCAGGGCGGCGTGCTTTCCGTGAAGCTGAAACATCTCGATCGCTGGAACGATCAGCGCCGTTGGGCAGCCGAAGAATATGCGCGGGTCCTTACGGACAAGGAAATAGTCTTGCCGAAGCAGATGGACTATGGACGTCACGTGTATCACCTGTATGTCATTCAAGCGCAGGACCGGGACGGCCTTCGGCAGCAACTGGCCGAGGCGGATATCGAGTCTGGACTGCATTATCCGATCCCGCTGCACCTCCAGGAAGCTTATCGATCGCTGGGTTATCAAGAGGGAGACTTTCCCGTGGCGGAGAAGGCGAAAGACCTGATCTTGTCGCTCCCTATCTACCCGGGCATCACCAGCGAGGCGATCGCGCGCGTTGCCGAAGTACTTGCCGGAGCATCCGCTGAATCACTTGAGGAGATTTGCAATGCAGTCTGAGGCGGAAATCATATCCCTGCCGAGTGGGCGGATGGCGACCGCGGTATTCGGGAGGGCGGAGGCGGTCAACGATCCAGGCTGGGAGTGGGAGTATGCGTCCCACTTGAAGCGCAGCCTCTCTGCGACTGAGCTCAAAGCTCTCTATTCGAGATATCGCGGCGAAGAGGGGCCTTTTGAAGAACTGCAGCGAAGGCTAATATTTCGAGCGATGTGCAAGTCGGCTGGCCATGGCTTGCGGCTCGAGCCTGAGGTCGTTGTAAAACATCCGGAAACGATGGAGATCGGGGACTCGGTATTTATCGGCGCGCAAAGCATGATTCAAGGCCGATTCGATGGGACATGCCGGATCGGGAATCATGTGTGGATTGGACCGCACTCGTATTTCGATGCAAGGCAGCTTGTTATTGAAGACTATGTCGGTTGGGGACCGGGAGCGAAGGTGCTGGGCTCAGCGCACATTGGCGAGCCGATCGACATTCCCATCATTGCCACGGATCTTTTGATTGAATCGGTCGTGATCGGCTATGGAGCCGATATAGGTACGAATGCGACCATACTTCCGGGCGTCCGTGTAGGAGCCCATTCAATTGTTGGAGCGGGCGCGGTGATCACTCACGATGTACCGGAGTATTCCGTTGTAGCGGGCGTGCCGGCGAAGATCATTCGGTACCGAAGATAGAGGTCTTCGGTTATAGGGCGCAACAGCAGATGGCGCTTCGAAACATTTATGCGACCGAAGGGGCGCGAATGAATGAACCCTATTGAGGGAAGCAGAATTCTGATTACCGGCGGAGCGGGCTTCGTTGGCAGCACGACGGCCGATCAACTTTTCGATGCCGGCGCAGCTGAAGTGCGGGTGCTCGACAATTTTGTCCGCGGAAATAGACGGAACCTCGAGCAGTCTGCGCAAGCGGGCGACCTGGTGGTGATCGAGGGGGATATCCGCGATGCCGATACGGTGGATGCGGCGGTACAGGGCGTCGACTACATCTTCCACCAGGCGGCTTTACGGATTACGCGTTGCGCGGAGGCTCCTCGCGAGGCGGTGGAAGTCTTGGTTGGTGGAGTGACCAATGTGCTTGAAAGCGCGGTTCGACACAAGGTAAAGAAGATAGTCGCTGCCTCTTCCGCGTCGGTGTATGGGGATCCATCGTATCTACCTATGGACGAGGAGCATCCGTTCAACAATCGAACTCTTTATGGGGCCGGGAAGGTCGCGAACGAGCAGATGCTTCGCGCGTACTATGAGATGTTTCAACTGCCCTATGTGGCCTTTCGCTACTTCAATATTTATGGCCCTCGGATGGACATAGACGGCGTTTATACGGAGGTGCTGGTGCGATGGATGGACGCGATCGAAGCCGGCAAGCAGCCGAAGATTTTTGGGGACGGTTCGCAATCGATGGATTTCGTTTACGTCGAGGACGTAGCCAGGGCGAACATCGCCGGATTGATCTCGGATGTGACCGACGAGGTGTTCAATGTAGGCACCGGGGTCGAGACCACGCTGAAAGAACTGTGCGCGCTTTTACTAAGGGTTGAGGAATCGTCGCTGGGCCCGGAATTTCTTCCGGCGCGTACGGTGAATAACGTTCAGTCGCGGCGTGCTGCGACTGAAAAGGCGGAACGGCTGTTGGGTTTCCGAACGAGTGTTCCTCTGGAGGAGGGACTGCGCGCCCTTATCGAATGGCGCAAGAGTGCCAAGACAGAGAAAGCGATGGCCGTAGGAGGCTTGAGATGAGCACAGTGTTGAATCCAATTCCGGCCATGATCCCGGTCGCCCGCCCTTACCTTGGCGAGGAGGAGGAACAGGGAGTTCTGGAAGTACTTCGATCCGGGTGGGTGACGCAAGGACCCAGAGTGGCGGAGTTTGAAGATCGATTCGCCAAGTATGTGGGCTGCGAACATGCCATTGCAGTATCTTCGTGTACGACGGCGCTGCAACTGGCGCTGTTTGCCCTGGGAATTAAAGCGGGCGATGAGGTTATTTGTCCAAGCTTGTCGTTCATTGCTACGGCGAACTCAATTGCCTCGGTAGGGGCGACGCCTGTTTTCGGGGACATTGATCCTCGCACCTATAACCTGGATCCCGCCCTGGTTGAGTCGCTCATAACTCCGCGCACGAAGGCCATTCTGGTGGTGCACCAGATTGGGCTGGCGGCGGAGATGGATGCGTTTAAGAAACTAGCCGACAGCCACGGAATCAAGTTGATCGAAGATGCAGCCTGTGCGATTGGCTCGACTTACAGCGGCCGGAGGATCGGGAGACCGTTCGGTGACTTGACGTGCTTCAGTTTTCATCCGCGCAAGATCATGACGACCGGCGAGGGTGGCATGATCACGACCAGCGACTCCGGCCTCGCGGAGAGGATACGCCGGCTGAGGCAGCATGCGATGAGTCTCTCGGACGTTTCCCGACACAATGCCAAATATGCGGCGATCGAGACCTATGACGAAATGGGTTTCAACTTCCGCATGACCGACATGCAAGCTGCGGTGGGTATCGCGCAACTCGGCCGGCTGGCCGAGTTGCTCGGGAAGAGAAACCAATTTGCAGAGCGCTACACGCAGTCTCTTAAGGAGCTTACCTGGATCGAGACGCCTTATGTGCCGGAAGGACGCCGGCACAATTACCAGTCCTACATGGTCCGGCTGACGTGTGATGCCGTGGCGAGGCGAGATGCGATTATGCAAGAGCTACTGGAGAAAAATATCTCCACCCGGCGCGGCATCATGGCAATTCATCGCGAGCTGCCGTACCGGTCGGAGCGCTGGGTTGGCCGGTTGCGGGAGACCGAGTTGGCGACGGATTCCTGCATGATACTGCCGCTGTTTCACCAAATGAGTGAGGCTGACCAGGATTACGTGATTGACGCGCTCTTTGCGGTCCGCGCGTAATCTGTTCGCAAAGGCTATCTATGGAACATGAGGAATCGTCGCAACGCTGCGATCCGGTTGCGATATTTCTTTTCGGCCAGGCGACACCAATCGATCGATCAGGTTGAGATATTCATCTTTCTTGACGTTCCAGTTGTTGCTTTTGATGTAGTCGAGGCCTCGCTCGCTCAATCGGGAGCGTGCGGGAGCATCCTGCAGTAGTCCCACGATTCCGTTGGCCAGATCGTCGATGTCGTCGGAGGTAAAGAACTCTACCAGGCCATCTCCGAAATAGAGCTGATTGATGCGTGTGTCGGAGGCCAGGACCGGCACGCCCATGGCCATGAATTCGAATATTTTTGTGCTGAGAGCTTCATTGCCGAAGGACTGCTTCCGCTTCGGCTCAACGCCGAGGTCCACGCCTTTCATTGCTTCTGCCACTTGCTCGAGTGCGACGCCGGCGCCGATAGTTATCCGGTCGCCAAGGCCCAACTTTGCCACCATTGCATCGAGTCGCGCTCTTTCCGGGCCATCCCCGAAGATCTTGAGTTTGAGATTCGGCATTCGGTCGCGCAGACGATCCATTGCGGCGATGATCAGGTCGACTCCCTGGTGATGGCTAAGCGTGCCGGGGTAACAGAGCACGAATTCTTTGCGGGCTGGCTTGGTTGTTTGCTCTTGACCGCCGAAGAGTGTCGGATCGGGATAGTTGAGAATGGCGCTGGTCCGGTCTGGACGCGCCGATCGACCGAGCAGTCTTTCAAACCAGAGGTGGTTGGCGACGATCACATGGTGGGAGTAGCGCACGGAGAGCTTTTCCATCCATAAGAGCAATCGGAAGACGAAAGACTTCTCCGAGATTTTGAATTTGCTGGCGTATAGCTCGGGGACGATGTCATGGATGTCCAGAATGATCTTTGCGCCGAGCAGACGGGGAACCAGTGTTGAGAATACTTCGAAGTCGGGGACGGAATGGACGTGAATGACGTCGTATTTGCACCGCAGGTGATGTCGGGTCAGCGTCCAAGAGGAGCGAAAGAAAAAGGCGAGCAGCTTCAAGAGGTAGGTGATGGGGCTGGACTCATCGACGACCCGCTGCTGAATGCGAAAAACATTGACCCTGCGGATAACATCGAAGGAAGACTGCGTGGGGCGCCTCAGGACGATCACGTCCACCTGATCGCCGCGCCGCGCCAGTGTTTCCGCATAGCGACGCACGCGATTGTCGGTTTCATAGAACGTATAGGCGACCATACAAATTCTCATCGATCACCGTCCTTTCGTTATGGTTATTGCTACCAAGCGGTCAATGATGTTCTAAGCCACTTGCGAAAGTTGCTCGCAGCTACGCACAATCTCAGGGAACGACAGAACATACTGGTAGAAGACCTGTTTATATATCCAATAGGGAAGGGGTATATGCGTATCGAGCAGAGGCTTGAGCAGGCGGCCCGCGATGGGTTTGATCGGGGCGAGGAGGGTCTTGGCGAGCCCGCGCGATTTGTCGCCGGACGATTCCTTGCCGTGGCGATAAAGTTGAAGAAAGTGCGTGCCGGCGTCGGTCTTGGCGAACTCTGGCCAGGAACTGTAAAGTCTATTGACTCGGCGGATAGTGTCGTCAACGGTTTCAAATTTGTTGTGATATCCGACGGCGGCTGGATTGTAGAGTAACTTGTAGCCTTGCTTTGCCAGACGGTAGCCAAGTTCGATGTCTTCATAGCCGTAAGTGCGGAAGGCCTCGCTGAATATCCCATAGTGGCGCAGGAACGCGGTCTTGACGCTGGTGTTGCAGAAGTACGCGTACTGGAATGGCAACGGAGCGCCGGGGATGAAATAGCCGAAGTTAAACTGCGGGCCATAGAGGCCCGACCATTTCATAAATGGTGTGGGACGCACGTCGGGCAACCAGGGCACATAGCCCAAGACTCCGACGTTCTCCTCGGGATGAAGGCGGTGCCAGGCGACGTGTTCGACGGCGAGCCGCGGGGAGGGGACGATGTCGTCGTCGCCGAGTAAGAGCAGATCGCCTTTGGCTTCACGAATGGCGTGGTTACGGGCCGCGGCAAGACCAAGGTTGACCTGGCGTAGGTAGCGCAAGGTGGAGTTGGATTTAGCGCAGTCGGCGACAACGGAGGCGGTGTGGTCGGTCGAGCCATCGTCGACAACCAGCACTTCGAGGATTCGGTGATCGCCGATTTGGGCGGCGTAGGCTTCGAGGGTCTTGCGTAGAGTTTCTGCGCGGTTAAAGGTGGGGATGACAACTGTTACATTCATATCGCCTCAAGTCAAAGGTAGATAGCAAATCAAGTGCCGATGCTGGAAGTTCGTGGGAGGATTGTGCGTTTGGATGGAGGGGCAATTGGATTGTCGGTCAAGCTGGAGACAAAGCAGAAATTCTGTCGTGGTCCTCATTGTCTTGAGGAAGCAAGACGGGTGAGGCGGCCTCGCTTTCAACCAGGGAGGGATAAATCATGACCAGGGCGATCATCAGCCACAACAGGATCGTTTGTTGTCCCCAGCCGAGGATGGCGACATTGGTCATCTCGAAGTAGAAGGCGAAGAGATTGACGCAAAGGAGGATGCATATCTGATTGCCGGGAGGCGGGAGACTTCGGAACATGGCAATTGCGCGCAGCAAGATGTAAGCCAGGAACGATCCCATCAGAGCGAGGCCTATGTAGCCGGTTTCCGCGAGCAATGCGGCGATGGAGCTATCGCAACTGACGAACGCCATACCGCGGCCGTCGATGGTGCCGCTGAGATGCAGATAGGGAAACGATTGTGGCCCATACCCCCAGATCATGCGGCCCGGGCTTTCATTCAATTTTTGGATGACGAGGTCGTACAAGGCATAACGGTACTGGTAAGACTGTCCCTGCGAAGAATGGTCGTCCACCGTAGCAGCATAGTCGTTCCACAGCGTTTCACCGACGCCGGGACGTACGATGAGGACGATCACGGCGAGCACGCACATAGCGACGATATAGCCCCGAATCTTTCGGCGTCCGAAGAAAAGAAACGGAAGCAGCGAAAAACAGAGGGCCATCCATGGTCCGCGGCTGGAGGTTTTGAAGATGGACGTGAACATCAAGAGCAAACCAACCCAGTAGAAGATCTTTTCCTTCGCGCCGGTCGAGGTGGCGATGAGATAAAGCGTCATCGGGATACCCATGGCGAGGGCGCTTCCGAAAAGGATGGGGTGGCCAAAGGTGGATTGGACGCGGATTCCCCTGGCTTCGTCGAGATACAAGACACCGCTGGTTCCGAAGCGATGCATCTCGGCGGGAAACATCGAGACGACCGACCAATTGCCGTAGGCTTCGATGACTCCGAAGAGAGAGCAGACGATGAGTCCTGCGACGATGCCGCAGAAAATGCGCCGCACCGTCCGGATGTCGGAGATGCTCTTTGCGAAGATGAAGTAGATACCGATGTAGTCCAGGAGCAGGGAGAGAAGTGCCTTGAGGCTATCGACGAAGGCGATGGAGTTGACCGTAGCGAGCGTCCACCATAAGACAATCGCGATAATACCGGCCCTCAGGGGAAGGTTTCTTGGGAGATCGCGATGCCGACGTGTGCCGAGGTAGAGGGCGATGAGAGCCAATGTGACGAGTCTTTGGGTCGTGATGTCAAAGAGGCCAAAGACGGGGACCTTCGATTCCTCGGGAAAGAGGATGAGGCAAAAGGCAGCGAGAGGCAAAGTACCCTCGAAGCCTCTTCTCGCATTGACAATCACGAGCGAAGCGAGGACGAACAGGTCGAGGATGAGGACGAAGGCCACGTTGACGGAGGTTGGTTCAAATAGCTCGATGAGTGACGGCATGCCGCCGCCTGCGCCTGACGATTTCGCAGCACAGAATAGTGAGGGCTAATCCGGTAACGGCCGCCGGGATGAGCATCTTGCGTTCGATATACAACTCGACTGCCTCTCCATGGTTGGCGTAATAGGAGCTAACCAAGTCGCGTCCCCAGGAGTGGGTTGACAAGTAGATATCGCGAAAATCAGAGACCTGGCGCAGCAGATATGCGACCACACTCGACTTTCCAATCGGCTGGTGCTGCAGGTCGAGATCGTTCGGAGAATCGATTTGCAGCGTTCTGGTCCCGTGAGGTGGGATTGCGAGTTGAAGCGAGAGCGATCCAGATTTTTTCTGAGGCGCGGCCGGTACGCCATCGACGAGGATGTCGGCGATGGAGGAGTTGGATGGTTCATCCAACTGAATGTAGAAGTTTCTGGTGGTGGGATCGTGGTTGGTGATTGCGAGTTCGTTCGAGAGCATGCGGACATCGTAATCGCCGTCGGCGCGCTTTCGAGTTTGATAGAGATGTTTAGAGATATCCCCGAAACCGGCCCATTGCGTATCCGGTTGCATCCGGTTGACGACGTCCGCAATCGGGGAGAAGGCGTGAATGCTGTCGCGAAATAAGTCTTGATGAGCGTAGAAAAGCAAGGGATTACCCAGGAAGGACTGGATTGCCAGGTCGGTGGTGGAAACGGGAGCGGCGACGGAATATCTCGAGAGGCTGAGCAAGCCTGCATATGACGTTGTGTAGGGTCTTAGCAGAAAAAGCGGGTCCAGAGGAAACGGCCGATCGAACGGAACGTTCAGGGAGTTCGCGGTGCCCAGAAAGCCGTAGGTCTTCAAGGCCGCGAGTGTGGCTTCGGGGGCTATTCCGTGAGGAAATACCATGAAGCGGTCGTACTCGATACCGGTCAGGCCATGAAATCGCTCCATTCGCGCGACGGATTGCTTGATGTCGGCGATCTGTTGGGAGAGCGGATCGTGGGCGTAGTCGGCGAACTCGCGGTGGGCGTGGTTATTGCCGTGGATGCAGATGGAAAAGCGATTGGGATGTTGGCGAAAGAGGGAAGCGACTGAAGGGACGCTGCGGTCATAGTTCCAGGGAACAAAGGCGATCGTGGTGTGGAAGTTGTGCCGTTCCATCTCGGCCAGTAGGCCGTGGTAGTCAAGGTTTCCGTAGGGCTCCGTCAACCAGGGGTCGTCGATGGTGAAGTTGGCGTAGTGTCCGTCGAGATGCCAGGTGTAGCTTCCGCCTGCATAGGTGAGAAAGAGCAGCATTGGAGCGAGCGAGGAAAATGCCTCCGGCAGACTGGAGGGCTTTCCTATCCAGGAACGATCGAATAGCTTCAGACGAGGAACGAAAAAAACTTCTCCAGAGGGAGTGCGAGCTGCGAGGAGGACAGGCTGGCGATCGTCGGCCGACACCGCGGTCAAGAGAGACGGATTTGGCCGAGATGGACCGGGAACACCGGAGGCAAGCGACAGCGTGCATGCGGGAGCAGTGACCGCAGGAAGGTCCAGTCCGGAGAGCGTGCCGGCGTGGGGAGTGTCGGTCGCGAAGCGAAGCAGTTTTGGAGCAATCGCGCTTTTGGGCGCCTCGCAAGCGCGGATCATGTTTCCGGACCATTGCTGAAGCTGACGGGGACCGGTCTCGACTGTAATGCCGAAGACCAACAAGGGAACGACAGGTCCTCCGGGGCTGCGCACGAGCGCCTGGATGCGAGGATCGATCGAGGGCAGAGAGTCCGCGGAGGCGATGATCGCCAGTACGTGGAGTGGACCCAATTGACGAAGCTGGGCGATGACTCCGTCGGCAGCTTGAGCATCGACAGTTTGAAGGCGGAGCCCCTCAAAGTCGGTCAAGTGGCGTAACTGCCTTTCGTCTTCAGGATTGGAGGTCCTGGTGTGCACCCACAACACATCCTGGGCGCGACTCGT
>Ga0302326_10014506_pt1 | contig 16640 bp, 20 predicted proteins | sample Palsa_T0_3_FD_202264 | JGI IMG/M metagenome (GOLD analysis project Ga0302326, IMG submission 202264) | Peat permafrost microbial communities from Stordalen Mire near Abisko, Sweden - Palsa_T0_3 | ecosystem: Environmental > Terrestrial > Soil > Palsa > Peat permafrost | place: Sweden: Abisko...
GCGCTGTCGGGCGCGATCATCCAGAACCTGACGCGGAACCCGCTCGCGTCCCCGGACATCCTCGGGATCAACGAGGGCGCCGCGGTCGTCGTCGTGTGGATGATCCTCCACAACGAGCCCGACAACGCGATCCCGCTGGGCGCGTTCCTGGGCGCGGTCGGGGCGGTCGCGATCCTGGCGCTGCTCGGCGTCCGGCGGCATTTCTCCGCCTTCCGCCTGCTGCTGATGGGGGTCGCGCTGAACATGGTCCTCGGGATCGCCGTCAGCTACATGCTGCTGTCGCCGGCCGCTCAGAACGTGCAGATCCAGCAGAAGATCACGGAGTACCTGTTCGGGAGCGTCGGCAACGCATCCTGGTATTACATCCGGCTCATCTTCGTCGGCCTGCTGGTGCTCGTGCCGATCGCGATGATGCTGGGCCGGCAGCTGAACATGTTTCAGCTCGGCGAGGACGTCGCCGTCAGCCTCGGGGTCAGAACCACCGTGCTGCAGATCTCGTTCTTCGGTGTCGCCGCGATGCTCTCGGCGCTCGCGGTTACCGTGGCGGGCCCGGTCGGGTTCGTCGCCTTTGTCTCACCGCACATCGCCCGGCGGATCTCGCGGACCGCGAGCGCGGCGTCGCTGCCGGTCGCGATGGGCGTCGGCGCGGTCCTGGTCGTCCTCGCCGACTACATCGGGAAACGGATCATCGCGCCGGTCGAGATACCTCTCGGCCTGATGACCACGCTCCTCGGAGCCCCCTACCTCCTTTACCTCCTCGTCATGGCCGACCGCGACACGGGGGTCGGATGACGAGTGTGTTACCCCGCAAAACGACAGTAATCCAAGACAGGGAGCAATCATGAGTGATCAAGCATCTGAGGTCGTGAGGGACGACTGGCAGGACGCGTCGAAGGCGAATATCGTCGCGTTCAGGGTCGGCAGCTGGGATAACCAGGCGGACCTGACGTTTCGCCGCGAGGCGCTGGGCCGGCTGCGGCATCTCGCGCGTGAGCGGGTGCCGACGGGTAGTTGGTCGGTCGAGATGCTTGGCGATCTGAAGGGGCTGGTCGTGATGGGTGACGGATTCGAGGCGAGTGACAAGGCGTGGCTGTTGCGCCATGACAAGGATGAGATGACGCTCGTGGTCGTTCACGACGGGTGGGCGATGGTCCACAGCGCGAGCGATGACGAGGCGCGCGCGCGGGCTCTGTGCAGTGAGGTTGGGGAGCAGATTCGTGGGTTTGAGCATGATGAGAGCGTGACGCCGATCACGTTCTGGGCGCTCGAGCAGCACGACCGGATCCCTCGGCCGCTGTGGCGAAAGATCGGCACGCCCTCATGGGATCAGGTGTCGGGCAACTACGGTGAGGAGGCCGTCGCGGGGATGGAGGGTCTGTTCCAGCTCGAGGATTGCCCGCCGGAGCGGATGATCCTCTGGCATGGGCCGAGCGGGACGGGGAAGACGCACGCGCTGCGTGCGCTCGCACGGGAGTGGAGCCCGTGGTGCGATATCGCGTTCATCAGCGATCCGGAGGAGTTCATCGGCGGCACCGGGCGCTACTCGCCGACGTATCTGTTCGCGGTTGCGAACTTCCAGGGTGGTCACCGTGCCGTCGACGCGGCCAACCGCAGCACGCTGATCGTGCTCGAGGACGCGGGTGAGCTGATGACCGGCGAGGCGCGCAAGGAGGCCGGCCAGGGACTGTCGCGCCTCTTGAACGTGACCGATGGTCTGCTCGGCCAGGGGCTGAAGGTGATGGTGCTGATCACCACCAACGAGCCGATCGGCACGCTGCATCCCGCCGTGACCCGACCCGGCCGCTGCCTCGCCGAGATCGAGTTCGGTCCGCTCTCGGTCGACCAGGCCAACGAGTGGCTGCGGCTGAACGACTCCGAGGCGACCGTGGATGCGCCGACCACGCTCGCGACGCTGTACGCGATGGCGGCAGCCAGCCGCACCCCGGTGCTCACCGCATGAGCCTCGGGGCCGGTGAGCTTGTGAGGACGGTCAGGGCGGGGCTCGACATGGGTATCGAATGACGAGCGATCTGCGCGCCGAAGGCCTCTCGCTCGGCTACCACGACGGCCCGACCGTCGTGAACGCTCTGGATGTCGAGATCCCACCCGGGCAGATCACGTCGATCATCGGCGCGAACGGCTGCGGAAAGTCAACGCTGCTACGCGGCCTCGCGAGGTTGCTGGCACCGCGTGAGGGTGCCGTCGTGCTCGACGGCGAGGCGATCCACAGCCAGAAGACGAAGGACGTGGCGAAGAAGATCGGGCTGCTCCCACAGGGCCCGATCGTCCCCGCCGGGCTGAGCGTCGAAGACCTCGTCGCACGCGGGCGATACCCCCACCAGACCCTGTTCAAGCAGTGGTCCAAAGCCGACGAGGCCGCCGTCGAGCACGCCCTCAAAGTAACCCAGGCCGACGAGCTCCGCGGCCGGCCCGTCGACGAGCTCTCCGGCGGACAGCGCCAGCGCGTTTGGATCGCGCTCGCGCTCGCGCAAGAGACCGCGATCCTGCTCCTCGACGAGCCGACGACGTTCCTCGACCTCGCTCACCAGCTCGAGGTGCTCGGCCTGCTCACCGAGCTCAACCAGAAGGAAGACCGCACGATCGTGCTTGTCCTGCACGACATCAACCAGGCCGCCCGCTACTCCCATCACGTGATCGCGATGCGCAGCGGGCAGATCCTCGCCCGAGGAAGGCCAGCCGACGTGATCACCGAAAAGACGATCGCGGACACCTTCGGCGTCAGCTGCGTCGTGATCGACGACCCCGTCTCCGGCACGCCCCTCTGCGTACCCAGAGCGGAGCTACCGGTCCCGGCTCAGGCCGTGGCTCGCTGAGCAGTTGATGAAGCGCACGATCGACAGACTCGAGGGCGGCACGCATGAGCCGACGGACCTCGCTCGACTCAGCCAGACCGAGTTCGGAACCCTGCGATCCGCCAACGAGCTCCTCGGCGATCAGCCGGCGCTCGATCGCCGCTACCGGCAGGAGGGCGTACTGCTCCTCGGAGGAGTACTGGGCCCTGACACTCTCCGTCCGATTCGCGACCAGGCCGGCGCCGTACTGATGCGCTGGGGGGTCGCCGAGCGCGTCGGCGAGGATCTGATGTGGACCGGAGAGCCGGTCCCTGAGATCGACGATCGTGAGCTCCACGATCTACCCGCGCTGAACGCGCTGGCCAACGACCTGCGCCCGCTCGAGTTGCTGTGCGACACCGTCTACGGCCGGCGAACGAGCGTTACGCGCCGGCTTGGCCTGATCTTCACCGTCGCCGATGACCCTGCGTTCACGACTCCGCCCCACCAGGATTTCTTGATCGGCGAGCACGGCGTCGACTTCCGACGCCTTTGGTTGCCGCTTACGACCGTGCCCTTCGGAGATGCTGGGCTCGGCGTAGCAGTTGGGTCTCATACGGACGGAGGAAAGCCGGGAGGGCCCGTGACCGGCTACAAGCAGCGCAGGGTCAAGGGTCGCCGTCCACTCGATCAGTCGGGCACCCTGTTGTGCGAGATGTCGGAGCCGTGGGTGACATCGTCGTTCGAGCTCGGCGACGTGTTGATGTTCCATCGGCACCTGGTGCATGCGGGTATCCCGCCCGCGAGCGACCGCGTGCGCATCTCGCTGCAGACGATCGTCTCACTCGAAGGCGAAAAGCACCATTACCACTGGACCTATCCGGAGACCCACGACTACTTGCAGATTGTGTTGAAGATCGCCACCGCGCTTGGCGCCTCGGAAGCCGAAGCCCATCGAGTCCACGGCAGGCTCGAGAGCAACGGGAACGTGGCGCCAGATGAGGAGAGCGTGCGGGCGGCCCTGGCTGCGCACCGTGCCGACGAGAGGAAGGGAGAGCTATGACTATCGCAAGCATCACTCGCCTGGCGGTTAGACCGCTCGTTCGCCGCGGGCTCGCTACAGGGTTGCTGCTCGCCGCGTGCGCGTGCCTACCCGTGAGCAGCGCTCAGGCCAGCCTCGCCGACTCGGAGATCATTGTCACGCCGTTCGGGGGGAGCGGCGTGTTCCTCGAGTATGGGCAGCTCGAGGGGCTCGCGCCCGTGGTCGCGAACCAGTCCTACAAGGTGATCACAAAACCTGGCGGCAAGGTGCATCGTGTGACGGTGAGCGAAGGTTATTCGATCGACGAGATCATCAACCTCGCCGGCTTCGCCCAGTCGAGCTTCCGCTACGTTGAAGTCACCTTCGGAGCCGCGCAGTCCACCCTGCTCACCGCAGCCCAGGCTACGAGCCCGCCGACCCGCCGTGACTTTCCGGTGCTGTTCGGGAACGGCCAGAAGGTGGCTTTCGCCGACGAAAATCCGGGCGGCTACATCGCCGGCGGAAGCCTGGTCTATGTGAGCCTCTTTCCGGGTCCCCGGCTCACGGTGAAGACCAAGGTTTCGCCGAGCCACCCGACGGCGGGCAAGCCATTGCGCTTCACGGCCACAGTCAAGGGGAAGCAGGCCGGTGAATCCCTGTCGTATCAGTGGGATAACGGCACCGGCCTGAGCTACGGCGGTGGCAATCCACTTGCCCTCCCGTTGGAGGTCCCGGGCACGTACTACGCCTACGCGACGGTCGTCGGGCGCAAGGGCTCGGTGGGAATATCGCCGTATATCTCGTTCCACGTCAGTAAGGCCCCGAAGGCGGCAAAAGGCAAGGGGACCAAATGATGCGTTGGCTTCGCTGCGGGCTTGCTAGCGCGCTAGTGCTCGGCGCGTTCGCCTGCCTGCCTGTGACTAATGCCGTAGCCGGTGGCATCGATGACTGGGAGTTCATTATCACGCCGTTCGGGGCCACGTCCAACGTGAACCTCGAGTATCCGCAGCTCGTGGGGCTCGCTCCCGTTGTCGCGAACCAGTCCTACAAGGTGATCACGCAACCGGATGGCAAGCCGCATGGCGTGACGGTCAGAAGCGGCTATTCGCTCGCCGAGATCCTCAACCTCGCAGGGATCTCCCCCTCTAGCTTCAGGTACGCCCTGGTCACCACGACCGCGGAGTCGACCGTGCTCACCGCCGCGCAAGCCACGAGCCCCCCCACCAGCCGTGACTTTCCGATCTTCTTCGCAAAGGGCGGGGGCTTGGCTCTCGCCGACGCGAACCCGGCGGAGTACATCGCCGGCGGCGGACTCGCCTACGTGCACCTCTATCCGGGCCCGCGGCTGTCGGTCAAGCTCAAGGCCTCGCCGAGCCATCCGACGGCCGGCGAGCGTGTGCGCGTCACGGCTACGGTCAGAGGGCGGGCGCCAGGCGAAACTTTCAGATACCAGTGGGATAACGGTGCCAACCTGACCTACGGCGGCGGTAATCCGCTGAGCCAACCGTTCGAGATTCCGGGCATCTACTACGCCTACGCGGTGGTGACGGGGAGCAAGGGCTCGGTGGGTGTCTCACCGTATATCGCGATCAAGGTCGGTAAGGCGCCAGCGGGCAAAGCGAAGGGGACCAAATGAAAAGCCGGCTTGGCTGCGGGCTCGCTTCCGTGCTGCTGCTCGGCGCGTTCGCCTGCCTCCCTGTGACCAATGCCCAGGCCAACGGCATATCCAACTCGGAGTTCATTATCACGCCGTTCGGGTCCTCCAACAGCCTGGTCCTCGACAATGGACAGCTCGCGGGGCTCGCTCCCGATGTCGCGAACCAGTCCTATCGGGTGATCACGAAGCCGGGCGGCAAGCCGCACAGCATCACCGTCAGCAGCGGCTATTCGCTCGACGAGATCCTCAACCTCGAAGGGATCTCTCCCTCGAGCTTCAAGTACGCTCTGATCACAACCGACGCAGAGTCGACCGTGCTTACCGCCGCGCAGGCTACGAGTCCGCCGACGAGCCGTGACTTTCCGATCTTCTTCGGGGTTGGAAAGCACTTCGCTTTTGCCGACGCGAACCCGGCCGACTTCATCTCCGAACCAGCATACGAGGGCGGCGGGCTGGCCTACGTGAACCTCTATCCGGGCCCTCGGCTCTCGGTCAAGGTCAAGGCCAGGCCGAGCGCTCTGACGGCCGGTCACCGCGTCCGCGTCACCGCCACCGTCACAGGGCGGCAACCGGGCGAGACCCTGGGCTATGAATGGGATAACGGCGCTCAACTGACCTACGGCGGCGGCAATCCACTCATGCAGCCGTTTGAGCTCCCCGGCACCTACTACGCCTACGCGGTGGTGACGGGGAGCAAGGGCTCAGTGGGCGTGTCGCCGTATATCTCGATCAAGGTCAGTAAGGCTCCGAAGGGACCAAAGCGTAAGGGAAAGGCCACGACCAAAGCATGAAGCGCTGGCCCTGGCGTGGAGGATGCGTTCGGTTCGGGCTCGCTTCCGGTGTGTTGCTCGGCGCGTTCGCTTGCCTCCCGGTGACCAGCGCTCAGGCGAGCTTCGCCAACTCGGAGTTCATTATCACGCTGTTCGGGTCCTCGACCACTGTGGTTCTCCAGTACTCAGAGCTCCAGAACCTCATGCCCGATGTCTCCAATCAGTCCTACCAGGTGATTTCGTCACCGGGAGGCACGGCGCAGACCGTGACGGTTAGCAGCGGCTATTCGCTCGGCGAGATCCTCAACCTCGCCGAGATCGCCCCCTCGAGCTTCAACTACGCCGAGATCACGGCGGGCGCCGCGGAGTCCACTCTGCTCACCGCGGCGCAGGCCACAAGCCCTGCCACGAGCGCCGATCCTCCGGTGTTCTACGAGGACGGTGCGAACCAGGATTTCGCGGACTCCAGCCCGACGGGCTACATCAGCGGCTCCGGCCTGGTCTATGTCAACCTCTATCCGGGCCCGCAGCTCAAGGTGAGCATCAAGGCCTCGCCGAGCCATGTGACGGCCGGCAAGGACGTCAAGCTCACAGCCACGGTGAGCGGACAGACGCCAGGCGCATCGATGCGATACCAATGGGATAACGGCACCGGACTGACATACGGCGGTGGGAGCCCTCTAAGCCATCCGTTCGCGATCCCGGGCACCTACTACGCCTACGCGACTGTCTCCGGGAGCGACGGGTCGGTCGGGATCTCGCCGGAGATCTCGTTCGAGATCGGTAAGGCCCCGAAGGGACCGAACCGCAACGGCGGTGGGGCGAGCAAGAAGAAGAAGGCACCTACATCCGGCCCGGGCACGAGAGGCTCGCCGAACGGCAAGAGCGCAACTGGAAAGGGCAAGAGCACGACCGGCAACGGAAAGAGCACGACCGGCAACGGAAAGACCAGCAGCGGCACATCGACCACCACGACGGCCAGTGCGACGACCACCCCCACCGCCACCACCACCCCCACCCCCACCGCGACGACTCCGGCCAAGCAGACCCCATCGCACCACGTCTCCGTGAAGCGAGCACCGCGCCCCGCGGGCCCGCTGCTCTCCGGAATCGCTCTCGGCAGCATCCAACCAGCGCCAGCAGCGAGCGCGCCGAGTGCGGCACGGGCCGGGGCGGTCGATCCCGCTCGCACCGGACACGTCGTCGCCCGCCACGGACTCGGGATCGGACAGGGATTCTGGATCGCGCTCGGCACGCTGTCAACGCTGCTCACCGGAGCGCTGTTGGAGTGGTCGGGGCCGCCACGGATTCCGCCGCGGGCGAGGGTCTTGATCGCGAGGTTTCACTGATGGGTTGGCTGGTCATCGACATGAGCATGCAGGGTCGTTCTGATGGGTGTTGAGCAGCTGCTGTCCCATATCGCGCGAGCCTTGCGAATTCCGGTGCTGGTGCTCGCGATCGTCGCGCTGGTCGCGGTGCTCGCGGAGCTCGGCGCGCTCGCCGTGGATGTGTACCGCCGCCGCCGGCGTTCGCTCGACCGCCTCGAGCAGATGCTCACGGTTGCCGGGTCCGCGATCCAGGACGACGACATCCCGGGGGCGCTGGCGGCGATGCGGGCGATTGCGCTGACGCCGAGCATGGCCGATGTGCTGACCGCGATCGTGCTTCAGCTACCGCTGGAGGACGCCGACGAGCGGATCTCCAAGCGTCTCGCCGATTACGAGTACCAGCATCTGCGTCGCTTGGAGCGCACTCGGATCCTGGTGCGATTTGGACCGGCGCTCGGCCTGATGGGCACGCTGATTCCGTTGTCTCCCGCGCTGAGTGGTCTCGCACACGGCAATGTGACGGCGCTCACGAGCAATCTCCAGGTCGCGTTCAGCGTCACGGTCACGGGACTACTGATCGGCGCGCTCGCGTTCTCGATCTCGCTGGTCCGGGACCGCCTTTACGGGCAGGACTACTCAGACGTCCAGTACGTCGCGGCCACCCTCACCGGTACCGACGGTGCGCTAGCTCCGGCGTTGCAATTGCCCGTTGCCACCGAGACGACAACATGACGAGTAACAAGAGAAGCTCAGGGCTCGCAGCGCTCCGAGAGATGCCGTTCGTCCAATTGAGGTCCTCGAACGCTCTGCTCGACGACCAGAGTGCGCTGGATCGCCGCTACCGGGAAGAGGGGGCGCTCTTCTTTCGGGCGGCGATCGATCCCAACGTACTGCGCCCGATCCGCGACCAGGTCGCCGGCGTGCTCGAGCGCTGGAGCGTGGCGAGGTGGGAGAACGATGATCTCGTTTGGACGGGCGTACCGCTCCCCGATTTCGATCGGCGCGAGCTTCACGACCTGCCCGCTCTGAATGCGCTCAGCGAAGCGAACGGCGACGGCTCGAGCCCGCTGAAGACGCTCGCCGATGCCGTGTACAGCCGGCCGACGAGTGTTTCTCGTGCGCTCACGCTGTTCGCGATCATTCCTGACGATCCGGCTCATACCACCAGCCCGCATCGGGACAACATCAGCGGAGGATTCGCGAACCCGGAGAGGCAGGATGCCGACTACCGGCGGCTGTGGCTCCCGCTCACAAATATCGCCTTCGGGGATGGTGGACTGGCGGTTGCGCTCGGCTCACACGGCGAGCTGTCCGGGACCTTGGTGGAGACAACCAAAGAGCCATGGGCGACCGCATCATTCGAGCTCGGTGACGCCCTGTTCTTCCATGCGCGGACCCTGCACGCTGGGATCCCATTCAAGAGCCACCGCATACGAATCGCGGTCGCGCCGATGATCGCACTCGAGGGACACCCGCACGAGTTCAATCGGACCGTCCCGGAGAGCGAGGATGACCGGGACGAGTGTTCACGGATCGCCGCCGCGCTGGGAGCATCCGAGACGGACGCCGGGGCTGCGTTTCGGCTGCTCACCTTGCGGGGGGAGATCGTTCCGGATCAGGACAGCGTGGCCGCTGCGCTCGCTGCAGTGAGAAAGGGGATTTCCTATCCACCCGATTTCGTCTGGCCCACCGCGGCGCGCGGTCGGACACGACACACCGGTCCGTGAGGTGTATCGCCTTCGCTACAAGAACATGGGACCTCAAGAACCCCCTACCGACGACCTGTTCAAGATCGGTGCCGCGGCTGCGGCACTCGGTGTGAGCCTAGACACGCTGCGGCGCTGGGAGCGGAGGGGGAGAGTCACCTTCGAGCGCCGCGGCAACCAGCGCTACATCTCCTCGCGCGATCTGTCGAAACTGCTCAGGGAGCGCGGCGTGGGCGGCCACACGAGCGCTCGCAACCGCATGCAGGGAACGATCCTCGCGGTCAAGAAGGACGGAGTAATGGCCCAGATCGAGATGGCATGCGGGCCATACCGGATTGTGTCGTTGATGTCACGCGAAGCCGCGGAAGAGCTCGACCTCAAGCCGGGCGACCACGCCGCAGCGATCGTCAAATCGACCACCGTCATCATCGAAACCCGCTGACACGGTCGCTCACGGCGTTGCTGATCGCGTGCCCCAAGCGGTGTAGCCGATCCACGAGCCGTGTTCCGGGCGGGTCGAGAGGGCGTGCTCGATCACGCGCAGGATAAGTCCAAACTCGGCATGGTCGATGCCGACGATCAGCAGGCAACCAGCGTGCGACGTTCCCGCAGCCGCCCATTCGGTCGTGAGCCGGGCGAAGTCCCCGATGTTGAACGTGACCATGACCCGTCCCTCGTCCGTCGCGAGCGCAAGAAGTTGCTCGTCCTCCCAACCGTCGAGCTCGCGTTCCTCGTCCGCGGCGCGGACGTCGTGTCGCTCCGGCAGGGCGGTCGCGATGCGGCGCCCGGACACATGCGCATCGAGGAAAAGCCTCACGGTCCGTCAGTCGCTGACGGCGATCGTGTCGATCGTCGGGTACTGGCGCTGGAGCTCTGCGAGCGGTCGCACGCTCTCGGCAGTTGTGGCGTCGATCTCGTCAGGAAACTCCGCGTAGTAGGCGAGCGCGAGCCGGATCTGTGGCTCCGTCAGATCGGTCGCGGCAGCCATCTCGCCCGGCGCCCGGTACGAGCCTGAAGCCGCGACGATCTCCCAGACGTCGAGCGCCGTGCCGATCACCCAGGGACGGCGGCTCCAATCGCTGCCGCGGAAGGCGATCCCGGGAAACCGGCGGGTCCTCAGCGCCTCCTCAGCGAGCCCTTCGACGACCGCTCCCTTCGTCCGCCGCGTGCGCTTCGCCTCCTCGCTGACAAGCTGGTCGGTGACGTCCGACAGGCGCATGCTGAATGGGGCTGCCTTCGCCATACACAGACTCTATCACCACAATTACGCCGTAAGTGCTGTCAGCAATTACCGCACCGCGATGGGGGCTCCAGGTATGTTGACGACATGGCCCGCGACCGCCGGAAAGTCATCGAGGCGACCGTTGTCGCTGCGACCCTCAGTGGGCTGCCGTCTACGCTGCACGCCCTTCTGGCAGGGGGTAGCGTTGGCGCTGCCGCTGTCTACGTACACGACGCAACATGCGCTGCCGGCACGCTCCTTCCGCCGGGACGCCCTGGATTCTCACGCGGCGTGATCGTCCACGTCGGCATGTCGGGCGCGTGCGGGGAGGCATTGGCCCGAACGTTACCCCGCCGCCATTCGCCTGTGTGGGGTGGAGCGTTCGGCTTCGCGATCGGAGTCGTCAATGTCGGCATCATCGGCCGGCTCTTCCCAGCGATCAGAGCGCTACCACTGATCCCCCAGCTCGCGGATCATTTCGCCTACGGCATGCTGTTCGCACTCGTCGTCGATCGGCGCGTGGGGCGATGAACGCGTCCGTCGAGGACCCCGAGCCGCGGGACGACGTGAAGCCGAGGACCGGCTCGTCGGCGTGGGCGCCGTTTCGCTCTCCGGATTTCGCGAGGATGGCGTCGGCGCAGTTCGTGAGCAACGTCGGTAGCTGGATGCAGACGGTCGGGGCTCAGGAGTTGATGCTGACGCTGACGACATCGGCGACGCTGGTGGCGCTGATTCAGACGGCAGCCGGCCTTCCGGTTGTCTTGCTGGCCGTGCCGGCGGGCGCCATCGGTGATCTTGTCGATCGTCGCCGGCTGTTGATCGCGTCGCAGTCGTTCATGCTGCTCGCGGCGGCGGTGCTGGCCGGGTTGGCGCTCGCCGGGTTGGTGACGCCGTTGGTTCTGCTCGTGTTGATCTTTGCTGTCGGGGCTGGTCAGACGCTGACGTCGCCCACGTGGCAGACACTGCAGCCCGAGCTCGTCGCGCCAGAGGACCGAACCCAGGCGATCGCGCTGGGTGCCGTCAACCAGAACCTCAGCCGGGCGGTCGGCCCGGCGATCGGCGGTGCGCTGTATGCCGCGACTAGCGCAGGAGCGCTGTTCGTGGTCAACGCGGTGAGCTTCGTGCCGGTCATCGGCGCGGTTGCTCGCTGGCGGGGCCGGACGCGTCCGCCGAGCGCTGTCGCGCCGGAGCATGTCCTTGAGGCGATCCGCGCCGGCGCTCGGTATGTAGCCTCGAGTCCGGCGCTGCGCGTGATCCTGCTGCGCGCCGGGTTGTTCATGTTGTTCGCCAACTCGATCTGGGCGCTGCTGCCACTCGTCGCGCGCACGCGGCTGCACCTCGGCTCCGGCGGGTACGGACTGCTGCTCGGTGGTGTCGGCATCGGAGCGGTCGCGGGCGCCGCGGTGCTCCCGCGCCTGCGCCGGGTCGTGACGCCGGGGGCGTTGATGACCGGCAGCACACTTGTGTTCGCCGCTGTGACGTTGGCGCTTGCCTACGCGCGTGTGAGTGCGCTGGCCGCGTTGGCGCTCGTGATCGGTGGCTTCGGGTGGATCCTCGTGCTCTCGACGCTGAACTCCCAGTACCAGTCGACGCTGCCCGGCTGGGCGAAGGCACGTGGCATGTCGTACTACCTGATGATCTTCCAGGGCGGCGGCGCGCTCGGGAGCGCTGCGTTCGGTGTGATCGCGCAATCCGCCGGGCTGACCGGGGCGCTGCTGGTCGCTGCCGTAGGGCTCGCGCTTGTCGCCGTGGCGGGCGTCTGGCTGCCGTTCAAAGCGATCTCGCCGCAAGACCTGTTGCCAGCCGGCGACTGGCCCGACCTGCAGCTCGTCGGCGCGACCGCCACTGATGGGCCAGTGCAGGTGACGGTGGAGTACCGGCCGACGCCGGGACGCGAGCGAGAACTTGTTGAGGCACTTTACGCCGGGCGCCACGCTCGGCGCCGCACGGGGGCGGTGAGCTGGCGCGTGTGGCGCGACGCGGCGGATCCCGGGCGCGTGCTCGAGCAGTTCGTCGTCGGCTCATGGGACGAGCACCTCCGCCAGCATGAGCGCGCGAGCCGCCGCGATCAGGAGCGCCTGGAGGAAATCAGGGCCATGACCGATCCAAGCCAGCCCACGACCGTCACCCACTGGCTGGCAGCCGCCCCCGAGAACGACTGATGATTGCAGGCAGCCCTTTACTTAAGTAAATACTTCTGTTATGCTAGCTAGCGTAAGCAACGATAGGAGTAAACATGGATAGGGAAATCTCTTCCACTACGCAGTACAAGCCGGTCACCGTTGATGTCCCAGAGGACCGCCTGGCCGAGTTCCATGCGTTCTTCGCCCGATTCCTGGCGAGCCCTCGGGGCCGCGGTCGGGGCGGGCGCCATGGCAGGCCGCGCGGCGGCCGGCATGGGCACGGCCCTCGCTGCGCCGGGCGCCGCGAGACCTCAGAGCCAAGCGAGCCGACAACGGCGCCGACTGAGGTCTGATGGCCGACAAGCAAGTCACCGTGGCAGTCCCTGAGGAACGCGTACCCGAGTTCTATGCCTGGTTCGCGTCGTTTCTCACCGCCGAGCCAGGGGGTCTGCCCCCGCTCGCGGGAGGCCGCCGCCGCGGTTCGCGCGGTCAGCGACACCACAGCGAGGCTCAAGCCTGGTCGGCGCAGGACGCCGACCAGGCCGCCTGGCTGTATCGCAAGCTCGCCCCCCAGGCGCGCGAGCTGTTCGACCTGCTTGCCGGTAGCCCCGGCGCACAGTTCGGGGGCGAGGAGATCGCCAAACGACTGAAGCTCGAGAAGGGCGCCCACGGAGTCGCGGGGATCCTCGCGTGGCCCGGCCGCTACAGCCGCCATCTGGATCGCACACTCCCGATCGCTACCGAGGGACGCCCCGACGGCGGCACCGACTACTACATGGACCCCGAGCTCGCCGAGCTCTTCACCGCCGCCCGCGCCTCCTCGCCCACCGGCCCCGCAGGCCGCCACCGGCGAACCCACCGCGAACGCTAACGATCGCCACCATCGGCCAGTTCGCGGCTACGTGCGACCGGCGCGCGGGTGAGTTATGGTCTATAGTCGTTTTGACCGTGACCTAACACCGAGCAGGAGAACACCGATGCCAGCCTATAGCGTGTGGGAGTCACACTTTCTCCCCGAGCAGATGCAGGAGGGTATCGCGATCACCGAGGCGATCTGGCGCGACATGACCCAGTTCGACGGCTACCTCACGCACGAGCTGATCGAGGACCTCGACGACCCCGGCCATCTGCTCGTTGTCTCTCAGTGGACGACCCGCCGGCGCGCGGACGAAACCTTGCGCGAATACGCCACCCACCCCAATGCGCGACGCGTAGACGAGCTGGTCTCGCGCCCGCGGACGCGGTTCGTCGGCCACGCCGTGCCTGGTCGAGCATGACGCCAGACACGCTGCTGGCGCTTGCGAACCTGACGGTTCCGCGTAAGCCCGACCGTGGTCCCACGATCCACCCCGACCCACTCGCCGGCCCCGCAGCAGCCGCGCGGGCGCTGGGCCTACCGCGCCTGGACACCTCCCAGCTTGGTGCGCTACGCGAGCTTCACGGGACGGTCGTCGAGCTGGTGGACGGTCTGCTCAGCGGGCGCCCACTAGCCCGGCCCGCTGCGCGGCTGACCAAGCTCGCGCAGCCGAGCGCCGCGAGGGTACAGCTCGACGGGGGCGCGAATCGGGAATTGCACGCGCGGCTCGAGTGGAGCGACCCCACCCCCGCAGCCAGATTGGCTCGCCGGGTCGCTTTGGAGCTCGGCGAGATGGATCTGACGCGCCTGAAGCGCTGCGAGCGGCCCGCCTGCAACCTCGTCTTCTACGACACGACGCGGTCCGCCACGCGGCGCTGGCATGCCGAATCGCCCTGCGGGGCCCGCGAGCGACAGCGACGCTACCGTGCGGCCGCCCGCTGACTGCTCACAAGTCCCGCGGCGTGACGATGCCGTTCTTGAGCGCGAGCTCGACCAGTCTGACGCGCTTCTGGTTCTGCGGCAGGTCCTCGATCCCGAACTTCCCGAACAACGCGCGCAGGTGGGTCTTGACGGCGTCCACGCTGAGGAATAGCTCGTCTGCGATCTGCTGGTTGGTCGCTGGGGTCACATAACCGCTCGGCTCCTTGAACGGCCGGCACAGCGCGATCAGCGCACGACGCTGTGACTCCGACAGGCTCACGCGAGCGAGCGCTTCGGATGCAACCTCCGTCTCCGTGACGCGCGCGCTCAGTGGGTCGCGAAAGGTGGCGACCGTGTGTCCGAAGCGAACGACATCGCGATCCCGCAGGCGGCGTTTGCCGACGATCCGGTCGCCGTTGAGGTGCGTGCCGTTGCGCGACAGGCCGTCGTCGGAGACCGTCCACTGATCACCGATTCGCTCGAGCTCGGCATGCAAGCGCGACACCTCAGTGTCCCAGTCGAGCAAGATGTCACTCGCCGTGCGGCCGACCGTCACTCGATCGCTCGCGGCGAGGGGAAAGATCTGCTGCTCGCCCGATCCGTCGCGGTAAAGAAGAAACGGCGCCCCTGACCGCTCTGCCTCGATCTGGGCCTTGAGCTCGATCGGACTCTGAAGTGGGACGACAAGGGGATTGTCGGCCATCGCAAGCGCGATCCTAGCGGTGGCGTTGCTACCAGGTGATCGGCTCCCCTTCCGTCTCCTCGGCGGGACGGCCGAGAGCGGTCACCCCGAGGAGGATCTCTGCCGTCGAGTCGACGCCGATCAGCTGCTCGAGGTCCTCGTCGCAGACGGCCGTGGCGAACACGGCGCCGAGACCCATCGCGCTCGATACGAGCAGGGCAGTCTGGCTGAGGTGGCCAAGCCCGATCAGCAGGTCCCGGTACGCCCGCGGAGTCCGGTAGCGCCACTGGAGTCGCTCGATGACCGCCGTATAGAGGATCAGCGCCGGCGCCTCGGCCAGCCATGGTTGACCACCGAGCGCGGTCAGCGGACGCTGCTCGCCGGCCCATCCCCCGAGCTGCTCCAGACCGCCGCGCGTTGGAGCGAAGTGGTAGGCCCCAGGGGTGAGGCCGTCTACGGACCGGGCGTGGACGTAGAGCTCGACGGGATGCAACGCCCCGGCCGACGGACTGGTCTTGAGCGCAGCGGGGCCGCCGGCCTGCTCCAGGACCTCGACGAAGCCGCCGGCCACGTGCAGGATCGCGCCTAGCTCCTCGAGCGCGAGGGCATCGGGGGCGAAGCGCCGCGTCGAGCGCCTGCCGTACAGCGCGTCCAGCAGGTTGCGAGCGCGCCAAGAGCTGTCGTCCGGGCGCGTTGTGGGTAGCGCGATCACCGGCTGATCCGGATAGGTCTTCGCCAGTGCAGGCATCGCGCCGGCCTGGGCGTGGGCGTGGGCTCGAGCGCGCATCTCGGCGACGTCCTCAGCCGCGGAGAGGAAACGCGCGCCGGTCAACGTCCGGCTCGCAAAGTGAAGGTACCGGGCCGCCGGCCCCCAGGCCCCCCAATCGGCGAGGACGCGCTGCTCGCTCGCATGCTCGGTCGAGTCCTCGGCGATCAAGACTCCGGCCTCGAGCAGGCGCGCGGCGATGTCGTGATATTCATCTCCGAGCGCTCGAATGGTGTCGAGGTCGCGCCAGTCACTGAACCAGCGCAGCACCCGTTCGCTCTCGATGCTCAGCGCGTGCTGATGGTGGCCGACGTAGTCGTCCCAGACCAGCTTGCCCTGGTCCCAGAACAGCGAGGCCGAAGCGGCGACCTTGACCCTCATCGCGTGCCGGCCTCCACCGCGGCGAGCGCCGCGTCGAATCTCGCCGAGATCAGCTCGGCCACACGCCGCGAGACCTCGTGGTCGCCCGCGAGCCCCTCTGACCAGAGCCAGTCACAGGCGCCGTTGACCTCGAGGAACACCGGGCCGTCGGGGGTGTCGAGCAGATCGAAAGCCGCCACGTCCAGGTTCCACGTCTGCGCCAGGCGAGCGAGCGGCCGTTCGAGCTCGGGCGGGGTCGGCACGCTGCGAGCGTACACGGCAGGATCCCCCTCCCACAGTGATTCCGGAGATGGCTTGATGACCGCGTAGGTGATCAGCTCACCGCCCACGAGGTAGATCCGGAGCTCCCGACTCGACGCCAGGAACTCCTGCACCATCACCGGGGCCGGCTCGACCGTCTGGCCCTGCTTGAGCG
>Ga0302326_10014507_pt1 | contig 16640 bp, 13 predicted proteins | sample Palsa_T0_3_FD_202264 | JGI IMG/M metagenome (GOLD analysis project Ga0302326, IMG submission 202264) | Peat permafrost microbial communities from Stordalen Mire near Abisko, Sweden - Palsa_T0_3 | ecosystem: Environmental > Terrestrial > Soil > Palsa > Peat permafrost | place: Sweden: Abisko...
GACTGCGAGCCCAGGCACGACAGCCTGGGACATCGTCGGTGTCACAACGACCCTCACCGATCAGTTCCACAGCAGCGACGCATATGACACGTTGCGCGTTGACGTGACGTTTGTGCAAGACATCTCAGATGCTTTACCGGCGCCGGGCCAGCAACTCTCATCAGCCGGCACGGAACTGGGTGTCCAAGTCGCGCTCGATACGGACGGTAATCCTGCCACCGGCGTGTACAGCGGGTGCGATCCGACGGACCCCCTTCGACCCTTCGAATATGGGAGCGATCAGGGGAATGATCCGTCACGTCTGGCCGACGGGAACTATTCAATTATCGACCCGCAAGGTGGCCCAATTTATCAGGGCGCGCCTAATCCTCCGGCCGAGGCCCAAACATCAGTCGCTGGACACGTGTTCTCGCAAACCTTCTTCTTGCCGACAGTTGGCATCCTTGATGGTGCTGCCGCTCCTAAGATCGGTATAGCGGTGGCGTCTTTCAATGGAGCTTCGGGAAGCCCCACTGACTGTATGCCTGCGGGGAGCGCGCTGGAGCTTTTTACAAACTGATCTTGGGACTCGTCTAGCGATCTCGAGACGCGGGCGCGTTTACCGAGCAAAAGATGACGGGCTCTCGTCTCGTTTCTGCCAGGGCGCGTTATCATTTGCGCTTGGATTGGTCGCATAAACGCTGCCTTCAGGAAGCTTCGCGTCCGGCGGTATCGTTGACGAGGTCACGATTTTCGCGAGATACGTCGGCGCGCACGGGTTTTCAAACTCCCAGTCCTGGTTGCCCCACTGGTGGAAGCGATGATCGATATATTGGTGCACGCGGCCATCTATCGGCGCAGTTGGATTCGATTGATCAAATGTTGATGACGAGTTGACGCAGTCTACTGTGGTTTGGATCCTCGTGTCCACGTAGGACGCAGGAAGATTCGATGAAGGGTCCCCTACGACGACACCGACATCAAGAGTTCCGCCTGCGCCGCCGGTGTCGCCTTCCGTAGAGGTGATGCTGGCCGTCCCTGAAGCTATATCGCGGACTCCCGTAACTACAATGTAGGGGTCACTATTGATAAGCCGTGCAGTAACTTCACGTGACCTCGTTGCTAAGAGAGTCGTTCCGCTGTTGTCAGTGAGACGAACCGAGATGGTCGCGGAGATGCGTTGCTCGTCGATCGTTTCCGCGAGGTTTCGCGCCAAGCTCGTCGGCTGCTGATCTTGGCCCTCGTTCGATACTGCAGCTCCATCAGCGCTTGCGCCTGTAACCCGCCATGTGATCGTGGCCAGATAGTTGCACGGCGCGGGTCCGGCAGTCGGCGCCGAAGCCGATTGCGGACAGACGGGCTCAGTGATCGCCGTGCTCGGCGATGCCCAGGCCGAAGTCTTTTGGTCCGGACCATTCTTGGCGACGAAGGCTGCTGCCCATCCGACGAAATCTTGAGTGGCGTCGCTCATCGCGGTTTGTGATTTCGCAAGCACGGTTTGCTGGAGCGAGGTTTTCGCACTAACCAACGTAGTCAACATGACCGCGCCGGAAAGCAGCACCATCGCGGCAATGAGCACGAGCGATTGAATGAGCACCTGGCCTAGCCTCGCGCCTGCACGCTAGCGTCTGCCTGTGAGTTCGCTCTCGTCCGGCGCGGCGTTATCGGGCGGTGCACTTGCAAAATCGAGCTGGGGCGACGCCTCGGCTCCTCCGCAAAGTTGAGATTGTTCGTGAGTCGAACACCACGATGGCGGGGGCGACGCGGCGGGCCAGGGAGACGGCGGTGTCCAATTTGGCGGCGCGTTTTCGGGCCAACACGGATTTGCACTGTCGAAACACGGCGGTGGCGTGTCGATGACGTCGGGCGATGTCTCGGATGGAACCGGTATCGGGCTTGCATTCGGGCCTGGGATCTGCTCGCTGCAGATCGCGGCAGGGGCAAGATTTGCGTAGCCGCCGTGGGTCACGGTGTAGAACGTCCCAGCGGTTGACTCTTTCCAATCGGTGGGATGGTAATCTTCGAGATGGTTGCGGTCGTTGAGCGCGATGCCTTTGATGTTCGCGCCGTAGACTTCGTAGTCACACCAAACCTGCCAAGGGCTCTTCGGGTCCGACGGATGGTAGTTGTATTGGATCTGGTTGAAGATGTGCGCAAACGTCTTTTGGACGATACCGAACCAAGAGCGGTGAATGCTGTTGATGCGGTAGGTGAAGGCGCGAATAGATGGCGCATCGTGCAACGTGAATCCGGCGGGCATCGCAGCGGTCGTGAGATGCAACGTGCGCGAGCCGTGCTGTGTAACGATGACGGCTTGAACCGTCGTATTGCCGCCATAGAGATCGGGATTCGGGATGCCGTTCGCCGGCACGAACCCAACGGGCTCTGCCGATGGACTCACACCGGCTGCGGAGATCAGACCGGAAAGAACCTTCCCAAAAATATTGGGCTGAGCCGCAAGCTCGCTCGCAAATACACTTTGTGCCGAGAAGCTGCTAACGCCGGTAAGCGCCGGATAGTGTCCGTTTGCGTCGATTGCTCCTGTTGCACGGTCGGCAACGCCGATATCCTGCGGCAGTCCGGTCGTCGCCGAAACGTCATAATCGTAGCGCTGCAGCGTTCGCGCCCCTGGGTCCCATTCGTACACCCAATAAGCTTCGTCTCCAACATCAGTCTTGGTGTAAAAATCCAATTCGTGACCTGTCGCTCCGTGTTGGGCCGCGTTCGGTTTGCCGAAAATGTCATTCGTCGGGACGAAGACGGCGTAGGCGCTGGCGGCATCGGCGCGCATGCGATCGAGTTCCTGTTCGAGCGTGATGGTGCCGCTCTGAGCGTCCGAACGGAGCGAAAGAGCGTGCGTGAAGGCGTGCACGATCCCGATCGTCACGAAGCTCATAGCGACGACGAGCACCATGGCGACTAGCACCTCGACGACCGTAAAGCCCCGTTCGACCCGGTCTTCCGTCACGGCGAAGCCTGAGCGTTGACGATAGACCCCGGCGTCGGCGCCTCGATGGCCAGAGACTGACGCTCGCTAACGCTCACGCCGCCAGCGCTTGCCGTAGCGTCGGCGAACGTGCGCGCGCCGAGTTGCGAGACCGAAACGGTCAGCGTTTCGGAGTATCCATTGGCGAGCGCGACCGTCGTCGTCGAAGACTTTCCGACCAACTTCGCAAGAACATTCGTCGAGGACCCGGCTGCCGTTGGGTCGCCATACGCCGTCACCGCCCGAACGTCCGCCAACGCATCGAGCGCATCATCATCGAGTGCGACCTTTAAGTCGCTCTGCGCAATACCGTGCAGGGCGCTCGTGACCGCTCCGGCCGTGCCGAGGATGACCCCGATCGTCAAGGCGATGACGACGACGACTTCCAACAGCGAAAAGCCACGCTCGCCGTCTCGAGTCATATCGTTGTCGAGACATCGTAGCTGCCGTCGCGGCAAGCGAAGGGATGGGTTTCCGGTCGCACACCGTCGGTAACTGCAATGGAAACGCCGGAGTCATTGCAACCGGGATCGCTCGTCAAGAGCACCGGTTGCTCGGAATCGTACGTGTATGGAGCCGCGATGCTCGCGTAGCCGGAAGTGGAGATGAGGATCGCAAACGCATCGCCCGAAGGTGGACCGCCGCCATTCTGAACGACGAACGTTGCGGCCACGCGCATAACGGGGAAACCGGTGTCAATCGGCAGCGGGAAGCTCTGCGACCCACTATTCGGATTGGGGATCGGGCGGGAGTGATACACCGCGACGAGGCTGCTGCCGGCGACCGTTGGATCGGGCGCGACAACAACGGTTGCACCGGTCGGGAACGCGGTGTCCGTCACGTCGCCCGTTGTCATCGCGAGCGAACGCGCCTCAGCGAGTGCTGCCTCTAAGGCAAGCGCCGCCCCGTGCGCATGACCGGGCCGCGCCCCGAAGCTCGCGGCCACGGCAAGCAAGAACGCCGAGCCGATCGCGACACCAACCATAAGATCGGCAAGCCCGAAACCGCGCTGGCACGCCAGGCGCGAATCTGCCGTCGATCGCGTCTCCATCGCTACGTTCAGTGCCCGACTTCGAAGATTTCGGCCGCGTCGGCGACAAGATTTGGGATACCGTCAGGGCCGGACACGCAACCGCCGAAGCTTGCCATTGAGGAACGGAAATGAGCAAAACACTGCCGCCCGTGCATCCAGGGCAAGGATATCGCACGAGCCGTGAAGCCACGTGCTAGTCAATCTCGCGCATAGGCGCATTTCGCAACGTTACCGCAACTGCCGCTGAGAACGCCTTAGTGTCCCCGGACGAAAAGCGGCTCGGGGCAGATATCGCCCCGAGCCGCTCTGCAGAAAGTGCCGTGAAACCTAGGTGTGGATCACGGCTGCGGCGGGGGTGCGAACGCGGCATCGGCGATCGCCGCGGCTGTCGCGTACGGCGGTGCGAAGGCGGCGACTAGATCTCCTGTGTCACCGCGTACGACAACGCCTCGTGGGTTGGAAAACTCGCGGAATCCCTCGATGCCGTGGTGCCTCCCCATTCCGCTCGTGCCGCTGCCGCCAAAGCCAAGCGACGGCAATGCACCCTGCATAGCACACACGTTGACGCACGCACCGCCCGAGGTCGTCTGCGTTAGCACTTGGTTGCTCACGGTCGAGTCGTATCCGAAGACATAGAGCCCGAGTGGACGTTCACCGTCGTTTACTCGTCCGATTGCCTCGTCGAGCGAGTCGTACGCGATCACCGGCAAGAGCGGCCCGAAGATCTCCTCGTGCATCACATCGAGTTCGCCACCCGGGTTGACGATCAGCGAGAGTGGCATACGGCGGCTCGCGCGATCGACGACGCCGCCGTTCTCGAGCTCGACCACTTCGTAACCGGCATCGCGCGCCTGTTGCAGCATGCGCACCAGTCGATCGAGATGGCGCTCGCTGATGATACCGGTACAGTCGCCGCTACGCGAGTAGTCCGCAACGGTCGACGACATGAACGTCTTCGCGAGGTTGACGAACGTATCAACTTTAGCACGTGGGACGAGAACGTAGTCGACCGAGATGCACATTTGCCCGTTCTTGATCATCTTCGTTCCGAGGATGTTCGCTACGGTCGCTTCGTCCACGGCGTCTTCGGTCACGATCGCAGGGCATTTCCCACCGAGTTCGAGCGTGACGGGAACGAGGTTTGCCGCAGCCGCCAGCATCACTTCCCGGCCGACATGCGGGCTCCCGGTATATAGCAGATGATCCCAACGGAGCGTCGGGAACTCGCGTGCGAGCTCGAGACCGCCGACGGCTACCGTCACATGATCCGGCGCAAACGTGTTGGCGATCATCTCGCTCAGTAGCGCGGCGCAGGCAGGCGTGTAGTCCGAGGGCTTGATGATGACGCGGTTTCCGGCAGCAAGCATTTCGATCAGGGGCCCGACGCTCAGGTCGAACGGGAAATTCCACGGTACGATGTTCCCGATAACGCCCTTGGGCTGCTGCCGAACCGATGCACTGGCCGTGCCGAAAAGCGCGGGATCGATGTCACGCTCCTCGACGCTCATCCAGTCACGGAGCCGGCTCATGGCGAATTGCGCTCGCGAAGCCGGCCCAAGGACCTCAATCAGATCGCTGGCTGCTGCCGGATGCGAGCCGAAATCCTCGCTCAGGGCCTTCGAAACGCGCTCGCGGTTCGACATCAACATCGTGGCAAGCGCCCCGATATGTGCCAGGCGCTCCTCGTAGCTAGGAAACGGATTAGCGAGAAAGGCGCGCTTCTGCGCCGCGAACGCGGCGTGCAGTGCACTGATAGCGGCTTCGTCGCCGCGTGCGGTCTCTAGATCACGATCGAGAATCGACATCGTACTCTCCAAGCGTTTAGTGATTTCGTTCACCGGGACATCCGCAGTTCGACGCTTGGCGGCGCATTCATTGCGAGCTAAAGTTCTTGCTCGGCGCCTACCGTTCGTACGCGCTTGCCGTCGCTGCCGTTTGCTCGCACGTTCCGCAGAGTCACCGCAACAGCGGCAAGGACCAATGCTCCTCCGATGATTGCTTGAAACGATAGCGCTTCGCGGAAAAGTGCGGCGGCGAGCAGGGCAGCGACGACCGGCTCGAGCAGCGTTGCCATCGAGATCACCGTCGGCGAGAAATCACGCAGCGCCGCGTTGAAAGCCGTGTGCCCGAGAAGTTGCGAGATGAACGCCATCGCAAGAATGCCACCCCAGGCGGTTCCATCGCCGAGCGCCGGTGGCCCCTCGTGCGCGAACCCCGCGCCGAGGACAAGCGCAAGCGCAGCCCAGCCATAGGTGCGAGCAACGATCTGCCGCGTGCCGAGTACGACGCCGTCATTGCGGGCGGCGTCGCGGACGATCAGCAGATACGCGCCGATGGCTATGCTCCCGATCAGCGCGAGCGCGTCACCAAGAAGCGCGTGACCCGCGACCGGCGGAGGCGTCGGCGTGCGTGCTAAGGCGAGTGCCGAGACTCCGGCGAAAGCCAGGATGAGCGAGATGATATACGTGAACGAAGGCGGTCGCCGTTCCCGCACGATGTCGTAAAGTTCGGTCCAAAGCGGGGTCGTGGTTACGAGCAGCGTCGCAACCGCAACCGATGTGAAGCTGAGCGACGCTATCCAGGTCGCGAAATGGATCGCAAGCGCGATCCCCGCCACCGCGAACGCTGCTTCCCGCCGCAAAGAGAGACGCTGGTAGCGGCGGGCGATCGCGAGCATGACGATCGCCGCGATCGACAAGCGGAGCGCGGAGACGGCAAGTGGACCTGCGCCGAGCAGCGCATAGCGCGCAAAGATCGCAGCCGCGCCGACTGCGAGTTGCGCGCTTAGGAGGCGAAGTATCGGAATGATCGGTCGTCCTGAAGCGTGGGTTCGTCCGACTTAGCGTTCACCGTTACAATATCCGTCGCGGCCGCGCGGGGAGGCGGCTCACCTCTGCCACGCTAAATGTCGCCCATGAGCAGAGCCACGATCCTCGCCTTAGTCGCCTTGGGTTGTGCTCTGTTTCCGTCTCCGTCGCTCTCAGGATCCACGAGGCCGCCCGCCGGCATCAGTTACGATGAGATTCGGCGCGAGTTTTTCGGGGTGCGTCCGGAAGAGCCCGGGCACTTTGACGAGGACCGCAATGCGATTCTCGCGGCGAAAGGGCCGCGCGCTGGCAAGCTCGGGCATCTTTATCACATTTCGTTTCTCGCTGACTCGTGGCGCTTGGACGACCTGCTTGCGATGCATGCGACGATCGTAAAGCCGACCGAAGTTATTCAAATCGACCTGCGTCACAAACGGTACGAGGTCCTGACAGGTAACGCTGCCGTCGCTGCCGTGATCGCCCTAGACGGCGCTCCGTCGGCGCTGGAAAGCGGCGCTGCGCCCGCTCAGAGCGCGACCGCACTCGATCTCAACGAACGTTTCCGAAGTCTGCCCGCACTGAGATTGGGAAACGTCCTGGCTCCCGGCATCGAAATATCACAGACGATCCAGCCGGTCGCGCATGCCGCGACGTGTGTGAAATTCGAGCGCGTCGTCATTGATATCTTGAAATTCTACGATCCGCGTTACGCCGCGTCGCTTTCGGACCTGGCGCGCGATAGCGATGCGGCGCATATCGCGTCGAGCGCGCCGGGCTGCCCCATCACCTACAATTGGCACGGAACAAAAGAAGGCACCGAACCCGGCGCCGATCGCTTTGCACTCTATCGCGTCGACGCAACCGTCATCACCACCTTAACGCCCGGCAAGACTTCACGCAAAGCGCGTGTCGCAGCTACGCTCGTCGAGCGCGCTAACATTCGCGAACTCGGACCACGAGACGCCCCGCTCTTCGCACCTCCCGCGAACTTCAAGCAAGCAGCAACCCCAACACCCGAAGCCACGGACGAGCCGTCGGTCGAGCCGCCGTCAATCGCGCCGGCAGCAAGCGCGCCCGCATCCAAGGCGCCGGCGTCACCCGACCCGGCAATGGAACCGCCGCCAACGCCGAACCCAAACCCAACCTCGCCCTATTGAAAGCCGCGACCGCTAGTGGATGTTCGCGCGGCGATTGACAGCGGTACGCTAGCCGCGTATGGTGGGAAAATCCTCGCGGGAGTTCGCTTCACGAACTGAGAGGGCGATGTTGTCGCCGACCGCCGAACCTGATCCGGCTCATACCGGCGTAGGGAGAGACGGTCGCGCAGGAAATGGGAGTCGAAATGGCCGCGACCGCACAATCGATCACGCGCAAAGGTCACGCTCGCAAGACGTACGCGATCGGCAGCGATCCGTCGATCCGCGTACCGATGCGTGAGATTCTGCTCACCAACGGCGAGACGCACGTCGTCTACGATACGAGCGGTCCCTATACCGATCCCGACGTCTCAACCGACGTCCGTGCCGGCCTTGCGCCGTTGCGTTCCCCGTGGATCGAAAATCGCGCTGATACGCTCGAACTCGAGCGCGCATCGTCGCTCTATCGCCTCGGACGCGAAGCGATGCCGGAGCTTGATGCGGTACGGTTCAGCGCGAAACGCAAACCCCGCCGCGCGAAGCCGGGCGCGAACGTTACGCAGATGCATTACGCCCGTCGCGGCGAGATCACGCCCGAGATGGAATTCGTCGCATTGCGCGAGGGCGTCAAAGCCGAATTCGTTCGCGACGAAATCGCGCGTGGGCGAGCGGTGCTGCCGACCAACGTCAACCATCCGGAACTCGAGCCCTCGCTGATCGGTCGCAACTTCCTCGTCAAGATCAACGCGAACATCGGCAATTCCGCGGTCGCCTCCACGATCGAAGAAGAAGTCGAGAAGATGACCTGGGCCACGCGCTGGGGCGCGGACACCGTGATGGATCTCTCGACCGGCAAAAACATCCACGAAACGCGCGAATGGGTCTTGCGCAACGCGGCCGTTCCGATCGGCACGGTCCCCATCTATCAAGCGCTCGAAAAAGTCAACGGAAAGGCCGAAGACCTCACCTGGGAACTCTACCGCGACACGCTGATCGAGCAAGCCGAACAAGGTGTCGACTACTTCACGGTCCATGCGGGTGTCTTACTGCGTTATATTCCGTTGACGGCCAAACGCGTCACCGGCATCGTCTCGCGTGGCGGCTCGATCCTTGCGAAGTGGTGTCTCGCGCACCATCAGGAGAACTTTCTGTACACGCATTTCGAAGAGATCTGCGAGATCATGAAAGCGTACGACGTAACCTTCTCTCTCGGTGACGGCTTGCGCCCGGGCTGTCTTGCCGACGCGAACGATGAGGCGCAGTTCGGCGAACTCGACACGCTCGGCGAGCTGACCGATATCGCCTGGAAGCACGACGTGCAGACGATGATCGAAGGCCCCGGGCACGTCCCGATGCACCTGATCAAAGAGAATATGGATCGGCAGCTAGCCGTCTGCAAAGAAGCGCCGTTCTACACGCTCGGACCGCTGACGACCGACATCGCGCCCGGGTACGACCACATCACAAGCGCCATCGGCGCGGCGATGATCGGCTGGTACGGCACGGCGATGCTCTGTTACGTCACACCGAAAGAGCATCTCGGGCTCCCCGACAAGCAGGACGTAAAAGACGGCGTGATCGCCTACAAGATCGCGGCCCATGCCGCCGACGTCGCCAAGGGCCACCCCCACGCGCGCCACTGGGACGACATCCTCTCCAAGGCGCGCTTTGAGTTCCGCTGGGAAGACCAGTTCAATCTTTCCCTCGACCCCGAGACGGCGCGCTCGTTTCACGACGAAACGCTGCCGGCCGACGGCGCGAAGGTCGCGCACTTTTGCTCGATGTGCGGACCGCACTTCTGCTCGATGAAAATCACCCAGGAAGTGCGTGAATTCGCCGAGCGGGGCATGGCGGAAAAATCGGCGGAATTTCGAGAAATGGGCTCCGAGGTGTACGTCCCGCGCTAGGGCCGCTTGGAAGCGAGAGCAAGCATGTTCGGCGACCGGGCGAACCGACGGTCGCGAACTCTCATCTTTCGTTCATGCCCTGGGGATATATTTGAGGCATTATAGGGGTGAGGAAAGTGAAGTTGAGCACGAAGTTGATCCCAATGAAAACCGCCACCTTGGGCGCGGCACTAATAGTCGGAGCGCTCGCGGCACCCGCTGCGGCGCAACCGGCGCTCCCGAGCTACGCGACCGGGGATGAGGCGGTCCACGGTCGCGTCTCGGGATTCGACGGTAAGTACAGCCTGGATGTGCGGGACGACCGTGGGTTCGTCGATCACGTCCAGCTCCACGATGGCACGGTCATCAACCCGACGGGACTCCGCCTGTCGTCAGGCATGCGCGTCACGGTTTACGGTCACACGAGCGGTTCGGTCTTCACGGCGAATGAAATCGACACCCCGTATCACGCGTATCCGGTCGCGTACGGCTACCCGTACTACCCCTACTACCCGGGCCCGTTCTATGGGGTCGGTCTCGGGTTCCGCTTCCGCTAGCACGGGAAGAGGTCGAGAAAAAGCCGTCCGGCGTCTCCCCCAAGAACGCCGGGCAGCTTTTTTCGTTAGGCGGACCTAACTCGGCCCTACTGGGGCTCGGTCGAGATGATGCGGATCGCCAGTTGCGCCCGCGAGCGGACACCGAGCTTCACGAAGATGCGGGTGAGGTGCTTCTCGACCGTCTTCTTGGTGATCTCAAGCGTCGTAGCGATGTCGCGGTTGCTCAAGCCGCTCGCGACGCATTGCGCGACCTGGCGTTCACGATCGGAGAGCCGTCCCTGCCAGGGATGGAAAGCTGAGTGGGTCCGTTGCTGACCGCCGACGGAGTGCATGTCCCATCATAGACAGGATCGCCCCGGCACCGGTATGGGGGATTACCCTACTTCTTACCCACGCGCCCGGCCCTCGTGCTCCTCGCGAGCGACGACCGCGGCGATCTGCGCGCGGTTCTTGACGGCAAGCTTCTCGAAAATTGAGGCAATGTGCTTCTCCACGGTCTTGACGCTCACGGACAGTTGCTCGCCGATTGCCGCGTTGCCGCTGCCGGCAGCGATGAGCCGGGCGACCGCGAGTTCGCGTTCCGAAAGCTTACCCGGCGCAGCCGGCGAGGCGGCGCCTTGCGAATGCGCCGCGAGCGGCCGGACCCGTGCGGCCGCGCCGCAAGCGACAAAGAGTGCGCGCGCCTTCGCGGAGTCGCCCGCGATTTCAAGGGCGCGCGCTTCGAAGAGCGGCCAGCCAAGCTCGTGGTAACCAACGGCCGCCTCGGATGCCATCTCGTCGGCATGCTTCTCGTCGCCGAAGCGCTGCTCGAGCACGGCGCCGGCAAGCCGCGCGTTCGCGTGTCCCACGACGTCGTTCGGCAAGAAGTTCTCGAGGCCGATCAGCCGGCGCAACGGCTCGACGTCGGCCAGCTCGAGATGCCGAGCGGCAAGGAAGAGCAGATCTCCGCTCGAGGGCATCGCGTGCGGGAGGTAGGCAAGCGCGCGCCGCAAGTCGGCGCGCGCATCCGCATGCTTGCCGTGCGCCAGGCTCCAAGCCGCGCCCGCAGCGAGAATCGAAGCGTCGTCCGGATTGCCGGCACTGCGGCGCGCGTCGCTGATCTCGGCCAGCATCGCGGGAGTGGTAAGCGTTTCGTCACCGAGTTCGACTGCCACGAGCGGAACGATCGTCGCGAGCGCCATCTGCGATACGACCGATTCCGATCCTCGCAACGCTTCGCGAATATGGGCGCGCGCATCTTCGAGAGATCCGAAATAATAGGCATGCAATGCTTGGACGGAGAGACCGTGCACGTGCAACGCCGCGAAGTCGGTGCGCTCGGGAATTCGGCTTGCGCGCAGGAGAGCGCGTTCGGTGATATCGCGGCGTCCGAGCCACACCGCACTTTGCGCAATCGAGAAGAACGTGACCAGCATGTTGTAAGGTTTGAGCGAGCCGGCCGCTTCAAATAAACGCTCGGCGATCTCGCTCCAGGCCGGCATGTTCCCGTCGAACCACAGCAGGTCCATCTTCGCGGTCATGTAGTTTTGCCACGGCATCGGCGGAAGGTCGCTCGGCGCTACGACCGCGGCGAGCAGTTCTGAAGCGCGCTTGTTTTCGTAGTGGATCGTCGCGAGTCGAGCGAGCGATGCGAGCAAAACGTCGCGTGCGCTTGCGCCGACTTGCTCTCCATGCTCGGCAAGGAAGGTCGTCCCGAACGACACCGCCGACCGGTCGCCGAGATTGTTGCGGCAGATCGCAGCCTTGCCGGCCATGAGCGCCGCCATATCAAAATCGCCGAGATCGCGGTACGCATGGAGCGCGGACTCATAGCGCTCCGATGCCTCGCTGATCGCACCCTGCGCCTCGCTGACCGTGCCGACGCGTTCGAGCAAGCGCGCCGCGCTGGCGCGATCCGGCGCGACCGCCAGGGCTTGTTCGTAGAGCGCCCGCGCTTCCGGCAACGCGGAAGTCGCAAGCGCGCCGGCAGCGGCCGTCTCGCTGTAGCGAAGCGTCTTTTCGGCATCACGTGCCTCGAAGGCGTGGTAGGCCATCGCATCGAGATGACGCTCTGAATCCGGCAGCGCTTCGAGCGTGAGCAGAATACGCTCGTGCACCTTACGAGCTTCCACGTTCAGCAGATCGCCGCGAGCCGCTTGCCGGATCAGGGCGTGACGGAAACGAAAACGCGCTCCGAGTCCTTCGTCTTGGACGAAGATGTTGAGATCGCGACCGCGCCGCAGCGCCGGCAGCACGTCATCGAGTTCGCAGCCGAGCGTCATCGCCAAGAGTTCCGGCTCGAAGCGGTAGCCGAGCATGGCTGCGTGCGTGACGATGCGACGATGTTCGGGCGACAGCAACGCTAAGCGGTCGGCGATCATGCCGCGGATCGAGATCGGTAAACTCGAACGGCGGGAACGATCCGGCGTTTCGAGCGCTTCCTTCAGCAGCTCCTCGGCGAAGAACGGGTTGCCTTCGCTGCGGCGGATGACGTCGTTGCGCTGCTCGCTCGCCAGCATCGCGCGGCCACGCAGCGCGGCGGCGATCAGTTCGCCCGTTTGTTCGGGATCGAGCGCCTCCAACATGATGCGCGAAACGGTCGGCTCCCGCGACAAGCGTGAGATCGAGGCAAACAGCTCCGGACGCGCCTCGAGTTCGTCGGAGCGGTAGGTCGCGACGATCAGAAGGCGTGTTCCGGCAACGCGCGACGCGAGGTACACGAGCAGCTCGAGCGTCGAACTGTCGGCCCAGTGAATGTCTTCGATCGTGATAATCGTCGCACGCTTGCTTGCGATCGAGCGCAAGAACGCAGCGACACCGGCGAAGAGCTCGGTCTTCTCGAGCCGGCCGGCGGCCGGATCGGCCGTTGCGGTCAACTGTTCGAGCGCGCGCAGCGCCGCGGCCGGATGTTCGGCCGGCGTATTCTTCGCAAGGGCCGCCAGCAGCGTGCGAAACGGCCCGAAGGGTTGCTCCGCGTGTTCGATGCACTCGACGCCGGCCACGTGCCGCGGCCGCGAGTTGCCCGCGATCGAACCGATGAATTGCGCGAGCAGCCGCGACTTCCCAATGCCCGCTTCGCCGCCGAGCAACACGACCGAACCGTGACTCTGGGCAAGCGCGCGCCGAGCGTCGTGTAAGCTCTCAAGCTCTTCACGGCGCCCGACGAAGACGGGGCAGACGACCGGTTGCGCTATCACGGTTCCTAACGAACCCTATGTCGAGGCTGCCCGCCTTCCCCCTCTTCTCTTGCGTTACGTGATGGTTAAGTCCGCAAGTGAGGTTCTCAGAATCACATCATGCGGAAGCCGTGGTCGGCCGAGCCGGCTTCGACGGGCTCAGGCTTCGCATCGCCGCTGCGCATCCACGGCATCAGGCTGCGGAGCTTCTTGCCGACCGCCTCGATCGGGTGCGCGGCAGCCTTCTTGCGGAACTCGGTGAAGCGCGGCTTGCCGGCAGCATGCTCGGCGACCCATTCCTGGGCAAACGTCCCGGACTGGATTTCGTCGAGAATCGTCTTCATCACGGCGCGCGTTTCCGCGGTGACGATCCGGTCGCCGCGCGTGTAGTCGCCGTACTTAGCCGTGTTGCTGATCGAGTTGCGCATGCCTTCGATGCCGCGCTCGTACATCAAGTCGACGATCAACTTGACTTCGTGCAGACACTCGAAGTACGCCATCTCGGGCGCGTAGCCGGCGTCGGTGAGCGTTTCGAAGCCCGCGGTGACGAGCGCGGTCAAACCACCGCAAAGCACGGCCTGCTCGCCGAAGAGATCGGTCTCGCATTCTTCCTTGAACGTCGTTTCGAGAATGCCGGCGCGGCCGCCGCCGATAGCCGAGGCGTACGCAAGCGCAACTTCGCGGGTATCGCCTGCGGGGTCCGCTGCGACCGCGATCAAACACGGCACGCCGCGGCCCGCTTCGTATTCCGTGCGGACGAGGCTGCCCGGTCCCTTCGGCGCGACCATGAAGACGTTGACGTTCGGCGAGGGTACGATCGTGCCGAAGTGAATGGCGAACCCGTGCGCAAAGGCAAGATACGCGCCGTCCTTTAGATGCGGCGCGATTTGGCGCATGAAGATGGTGGGTTGTTCTTCGTCCGGCGCGAGGATCATCACGATGTCGGCGCGCGCGACCGCGTGCTCGACGCTGTCGACCGGCACGCCGTCCTCGGCGGCTAGGCGGCGCGACGGCGATTCGTCACGCAGCGCCGCGATCACATCGCAACCGCTGTCGTGAAGATTGCGTGCATGGGCGCGGCCTTGACTGCCATAACCGATGATCGCAATCGTTTTTCCAGCAAGTTTCTTGGGATCGGCATCGCGATCGTAAAAGGCGTTCATCGGGACATCTCCTTATCATCGTTGAGCAGTCGGGTCAATTGAGCGTCGAGCCGCCGCAGGGCGTCCGGCGGTCCGGTAAAGTCGATCGTGGCGAGGTAGTGCGCGTCGCCGGCGCTGACGTTGAGTTTCGTGTACGCGCAACCAAGGCGGTTCGTCAAACCCACGATGCGCTCCAAAAGCCGCCAGTCGTGCATCACCAGCGACAGTTGCATTTCTTCCGACACTTATGCGACGACCGGTACCGGTTCGGATTCCTTGAACGCATTTTCCATCGCATCGTCGGCGGTCGCGCCGGGCGGAATCAGCGGCCAGACGTTTTCAGCCGGGAAGCATGCGCAGTGCAGAATCGTCGGGCCCTTGGCGCGCAAGAAGCGCTCGAGCGCGTCGCGCAATTCGCCGGCATCCTCGACCCGTTCGCCTTCGATACCGTAGCCGCGCGCGATCGTGATGAAGTCGGGATTGTCGGACAGATCGGTGTGCGAGTAGCGGCCTTCCCAAAAGAGTTCTTGCCACTGCCGCACCATGCCGAGGCGCCGGTTGTCGATCAACAAGATCTTAACCGGTAACTTGTAGCGGCCGACCGTCGCGAGTTCCGCGATCGACATTTGGAAGCCGCCGTCGCCGACGATCGCAACGACCATGCGCTTGCGATTGGCCATCTGCGCGCCGATCGCGGCGGGAAAGCCGAAACCCATCGAGCCCAGGCCCGCCGAGGTGATGAAATTGCGCGGGTGGGTCGCGCGCTGGCGTTGCGCGGCCCACATCTGATGCTGACCGACGTCCGTCGTCACGATCGCGTCGTCCGGGGCAAGGGCGAAGAACGAATCGAGCACATCGGTTGCGGAAAGCTCGCCGTGGGGCGCGCGATCGGTCGGCAGCGCGCCGCCGAGGGCCTTGGCATCGAGCGCCCACGAGCTGAAGCTCGAAATCGGATTTTCGGCCAGACGGCGCACCAATTGGCCGAGCGTTTGCCGCAGATCGCCGCGCAGGGCAACCTTGACCGGCACGATCTTGCCGAACTCGGAGGCGTCGACGTCGGCGTGAATGATCTGAGCGTGGCGCGCGAACTTGTCGGGCTTGCCGGTCACGCGGTCGTCGAAGCGCATCCCGAGCGCAAGCACGACGTCGGCTGCATGGACGGCTTGATTCGCGGCCTTCCACCCATGCATGCCGAGCATACCGAGGAAGTTCGGATCGCCGGGCGCAGCACAACCGAGGCCATTGATCGTCGCGGTGTGGGGGATGCCGAGCATCGCCACGAGCTCGCGGTACAGATGGGTCGCGTTGGCACTGCGGCCGCCGCCACCGATGATCGCGACCGGCTTCTTGGCGGCGCGCAGCAGTGCGATCGCCTCGTCGATCGCGCCGGCATCGGGGCGCTCGCAGGTCGGCGGCATCGGCCGGGCCGCGAAATAGTCCATCTTTGGACACCGGGCTTTGAGGACGTCGTTCGGAATATCGACCAGCACGGGACCCGGGCGCGGTCCGCGCGCCACGCGGAAAGCGGCACGCAACGCCCGTTCGAGATCCATCACGTCGCGCACGCAGACGCTGCGCTTGGTCACCGGCCCCATGATCGAGGTGACGTCGGCTTCTTGGAAGCCGTCGGTGCCCATCAGCTCCTTGCGGACCTGGCCCGTGATCGCCACGATCGGGATCGAATCCATCTGCGCATCGAGGATGCCGGTCACGAGGTTCGTCGCCCCGGGCCCCGAGGTCGCCATGCACACCCCGACTCGGCCCGAGGAGCGCGCGTAACCGCCGGCGGCGAAGGCGGCGCCGGCCTCGTGGCGGGTCAGAATGTGCTCGATCGGATGGTCGTACATCGCGTCGTAGAGCGGCATGATCGCTCCACCGGGATAGCCGAACACGACTTCGACGCCTTCATCGGCGAGGACGTCGAGGACGAGTTGTGCGCCGGTTGCGTCGGCGGGCTCT
>Ga0302326_10014509_pt1 | contig 16639 bp, 17 predicted proteins | sample Palsa_T0_3_FD_202264 | JGI IMG/M metagenome (GOLD analysis project Ga0302326, IMG submission 202264) | Peat permafrost microbial communities from Stordalen Mire near Abisko, Sweden - Palsa_T0_3 | ecosystem: Environmental > Terrestrial > Soil > Palsa > Peat permafrost | place: Sweden: Abisko...
TCACGACCACCGGTCCCGACCGCGACTACCTGCTGACCTCTGGCGAGTCGATCACGATGGAGAACTGGCCTGGGGACAGCGCTCCCGCGGGCGTGCCGCAGGTGACGATGCCGGCCGAGGCGCTCCTCCGGCTGTCCTACGGACGGCTCGACCCGGAGCACACTCCGGCCTCGGTCTCGGCCGACCCGGACACTCTGGACAAGCTGCGGGCGATCTTCCCCGGCTTCTGACCCCGGCCAGGCGCGCCGCGGCGGCGCGCTGCTCAGCCGAGCTCCGCGAGCACGAGCGCGGTGGCGTCCTCGGCGCAGCCCCACGACAGGGTGACGCCCGCGCCGCCGTGCCCGTAGTTGTGCACGACGGCGACAGGACCGTCATGGTCTGTCTCGAGCCGGACCAGCGGCCGGCACGGCCGCAGCCCCACGCGGTGCCCGAGCACCGCCGCGCCGCGCAGCGACGGCTCGATCTCCGCGCACCGCGCGAGGATCCGGTCGGCCGTTGCCGGATCAGCGTCCAGGCTCCAGTTGCCCGGCTGCTCCGTGCCGCCGAGCACGACGACGTCGCCGTGCGGGAACAGGTAGGTCAGGTCACCCGGATCAGCGCTGCTGGTGCCGACGAAGAACTCAGTGATGCCGGGATTCGCGGCCACGACAACCTGGCCCCGGGCCGGCGTCACGTCACGGTCGGGCACCAGGTCCCTCGCGCCGGTACCGGTGCAGTTCACGATCACCCGCGCGGCCGGCGCCAGCGTGCTCGCCTCGCTGAGGCTGCTAATTTTCACCGGGAACGAGCTGGTCCCGCCAGCTCGGCCGAACCGCCCCGCGAGGTAACTGAGGTAACCCGGCATCGCCACAATCGTCGCGGTCAGCCGCCAGGCCGCGCGATAGCCCGGCGGCAGCTGACCGGGCGGGCACGGCGCGATGTCAGCGGTCGCTGCGGTGAACTCAGGCGGAGCCGCGCTGGCTTCCCTGCTGGCGGCCGTTCCGGTTGCGGTGTGCGCGATGCCGTCGAGCTCGTTCGCCCCGATGCCGGGGTGACTCAGCTCGGCGAGCCGGTCAAGCGTCACCCGGGCCCAGCGCTCGATCCGGTCATCGCGGCCGACCAGATGCGCACCCCAGATCGCGCCCGCCGTGACTGAGGTCGTGCGCTGCGGTGGCTCGGCCGCCGCGACGGTGACGGCGAGGCCGGCCTCGGCCAGGCAGATCGCGGTGGTCAGGCCGATCACTCCGGCGCCGAGGACAAGCACGTCTGCGTCGTTGGCGGTCACAGTCAGACCCTAGCCAGCCGGCTGCTTCGCTGAGCGCAGCCGGGTGCCGCGCGGATCCCGGTCCCGGTCCGGGTCCCGGTCCGGATCATGGCGCGGGGCCGAGTTGGTGCTGCCAGGACAGCAGTAACGCGCCCCCCACGAGGTGCATGCCATTGACAAAAATAATCTGTATGTAATAATAATCTTGTGAATGAAGTCTGCTATCTCGAGCGAGTGGATCAGGCCGCGGCGCTGCTGAAGCCGGGCCGGATCGAGATCCTGCGGCTGCTGGCGGAGCCGCGGTCCTGCACGGACGTCGGCGGCAGGCTGGGCCAGCCACCGCAGAAGGTCTACTACCACGTCAAGCGGATGGAGGAGGCCGGGCTGGTCGACCAGGTCAGCGAGCGGCGGGTCCGGGGCATCACCGAGGGGATCTACCAGGCGGCGGGCGCGTCGTACTGGCTGTCGCCCGAGCTGGTGGGCGCCATCGGGCCGCGCAGCGCGCAGGACGAGCTGAGCCTGGGCTTCCTGCTCAGCCTGGCTGAGGAGATGCAGTCAGACCTCGGCCGGCTGGCTAGCGCGCCGGGCGACCGGCCGTCCCTCGGCCTGTCCGGTCAGGTCATGCTCCGGCCAGAGGACCGGCAGCAGTTCCTCACCGAGCTCCGCGGCGTCCTGCAGGACCTGCTCAGCCGCTACGGCGGAAGCGAGGGCATCCCGTTCCGCATCGCATTCGCGTGCTATCCCAGAGAGGACACCGGATCATGACCACGAGCTACACCATCCGCGGGACCATCGGAGCGCCGCCCGGCGTCGTGTACGGGGCGCTGACCGATGAGGCAGCGCTGCGGGAGTGGCTGGCCGAGAGCGCGGACGTCGCGCTCGCCGACGGGCGCTTCGACTTCTGGGGCAGGTTCACCCCGGAGGGCGAGCCAGGCCGCAAGCGCCTGCTCGGCTGCGAGCCGGCCCGCTCGATCAGCTTCTCCTGGCTGCTGCAGGACACGCCGACTGAGGTGGCGATCTCGCTCGCGCCCGCCGGGGAGGGCGAGACCGAGGTTCGCCTCACCCATGCGAACGTGCCGGACCGGCGCAGTGACTATGCGGCCTGGGTCGGGGACTACCTGATGATGTCGCTGGCCAACCTGGCGAACTTCGCCGAGGGACGGCCGGTGGCGCCGAAGTGCGACTTCACCGCGCTGACCGAGGGCGAGGCGCGCTGCGCGATCCAGATCGGCGCGCCGCCGGCGCAGGTGTTCGCCTCGCTGATCGAGCCAGCTCAGCTGGAGCGGTGGATCGCGGAGAAGGCCGAGGTCGAGCCCGAGGTCGGCGGGCGGTACAGCTTCGGCTGGGACCACGGCCCGGTGAAGATCGTCGAGCTCGTGCCGGACAAGGTGCTTGCGTACTCCTGGCAGCACACCGACGCGGCGCCGGAGACCGTGGTCCGCTGGGAGCTGGAGGGATCCGGCGGCGGCACGTACCTGACGCTGGTGCACAGCGGGTTCGGCCCGGACCGGACGCCCGAGGGCTATCAGCTCGGCTGGCAGGAGTTCCTGGTGTCGCTGCGGCGGATGCACGAGATCGGAGCTGGCTGGCGCCCGTTTACCAGGTAACCGGCCGGGCGCGCGGCGCCTGGTCTGGCTAGCCGGCTTCGTGCGAGTCGGCCGGGGCCCTGCGCGGGAGCAGCCAGACCAGGCCGAGGCAGACGATGGTGATGGCGCCGACGACGGCGACGCTGACGGTCATCGCATGAACGCCGCCGTGGCGTGCCAGCTGGCTGAAGTACACCGTCGTCACGACAGCGGAGCCGATGGCGGCGGCCAGCTGCTGGACCGCGCTGAGCGAGCCGCTCGCGCTTCCCGCCTCGGCCGGCCCGATGTCGCCGATGGCGACGTCGAAGATTGTGCTGAAGCAGGCGCCCATGCCAAGCCCCAGCACCAGCACCGACGGCGCCAGCATCAGCGGGCTTGTCCCGGTGCCCTGCGCGTGCACGGTCAGCCAGACCCCTGCAACGCCCGCCAGCGTGATCACCAGGCCATAGACGATGAGCGTGCGGCCGAGCCGGGTGACCAGCGGCCGTCCGGCGAACGAGGCAACGATGATGCCGATCATCAGCGGTGCGAGGCTGAGGGCGGCATGGGCCGCGCTGAGGCCAAGCACCTGCTGGAAGAACAGCGAGACCACATAGGCGAGGCCGTTGACCGCGGCAAAGAACGCCAGGCCGAGCAGCAGCCCGGAGGTGAAGCCGCGGTTCTTCAGCAGCGACGGCAGGATGAGCGGCTCGGCGGCGGTGACCTGGCGCACGGCGAACGCGCCGAGCAGGACCGCGCCCGCGATCAGGAAGGCGACGGGCACGGCGGTCCAGCCCCTCGTGGATCCCTCGATCAGGCCGTAGATCAGCCCGAGCATGCTGCCGCCGAGCAGCCCGGCGCCGAGCCCGTCAATGCGGGCAGCCGTGGTCGCCGAATCGTGCGGCAGCACCCTCACGGCGCTGGCGAAGCCGACCGAGCCGAGGACGATGTTGATCAGGAACACCGGGCGCCAGGTCAGGCCGCCGATGTTGGCGCTGATAATGAAGCCGGCCACGATCGGCCCGAGGATCGCCGAGCCGCCGAGTACCGAGCCGAACGCGGCGAACGCCCGCGGCAGCTGCTCCCGCGAGAACGATGCCATCAGCAGGCCGATGCCCTGCGGGATCAGCAGCGCGCCGAAGCTGCCCTGGACCAGCCGGGCGACGATCAGCACGGCCGGGCCGGGCGCCAGCCCGCAGGCCAGGGACGCGAAGGTGAAGCCGGCGATGCCGATGAGGAACATGCGCCGCTTGCCGTAGCGGTCGCCGAGGCGCCCGCCGACGACCAGGAGCACGCCGAGCGCCAGCGCGTAGCTCGCGCCGAGCCATTTGATCAGCGACTCGCCGCCGCCGATGTCGCGCGCGATCGTCGGGGCGGCGATGTTGGTGATGGTGGAGTCCATGAGATCGAGCACGTCGGCGAGCAGGACTACGGCGAGCAGAGCGCGCAGGCGGCCGGTCAGCCGGGACGCGTCCGGCGTTGTGCGGGCAGTCGTGGTGGTGTTCATCGCGAGCCCCCTTTCGGCTGGGATCGGGCGAGTGAGTGCGGTTTCCGGGCATGCGGATCTGGCGAGCTGGCGGATGTGCCGCCGCAGTCAGGTAATGGACGGGAACGGGCAGCCGGCAGTCGGCCGCTGCCGTCAGCTGGCGGCTACCGGGCGGGTTTCCCGGCAGAGTCGTCCCGCGGGCTCCCGGCCTCGGCACCGGCCTGCGGCGGCCGGCTGACGTGCTGCACGCCGTCGATGAGGACGCGGAAGCCCCAGGCGAACCTGGCCGCGCCGGGGCCGGACAGCAGCTCGGCGCGCAGGCTGGCGATATGCGGATGGGCGGCAGCCGAGACCGAGTGCAGAACCTGCTCGACGGCGCGATCTTCCTCATCCGTCCCGGGGATGTCGTTCCTGGTCGCATGCTCAGCCGCGGACGATGTCGCGAAGTGCAGCAGCAGGTCGACCGCCCACGCCGCCCGGTCCGGCGGGACGCCGCCCTCGTCGAGCAGCGCCAGCACGGCCTCGAGCAGGTCGAGGTAATGCGCGCCGGACGGGCGGGCGACCAGTGCCGACTGGGCCAGTCCCGGATAAGAGAACAGCACCATCGTGTACGAGGTCAGCAGCTCGATGAGGCGGTCACGCCACTCGCCGTCCGCGGTCACCGGAGTCAGGTCGACGACGCCGAGCAGCTCGTCGAGCACGGCCGCGTGCAGTTCATCGGTGTTGCGGACGTAGACATACAGCGAGGCAGGCCCGGTGTCGAGCTCCTGAGCAAGGCGGCGCATCGTCACCCGGGCCAGGCCCTCGGATCGCACCAGCGCGACCGCGGTGGCGATGATGCCCTCGCGGGTCAGCGCCGGCTTCGCCGGGCGCTCCCGGCGGCTGCGCGTCCGGACCTGGGCGGGGGCTTCCCCCGGGCCGGACTCAGAACCCCGTGGTGCTGCTCTCTGCGGTGTCATGCCTGCAGTCTAACGAACATGTTCGTAAAGAACAAGTTCGCTCCGAACATGTTCGCAGATGCCCAGCTCACGGCCGCCGGGCTAGCCGATCGCGTCGGCCTCGGCCGCCAGCCCTGCGGCCAGCTCCCGGACGGCCAGCGCTGCCCGGTGGTGCAGGCCGCCGCCGAAGGTAATCCTGGCGACGCCAAGCCCGGCCAGCTCACTGATGCCCGGGCCGCCTGGCGCGAGCAGCGCGTTCACCGGACCCTCGACCCGCCGCACGAGCTCCGCCAGAGCGGCGGGCGGCGCGAGGATCGGGTAGACGCAGTCGGCGCCGGCGGCAAGGTACCGGCTTGCCCGCGCGACCGCCTCATCGGTGGCGGTGTCCGCGCCCGCGTCCGCTGACCGGCCGGCACCGCGGACGAACACGTCGACGCGGGCGTTCACGACGAGGGCCGGTCCCGCGGCCGCGCGCACGGCAGCCAGGAAGTCCGCCTGGCGCTCCGGGTCGGTCAGCTCGCCCGTTGCCGGATCGGAGTCCTCCAGGTTGCAGCCGACCACGCCGGCGTCGGCGAGCCGCCCGGCAAGCCCGGCGGGCGTCAGCCCGTAGCCGTCCTCGATGTCGGCCGTGACCGGCACGCTGACACTGCGCGCGATCCTGGCGACCGCGCCGAGCATCTCCGCTCCCGGCGTCTGCCCGTCCCGGTAGCCGAGCGTGGCCGCCACGGCCGCGCTCGACGTTGCCAGCGCGGCGAAGCGCGCGTCGGCGAACGCGCGGGCGCTGACCGGATCCCAGACGTTCGGCAGGATCAGCGGCTGCGGGCCGTGATGCAGGACCCGCAGCCGCTCGGCCGCGCTGACCAGGCTGCCTGTCGTGCTCACGGCTGGTAGGAGCCGGGCAGCCAGGCGCGGGTGGTGACGCCGATAGCGTTCCACGCGTTGATGGTTACGATCAGGCTCACGAGCGCCGCGAGCTCGTCCTCCTTGAACTGCTCGGCCGCCTGCGCCACATCGGCGTCGGGCACGTGCGTCTGCGGCATCAGCGTGACTGACTCGGTCAGCGCCAGCGCGGCCCGCTCGCGGTCGGTGAAGAACGGCGTCTCCCGCCAGGCTGGCAGCGCATAGATCCGCTGCTCGGTCTCGCCTGCCGCCCGCGCGTCCTTGGTGTGCATGTCGATGCAGAAGGCGCACCCGTTCAGCTGCGACGCGCGGATGCGCACCAGCTCGCGCAGCCGCACGTCGAACTCGGTCTTGTCGAGCTCCTTCGTCGCCGCCTGGTCGAGGTGCGCCACCGCGCGGTAGAAGCCCGCGGCGTGCGTCTCGAAGTCGATCCTGGCCTCACTCGCAGTCATGTGAGTTCCTCCTCGTGGGTTTCGGTCTGCCTTCACGCTACTGAGGAAGAGGATCAGATTTAAGATCCAATCCTATGAAGGGAACGTGGGCCACTTCCGCCAGTCTCGACCTCCACCTCGAGCTGTCGGGGACCCGGCCGAGGGCCGCTCTGGAGGCCGCGCTGCGGGACGCCGTCCGCAGCGGCAGGCTGTCGGCGGGGACACCGCTGCCGTCGTCGCGCGCGCTGGCCGGTGACCTCGGCCTCGCGCGGAACACGGTCGCCGACGCCTACGCCCAGCTCGTCGCCGAGGGCTGGCTGGACGCCAGGCACGGCTCCGGGACGTGGGTCGCCGAGCGGGCCGCCCGTGTCCCGCGCGCACGCCCGCCGGGCGACCGCGTCGCGCCGGCGCCGGTGCGGCACGATCTGCGGCCGGGCCTGCCCGATGTGTCGGCCTTCCCGCGAGCCGCCTGGCTTGCCGCCGCCCGGCGGGCGCTGACGGTGGCGCCCGCGCGCGACCTCATTGGCTACGCCAGTCCGCGCGGCCTGCTGCCGCTGCGGCAGGCCCTCGCCGAATACCTGGCCCGCGCCCGCGGCGTCGTCGTCACCCCGGACCGGATCGTGGTCTGCGCGGGCTTCGCTCAGGGCCTGGAACTGCTCTGCGACCTGCTGCGCGCGGCCGGCAAGCGCACGCTGGCAGTGGAGGCGTACGGGCACGAGGCGCACCGCCGGATCGCGGCAGCAGCCGGGATGCGGCTCGCTCCGGTGCCCGTCGACGACCACGGTGCGCTGCTGGCGGACGGCGCCGGTCTGCCCGCCCGGACGGGTGCCGCGCTGCTGACGCCCGCGCACCAGTACCCGCTGGGCGTCGTGCTGGCCCCGGACCGCCGCCGCGACGCGGTGGACTGGGCCGCTTCCAGCGGCGGCCTCATCATCGAGGACGACTATGACGGCGAGTTCCGGTATGACCGGCAGGCTGTCGGTGCCCTGCAGGCCCTTGCTCCCGAGCATGTCGTCTACGCCGGAACGGCTAGCAAGAGCCTCGTTCCCGGTCTTCGGCTGGGCTGGCTGGCGCTGCCGGAGCGCCTTGCCGGGCAGCTTGCCGAGATCAAGAGTGACACGGGGCGCTTCAGCAGCAGCCTTGATCAGCTGACGCTCGCCGACTTCATCACCTCGGGCGGCTACGACCGGCAGGTGCGCCGCGCCCGGATCGCTTACCGGCAGCGGCGGGACCGGCTCGTCCGCGCGCTGCACCGCCAGGTCCCCGGCGTGACCGTCACCGGCATCTCGGCTGGCCTGCACGTTATTGTCCGGCTGCCGGACGGGGTCAGCGAGGCGGACGTGATTGCCCGCGCCGGCGCCCGCGGTCTCGCGCTGCACGGGCTGGCGGACTGCCGCGCCGGCGACCAGGAGCTCGGGCCGGCCCTCATCGTCGGCTACGCGACGCCGCCCGGACACGCGTTCAGCGCATCGGTTGCCCGCCTGTGCGCGGTCCTGAGCGAGGTCACCTGATCACATAGTTCGACATCGAATACTTAGATGTCGATGGATTGTGCTAGCCTACATCCATGCGACCAGCCCGGACGCCGATCGGCCTTCACCTGACCCATGCGTCCAGAACCATCAGCCGTGCCTTTGATGATGCCCTGGCGGCAGCCGGCGGCTCGCTTCCGGTGTGGCTGGTGCTGGTCAATCTCAAGATGCGCAGCATCGCCAGCCAGCGTGAGCTCGCCGAGGCGATGGGCATCAGGGACGCCACGCTGACGCATCACCTCAACGCGATGGAGACCGCAGGGCTGGTGACGCGCACGCGCGACCCGGTCAACCGCCGCATTCACGTGGTGGAGCTGACCCCGGCGGGGGAGTCGTCGTTCCTGCAGCTCCGCACCGCCGCGATGAGCTTCGACGCCCGCCTCAGGCAGGGCATCACCGAGCAGGAGATCGCCGGCCTCGAGGGCCTACTCGACCGGCTGGCCGCCAACGTGGCGGACCCCGGCAGCGGGCCAGCCTGGACCGGACTGGCCGAGCGCCCGTCATGACAGCAGAAGGAGCGCCGGCCATGCCTGACACCGCAAGGCCCCCGCTGAGCCGCCGCCTCCAGGCGCGCGCGTTCCGGATCATCAACGTGCCCATGCGCGCGGTTCTGGGACTCCCGTTCGCGACGCCGCTCGGCGGGAGCCTGATGCTCGCCTTCATCGTGGGCCGCACGAGCGGCAGGACCTACCGGCAGCCGCTGAGCTACGTGCGCGATGGCGGCGTCCTGCTCACTCCCGGCGGCGGGAAGTGGAAGCTCAACCTGGCCGCCGGGACGGATGTCAGGCTCCGCGTGCGCGGCAAGGACGTTACCGTGACCCCGGAGGTTGTCGGCGACGTCGACGAGGTGGGGAAGCTGCTCGTCGTGATGGCCGCGGCCAATCCGCGAGCTGCCTCGTTCATCGGCGTCCAGCGCGAACCGGACGGGCAGTTCGACCGGGCCGGCCTGGAGCGCGCCGTCCGCTACGGCTTCCGCGTCGTGCGCTGGCACCCGTCAGCCTGAGCGCAGCCTGCTCAGCCGCCGCGCTTGCGTTCTAGGCGCTCGTACTCCCAGACCATGCGCTGCAGTTCTGCATTCAGCCCCTCGTGGCTGTAGCCAGCCGGGCCGGACATCATGATGACCGCCACGGCCAGCGCGCGGGCAATGCCTTCCAGGTCTCCGCCTGCCACTGCCTTCCGCAGTTTGCTCTTGTCAGGCGGCTTCTCCATCAGGGCGTTAACGAGGCGGGCGCCGCGGCGCATGTCGTCAGCTGAAGGCCTCAAACCTGCAGTTCCTCTCCGATCTGTCCGCTACCTCGCGCGGTCGGTCAGCTGCTTGATGTAACGCACATGTCCATCATGGGCCGGCCAGCGGCCGCTGGCGACCCCGTGCTGACTCGCCGTAGCGCAGTTACCGGCCCGCGTCCGCCGGTACCCGGATCGCGCGCGCCCAGGCGGGCGCGTCCGGTGCCTGCTCGCCGAGCAGCCCGACTACGACCTTGCTGCCGCGCGGCGGGCCGTCCGGCCAGGGCGTGTAGCCATCGGTCAGCACGACGATGACAGCAGGCCGCGGACGCAGGGCCGCTGCCGCGGCGATCCCCGCGCCCATGTCCGTGCCGCCCCCGCCAGCGAGCGTGACCTGCCGGGCCGAGCTGACCCGCTGGGCCGCGCCGACTGCGGCGTCGCAGGCGAGCACGCGCAGGCGACGGGCCAGCCCGAGCGCGCTGAGCAGGCCCTCCACCTCGGCGAGGCTGGCGGCGAGCAGGTCATCGGACATGCTGCCGGAGGTGTCACAGACAACGGCGACGTCCGGCACCGGCCGGCGCAGGGCCGGCAGCACGACGTTCCCGGCCACGGTCGCGCGGCGTGAGGGCCGGCGGTAGGAGTAGTCGACTGCTCCCGCCGTATCGGCGACCGCCTTGCGCAGCTCCGCTGCCAGCGCGCGGCGCCAGTCCACCCGCGGAGTGAGCACATCATCAGCCCAGCGCAGCAGCCCGGCCGGCACGTTACCCGCCTGCCTGGCGGCGAGAATCTGCTGCGCGACCAGTCGCTGCAGCAGCCGCGCCTGCCACGGCGGCAGTGCTGCCGGCCCGCCCGCCTGCCAGGAGCGGCCGAGTCCGTCCGCGCCGCTGCCGCAGTCCAGCCAGCTGGCCCCTGCATGGTGCGCGCTGCCAGGGCGGTCTGCTGGCACGCCGGCCCGGCTGGCGGCGAAGTACTGCTCGGCCAGCAGGCCGGAGGCGCAACCAAGGTGGGCAGGAAGCACCGGATCGCCGGGTAGCTCCAGGCCAGCGGGGATCAGGTCGTCATTGATCTCCGCGTCGGCGCTGCGGATCCAGGCTCGGGCCTGCGCAGCGGCGACCCCGGCGGCACCGGCCCGCCGCCCGTGCTCGCGGAGCAGGTGACAGACGTGGTGCACGAGCACGCTGCCGAGCTCCGCGACCGTCCAGGTCGCGACGAGGTCCGGATCGGCCCATAGGCGCCAGCCGGGATCAACCGCCACTGTCCCGATGCCGGGAGCGGGCACGACCTGCCCGGCGAAGATCGCGCTGGCGAGAAACGGGTAGTGCGCGGCCGCCCACAGCCGTGCGGCCGCAAGACCCGCAAGACCGCCGGCGGCATCAGCCATGCAGCAGCCCGGCGTCCCGCAGGACCGGAGCAAACAAGCGGACCTCGGCCGGCAGCGAGACGCCGTCGGGACGGCACCGCGCGAGCACCCGCGCCGCGACGGCGGCGACATCGGGCGCCGAGCTGGCCGCCAGGCCCAGCACCTGCCAGGCGGCCCGCCAGCGGTCGGGAGTCGGATCAGCTTCCACCACGGCAGCGACAGCAGCGACCGCCGCGTAGGCCCGGTCAGCACGCTTCGGGAGCCGGAACGAGGCCGGATCGGCCAGCACGGCCTCGGGATCAGGCAGGTCCATTTCCATCAGCCAGGCCAGGAACTCAGCCCCGGCACCATCGCCGACAGCACCCACCACCAGCGCCGAGCGGGCTTCTCCGCTCACTCCGGCCGCGCCGCCAGCGGCCCACAGCCGCGCTGCCATCTCCCAGGTCCGCGGGCTCGGCCAGCCGCGCCCGGCGCTTGCAGCATCGGCTGGCGGTGCGGAGGCCAGCGCCGGCCGTGCGTGCAGGAACGCGCCCACAAGCGCGAGTGCCAGATGCTGCTCGCTCTCCCAGCCGTCCGGCAGTACCGGCACCTCCGGAACCGGGAAGCCGCCGGCCAGTCCGTCGGCGACCGCGAGCGGGTCGACGTCCCAGGGCAGATGACACAGCCGGTTCGCCAGCGGCGCGGACAGATCCCAGCCGTCGGCTGCCTGCTCCGGCGGATTGGCAGCAGCGACGACCGCGACGCCCGGCGGCAGGTCCAGATCGCCGACGACGCGTTCCAGCACGACGCGTAGCAGCGCCGCCTGAACAGCCGGCGGGGCGGTCGACAGCTCATCCAGGAAGAGCAGGCCGCGGCCGGCAGCAGCCAGTCGGCGGGCCCAGGCCGGTGGAGCGAACCGCACCTCCTCGCCGATCACCACCGGCAGGCCCGCGAAGTCTGATGGCTCCCGGATGGAGGCGATCACGGTCTCGCATGGCCAGCCCATCCCGTCCGCCATAGCGCGGATCGCGGATGTCTTCCCGGTCCCTGGCGCGCCCCACAGCAGCACCGGTACCCGCGCCGCTACCGCAACGCCAAGTGCCTCAGCCGCCGCGCGCTGGCGGCCGCCTCGCCCGCTCTCAGCCACGTTCACTCCCTGCCGCCGCTGCGACGTCTGGCGGCCAGCGCTATCTCGCTGCCACCGACCAGTGTCCCCTGCGCTGCCGGATGGTCAGTTCGGCCGGGTCCCGGCCCGGTGACCTGACCGCGAGGACCCGCACCTCCGGCCAGGCTGCCGCCAGCACGCTGACCACCAGATGACCGCCGACCACGGCAAGGCCAGGGGCCCAGACGCCGGCGAGCCAGCTGACCGGCAGCCGGGCGACCAGTTTCCGGCCGTCAGGCTGCGGCGCGAGCGACAGCTGTCCCCAGCCGTGGTCATCGTGGACGGCGGCATCCACGTCACCGGCGTCGATGGCCAGCCACTGCGCTGCCGCCGGCCCGAGCCGCCCGGCCAGCGCCGCCGTCAGCGCCGGATCGGACCGGCCCCGGCGGGAATGCTGGCCCGCGGCCGACCATGCGTGGGCGACCGCGCCGGACAGGCGCAGCTGGAACGGCCGGCCGAGCGCGAGCAGCCGGATCAGCTCGACTCGGCCCGGATCGTCCTCGCGTCCCGGCCAGCCCCGCGGCGCATACCCCGACCAGCCGCCGGCACTGCGCAGGGGCCCGGTAGCCCGGCCGCCGCTTCTGACAGACCCGCCACCTCCCTTCCGGATGATGCTGGAGTTGACGCTGAAGCTGCTGCCGCCAGCCGCGCTGCGGCCGTAGGTGGCCTGCCCGCGGGGAAGGCCAGGCGACCGCCTCCGGCCAATAATCCGGGAACTGCCGGCTGACACCGGCGATCTGAAAGGGCCACCGGGGCGGCTGGCGAGGTCCTCGACAGTGCGCGCCGTGATCGTCAGCGTGTCGTCGGCCGAGCGCGGCCCGATTGCGAGCACGGTCAGGTCGTCGCTGTGCCGGCCCCAGGCCATGACCAGGTCTAGACAGGGGTTGGTGTCGCCGCCGAGTGCCGCCATGACCAGCTCGCCCTCGGCGTCCGGGTGATCGACGGCTTGCAGGCTGCCTGCTGACCAGCGCAGGCGGTGCGTGCTGCCGCTGCAGCTGACGTGCGTCTGCGCCGGCCCGAACGCGGCCCACCAGTCCGGGCTCACAGCGCCTCCAGCCAGGTCAGCGGAATCGTCACGCTGACCTCGCTCGCCGGTCCGGTCAGAATGAGCTGCAGCGTTCTGGCCTGCGGGGCGATCGGCGGGTGCAGGCGCACGTCCATATCAGCCTCACCGTCGCTGTAGCTCCATCCGCCCTCGGCGCTGGCGTACCAGCCGCCAAGATCATCGCGAGCGCTCCAGCCGAACGGCTCATGATCGCGGAGCGGACCGTGCCGTGGCTCCGGCCAGCCACAGGCGTGTGCCTGAAAACTTGCCCGGTCCGCCTCGGACACCAGCTCAGTTATCACGCAGCTGACTCCATCCAGGTCCGGGAGCGTGGCGCCGACCGCTATCGCGCCTGTCGGCCCGTCGGTCCTGTTGAAGTCGCGCAGGAAATGCAGCCAGTCCTCCGGCAGACTGCCAGCCTCCACTGTGGCCAGTGAATCGGGGAGCCGCTGCCCGCGGCGTGCCTCGGCCGCGACGAGCCTGCGCACGGACGGGCTGCCGGGCGTCAGGACGCCCGCCGCGAGCAGGCCGGTGGCGATTCTGAGGATCGGAGGCTCGTGTCCGTCGTCCGGCCGTGCGTCCCAGCCGTCGGCGAGCCGGCCGATGATCAGGCTGTCCAGGTACCGGTCGGCACGGAGTTCCGGTGCGAGCCGGCCCGAGGTAACCGGCAGCGGAGCCGCGCTGGTGTGCAGCTGAATGCGCACAGCGTCAGCAGCACCGGGCAGCGTCACGTCGAGCCAGCGGGCCGCGGCAGGCGGCGCCGGCTGGAACCGGAACCTGCCGTCAAAGTGGCTGGCGGTCCCGCCGCCGCTGAAATGCGCCCGGTAGCTCGCGCCGCGATCATCAACGGCCGCGCACGTGTTCAGGGCCTGGAAGATCTCGTGCGCGTGCTCCGGGTCGTCTTCGGCGACATCGGCGACTCTCGACCGCATCGTGAGAGCGGCCGCCTTCTGCTCAAGGATGAGGGCGCCGAGGTAGATCCGGAACGGACGCCCGAGAAGCTCGCACTCCGTCGTGGCGCCGACCGGAACGGCTCGCACCGGTCCGGCAGGCGCGGGCTGCACGCGCGAGAACGCCCGCGCGAAGGCGTCGCCGAGCAGGACGGCCGGATCGATGAGGCTCCGGCCGGCGAGCGCTGATCGCATGCCCTCCACAACTTCCTCGGCCGACTCTTCGCTGATCGCTTCGCAGGCAGCGAGCGTGACGGCCAGTTCGGCCACCCGTTCCAGGCAGTCCCGCGCGGGCACCGGCGGCTGCCAGCTCTGCCGGGGCAGGCGGTGCAGCGGCTGCGCGGCCCAGTCGATCGCCGGGGCCAGCACTCGCCGCGCCCGCAGGACGCCACTGCGGGCCAGCGCGGCCGCGGGCCCGGGAGCCGTCGCGTCCGCGCCTGCCCGGCGCTGCATGGCACGGCTCACGGCCCGCCGCCTGCGGCCCATCCGCCGCCGGTCAGACATCGTCATCAGCCACTGGCCGGGCGGCCCCGGCAGCACCATTCCCGGCGGCCGGAACCGGGGCATTGTGAGCGCGCGGCGCAGCTCCGCCTCGGCCCGCAGCCGCAAGTACGTCTCCGCGCGGTCGCGGTCGGGCCCGGCGCGCTCGCTGCCAGCCGTCACGAGCACCCCCGATCGCTAAGAACAGCGTCACGCTTGACCTGGCGGTCCGCGACGGCAATCGCGTATCCGTGTCGTTCCGTTCGCGCGGCGCCAGGCCTGCAGAAATCCTTCGACGCACCTCAGGAATCACTGTCGCGCAGCGTCTTCTGTATATGCCATCGTTCGCAGTTAGTGCCAGGGCCGGATGAGGGATCAGGCAGGACAGACGTGACACGCGCTGATGATCCTCGCCGGGGCAGGATCAGCGCGCCGGCTGCGAGCGCTGCGGCCGGCCTCGTCACTATTACGCCCGCGGACGAGGCCGTTACCGCGGACCAGCTCATCGCCGAGCTATTCCGCGGCCATCGGCTGCCTCTGATCAGGGTCGCTGTGGCCCTGGTCGGGGACAGGCCCACCGCCGAGGACGTGGTTCAGGATGCGTTTATCGGCCTGTACCGGTCGCTGCCTAGGCTGCGCGATCCCGGCAATGCGCTCGGCTATCTGCGAGCGTCTGTTATTAACGGCTGCCGCAGCGTGCACCGGGCGCGGCAGCGGGCCATCCGGTCGCCTCATCAGCACTCCCCGCCGGCCTGGTCGGCGGAGTCCGCTGTGCTGGCGCGGGAGGAGAGCCGTCTGGCGCTGCAAGCGGTCGCGCGGCTGCCCGGGCGAGCACGGGAAGTACTGGCGCTGCGTTATCTACTCGACCTGCCTGACGCTGACATCGCCGCTGCGCTCGGAGTCAGCAAGGCACTGTGTCCTCGACTGCCTCCCGTGCGCTGGCGGCGCTGGCCAGCGATCTGACGGAGCAGCTGTGAGGCCGGACACCGAACGCATCGATGACGCGCTGCGGCGCGCCTACACGGATCTGGCCGCGACAGTCGGAGCCGGTGAGGCGGACTCCGGGCTGCCACCCGGAGCGAGCGACCCGGCTCCCTTGACGCCGTCGGTCCGGCGACGCGCCGGATGGCTGATCCCGATCTCCGTCGCGGCTGCCGTTGTCCTCATTGTCCTGGCCGCGGTCGTGGTCCCGCACGCGCTGCACTCGGGATCGCAGCGCGCACCGGATCTGGCGGGCACGCCGGGGATGGCGTACGTGGCAACCGAGCAGGACACGCTCATCCCGGTTGACCTGCGAACCGGTATCGCGCTTCCCGCGATTCGGCTCGGCCTCAAAGGCAGCATTGTGGGCGTGGTGGTGACACCGGACCGCAAGACCCTGTTCGTCGCGAGTGTCCGGGGGCAGGTGACGCCAGTCGACCTCGCGACCGGCCAGGCCGGCCGGCCTATCCTTGTCGGTGGCATCTCGCAGGCCATGGTGATGACTCCGGACGGCCGGACTGCCTACCTGCTCGAACCGCCGTACGGGGTGGCAGTCCTGAACCTGGTCGCGGACAAGCCGGGCCGGTTCATTAAGGTTCCGGATGCGTTCTCGTTCGCGCTCACGCCCGACGGCTCGACCCTGTACGTGGCAAATCAAGACGGCTCGCGTGTGACGCCGGTTGCGACCGCAACCGGCCGCCCCCAGCGGCCGATTGCACTGCAGCCGCGGTCGTGGCCATACCTAGCAATGAGCCCGGACGGCAGGACTGTCTACGTCACGGGCACGCCGACCGGGCCCGGCTGGGCAACAACGGAGTCGATCATGACGCCGATCAGCACCAGGACGGATTCGGCCGGCAAGCCGATCCGGCTTCGCCGCTTTTCCGCCGCGGCGCCCATCACCATCAGTCCCGATGGCAGGACCGCCTATCTCAGCGATGACGGCTCGGTCGTGCCGGTCAGCTTGCGCACCGGGACCGTGGGCAAGGCGCTGCAGCTGCCCTCCTCGCCTCCGTCGCCGTACCAGGTCGCTGTCTCGCCGGACACCAGAATGATCTACGCGAGTAATGGTGAGGTCGGTGAGATCTACCGGATCGATGCCGCCGATGGTGCCCCGCTGGCTCCGGTTCGCGTCGGTGCAGCCGGGCAGTGGGCTCCGAGCCCTGCGCTTTTCGGCAACGGCGGCAAGACGCTTTACGTGCTCAGCTACAACGAGCAGCAGACCAGCCAGATGATCTACCTGGGCCTGCTGACCCCGGTCGATAACGCCACCGGAAAGGCCGGCAAGTCCATCCGGCTGCGCGGTGTTCCGGCTTCTATCACGTTCGGTTCCTGACGAGGCCCTGCGCTGGCGGCACCG
>Ga0302326_10014511_pt1 | contig 16638 bp, 17 predicted proteins | sample Palsa_T0_3_FD_202264 | JGI IMG/M metagenome (GOLD analysis project Ga0302326, IMG submission 202264) | Peat permafrost microbial communities from Stordalen Mire near Abisko, Sweden - Palsa_T0_3 | ecosystem: Environmental > Terrestrial > Soil > Palsa > Peat permafrost | place: Sweden: Abisko...
CGGAACACCCGGTCCCGCAGCAACGGCGGAACCAGCCCGCCCAGTCCCGCCCCTGAATTCATAGCTATCGAAGCGTAACCGGATAAACGGGACAACGCACGTGATTGTGCCCCCTGCAACTTGCGCCCGCTCCCGTCCGCCCCGTCGACCACGGCCCGCCCCGCCGCCCAAACCACCGGCATTGCCCCACTAAGCCACCGGCATTCCCCTGCCCCCGCCCTCCACGCCAGCGACCTGCGCCCCGCCTCTCACCGACGCCACCGACCTGCGCCCCGCCTGCCGTCTACGCCAGCGACCTGCGCCCCGCCTGCCGTCTACGCCACCGACCTGCGCCCCCGGCCCTGTCGTCTACGCCAGCGACCTGCGCCCCCGCCTGTCACCTACGCCAGCGACACCAATAGGCGATGTCCATGGCGTAGCCGACCGGTTCCGCGACCTGTTGATGGCGTAGCCGACAGGTCTCCCCGGCGCCTATTCGGGCAATCCAATTGCCAGATATTTCCGATATAAAACGATATGCACGGCGATGATGTCAGCTATTCGGCGACCGATTCGGCCGCCTGCGCCTCCCCGGCGCCAGCCCGGGTCCGGTCGCCGACGCCCTCCAGGGCGTCGATCGACGCCGATGGGATCGCCCCCGGCTCCGCGGCCCACTCGCGCGGCTCGACCAGCGCCTCGCGGGCGGCGGTGAACAGCAGGTACGGGATCAGGTCGATCGACCGGCGCAGGCACCAGGAGGTGCCCTTGGTCGCCATCCACACGAAGTCGTCGCGCCGGGTCGCGCCCGGGCCGGCCGGCTCCGGGTCGGGCCGGGCGCCCACCGCGTGGCCGGCCGCGGCCAGCCGGTCCCAGAACCGGCACGCGATCAGCCGGTGCCCGCGCTCGTTGGGGTGCAGCCGGTCCACCGACCAGTTCCGCCGGTCGTAGGTCTCCGGGTCGCTCGAGGCGTCCCAGTGCACGGTTCCGAAGTGCGCGGCGATCTTGTCGAGCTCCGCGTTGACGGCGCGCATCCGCCTGGTCAGCGGCCGGGCGAGCCCGGTCGGGAGCCCGAACATCTGCGCCGGGTCGGGCAGCCGCATGGTCAGCACGGTCGCGCCGCTGGCGGTCAGCGCGGCGACCGTCCGCGCGGTCGCCTGGCCGGTCCGCACCGGGTCGAAGCCGGCCCGCAGGGTGTCGTTGATCCCGACGATGACGCTGGCGACGTCCGGCCGCAGCTCCAGCGCGGCCGGCAGCTGGTCGCGCTCGACCTGCTTGGCCTGTGCGCCGCGGACGGCCAGGTTATGCAGTTGCGGGCCGGCCAGCCCGGCCGCCAGGTACTGGGCCCAGCCCCGCCAGCCTCCGCCCGGGGCGGGGTCGCCCATGCCCATGGTGATTGAATCACCGAGAGTCACGATCCGAGTCATTGCTGCACCTGCCCGAGATAACGAGGGACCGGGGGAGAAGCTGGCTGCGTGCGGCTGGCCCGGACGCCGCCCAGATCCAAGCCCAAGCCCAGGCCCAGGCCCTGGATCTGGGTCGAGCAGCCGCGCACGCCGCCGCTCACGCCGCCAGCCGGGCGACCGGCGCGGCGTCGTCGATCACGGCCTCGTAGTGGTCGAGCAGCTCGTCGGTCAGCGCCGACCAGGTGCGGCCGAGCACCCGGCGCCGCGCCGCGTGGCTGAACTGCGCTCGCAGGGCCGGATCGGCCGCGAGCTTGCTGACCGCGGCGGTGAGCGCACCCGGGTCGCCGGGCGCGACCAGGTAGCCGGTCTCGCCGTCGGCCACCAGGTCGAGCGGCCCGCCGGCGGCGGGCGCGACGACCGGCAGGCCGCTCGCCGCCGCCTCCTGGACGGTCTGGCCGAAGGTCTCGAACGGCCCGGTATGCACGAAGACGTCCAGGCTGGCGTAGATCCTGGCCAGATCCTCGCCGTGACGCATGCCGAGGAAGGTCGCGGTCGGCAGCACGGCCCGCAGATCCTCCTCCATCGGGCCGCCGCCGGTGACCGCGAGCCGCACCCCCGGCAGGTCCGCCAGGGCGGCCAGCAGGTCGACCCGCTTCTCGGCCGCCAGCCGCCCGACGTAGCCGACGATCACCTCGCCGCCGGGCGCGATCTCGGCCCGCAGCCGCTCGTCGCGCCGGGCCGGGTGGAACCGCTCGGCATCGACTCCGCGGCCCCACAGCGCAACCCGCTCGAGACCGTGCGCGCGCAGGTCGGCGGCCGTCACGCTCGACGGGGCGAGGGTGCGGCCGGCCGTGTTGTGAATGTCGCGCAGCCAGCGCCAGGCGAACGCCACCGTCGGCCTGCCCAGGTGGTACGCGCGGGCGTAGTTCGGCAGGTCGGTCTGGTACACCGCGACCATCGGCAGGTCCATCGCCCTGGCCACCCGGCTGCCCCACGCGCCGAGGGCGACCGGGCTGGCCAGGTGGACCATCTCGGTGCCGTGCCGGGTGATGGCACGGCGGGTCTTCGGCGTCGGCAGGCCGAGCCGGAAGGTCGGGTAGCCGGGGACCGGGACGGACGGCACCCGTTCCACCGGGTAGGGGAGCCGGCGGTCGGCCTCGGTGGTGTCGTGCGCGGACTCCGGGGCGATGACGAGCGGATGATGGCCCTTACGGACGAGGTTCTCCGCCACGCGCACTACGCAGTTTGCGACGCCATTAACGTCAGGCGGGAAGGACTCCGTAATGATCGCGATCCTCATGTCTTCAAGATCGCCCGTGAGGTGTTCGAAACTAGCCACAGCGCCGTTACATGCAAACGAACTATGAATGACAATTAACGAAGCGCGACGATTGCTGCCAGTAGACCGGCCCGCATGAAGGGCGACGGCCCGCCGGGCGGATCAGATCGGGCGGGCCATCCGCCGCTGGTCAGAGACCCGGGCTGACCGGGTGCCAGACGGTCTTGCTCTCCAGCGTGCCGAACATCCGGTCCAGCCCCGGCTCAGCCGTCCAGTCGGCGTCGGGCAGGCGGACCACCCGCTTGAGCGTCCCCGCCGCCGCCACCGCCAGGTCGTCGGCGAGCGCGCCCGGCGCGCCGGCCAGGTCGATCGCGTTCACGTCCTGGTGCGCGGCCAGCCACGGCGCCACCTCGGCAACCTCGCCGGTGAGCACGTTCACCACCCCGTCCGGCAGCCCGGCGGCGGCGCAGACCTCGGCCAGGCCGAGCGCGGGCAGCGGGTACCGTTCGCTGGCGACCACGACGGATGTATTGCCTCCCGCGATCGCGGGGGCGAGGACGCTGACCAGCCCGAGTAGCGGGCTCTCCTGCGGGGCGAGCACCGCCACCACGCCGGCCGGCTCGGGCACGGTGATGTTGACGAAGGGGCCGACGACCGGGTTGGCGCCGCCCCGGACCTGGGCGATCTTGTCCGTCCAGCCGGTGTACCAGAGCCAGCGGTCGACCGCGGCGTCCACCTCGGCGTACGCGGTCGCGGCGGGAACCCCCACGGCGCGGCCGATCTCGGCGGCGAACCGGGCGCGGTGCTCGGCGAGGATCTCGGCGACCCGGAAGAGCTGCTGCCCCCGGTCGTAGGCGCTCGAGCCTGACCACGCGGGGAACGCCGTGCGCGCGGCCGCCACCGCGTCGCGGACGTCGCGCCCCGAGGCGAGGGCCGCGTTGGCGAGATACCCCCCGTCGGCGCCGCGCACCTCGAACGTGCGGCCGCTCTCCGAGCGGCGGAACGCGCCGCCGATGCGGAGCCGGTAGGTGGTGCGGAGGGCGACCTCAGACATCGACCCCGCCGGGCAGGTCGAGATAGGCCTCGAGGCCGTGCCTGCCGCCGTCGGTGCCGAAGCCCGCCTCCCGGTAGCCGCCGAACGGCGCCGCCGGGTCGAACCGGTTGAACGCGTTCGTCCAGACCACCCCGGTCCGCAGCCGGGACGCCAGCCATCCGGCGAGGGCGCCCCGCTGGGTCCAGACGCCGGCCGCCAGCCCGTAGCGGGTGCCGCCCGCCCGCTCGACCGCCTCGGCCGGCGAGTCGAACGTCGACACGGTCAGCACCGGCCCCGCCAGTTCCGCGCCGCCGATCCGGTGCGCGTCCGCCACCTCGGTGAACGCCGTCGGCGGGAACCAGAATCCGCGGTCGGGCAGCGGGCACGGCGGCGACCAGCGCTGCGCTCCCTCGGCCTCGCCCGAGGCGACCAGCTCGCTGATCTTGTCGAGCTGGGCGCGGGAGATGACCGCGCCGACGTCGGTGTTGACGTCGAGCGGGTCGCCCAGCCGCAGCGCGCTCATCCGCCGCCTGAGCGCCGCGACCAGCTCGTCGCGAACCGGCGCCTCGACCAGCACCCGCGACCCGGCGCAGCACACGTGGCCCTGATCGACGAAGACCCCGGCCGCGATCCCGCCCGCCGCCGCCTCGATGTCCGCGTCCGCGCAGACGATGTTCACCGCGGTGCCGCCGAGCTTGAGCGTCAGCGGCTTGCCGGACAGCGCGCAGGACTTGGCGATCTCCTTGCCGACCTCGGCCGACCCGGTGAACGCGACCTTGTCGAGCCCCGGGTGGCCGGCCACCAGCTGACCGGTCGCGCCGTCGCCGGTCACCACGTTGACGACCCCGGGCGGCAGGTCGGCCTGCCGGCAGATCTCGGCGAACGCGAGCGCGGTCAGCGGCGTCGCCTCCGACGGCTTCAGGATGACGGTGTTCCCGCAGGCCAGCGCGGGCGCGATCTGCCACGCCAGCATCAGCAGGGGCGAGCTCCAGGAGATGACCTGGCCGACCACGCCGAGCGGGCGGGGGGACGGCCCGAACCCGGCGTACCCCAGCTTGTCGGCCCAGCCGGCGTGGTAGAAGAAGTGCGCGGCCGCCAGCGGGACGTCCACCTCGCGGGTCTGCCTGATCGGCCTGCCGCCGTCGAGCGTCTCCAGGAAGGCGAGCTCGCCCGCCCGCTCTTTGATCAGCCGCGCGATCGTGAACAGGTACCTGGACCGGGCCCGCCCCGGCATCGCCGACCAGACCCGCTCGTAGGCCTGCCGGGCGGCGAGGACCGCCCGGTCCACGTCCTCGGTGGCCCCGTGCGTCACCTCGGCCAGAACTTCCTCGGTGGCGGGCGAGATCGTCTTGAACACCGATGCCCCGGCCGCGAACGAGCCCCCGATGAACAGCCCGTAGGAGTCGCGCAACGCCGCAAGCGTGCGCGTCTCCTGGGCCGCAGCGTACTCAAACCGCATAAGTTCAAACCCACTGTCCAGTCCGCCGTCAGGAAGCGGGCGGGCTTGACCCCGACCTGCCGTACGCCACAGCCCCGCTGCCAGCCATCGCAAGCATCGCGAGCGTGACCGGAAGCTTAACAGCGGCCGCTACCGCGCGGGCGGCTGTCTCACGGAAGTCACCCCCGGACGGCGGCCTCGATCACCCGCCCGAACGCCACCACCTGCTCCTCCGAACGGCCGATGACCTGCATAGACGCGATCACGTCGGCGGGCCCGGGGACCGGCAGCGACAGCGCGGGCAGCCCGGCCAGGTTGGCGGGCACGGTCAGCGCGGTCAGCGCGAAGCCGCGCGCGCCCAGCAGCGGCGGGGCCGCCGCGAGGGTCGGCAGCACCAGCACCGGGAAGTCGGCCAGCAGCGACTCCAGCGTGTCGCGGGCCGTCGCCCTGATCCGCTCGGCGGCGGCGCGGTCGCCGCGCCCCAGCCGGGCGCCGCGCTCCAGGTTCCGCCGCACGTGCGGGCTGAGCTGCTTCAGGTACTGCATCAGATAGGCGTTGACCCGGAACCCCTCGGAATCGATGAGCACCCCGGCCGCGTCGAGCAGCTCGCCGACGTCGAGCGCGGGCAGCGGCGTGACCGAGACCCCCGCCGCGCGCAGCGCCTGGTCGACCGCGGCGTCAACGGCCGGGTCGATCCCGCCGTCGAGGCCGGTGACGGCCAGCCGCCCCGCGACCAGGGCGGCGGGCGCGGACGGGGCCATGAACGCGGGCTCGAGCAGCCGCATCCCGAGCTCGACGGCGGCCACGTCCAGCCCCAGGGCGCCCACGGTGTCCAGCGACGGGGCGAGCGGGTAGACGCCCTTGACCGAGATCCGGCCGTGCGCGGTCTTCAGCCCGGTGACACCGCAGCAGGCGGCCGGGATGCGGACCGACCCGCCGGTGTCGGTGCCGAAGGCGACGTCGGCCTCGCCGGTCGCCACCGCCACCGCCGACCCGGACGACGACCCGCCCGGCAGCCGCCTGGGGTCGCGCGGGTTCACCGGCGTGCCCGACCAGTGGTTCACCCCGTTAGCCGACCAGCACAGCTCGGTCAGCCCGGTCTTGCCGACGATCCGCGCGCCGCCCTCGCGGGCCGACGCGACCACCGCCGCGTCCATCTCGGCGGGCTCGGCCATCTCGGCCACGACGGGACACCCCGCCGTCGTCGGCACGCCCGCCACGTCGATGCAGTCCTTCACCGCGAGCCGCGGGCCCTGACCGTCATTGGCCAGGCGCAGCACCCAGGTACCCATCTCTCCATCATCGTCCGATTCCCGGAAAAGGCGACGCGCCGGAGGCAACAGAATCAGACACCTGTGATTGCGGCCGGGCCCGGCCGAGGCGAAGTACCCGGCCGTACCCGGCCATAGCGGACGCCCGCCGCACCGGCCGATCGCCGCGGCGCTGCCGCTAAGCTGTCCGATATGCGTTCGGCCAGGCTAGCGGTGGTGCTCGACGTCTGCTGCGTGCTCATCTTCGTGATCATCGGCCGGGCCAGCCACACCAAGGGCGAGAGCCTGGCCGGCATCGCCTCGACCTCCTGGCCCTTCCTGGCCGGGCTCGGCCTCGGCTGGCTGGCGGCCCGCGGCTGGCGCCGGCCGCTGGCGATCCGCCCCGAGGGCCTCGTGATCTGGCTCTGCACGGTCGCGCTGGCCATGCTCTTCCGGGTCGTCTCCGGCCAGGGCACCGCGGTCGCGTTCATCGCCGTCGCGCTGGCCTTCCTCGCCCTGTTCCTGCTCGGCTGGCGGCTGCTGGCCCGGCTCGCCCCGCTGGCGCAGCGAACCCAGACGGCCCGGACGGCCCGGACGGCCCGGACCGCCCGCCGCTAGCGAGCGCGAGAGCACCCCGCCGCTGGCGGGCGCGGGAAACCGCCGCTACGCGGGCGCCAGGACAGGCGACGGCAGACGGCCCTCGCGGCCGAGCGGCCTGCCCGCGTCGAACCCGCCGGTCACGGTCGCGATCTCGGCCAGCTCGTAGCTGCTGAGCACCTCGATCGACAGGTCGTGCAGCCGACGGGTCTTGGCCGCGCAGCAGTCGGCCAGCAGCGTCACCGGGAAGTCCCGCATGAACGCCGATCGCGCCGTCGTCTCCACGCAGATGTTGGTCACGACCCCGCAGATCATCAGCGCGCCGATGCCGAGACCGCGCAGCAGCGGCTCGAGCGAGGTCCACTGGAACGCGTCGAAGCGGACCTTGTCCACCACCAGGTCGTCGGGGCCGCAGCCGAGCTCCGCGCACACCTCGGCGTCCCAGCTCCCCCCGGCCAGGCCGGACACCCCGGCCAGCTCCGGGCTGTTCCCGATCAGGGCGGCGCCCTCGTCGGGCCGCCCGGACCGGTACACATGCCTGGTGAACACGACCGGAACTCCCGCCCGGCGCGCCTGGCCGACCGCGACGGCGGTGTTGGCCACCGCGTCCATCGCGCCATCGAGGCCGCGCCCGATCCGAGGGAACGACCCCTCGGGATGACAGAACCCGTTCTGCATGTCCACCACGAGCAGGGCGTATTTATCAGCAGTCATTCGTCGTGTTCCCTCCCGACCAGACGTTCACGCTAACACCCAGTCCGCCTGACGAGTATCGTCCTCGGGCTGGGGACGCAATCGCTCGTCGCGCAGACGCACGAGGCGGCGGCTCGGCGGCCGGCCGCCACTTTCCGGCCCCTCCCATTTATCCGCGAGGTCGTCAAAATTACAGTCCGCGTCATCCCATGATCTGCTGCACGCTGCGCAGCTACCTCGCCAACCCCAGCAACGGCAACCGTTACGCGTACGCCGCCGACAACCCGGTCAACTACATCGATCCGACCGGAGCGGGCGCTTTCAGCGGTCTCGGTGAGTTCGCGTCCGGCTGCGCCCAGGGCACGGAGGATTCCGCCGCCCTGGGCCTGACCGTAAGCGCGCTGGGGGGACCCGAACTGGGGGCTGCCGACCTAGCGGGGGGCTGCCTCGCGGGCGGCCTGATCGAACTGGTCAAGGGCGCGTCGCCTCCGCAGGGAGACAACCTGGATCTCTTGCAGGACGGCCTGGACCTAGCGGACTCTCTGCAAAGCGTGCTCTGACGAAGGCACGGCAGTGGCTCCCCGGGGAAAGGAAACCCCGGGGAGCCCCCGGCCGCTGCGGATACACGGGGCTGCCTCGGATACACGGGGCTGCCTCGGATACACAGGGCTGCCTGGGGTAGCCGGGTGTGCCAACAGTGATCAGGACAGATGGGAAGCGCTGTGTTGCATCTTGTTGCCGCTACGGGGCAAACGCAAGGCCTATTCGGCAACGTGGCTATTTGGATTGGCGCTGCCATCGTCGTGGCGGTATGCACAGTGTTCAAAGTGCTGAGAGGACGCAGGAACCGCTAGCCGCGTATCAGGGGATTCCGGCCCCGCTGCCAAATCTACGGCTCCGCGTTATCCCAGGGCGGGGATGATCTGCTCGGCGATCAGCTCCAGGTGCTCAAAGTTCCCGTACAGCGGTGTGAACAAGATCATCTCCGCCCCCGCCTCGGCCACCGCCTTGACCCCCTCCACGCACTCGGCCACCGTCCCGGTGACCGCGGCCGCCTCGATCGCGGGCACCCGGGCCCCGTACACCTGGGCCAGCGCCTCGTTCATCCGGTCGCGCGCCCGCTCGCCCGACGACGGGTCGATGCCGATGTAGACCCGCTTGGCGATCGGGAACTCGGCCGGCCCGAAACCGACCCGACGCCCGGCCGGGTCGTCCGCGAGCGTCTCCCGGACGACCGCGACCTGCGACGCGAACGCGGGCGTGGCCGAGGACCCGGCCCCGAAGAACCCGTCGCACAGCCGCACGCCGCGGCGCACCGCAGCGGGCGCGGAGCCGCCGAACCAGAGCCGCGGATACGGCTTCTGCAGCGGCTTAGGCTCCATCGCGGTGTCTTCGAGCTGCCAGAACTCCCCGTCGAAGGTCACCGACGGCTCGGTCCAGAGCGCCTTCATCAGCTCGATGCCCTCGGTGAAGCGGGGCAGCCACCGCTCGGGCGACAGGCCGAACGCCGCGAACGGGCGCCGCGGCCCGCCCGACCCGACCCCGATCTCCACCCGGCCCAGCGACAGCTGGTCGAGCGAGGCCAGCGCCTTGGCCAGGTGGGCCGGGGTGTGCAGGGTGGTCACGAACACGGTGCAGCCCAGCCGGAGCGTGGTCGTGCAGGCCGCCGCGTAGGTCATGACCTCGAGGGGAGCGAGCTGCGGCGATGCGCCCAGCACCATCTCCTGCGTCCAGGCGCTCTCGAACACCCCGAGCTCCTCGACCCGCGCGAGGTACGCTTTGAAGTCCGCCGGGGAGAACGATCCGTCCGGGTAGAGCTGCGGAATGCCGATCGCGAACCTCATGAGCGCATGGTAGGCCCGGCAGAAACACCCCCGTGCGCCGCCCCGGGGCGGCAGTGTGATCGTTGTCCTATGTCCTCCTGGTTTCACCTAAGCATGCAGGAGACTAGCGTTTGGGTATAGACCTCTGGACCCCAACGGGGCGGTGCCAGTGGCCGGCGATCCCGGCCGCTCATCCATGTACGCGTCCCGTACGGAACGTGAAAGGGACCGCGAATGCCTGAAGCATCGGTCGCCACCAGCAAAGTATCGCTGCGCTACAACGACGGCGCGGAGCTCGACCTGCCCGTCAAGGCCGCCAACGAGGGATCAGACGGCATCGAGGTGACGAAGGTGCTGTCGACGACCGGCATGGTCACCCTCGACCCCGGCTTCGTCAACACCGCCTCGTGTTCCTCCGACATCACCTACATCGACGGCGACGCCGGAATCCTCCGCTACCGCGGCTACCCGATCGAGCAGCTGGCCGAGAAGGCGAGCTTCCTCGAGGTCAGCTACCTGCTGTTCTACGGGGCCCTGCCCACGGCCGACCAGCTGGCCGACTTCACCGAGAAGGTCACTCACCACACCCTGCTCGACGAGGACTTCAAGACCTTCTTCAGCGCCTTCCCGCGCACGGCGCACCCGATGGCGGTGCTGTCGTCGGCGGTGTCGGCGCTGTCCAGCTTCTACCCGGGGCACCTCGACCCGCACAACGAGGCCGACGTCGACCTCTCGATGATCCGGCTGCTGGCGAAGCTGCCGACGCTGGGCGCGTACTTCTACAAGCGCTCGATCGGCCAGCCGTACCTGTACCCGGACAACTCGCTGACGCTGGTGGAGAACTTCCTGCGGATGACCTTCGGCCTGCCGGCCGAGGAGTACCAGGTCGATCCGGAGGTCGCCAAGGCCCTCGACATGCTGTTCGTGCTGCACGCCGACCACGAGCAGAACTGCTCCACCTCCACCGTCCGGGTGGTCGGCTCGAGCGAGGCGAACGTGTTCGCCAGCATCTCGGCCGGGGTGCACGCGCTGTCGGGCCCGCTGCACGGCGGGGCCAACGCGGCCGTCCTTGACATGCTGGAGGACATCCGCGACCAGGGCGGCGACGTGAACGCGTACGTCACCCGGGTGAAGAACAAGGAAGCCGGCGTCAAGCTGATGGGCTTCGGCCACCGGGTCTACAAGAACTACGACCCGCGCGCCCGGATCGTCAAGGCCGCCGCCGACAAGCTGCTGACCAAGCTCGCGCCCAACGACCACCTGCTTGAGCTGGCCACCCAGCTCGAGGAAGTGGCGCTGTCGGACGACTACTTCATCAGCCGCAAGCTCTACCCGAACGTCGACTTCTACACCGGCCTGATCTACCGGGCGATGGGCTTCCCGACCGAGATGTTCACCGTGCTGTTCGCGATCGGCCGGCTGCCCGGCTGGCTCGCGCACTACAAGGAGATGCTGCACGACCCGGCGACCAAGATCGCCCGCCCGCGCCAGGTCTACACCGGCCCGGTCGAGCGCGACTTCGTCGCCATGGAGAAGCGCTAGGCGCGGCTGGGCACGCGCCCGGCTGTTACGAGGAACCCCGCGACCGTTCGGACAAGCGATCTTGATCTTCGCTTCTCCGGACGCCGGCGGGGTTCTCGCGTCCCACGATCAAGATCAAGATCGCCCCAACCTTTCATCTAACGGACCGTTGCGCTGCCTCCATCGCCCCGTTGCCCCCGATCAGCGGATAACGTGAGCGCGTGAGCGAGGAGCCGGCAGCGGCGGCGGAGGTGTCGGCGCACACGGCCGACCCGACCGCCCCCGCGCCAGAAGCAACGCAGGCCAGCGACGCCGCCCAGGCCGACGATCCGGCCCAGCCCGGCGATCCGGCCCAGCCCGAGCATGCGCCCGCCGAGGTCGGCGATCCGCCCGTCGAGACCGATGATCCGCCCGTCGAGACCGATGATCCGGCCGCCGAGGCCGACGATCCGGTCAAGGCCAAGGACCCGTGGGCCAACGCGAACTTGCCCTGGCAGGGCAAGCCGCGCCGGGTGGACATCGCCTGCTGGGGGGCGATCACCCTCAGCGGGCTCTACTACCTGGCCCTGCTGCCGTTCCGCGCCAGCCTGGTCGGCACCCACCCGCTTGTCTCGGTGCTGCTGAACGGCTCCACCGAGGCGATCGTGTCGGGCGCCGCGTTCGCCAGCAAGGGGCACGGCTCGCTGGTGGTGCTGCTGATCTTCGGGGTCATCGGCACGATGAAGTTCGACATCATCTACTGGTGGGCCGGTCGCCTCTGGGGCGAGCGGGTCATCCAGATGTTCTCCGGCCGGGGCAAGCGGAGCCAGAAGTTCGTCGCCCGGGTCAACCGCTCGGGCCGCTGGCTCACCTGGCCCGCGGTCGTGCTGTCGCCGTTCCTGCCGATCCCGAACGCGCTCGTCTACGCGGCGGCCGGCTGGACCGGGATGAGCTGGGTGACGTTCCTCATCCTGGACGCGGTCGGCTCGCTGGCCTGGGTCGGGATGCTGGCCGGGCTGGGGTGGGCGCTCGGGCAGAGCGCGATCGACGTGGCGCAGGAAATATCCAAGTATGGGCTCTGGGTCACGATCGCCATCGTGGTGCTTGTCGTGGCTTCACAAATACGCGGGCAACGCGCACGAAGCTAGCTGCACGGCAAAATGCACGTGCATCTGGCCTTGCGGCTGCATGAGCTTTGCGGCAAGATGTGCAGTGCGTCGATCACCCGGACGGCGCTGGACGCTCCTCGGGGTTGCCATGAGCTTGACCCAGCTGCCTACTCGCACGCGAGTACACGCTGCCGCCGGCGAGCCGGTTCACGTCGTATCCCGACCTGAGCTGACGGCCCGAAGGCCGCGGATGATGCGGATGCCCGCCGACTGGTGGGACTCGCCGACCGCGGTCGGCTGCCCGCTGGCGCGCGGCCCGCAGTCCGCGCGCGCGGCCCGCCGCCTGACCAGATCCACCTTGCGTGACTGGGGGCTGGCTTTCCTGGCCGAGGATGCGGAGACCATCGTCGGCGAGTTCGTCGCCAACGCGGTCACCCACGCGGCCGCTGTGGCGGCGGTGCCGTCGCCGCGGCGGCAGTCGCTCGATGGCCTGGGGCTGCGGCTGCTGCGCCGCAACGGCGAGGTGATCTGCGCCGTGCTTGACCCGAGCGACTGTGCGCCCGTGCTCAAGGTGCCGGCCTCGGTCGAGGAGTCGGGCCGCGGGCTGCAGATGGTGGACGCGCTGAGCGACGTCTGGGGCTGGTCCCCGGTTGCAGGCCGAGGCAAGGCCGTCTGGGCAGTGCTGTTTTGCGCCTGACGCCCGCGCGTGGACCGCGCTAGCCGCCTGAGCCGACCCATGCAGGAGGGGGGTGCCGGGTCAGGCGGCTAGCGAGCGGTCGACAAGTGTTACCCTCGCTTGACGCGACAGCACGATGCTGCAGTGAGACGAGAGGCGGCGGCACGATGCCTTGGACGTGGCGGTACGAGAAGACCGACGGCGCGGTGGTGGGCGGCGCGAGCCAGCAGGAGACGATCTTCGCCAGCCAGGGGGACGCCGAGAGCTGGCTGGGCGAGAACTATCACGAGCTGGTCGACGGCGGGGTGGATCAGGTCACGCTGTTCGACGACACCCGCAAGGAGTACGGCCCGATGTCCCTCCACCCCGAGGGCTGACAACGCGGGACGCCTGACGGGCTCCAGCGGCGACCCGTTCCCTCCGGGAACGCCGCCGCTCGAGGTCTGCTGGCCCCTCCGGGCGGCCGGCCGGACGAGGCGGCCTAGAACGATTCGCCGGGCTTGACCCTCGGCGCCGGGTTGCGGAAGCGGCGCAGCTGCAGGGCGCGCATGATCGAGTAGAACGTGATGCCGCGGGTCGACTCGCCGGGCAGCCGCTCCTTCGCCAGCTTGCTGATCGACCGGCGCAGCAGCAGGGCGTCCACGATGATGACCGCGATGATCGCGAGCAGCAGGAACTGCAGGTCGCTGTTGAGCGCCTTGTGGGACTTGCCCGCCACCAGCGAGATGACCAGGATGACCAGCGCGTACATGTAGAACTCGCTCGGCCGCCGGTGCGCGTCCACGTAGTCGCGGGCGAGCTTCTTCATCGGCCCGCGATCGCGGGGCTGCAGCGCCCACTCCTCGCCGCGCCGCATCGCCTGCAGCTGGCGGTCCCGGTCGGTCCTGGCCCGCGCCCGCGCCTTGTCCTTCTCCTCCGGGGTGAGCTTGCGCCCGGGGGTGGCCGCGGCCTTGGGCCCGCGGCCGCTGGTGGTCGACCCGGTCACCGACCGGTACCGGTTGGCCTCGGCCTCGCTGCGCTTGGGCGTCGGCCGGCCCTTGCCCGTCTGCGCGGGCTGCTTGCTCTTGGCCGGGGCTTCCGGGGCTAGCGCGGGCTGGGAATCCTGGGCCTGGCCTTCGGTCGCGTCGGCGCTACTGCGTCGGAACACGCGCATAGCTTAACTCCTGCACCTGCGCGCTTGGAGCACGCGGGTTTGCTCCGGCTCGCCCGGTTCGTTATTACGCCGGGCCGAACCGGGGATACACAAGGTATAAGTGGCTACCGCTCGCAGCAGCGCGTAGGGTTGATTGCGGTTAGCCGGCGGCATAATTTAGCCGTCGCCTGGTGGCTCTGCGGCCGCTCGGTGGCGGCGCTCAGGTGAGATGAAGGGGACGGCCGCGTCTATGAGCGTGATGAAGCGAGTCTCGCTGATATTCCGGGCCAAGGCCGACAAGGCGCTGGACCGGATGGAAGACCCTCGCGAAACTCTGGACTACTCGTACAAGCAGCAGGTCGAGATGCTGACCCGGGTACGACGCGGTGTCGCGGACGTCGCCACCTCGCGCAAGCGGGTTGAGCTGCAGATGACCTCGCTGCAGAAGGAAATCACCAAGCGCACCACCCAGGCCAAGACCGCGCTCGAGCAGGGCCGCGAGGATCTGGCCAGGGCAGCGCTGCAGGCCAGGGGGCAGCTGGAGCAGCAGTACGACGACCTGCAGGGCCAGTACACCCAGCTGCAGGACCAAGAGGAGAAGCTGACCCTCGCCTCGCAGCGGCTCGACGCCAAGGTGCAGGCCTTCCGTACCAGGAAGGAGACCATCAAGGCGACGTACACCGCCGCCGAGGCGCAGACCCGCATCAACGAGGCCTTCTCCGGGATCTCGGAGGACATGGGCGACGTCGGGCTGGCCATCCAGCGGGCCGAGGACAAGACCGCGCAGATGCAGGCGCGGGCCGGCGCGATCGACGAGCTGCTCGCCTCGGGCGCCCTCGAAGACCACGTGGGCGGCGGCTCCGACTACATCCAGGCCGAGCTGGACAAGCTCGGCGCCACCGTCGGCGTCGACGACCAGCTCGAGGCGATGAAGCGCGAGATCGCCAACAACGCGCCGAAGCAGCTCGAGGCCAACGGCGACGGCAGCGCCGCGACGTCGGCCGACGTGCCGGCCGCGCAGCAGCCGCAGGCGGGTGACGGCGCGTGATCGTCAGGATCCTCGGCGAGGGCCAGTTCCGGCTCGATGACGACTCGTCGGCCAAGCTGACGGTGCTCGACAAGGACGTGGACGCAGCCGTGCACGCCGGCGACGAGGCCGTGTTCAAGATGGCGCTCGGCGCCGCGGTGAAGCTCGTCCGCGAGACCGGCGCGCCGGTCCCCGACGACGAGTTCGTGACCGCCGACTACATCCTGCCGTTCTCGGACGCCACCATCGACGAGGTCCGCAAGCTGCTGACCGACGGGACGATCCACAGCGACCCGACGGCGCCGTAGTCCTCGCCGGGACCGTCGGCTCGCACATCCCGTTTGGCCTGCGCAAAAACGCCTGTGTCGTCCGATCCGCCCACGGTCCGGCTAACTTCCGCCGTGGGCGCAACGATCGCCGTCGCTTTCAGCCGCCTCGGTGGAAGCCTTGAGCCTGCCCCGAGCGTTATTGAGATAGCTTGACATTGAAGAACCAGGCGGACCGGACAAAAGCGACCGGATCGCGGCCTGGCTGGATTCGGAGGTACGTCATGTCGACCCGTACGCGGTACGCCCCGGACCGGGGTCTGACCGCGCGGATGACGGCGACGATGTTCCTGCTCGGGCTGGTCTTCGTCGCGTTCGTGGCCGCGCTCATCGGCATTCTGATCGCCACCAAGCAGTCGGCCGGGCTGATCGTTTTCGTGGCCGTGGTCTTCGGCGGCGGCGCCGCCTGGATCTCGCTCTTCTACAGCGACAAGATCGCCCTGTCGGCGGCCGGAGCCCAGCTGGTCACCCCGCAGCAGGAGCCCGACCTGCACGGCATCGTGGACCGGCTGTGCGCGCTGGCGGACATGGACAAGCCCCGCGTGGCGGTCGCGCCCACCCGGATGCCGAACGCGTTCGCGACCGGCCGCAACAGCAAGAACTCGGTGCTCTGCGTCACCCAGGGAATGCTCCAGCTTGGGCTGACCAAGGACGAGCTCGAAGGCGTCCTGGCGCACGAGCTCAGCCACGTGGCGCACAAGGACGTCCAGGTGATGACCGTGGCCGGCCTGCTCGGCATCGTGGCCGGGCTGCTGGTCCGGTTCGCCTTCTACTCCGAGCTCTTCGGCGGCGGCCGCCGGGGCGGCAACAACAGCCAGGCGGCGATGCTGATCCCGCTGATCATGCTCGTCTCCATCGTCGTCTACGCGGTCAGCTTCGTGCTGATCAGGATGCTGTCCCGGTACCGGGAGCTGGCCGCCGACCGCAGCGGCGCGCTGCTGACCGGCCAGCCCAGCGCCCTGTCATCCGCGCTGCAGAAGGTCAGCGGCTCGATGTCCAGGATCCCGAACGAGGACCTGCGGAAGGCCGCGCCGATGAGCGCGTTCTACTTCGCGCCGGCCATGAAGCTGACCGGCTCCGGCGGCGACAAGCTGGCCAACCTGTTCTCCACCCACCCGTCGCTGGAGAAGCGGATGGAGCAGCTGGCGAAGATCCAGGCCCAGCTCAACGACACCGCTCCGGGTGCCAAGGGCCTTCGGTAGTGGGTTTCCTCGACGTCCTGTTCGGCCGGACCAAGCCGGTCCAGCCGAAGCTGGACGACCTGTTCGCGCTGCCGTCGGCGGCGATCCAGCTCCAGGCGGCGACCGGGTTCACCCCGACCGGCTCGGGCTCGGTCTGCTTCCGCGCGGTCGAGGGCAGGACGTTCGCGGACA
>Ga0302326_10014512_pt1 | contig 16636 bp, 18 predicted proteins | sample Palsa_T0_3_FD_202264 | JGI IMG/M metagenome (GOLD analysis project Ga0302326, IMG submission 202264) | Peat permafrost microbial communities from Stordalen Mire near Abisko, Sweden - Palsa_T0_3 | ecosystem: Environmental > Terrestrial > Soil > Palsa > Peat permafrost | place: Sweden: Abisko...
TCAGCGTGACCGGCGCCTTCGGGTTACCGAGTCGTGCGCCGGACTGCGGGATACCGGACAACAGGCTCTCGACCTGGGTCTTGGTCGTCGTTGCCTGTGCGCCAGTCTTGAGCCCCTTGGAGCTGCTGCCGCCGCTGGAGATGGCGATCGCGACCGCCACGAGGGCCAGCGCCCCGAGTACGACGCCACTGACCATCTTCAAGCGCCGGTCGCGCCGAGCGCGCTCGGTGCGCGCCTGTTCCTCGGCCAAGCGCCTTGCGCGTGCTTCTTCCTTTTGCTTGGTGCGAGAGGCCACTGAGGAACTCGTGAGACGGTTACCGGCGTCGCCGCTTAGGCGAGGACGCCCCGTACAAGGAGGATAGCGACGACGAGCGCCGCCACGCCGCAGCAGATCGCGACCACCGCGGCCAGCAGACGGAGCCGAACACCTCGGTCGAGCCTGGGACCGCCCATCAGCCGTCGGCCTGGTCGAGGATCAAGGCGCTGAAGGACGGCCCGTGCTTGGGCGTGACCGAGAATCCCAGCGCCCACTTGCCGACCATCACCAGCGCCGGGGCAGCGCGGGAGTAGACGCCGGGCTGGCTCTCGGTCAGCTGGTATTCCTGCTGTGGCATCTCCATCTCCGTGTGGTTGAAGGTCAGCGTCACGTCGGCTCCGCGCACCGGCTGCCCACCCTTGGTAATGCGCAGCGCGAACGAGTCCGGCGCCGCCGCCCGGTTGGGGGACACGAGCACCTCCAGCTTGTACCCGGCCCGCTCGACGGTCTCGGTCACGCGTCCGGGGCCGACCTGCGCGAGCGCCGAATTCTGCAGCGCGAACGCCGGCGGCGGTGGAGCGAGGCTCGAGAGGACCGCCGCGGTGAACACCGCCGCCGTGACCAGCAAGGTCTCGGCGGTGAGCATCCGGCCCAGCAGCCGCGCCGCTCCGGGCCCGAGCTCAGGACGCTCGCGGGCGGCGATGAGCCGCGGCTTGGCGCGGAGGCGGTTATTCGCGGCAAACGCCACCGCCGCGCTCAGCAGCCCGATCTTGACCAGGATCGCCACGCCATAGCCCGTGTCCCAAAGCGCGTCGAGGGCCGGCATATGGATGATCGTCGCGACCGTGCCGGTGGACAGCAGCGCGAGCACGGCCGGCAGCGCGACGATCGAGAACCGGGGAACGACCACCGCCAGGCCGGCCACGCGCAGAGCGGCCGGCAGGCTGGCCCAGAGGACCAGCAACCCGACCAGGCCTCCGAGCCAGACCGAGCCGGAGGCCAGATGCAGCCAGTCGAGGAACAGCGACAGGCCGCGCGGCGAGGTCTGCCCCGCGTGGCCAGCCGCACCGGGGACGGCTAGTACCGCGGCCGCCGCGAGCAACGAGCCGGTCACCGAGAACAGCTCGGCCACCGATCGTTGCTCACGCTTGGGCCGGTCGACCCACAGCGAGATCCACGCGGCGACGCAGAACAGCGCGAAGCACAGCGTCATGTCGACGTAGCCGCGCCCGAACGCCGTCACGCGAAACAGCGGCACGAGCGCACCGACGTCGAACACCGAGCGCAACGAGTCGTTGGCCGTGGCGAAGTCGAGATACACGGGGATCGCGAGTACTCCCAGCCCGGACGCGATCACGAACGCGACCGACAGCGCCCGCAGGCTCGTGCCCGGGACTCGCCTGACCAGCGGCCGGGCGATCAAGAACCTGAGCACGAACAGCCCGATCGAGACCATCACGGACAGGAACATCGCCCCGCGCGCGATGAGTAGGTTCAGCGAGGTCGCGCTCGCGGCGATGCTCGGCACCCTGAATTGAGGCGCCGGACCCGGATTCGGGCCGATCGCGTACGTGAACGCCCCTTGGACTGGGTGGCCGTCGACCGAGATCGCGCGCCAGTAGATCAGGTACCAACCCTGGGGGAGGTGGGGGCGAAGCGGCACGACCAGCGTGTCGGGATTCGCCGGCGAGCGCGTGACCGGACCGCTCGTCTCCTGTTGAGCGTCCGCATCGGTCACCGAGATGATCGCGAACTTCGGCTCGACCGCCTCGTCGTAGGTGAGCTGGACGTTGGGGGGCGGAGTGTCGAGGATGCCGCTCGCGGCCGGCACGGTCTTGACCAGGTACGCATGCGCCGCGGCGCAGGCCGGCAGCACGAGCCCCAGCGCGACCGTCGCGAGCACCGCGACGATCCGCCCCCGACGTCTCATGCCAGCGACCGTCCCCCGCCGCCGTGACCGCTGCCACCGGCGATCGCGAAGCCGCCCGCAACCACGCCGAGCACGCCGAGGACCAGCGCGATGATCGTGATCACCGACACCCCGCTGCCGCCGAGCGAGCTTTGGACGTCGATCGTCGGCGCCGGCGCCGCTGAGGACTCCGAGCCGGCCCAGTTGACGATCGATCCATCCGAGTAGGTCTGCTGGACGGTGAACGTATAGCTTCCGGTCGAAGCCGGCTGGGCGAGGAACTGGAACAGCGAGTCCTCCCCTGTCGGCGTGTGGCCGCCGGTCCACGTCACCCTCTCGATCACCGCGTTCTCACCGGACCCCGTCTGCTGGACGGATTGGTGCCAGCCGGATGGGGGTGGCACGAACGAATCGATTCCGAAGCCTTTCGGCACCGTCATCACGATCGTGGTCGTTGTCGCGCCGGATTTCTCGGTCGGGACGGCGAGGCTGTAGAGCTGCAGCTTTCCCGCGATCGAAACGGGCGGACTGACCCGCGCGTGTGCGGAGGCGCTGGCAGCAAAGACCAGCCCGATCAGACCGGCCACGAGCAGCGCGGCCAGCCGGCACCGGAGGGCGCCGGCTCGACACAGGTATGTGCTCATCTCAGTTGCACTACTCCTTCTGTCGTGGGGCGGGTGCAGGCAGGCCAGGCTCCCAGGCGGACGGGGCTGCGGGCCTACGGCAGCACGTGGAGCGTGAACGGCGCGGTGACGATTCGGTCGCCCGCCTTCATCTGCAGGAACAGCCGCCACGTGCCGGGCACCGCCAACAGCACCCCGACGGTCAACTTGCCGGGCGCCGGCGCGCTCCCGCTGATCTTCGGTGCCCCGGCCAAACTGCCGCAGTTCGGCGCGTCCGGGGCGCAGATGTGCGTGTGGAAGTAATCGAGTGAGCCCTGGTGAAAGAAGATCGCGTGAGCCAACGCCCCGAACCACGGGACGAAGCGAACGTTGCGTCCCTGAGGATCGGTGACATCGACGTGGAGGAACTCGGCCTGAATCGCGTGCAGGGCGGGGTGGGGCTGCATGTCGAAGTGGTAGCCGTCGACGACCAGGTCGGGCTGGAAGGGCGGCAGCTTGATCGGGTGGTAGGAGCCGACGACGTGGATGTTCTGGAGCAGCTGGAAGTTGGGCTGTCCGCCCGGGATGTTCGGGTAGATGTCGACCAGCACTCGGTACGGGCCGGGTGCCGGGAAGGTGACCGTCTGACGCAGGTGGCCGCTCGAGGGGATGGGCGGGTGGTCGTGGATGATGTAGGCGAGGTCGTCGCGCACGATGATCAGGTGGACTCCGGTGTGGGGTCCCGCTCCGGTCTTGTAGGTCGTCAGCGGCTTGCCGCTCGGCAGCTCCACCGTGAATGAGACCGTCGTCGGGTGGCCGGGGAGCACCGGCGTGGCGGGCTGGAACCCGCCGAGCGTGAATACCCTCGCCGGGGCGACGGCGGGGGCGCTGACCACGTCGCCCGAACTCGAGCCGCAGCCTGCGAGTGCGATGCCGCCAAGCAGCGCGCCGAGCAGCGCCGCCGAACGGAGTGACCTCACCGCAAGGCCGCCTGCAGCGCCTGGGTTGCCCCGTTGACGCCGAACGCGCCTTCCAGCCGGGCCGCGATCACTCCCCGCCGATTGATCGTAAACAGCCACGGCTCGGTCTCGAGATGGAACGCCTTCAGCTGCGGGCGAAGGCCCTTGGCGGGCTGGTTGTTCAGGTAGACCTCCTCGTGGATGAAGGTGATCCGGTTGGCGAACTCGTGCTGGAGCTGGACCAGGATGTCGGTGACCGGTCCGCACACCTTGGAGATGCAGAACTGCGGGGTCGAGAACAGGAGCGCGATTGGGCGCTTACCGAGCACCCGGTTGAAGGACACGGAGTGCATGCTTTCCGGAGGTAGGCGCGTCGTCAGCAGCGCGATGTCCCCGTGCACGGTGGCTGGGGTGTCGGTGGCGATGGCGGGCGGGCGTTGCCCCACATTGGGGATCAGCGATGACGCCGCGACGGCGATTTCGCCCGGCGATCCGATCAGGCCCCTGTCCGTATGGGTCAGGGCGAGGATCGTGTAGATGCCTGCGTGGGCGACTGGCACTTCGGTGGCATAAATCGCTTGGATCCCACCGGGACCGGAGTTCTGCCGGCTACGGTATTGAGGCGCGACGCCCATCGGGTCGTCGGGAGCGAGGAACGGACCCTGCGCCGGCGTGCTGGGACTGGTGGCGATGTAGATCGCCGTCGGCGCGTAGATGTATGCCCCCGACCTGGCGGTCAGCCCGAACGCGAACCGGCGCGTGCCCGGCGTGAAGGTGCCGGTGGCGGCGCCGAGCTGCGCGCTGGATTTCACCAGCGCGCCGAGCTGCTGGAGCGTGCGCCCGTGCGTCGAGGGGAACTCGCTCACCCGCGGGTGCTCGGCGGCCGGAAGTTCGGCCACGGCGGGGGGCAGAACCGGGGCTGAGGTGGTGGTCGTCGTGCTCGCCTGCGTGGTCGGGCTCGATGCGCTCGAGCTGGCCGACTGGCTCGCGGCGCTGGAGGTCGCGCTGGTGGACGAGGAGCCACACGCGGCCAGCACGAGCGCGGCCGCGGCCGCCAGCCCCGCCGCGGCAACGCGTGCGCGTATCAATGGGCCAAATGGGCCAGCCTGCACGGGTCAGAGCGTACAGTCGCTCACACCTGGGGGCGCCGCCTGCCCTCAGCGGCCGGTTGAGGGCGATTCGGCCTTCCTGGCCGCTGTTTGCACGTGAAGATCTTGTAACCATGGTCAGGAAATCGAAGACTCGCGCGATGTGTGCATTAGAGTGCTCGGCATGTCGCCCGAGTCCAGCGGCGCGTCGCCGGCAGCCCCGGCGGCGGCGCAGCGCTCGCAGCATCGGCTCCGGCTGTCGGTCATCGACCGCGACACCGGGTTCATCCAGGTTCTGGGCAACCGACTCGATTCGTTGGGCTGGGATCATCGTGCGCTGGCCAGTCCGGTGACCGTGGATGCGCTGGTGGTGATGCGCCTCAACGCGCTCGTCCTCGACATGGCCGTGCTCGGGCCGGGCAGCTGGGACTATCTCGAGCGCGTGTGTGCCCGTCTTCCCGGCTTGGCGGTCATCATCTGTACCGGCCCCTCGTCGGTGGCCCAGCGCGTGCGCGGCCTGCGACTCGGGGCCGACGCCTGGATCACGAAGCCGTGCCATGCCGAAGAGCTGATTTGCGTGATCGAAGCCGCGATCCGCCGGCACCGTCGCAACGAGATGCCGGCGGTGGTGGCGGCCGCGCAGGTCGGCGAGATCACGGTGCGTCCCGATCTCTATCAGGCCTACGCGGGCGAGCTGAGCCTCGAGCTGACGGCGCGGGAATTCGAGATCCTGCATCTGCTCTCCCAGTCTGATCGGGTCCTGCGCCGTGAGGAGATCTACGAACGCGTGTGGGGATACGCGATGGCGCACGGCGACCGCTCAGTCGATGTGTTCGTCCGCAAGCTGCGCCAGAAACTTCGGGCGGCGTCGTCGCAGTGGAGCTACATCCATACCCACTTCGGCGTCGGGTACCGGTTCGCCCCCGAACGCGAAGGCGCGGCGGGCGGACATGAGGGGGCTCCGGCCTTGGTCGAGCCAGACGCTGATCTCCAGCACGCTCTGTCCGGCTGACCGGCGATGGCGCCGCGCGGCGCTTGAGGGTGTCGGTGCGCGCCTCAGTTCACAGCTTCTTTACATCTGCGTCACGGCTCGGTAACGCCTTGACGGGCTGGCTCCAGCAGCATCTGCTGGCAGATGGCGGCCATCGCTCAGTCGCAACATGAGGTTCTGCAGGTGGGCCCGCTGGAGGTGCTGCCTGAGGAGCATCTCGCGCGGGCGGGCGGGCGGGCACTGACGCTCTCCATCCGAGAACTGCGGCTGCTGACCGAACTGGCGCGTCGCGCGGATCGGATCATGGCCCGCGAGGAGTTGTTCAGTCTCGTCTGGGGGCGTGAGATGCGGGCCGGTGACCGCTCGGTCGACGTGTACGTACGCAAGCTGAGGGTGAAGCTCGATGACGCGCTTCCGGCCTGGCTGTTCATCCACACTCACTTCGGTTTCGGCTACCGGTTGTCGGCCGAGTGCAAACAGCACGACAACGACCGGTTCACAACTGAATAACACCCGGGGCTCCGATTCCACACACACTCTGCCGGACATCGAGTAACCAAGGAGATGACTGTGAGTACACGTCGCGTTAGTGCGGTCGCCATCGTGGTGGCTGCCCTCGGAATCGCAGCCTGCGGTTCGAGCAGTTCGAGCTCGAGCTCGAGCGCCGCCGCACCTGCCTCGAGCGCATCGAGCAGCGCCAGCAGCAGCAGTGGTGCATCAGGGACCATCAACGGTGCCGGGTCGACCCTGGCCGCGCCCATCTATCAGCAATGGGGCGCGACACTGGCCAAGTCGGGTCTGACAGTGAACTTCAACCCGGTCGGCTCGGGTGCGGGGGTGGCTCAGCTCCAGGCCGGGACGGTTGACTTCGCTGGTAGCGACCCGGCGCTGAAGGCCTCTGAGCAGAAGGCGGCCAAGGGACCGGTGCTCGAGTTCCCGGTTGCCTTCGGTGCCATCACGGTGTCCTACAACCTTCCGGGCATCAAGAGCGGACTGAAGCTCGACGGCCCGACCTTGGCCGACATCTTCAGTGGCAAGGTCAAGACCTGGAACAACTCGGAGATCACCGCGCTGAATCCGGGCATGACCCTGCCCAGCACGGCGATTACGGTCATTCACCGCTCCGACTCGTCGGGCACCACGGACGGGTTCACCACCTACCTGTCCGATGTCAGCCCGTCATGGAAGTCATCGATCGGCGCGGGCAAGGACGTCAAGTGGCCGACGGGCACCGGTGCGGCCAAGAACTCAGGTGTGGCCGCCGCGATCAAGCAGACCTCGGGAGCGGTTGGCTACGTCGAGCAGGCCTACGCCCTGGAGAACGGCTTCACCTACGCCGCGGTGAAGAACTCGGCCGGAACCTACATCCTGCCGACCATCCCGGCGACCTCGGCGGCGGCGGCGGGCGTCAAGACCCCGGCGAACCTTGCCATCTCGACGATCAACTCGCCAGCCTCGACCGCCTACCCGATCGTCTCGCAGACGTTCCTGATGGCCTACCAGGACATGTGCAAGACCGGCTTGAGTCAGTCAGTGGCCAGCGCTGTGAAGCGGTTCTTCACGTACGCGTTTGGGCCCGGGCAGGCGACGCTCGGGGCCGGCTCTAACCAGCTCCCCTACGCGCCACTGCCGGCCTCTCTGGCGGCCAAGGTCAACAAGCGGCTGGCCTTGTTCACCTGTAATGGCTCGCCGCTCTCGTAAGGACATCTAGGTGGAGGCCAGCGCCCCACCGGTTGCCGGCGGCCGCTCGACTCTCGGGCGGTCGCCGCTGAGCCGGCTACCGGACCAGATCCTGCAGGTCGGGCTGACCGTCCTGGCGGCGGGCATCCTCGTCCTGCTGGCCTATTTCTTCATCCGCCTGATCGGCGAATCAACCGACGCGCTGAGCAAATTCGGTCTCAGCTTCGTCTTCGGCAACGACTGGGATGTCTCGCGTCTGACCTTTCACGGCGCGCCGCTGGTGTTTGGGACGATCGTCACGTCGGTGATCGCGCTGATCATCGGCGTACCCATCGCGGTGGCCACCGCCTTGTTCTTGACCGAACTGTGCCCGCGGCGCGCCCGCGGCCCGCTGTCGATGCTGGTCGACCTGCTCGCCGCGGTGCCCTCGGTCGTCTACGGACTGTGGGGGGTGTTCGTTCTCATCCCGCGGCTGCTTCCGGCCGAGAAATGGGTGGCCAGCACGTTCTCGTTCATCCCGTTCATCGGCGGCCCGGTCAGCGGGCCCAACTATTTCATCGCCGGGCTGATCCTGGCGATCATGATCCTGCCGATCGTCTCGGCCATCTCGCGCGAGGTGATCGCCACCGTCCCGCCTGAGCACAAGGAGGCGGCGCTCGCGCTCGGAGCGACGCGGTGGGAGATGATCCGGATGTCGGTGCTTCCGTACGCGCGCCCGGGCATCACCGGCGGCGCGATGCTGGGTTTGGGCCGGGCGATCGGCGAGACGATCGCCGTGGTGCTGGTGATCGGCGACGCGCCGGTGATCGGTCACTCGATCTTCTCCCAGGGCTACTCGCTGGCCGCGGTGATCGCCAACGAGTTCGGTGAGGCGGCCGCGACGCCGATCCATAGCTCGGCGCTGTTTGCCGCTGGACTGGTGCTGTTCGTGCTCACGCTGATCGTCAATATCTTTGCTCGCTGGTTCGTCGCTCGCGGTCTGCGCAACCAGCGAGGCACCGGTGGAACCGGCGTCAGCGTCGCCGCCAAGCCCGCAGGAGACGCGACGTGAGCGAGATCAGTCAGGCCGCGATCCCGCCGATCAGCGGTCGTCGCCGCCGCACTGACAACACGATGCGAGGGCTGCTGCTGGTGGCCACGCTGGTCGCGCTCGTGCCGCTGGTGTTGATCATCTACTACCTGCTCTACAAGGGCCTCAGCTCGTGGAGCAGCAGCTTCTTCACCACCGACCCGAACGGCGAATTCTTCGGCAATCCGGGCGGGGTACGGAGTGCCATCCTCGGCACCCTGGAGATCGTTGCGCTGGCGACGCTGATCTCGGTGCCGATCGGGATCGGCGTGGCCCTGTACCTGACCGAATACGGCAAGCAGTCCTGGTTTGCCAACCTCGTGCGGTACTTCATCGACGTCATGACCGGTGTGCCGTCGATCGTGTTCGGATTGTTCATCTACATCGTCCTCGTGCTCGGGAAGGTGGGGGGAACCGGATTCGCGGGCTGGAAGGGATCGGTCGCGCTCGCGCTCCTGATGCTCCCGATCGTCACGCGGTCCTCAGAAGTCGTGCTGCTCCTCGTTCCCGGCAGCCTGCGCGAGGCGGCGCTGGCACTGGGCGCTCCGCGGTGGCGGGTGGTCACGCGGATCGTGCTGCCGACAGCGCGGACCGGGCTGGTCACCGGCTCGCTGCTGGCGATCGCGCGCGGCATGGGCGAGACCGCGCCGCTGCTGTTCACGACAGCCGGAGCGTTTGCCGTCACGGCTAACCTCAACCAGCAGATGAATGCCCTGCCGCTACAGATCTACAACGACATCCTCTCGCCCCGCGCCGTGGTGGTCAGCCGCGCTTGGGGCGCCGCGCTGACGCTGGTCGCGCTCGTCCTGATCCTCAACCTGGTCGCCCGCGCCGTTTCCCGAAGGAGCAGCATGGCATGATCCCGCCAGAAACCACGAGCAAGGAATCGAACCACATGTCCACTGCCGGGGGCCCGCCCGAACAAGCGGAAGCTGCGCCTGACGTCTCGGCGCTTGGCGTCCGTGAGGGGACCGGGCACGCCATCAACGTCAAGGATCTGCGCGCCTTCTACGGCTCACAGGAGGCCGTCAAGGGGGTTGAGATCGAGTTTCCGCCCAACGAGGTGACCGCGATCATCGGGCCTTCGGGCTGCGGCAAGTCGACCATGGTTCGCTGCATCAACCGGATGCACGAGGAGATCCCCGGTGCGCGGGCCACGGGCAGCGTGACCCTGGACAAGCTCGACGTGTACGCGTCCGACGTCGATGTGACGTCTGTACGCCGCCTGATCGGGATGGTGTTCCAGAAACCCAATCCATTTCCCACCATGTCGATCTTCGACAACGTGGCCGCGGGCTTGCGCCTGACCGGCACCAAGAGTGACAACCTGCGCGAACGGGTGCATAAGTCGCTGCAGGCGGTCGGGCTGTGGGCCGAGGTCAAGGACCGCCTGGGCCAGCCGGGGATCGGCCTGTCCGGCGGGCAGCAGCAGCGCCTGTGCATCGCCCGGACGATCGCGGTCGAACCCGAGGTGATCCTGATGGACGAGCCCTGCTCCGCGCTTGATCCGGTCGCCACGCTGAAGGTCGAGGAGCTGATCGACGAACTCAAGGAGCGCTACACGATTGTGATCGTGACCCACAACATGCAACAGGCGGCCCGCGTCGCGAACACGACCGTGTTCATGCTCGACGGGCTACTGATCGAGCACGCACCGACCAGCGAGATCTTCACCAACCCCAAGGACGAGCGAACCGAGCGCTACGTCACCGGGAAGTTCGGGTAGCGACATGCAGGAAACCCGGCATGTGTTTCGCGAGTCGCTCAAGATTCTCGAGAGCCAGGTGCTCGGAGGCCTCGAGATGGTCATGTTGCAACTCGACCGCGCGCTCGAGGCGATCAGCTACCAAGACGTCGAACTCGCCGGGATGGTGGTCGCCGACGACGACCGGATCGACGGGCGCTACCTGGAGGTCCACCAGGGCGTCCTCTCACTGATCGCGCGGCAGGCACCGGTGGCTGGTGACCTGCGGATCGTCGCCGCACTGCTGCACGTGATCCGCTGTGTCGAGCGGATGGGTGACCAGTGCGTGAATATCGCCAAGCTCGTGCCGCTGTCGGGCTATGAGTCGCCCAAGGACAAGGACATGCTGGACGCGATTGAGCGCATGGGCCAGCTGGCCCGCTCGCAGGTATCGCAGGCCAAGGAGGCCTTCGCGGAGCGCAACGTGGAACTCGCCCAGGACCTCGTCCGTCAGGACGCTGAGATCAACCGCCTGAACCGTGACATCTTCAAACGGGCCGTGGAGGTGGGGGACAACCTCGACATGCGCGAATGGGCGATGTTCATGATCCTCGTCGCCCGCTGCATCGAGCGCGTCGGTGACAACACCGTCGACATCGCCGAGCAGATCGTGTTCGTGGTCACCGGCCTGTTCCGTGAATTCGCCGACACCTCGACGCCGCCCGAGCCGGTCAAGCCGGCCTGACTGTCTGCCGTCCTGCCCAGCCCGCCGCGGTGTGACGGGCTCGGTGGGCCGGATTCGCCGGCATCGTGCCGGCGGGCAAGATTGGACACGGGGCCAAAGACGACGGCGGATGTTCGCAACTACCGTGTTTGTATGCGTGCGCGCCCGCCTCAGATCGTGGCGTTCGGCGGGGGCGGGTTCTCGATGGAATGGGGGAACCCGTTGCTCGACGATCACGTGCTCGCGCTCACCGGAGTCGAGCGCCCACGGATCTGCTTCCTGCCCACCGCCAGCGGCGATGCCGACCACTATGTGGTTCGGTTCTACCGTGCGTTTCCCGCCACGCGGTGCGAGCCGTCGCACATCTCGCTGTTTCGCCGGGAGACCGGGGTCGGCGACCCTCGCGCACATCTGCTCGAACAGGACATCGTGTACGTGGGGGGTGGCAGTCTCGTGTCACTGCTGGGGACCTGGCGTGCCCACGGCGTCGACACGGCGCTGCACGAGGCGTGGCGGGCCGGCGTCGTGCTGTGCGGCGGCTCAGCCGGGTCGTTGTGCTGGTTCTCGCACGCGGTGAGCTCCTTCCACGAAGGCCCACCCCGTCGGATCGACGGGCTCGGCTTCCTGCCGTGGAGCAATGCCGTGCACTACGCCGACGAGCCAGGTCGCCGCGACGCCTTCCTCGGCGCGGTGGCCGCCGGCATGCCGCCCGGTTACGGCGTGGGGGATGCTGCGGCCCTCCATTTCGTCGGCACTGACCTCGCCGAGGTCGTCTCCTCCCGGCCCGGAGCGCGGGCGACGTTCGTTTGCGCGGACGGCGAAGGCGGGGCCAGCGAGCGCGAGTTGCCGGTCCGATATCTCGGCGAGCCGGCAGTGCTGAGCGCGGAGCGCGCCGCGACGCCGCTCGTGGCCGGCCGGGCGATCGCCGCGTGAGCACCGGCGGGGCCAGGCGCGGCTGCGCGGACCGGACGCATACGGCATCCTGGCGGGTGGTGCCCGACCAACCCGGTGACCGTCGTCGCATCCTCGCCATGGGAGGCGGCGGATTCACGATGCAAGAGCGTTGCTCCAGCCTCGACCGGCTCGTGCTCTCGCTGACCGAGAAGCCCGCACCGAGGATCTGTTTTCTGCCCACCGCCAGCGGCGATGAGCGTGAACAGACGACCCGCTTCTACGAGCGGTTCGGATCGTGGCCCTGCGAGCTGAGCATCCTGTCTTTGTTTCACCTTGGTCGCGACCGGCTTGACCCGGTGAAGCACCTGCTCGCCCAGGATGCGATCTACGTCGGTGGGGGATCGATGCGCAACATGCTCGCGATCTGGCGCGAGCACCGCGTCGATGAAGCGATGCGTGCGGCCTGGGAGGCCGGGGTCGTGCTCGCCGGTCTGAGCGCCGGCGCGATGTGCTGGTTTGAAGGCGGAGTGACGATGAGCGGAGGTGCTCCCGAATTGGTGAGCGGTCTCGGATTGCTGGCCGGAAGCCTGTCGGTCCACCTCGACGGCGAGCCTGAACGATTGCCCGTCTATCGCGCTGCCGTGGCCACCGGCAAGCTAGCGTCCGGGTACGCCCTCGACGACTGTGCGGCGCTGGTTTTCGCCGGCACGCGATTGAGCACGTGCGTCGCCTCCCGACCCGGGGCCCGAGTCCTGCGCCTGCGCGCCGACGGGGCCGGTGGGGCGAGCGTGCAGACGCTCCCGGCCAGGCTGCTGCCGGGTGCGGAACGAGTCGGCGAGGCACTGGCCGAGTCTCACGGTGTATCCGAGCTGCGAGCGCTCCGCGCGGGCCGACACCGCTGGGATTAGGTGGGCGCCTGCCGGCGGCGGACCGCGACCAGGGCCGCTGCCGTCAGGACGGCGGCGACCGCGAGCGCGATCACGATCGGAGTGGTCGAGCCGCCGCCCGACGCGCTTGAGCCCCCCGGCGTGCCTTTCAACGGATGCCCCGACGCGGCGGCAAGCTTGGCGACGGCAGTGATGGCCGCCTGCGCGAGGTCGTTGCTCGTCGCACCTGAGGGCTTGCGCAGCGACGTGACCGCCACCTTGGCCGGACCCTCGATGCCCTGCACGCCGTACCCGTCCGACATCACCACCAGCAGCAGCTGCTTGGTCTGAAAACTGATCTCCTGGTCCAAGAAGTCGGCGTACTTCTGCGGTTTGCCGAATAGTTCCGGGATCACGCCGAGATCGACCGGCGAGGCGATCAGTGCGACCTTGATCGGGAACTTGGCCTGGCTCGCCGCGGCGGTCTCGGCGTTGAGCGTTCTCTGGATCGCGGGCGAGGTCGCAGGGGTGTAGGGGTAGAAGACGTTTTCACCCAGCAGGACGTCACTGGCGGGATCGCCGTCGGCGCGGGCCCCGGCCGCCCCGAGGGTCAAGGCGAGCAGCACCGAGAGCAGTGCTGCGCCCAGGGCGAGCGCTGCGACGAGCCGCGCGGCGGCGGGAAACCTCGCGAGCGCAACTGGCATGGCCGACAGGTTAGAGCGGGCCCGGAGCGGAAGTTCACAGGCCAGGGGGAAAGCGGTAGCGCGGATGCGGGGGCACCGCGCCGGCGATCTCGAGCACGATCTCGGCGTGCCGGACGAGCGAGATCGAACCGGGAGCCCCGCGCCAGCGCCGGCCGCCGACAAATGCCCGCACAGGCCCGCGGAACGAGCCCAGCGCGCGACGCGAGAGCGGCTGGCCCCACACCGCGAACAGCGTGGCCAGGTCCAGCGGCGGCCGCACGTCCACGACCACCACGCCGGTCGGCTCCAAGGTCCGGACCGGGTACGAGCAGGCCCCGCCGAGGACGTAGACGCCGCGGCGGCGCTGTGGCGGCGCGATCCCGATCCCCGATGGGACCGGCAGCACGAGCCGATGCGCGTAGAGCTCGAGATGCACTCCGTAGAACCGTCGGTGCGTGCGCGCGCAGGGCAACCCCTGGATCGGGGCCCGCCGAGCCACCGCGGGGGAGATTGGGCGCAGTCGGTAGGCGGGACCACGGCCCGCCGGCAGCGGCTGGTCGTCCGCCGGGAGCTTCACGCCGGCGGGGTGGGACACTCCACATCCCGCCGCCACCAGCGCCACCGCTACCACCGTCGCGCGGGCGGTGCCGAGAACCGAACGTTCTGGCCACCCGGGCCCCATCGGCTCAGGACGTCACGACCGGATCCAGCGGCGATGGAACGCCCACCTCCTCAACTGTAGTCCGGCCGCTCATCCCCATTATCCTGATCCGCACGATGGCCAGCCAGAAGTCCAAGCGGCGTTCGCGCAAGCGGCGCGGCCCCGTCCCGGCCCAGCCCGCGGTCCCATCCACGCGTCGCGACCAGCGCATGGGGCGACAGGCGATGTCACCGCGTGAGCCACCGGTCCGTGAGCGCCGGGCGAGACCTGAGGGGACCCGGCCGCCGAGTCCGTTCGGTGGGCTGCCGATCTCAGAGTTTGCCATCCTGGCCGGGGGGGTCGGGCTGGTCGTGGGGATCATCCGCGGCGGCGGCCCGGCGGTCATCGTCGGGATCGTCGTCTGCGCTCTCGGCGTGCTCGAGGTGACGGCCCGCGAACACTTCTCCGGCTACCGGTCCCACACCATGTTGCTGGCCGCGTTTCCGGCCGTCGGCGTGGAGGTGGCCGCGGTCGCCGCGGTCGGCGAGCCGCGTCAGCGAGCGCTGCTGCTGCTCGTCGTGGTCCCGGTCTACGCGGGCGCGTTCTGGCTGCTTCGGCGCCGATTTGAGCTGGCGCGTCAGGCTCGACTGGCTCGTCCGCCGGCCCCGTAGCTACTACTGAGTCTTGACCGGCTCGGGACCCTCGTACTCCAGCACCGAGGGTCCGTGGGCGCCGTCCTGCTCAACCGGCACCGTCGGCAGCTGAAGCGTGAAGGTCGCCCCGCCGCCGCGAGCGTTGGCCGCCGCGACGTGGCCGCCATGCTGCTCGGTCACCTGCCGCACGATCGCCAGGCCGAGGCCGGTGCCTTGACGACCGCGCGAGTTCGTGCCGCGGAAGAACCGGTCAAACACGTAGGGCAGGTCGTCTTCGGCGACTCCCGACCCGTGGTCGCGAACCACCACGCCGTCCGCGTCGACGGTTACCTCCACCCTGCCGCCGGGCGGGGAGTGGAGGGCCGCGTTGTCAAGCAGGTTGTTGACCGCCCGCCCGAGCCGCTCGGGGCTTCCGTCGACGATCACCGGCTCGAGCCGGTCGACGAACTCGATCTCGGGCGAGTTACGGCGGGCGCGGGCCAGCGATTCCGAGACCACGCGGTCCAATCTCACGTCCTCGGCCGGTCCGGGTGGCTGATCGCCGCGGGCGAGCTCGATCAAATCGCCGACCAGCGCACTCAGCTCCTCGCTCTGCTCAACCACGTCGGAGAGCAGCCGTCGCCGATCCTCGGGCTCCAGTTCCCCGCCGGCGAGCAGCACCTCGATGTTCGTGCGCAGGCTCGTCACCGGCGTCCGCAGCTCGTGCGACGCGTCGGCGACCAGCTGACGCTGGGCCCGAACTGACTCGTCGAGCGCCGCTCGCGAGCTTTCGAGCCGATCGAGCATCGAGTTGAAGCGAGTCGCCAGCTGCCCGACCTCGTCGTCAGCGCGGATCTGAATCCGTCCCGTGAGATCCTCGGTTTCGCCGATGTGCTGGGCGGCCTGGGCGACCTCGCCCAGCGGCGCCAGCACCCGACGAGCCGCCAGCCGGCCGAGTGCGGCAGCGAGTGCGATCCCCCCGGCGAGCAGCAGCGCGAGGATCAGCCGCAGGTTGGACAGAATGCGGTCGACGGACTGCAGCGGCCGCGCCAGCTGAACCGCGACCGGTTCGACCTGCCCGCCCGATTGCGCTGTCCCGTGAAACGTATACAACCGCACGTGGATGCCGCCGACGGTGGCGTCCGCGAAATCGGTGGCCGGCTGACCGGCGGCGACGTTCATCGTGGTCGAGTCAACCGGCAGGTTCACGCCGCCCTGGTTGAATAGCACCGCGCCGTTGACCCCCACGACCTGCTCGTACGGCGCCCGGCCGCCGGCGTTGGCCGGCAGGCCGGCGAGGTTTCCGACGCCAAGGGCGTATTGGCCCTCGTGCTGGACGAGCACCGCCTGGCCCTTCAGCGCGTCATCCACCTGCCCGCGCAGCTGCCCGCGTACGACCAGATAGCAGACGAGGGCGGCAATCAGGATTGCGATGCCCACCGACGCGGCGGCGACGAGCGAGAGTCTCCGGCGCAGGGACACGGCCCAGGACCCTGGTCAATCCCGCAACACGTAGCCGACGCCTCGGACCGTGTGCAGCAGGCGCGACTCGCCGCCGGCCTCGGTCTTGCGGCGCAGATAACCCATGTACACGCCGAGCGCGTTGGAGGTCGGCCCGAAGTCGTACCCCCAGACATTCTCGAAGATCGTCGAGCGGGTCAGGACCTGGCGTGGATGTCGCAGGAACAGCTCGAGCAGCAGGAATTCGGTCCGCGAGAGGTCGATGACGCGATCGCCTCGGCGTACCTCGTGCGCGACCGGGTCGAGCACCAGATCGCTGTAGCGGAGCACTTCGCCGTCGGCACCGTCCCCGGCGCGTCGCAACAATGCCCGCAATCGCGCCTGCAACTCTCGCAGGGCGAACGGCTTGACCAGGTAGTCATCGGCACCGACGTCGAGCCCCTCGACGCGATCGTCGATGGCGTCCCTCGCGGTGAGCATGAGCACCGGGGTGCGATC
>Ga0302326_10014513_pt1 | contig 16636 bp, 12 predicted proteins | sample Palsa_T0_3_FD_202264 | JGI IMG/M metagenome (GOLD analysis project Ga0302326, IMG submission 202264) | Peat permafrost microbial communities from Stordalen Mire near Abisko, Sweden - Palsa_T0_3 | ecosystem: Environmental > Terrestrial > Soil > Palsa > Peat permafrost | place: Sweden: Abisko...
TTTATCCCGGAAGCTGGTTCGGCGTTGACGGGCCCGTCCCCAGCGTGCAATTGAAATGGCTCCGCCGCGCCGAGGAGGATTACGAATATCTCCTGCTGGCCGAGCAGCGCGGCATGCGCACCAACGCATTTATGCTAGCGCGGCTGCTCACGCGACAGGTGGAGCTTCAACCAGTGCAGTCGCCCGATCCGGAATACGGCCTGCTGAGCGGAACCGTCGATGAGCAAACCTGGGATGAGGCGCACGATATCCTCGCCCGATCGATTCTGGCCCGGCCCGTGGGCGCCGAGGCGAGCGATCCTTCCGTCGCCTCGGCAGAGCAGCAACTGAATCTCGACATTATCCGCTGGCAGGCGCCCAAGGAGCGTCCATATCTGCTGCCGCGGTCGGCGCAGTGGTCGTGGGACGACCCCAGCCAATCCAACGGCGATCCCTGGGTATTTCTCCGCCTGGGCGTGGATATCTATAACGCCGGCGACAACAAGCCGGAAGATAACCAATTGCAGTGGACCGGCGCCGGCGATGGATGGGAATTTAAACCCCAGCCGGTGGTGATCGGCGCCTTGCGGACGTATTGGATTCAGCGATTCAACATGGACGCGCGCGTGAACCTGGCGAACGTCACCGCCAATTCACGCAAGCCGATGGAGATTACCTTCGTTGACGGCTACACCAAAAATGCGTATCCCGCGCAGGCGATGTTGCCCGTCGCCACCAGCGTGCGCCGTGAGGGGGAGCTTCGAATCGACGGGAAACTCGACGACTGGGCCAAGGAAGATCTCATTCAGGATGGTCCGCTCACGAAGATGATCGACCGGCCGTCGATCCAGCATTGGCGGATCGAGCCGGCATCGATGGATTCGAAGATTTACACGGGATGGAGCGACGACAACTTTTACGTCGCGTTCCACGTCGGCGGCACTTCGGCGATCAGCAACGCGCAGAGCAATTTCGTGGACTACCAGTTCCGCCGCGCCTGGGGCGAGGATTTGTGCGAAGCGCTCGTCCAGCCGATTTACGATGACAACTCGGTTGGGCCGCTCACCTATCTTGCTTTCAAGCCCAGCGGCGTGTGCGTCGTGAAGCGGCGGCTTGATCCAAAAACCAATGCCGATCCCTGGCGCGACATCGAAGGTGTTAATGTCCGCTACGCCGACATTGCCCAGGCGGGCTCGTGGAACGGCGAGGTTGCGATCCCCTGGCGGCTGCTCGTGGGCGATAGTGCAAAAAGACCGCGCCTCCTGAAGTTCAATTTCATCCAGCATGTTCAAAGCACGGGCGAATCCGACAGCTGGGCGGGACCGGTTGACTTCGACCAGGACGACTCAGTTATGGGACTCGTTTATCTGCAGGAACTTAGCGCTCCCGGCATGCCTCTTGCGCCATAAACTCGGAAGAGGACTATCATTATCCCCACCTTAACGCCTCCGGCGTCTCCGCGGGCCCGCTGACCATAGATTTAAATGGCATTGCCGCCCCGGTGGTATAGATTTGTACTCACCTCCCTCAGGGGAGAATTTACATACGGAATTCGTGTGGGTTCGGTAAAATACGGGGGCCGAAAAGAATGCCCGGATTCCCACGTCAGGGTTTTAGTAGTAACACGCAAGGAGAGAGACATGTTTGGAATTTCGGGAAAGAAGTTGATCGTTGCCGGCGCACTTGTCGCTGCGGGAAGTCTTTTCGGAACGGGCAACGCCGCCCGGGCCGCCACCTATTCCATCACCAGCGGTGATTCAACCATTTCGTACAATTCGGACCTCCAGGCGGTTTCCTGGCTCGTCAATGGTGTGAACGAATTCGGCGGCTCGCCCGCCGGTGGTGATGTCCTCAGCATCTATAACGGAACTGACTTTGTCCCCCTTGCCGATGACGGTCTCACCCTCGTGAGCGACAGCTTCACAAAGAATATTGCCTCGGCCACATTATCGGGAAATTACGAGGGCGATAACTTCACGATCACGTTCAAGGGGATTCTCACCGGCGGCGCCAAGGGAAGCGGCACCGCAGGTCTGGCTGAAACCATTACCGTCAATAACCTCGGGCCATCTGCGCCCGATGGCGATAACGAAGGTCCGGTCGATTTCATCATCCAGGATTCGTTCGATGCAAATCTGAATGCGACGCCCGCCAACGATACGCTGAAATTCAGCCCCTCCGGCTCGCCCAATACGGCCACGCAGACGGATCCGACCGGCGTGAAATTGACGTATGTTTCCACGCCGACCCCGACACTGATCGACGGCACCGCCGATAGCAGCGTCAGCACCGCCTCGGTCACCGGCAACGAAGCGTTCGCTTTCACGTGGGATTTGTCGCTGGACCCCGGTGACACCGGAATTATCAGCAATTCGATCACCATCAGCGGCCAGGGCAGCGGAGCCGTCGCGAGCGTGCCGCTTCCCAGTTCCGCCGGCGCCGCGCTGGCGACTTTGGGCGGCCTGGGCGCTGTGGCCCTGCTTCGCCGCAAGTACGCCGCGGTCTGATCTGAAACAATTCATCACGCAATGCGGAGCCCCGGATATACATCCGGGGCTTTTTGTTTGCGCCTTGACGCTTTCGCGTTCGCCTTGCAGCATATCTTCCCCCCATGGCCGATATTGCCGCGCCGCGATCCAGAATCGTTCGACCTTCGCTCCTGATCCTCAGCACCGTCATTCTGCTCACGCTGGCGTTTGCGCCGGTGGGGCAGTTTTACCTGGCATGGGTGGGGCTTGCCCCCTGGCTGATTCTCGTGGCGGAAACGCGGTCGCTCAAAGCCGCGTTCTTCTGGAGCTGGATCGCCGGAACGCTCTTTTTCATCGCCAACATGTGGTGGATGGCCGTCATCAGTTGGCCGGGAATGCTCGCGCTCCTCTCGTTCTGCGGGCTGCTGTGGGGACCGGCGGCCCTGATCATCCGCAAAGCGGGATTGCTTCAAACCGGGATGATCCGCGGCATCCTCGGCGTCGCCGCCGTCTGGACGGCATTTGAATGGGTCCGCGGAATTATCTTCACCGGCCTGCCCTGGCTCTTCCTCGGATACACGCAAACCCCTTTCCTTCCGGTGTGCCAGATCGCCGATATCACCGGTGCCTATGGCGTCACGTTCTGGGTGGTCGCCGTCAACGCGCTGGTGGCGATGGCGTGGCTTCGCCGCGACCGATTCAACCGATCCATCCCATCCATCATCTTCCTATCGATCGTTACCATTCTGATACTGGTCTACGGCATATTCAGGATCGATCAGACGAGCGGCGTCCTGTCGCCCGGCCCCGTGATTGCCGTCGCGCAGTCCAACTACCCGCAAAACAATCACGGCGAAAAATCGGCGGATGTGAACCAGCGGCTGGATTTCAGCATTCAGCAGACCATGGCTCTGCTGAAAAATTCCCCGGCGAAAATCGACATGATCGTCTGGTCCGAAACGATGATGGAAGCGCTCAACAGCACCGCCCGCGCCGAGGTTCCTGATTTTCAGGGACAGTACGATACGATCAGCGCTCTGGCGCGCGACAATCATGTCGCGATCCTCACCGGCGGGTTGTATTACGGCGACTGGCAGGATGAGCAGCACCCCGACGGCGAATATCTGGTGCCGCAGGATCGCCGCAACACCTCCTATTTCTTCGATCAATTCGGCAATGAAGATGATTCCCCCGGGCATCGGTACGATAAAGTTCACCTCGTGCCGTGGGGAGAATTTATTCCCGGCAAGGATTCGTTGCCGTTTCTTTACAAATTGTCGATCCAGCTTGGCCCCAAGTATTATTCCGATTATGTGATGCAGCCGGGGAATATTCTGACCGTCTTTCATCTTCGCAACGGCGGGCACGACTGGCGATTTGTGACGCCGATCTGTTTCGAGGACATCGACGCGAGGATCGTATCGGCGATGTTTCGGCCCGATGCGAACGGCAACAAGCGCGCGGATTTCATCGTCAACCTGACCAATGACGGCTGGTTCAAAGGCAGCGAGAACGCCGACCACCTTCAGGCCTCCAGCTTCCGCAGCATTGAAAACCGCGCCTGGACAGCCCGCAGCGTCAACACCGGCATCAGCGGGTTTGTTGATTCCGTCGGACATTGCAGCGACCTTGTCCCGGCGCAAACGGCGGGAGCGAGCGTCCGGCAGATTATGATCGATCCGCGCTTGACGTTTTACACCCGCTTCGGCGATTGTTTCGCGGGGTTGTGCAATCTTTCAACCCTCGGAATCGTTGCCTGGGCCTGGTTAAGAAAATGGTTTGCCGGCAACGGAAAGGAAAAGTCATGATTCGCAAACCGATCCTTCTGATGATGATCGCCCTGGCGGGTTGCGCGTCGCAAAAGCCAGACACCAAGATGCCGATCCTGCCGCCGCCCATTGCCCCCGCGCCGAAATATTCTCCCGAAGCGGTCGATCCCGGTCTGCGCGCCAAGGCGCACCAGGAACTTCTGGCCGATACGAACTCTCCCGATCCGTTTTTGCGCTGCAATGCGATCGAGGCGATGAGCGACGTCGATCCCGCGGATGCTCCGGCCGCCGTGCTCAAAGGACTCTCCGATCAGGAAGCGAGCGTTCGCTTTGCCGCGGCAATGGCGGCGGGGCAGATGAAACTCGTCGATGCCTATCAACCGCTGCTGGCGATGGCGTATGATCCCGACCCCCAGGTGCAGGTGGGCGTGCGTTTCGCACTGCATCGGCTCGGCGATACGCGGCTCAGCCATGACCTGGAAGAATTTGCCGCGAGCACTGACCCTCACGTGCGGGGCACGGTCGCGCTCGTCCTGGGTCTGCTGCGCAATCCCAGCGCGACGAAGATGCTGCTCACGCTGTTGGCGGATCGCGAGCCCTCTGTTCGCATCCAGGCGGCCGAAGCATTGTGGCGATTGGGAAACGAGCGCGGTTTGGAAGACCTGGTCGCCTACACCATCAGCGCGTATCCGGACGATCAGGTCATCGCGCTTCAGGCGATTGCCGAACCGGGCGATCAGCGCGTCATCCAGCACGTGCGCGGGCAGCTCGACAGCGATTTTCCCGAGGTTTCGCTGGCGGCGGCGCGGGGGCTGGGAATGCTCGGATCGGACGAGGGGTGGAACATTGCCGTCCCCGCCGTGCACAGCAAAGACCCGCGCCAGCGGTCGCTGGCCGCGCTGGCGATGGGGGCCATCGGCCGCAGCGACCTCCAGGAATATCTCCGCGGGCTGCTGGGCGATCCGGAAACCACCGTTCGCATCTCCGCCGCCACCGCGATCCTCCAGTTGCACGGCCTGTCCGAGGCGCGCTCCGGTCCCGAATATTGATCCCGGAGTATTGATTGGAATCATTTGCCAGCGGCAGCCAGCCGATAGTTTCGCCAAAACCGAGCCGATCGCCGGTGGATTTTCTTCTGCTCGCGATTGCCATCGCGCCGGCGATCTATCTGGCGTGGCTGATTTCGCAGACGGCCGTCAACATTCTCCTGCTCGATGAGTGGGATTACATCTTTCTCTTCCGCCATCTCGCTTCGCATTCGCTGACGCTGCACGATCTGCTCCAGCAACACAATGAATCGCGCACCACGCTGCCCAACCTGATCGTGCTGGGGCTGGGCTCCATTACCCACTGGGACGTGCGATGGGATATGTGGGTGATGTTTTTCTTCGCGTGCGTGATCTCGATCAACATTTATCTCCTGAGCCGGCGCACGTTCACCCGCAGGCAAAGCCTTTGCCTCTGGTTGATCGCCAACGTGCTGATTTTTTCCACCGAGCAGAATCAGAACTGGCTGTGGGGAATCCAGATGATCGTGTTCATGCCGATCCTGTTCATCACCACCGGCATTGTGATCGCCTATTCCCGCATCAGCACCGCGTGGAAATTCCTCGCCGCCATGGTTCTGGCCACCGCTTCGACATTTTCCTACGCCAATGGACAACTCGCGTGGATGGTGCTGCTGGGCGCGCTCATCTTTGGGTCGGCGAAACGAGCGGCTCGCATCGGATGGCTAATTCTTCTTTACCTGGCGGGATTCGCGGCAAATCTGCTGCTGTATTACCACGATTACCATCCGCCGGGGAACAGCCCCAGCATGTCGATCGCGATGAAGAAGCCCATCGCGGCGATGGAATATTTCGCGGGATTCCTGGGGGCGTCCCTCGGCGAGGGGATGCACCAGTTCTGGATTTCAGTGGGATTCGGACTCGTGCTGATCGCCTGCACGATCATCGCATGCACCATCGTGTGGCGCGAGCGCGCCCGGGCGGAATGGCTCCAATCCGCAAGCATCTGGCTGCTCATCGCCGCGTACACATTGGCCAGTGGAGCCATCACCACTGCGGGCCGGCTTGGGTTCGGATTGAAACAATCGCAGGATTCGCGATACACCACTTTCTCCCTCTATCTCGTAGTCGCGCTGCTCTACCTGAGCGCGATGATCGTGCGAGATAGGTATCGCCGCGGCAGAGCCTTGCCGGCATCGGTTTGCGCCGCAGTTGGCATGGCTCTCATCCTCATCCCGCAGTTCTGGACACAAACTGACGGCAATCGGCAGATGTGGGCGGCGCGACGCGCCAACCTCACCGGCAAGGCGGTGGCGGAGCTGAACCGCATCGATATCGTGCCCGGCTGGCTTTATCCCGTTCCTTCCAAAATCACCAATGAAGTCGGTTTTCTGGACCAGATGGGTTACCTCTCGCCGGGCCTGGTGAAGGATCGCGACCTTTCCCGGATCGAGGATGACAACGCCGGCAAATTCGCCGGATATCTCGACTCCATCGTCCCGCAGCCCGATGGCACGGTGCTGGCGCGGGGATGGGCGATCAATGCGATTCATCACGAACCGGCCGTGGTTGTGGTTCTCGCCGGGGATGATTCGCTCGGCCACTCGCGCGGCTTCGCCATCGCCGGGGTGGGGGGGATGCGCCTCGATGTGGCGGCCATCGAGCACGATCGCCGATACAAGCTCTGCGGCTGGGGCGTTTTCTTTGCCGCCGCCAAAGTCCCGCCCGGCACCGTGGCGATCTCGGCGTGGGCATTCAATCCGCTGAGCGGCCTGGCCTACCGATTGGCGGGATCGGCCCCATGGAATAACGCAAAAACCCATGCTGCCGGTTGAATTTAAGACGCGCGATGATCCGTACTTATAAAAAACTTGACACCTAAACAGTTAAGACTACGATTACGGTTGGCATCAATGGACGGGGTGCCTCGTAAAATTCGGCCCCGGGGCGGATTGGATGCCTCAATAAACGCGGTCGAACGTTGGGGTTGTGGAGTCGTTCCGAGGAGCAGCATTTGAGTCCCCTTACCAAATTATTCGTTGTTCTCCTGGTCGTGGTGTCGATGTTGAACGCCGCCGCTATCGTGGTGTTCGTCAACAAGACCCAGCCGCTTCCCATGCAGCTCACCGCGCTCCAGCAGCAATTGCAATCGGCGCAGATGACGGCGGCCGCTAACCTCTCGGCGCTGCAGAAAGCCGAGAACCATTACAACTCCGAGGTGCAACTCCATCAGAAGGATAACACCGACAACCAGGCGGCCATCGGCGCCGTGCAGTCGCAACTCAACGAAGCCCGCGTGACCATCGCCCGGCTTCAGGCGGATAACACCGATCTCCAGGCAACCGTCAACACCGACAACAGCAACGTCCAGCTCTCCACGGCAACGGCCGACAAGCTCCAGGAGCAGGCCACGCAGTTGCGTACCGCCAACGACAAGCTGGCCAAGGAAAACCAGGAATTCGGCACCCGCAACGCGGAGCTTTCCAGCACGCTCGACAGCCTCCAGGCCCGCACGGAAGAGACGCAGGAAAAACTGGAGCAATCCAAGGAAGACCAGCAGAAGCTGGAGTCCTTCATCACGCAGCGCGGCTACGATCCGCAGAATGTGCTGACATCGCCCACCGCCGGCCCGGTCGCAACCCCCTCCATCGAAGGGATCGTGCAGGACAAGAGCGTCATCAACGGCAACACGTTCGTGACTATCTCCGTCGGCAGCGCCGACGGCGTGGCCAAGGGAATGAAATTTTACGTCGTCAACGGCGCGGATTTTCTGGGGATCGTGACCATCGACACGGTCGATTCGGATAATTCCATCGGCAAGCTCGAGGGAACGCCCGACAAGCTCGACCAGGTGCAGAAGGGGAATGAAGTCCGAACGCAGTTGCGGTCGTAAATGCCGCTTTGCTGGAGTTTCATTATGAGTCGGATCGCAACCGGAGATCGGCCAGTCATCGTCAAGCCGACGAACAACGTATACACCGTCCTTGCGGCCGTGGCGGTGCTGGTGAATCTCATCTGCTTCCTGCTGATACTGATGCGGTACACCGCGGTGTTCGGTAGCGCTGCAAACCTCTTCGCCGCCCATTAAAGGGGCGCACAATCCCATGCCGTTCCGGCTGCGTGATTGCCTTCCGTTTACATCGTTCCGCACTCACGGATTCGAATTTCTCGATCCCGGCCGCCTCATCGACGGCGAGCTGGAACTGATCCCCCCATCGCAGCGCTGGGTGGATGCCGTGCTTGCCGCCTGCTCGCATCCGGATTCATGCGAAAAATCGCCCGCGCTGGCCGACACGTCGCGGCAGCAGATTCTGGATTTTCTCAAGGCTTGTCCGGGCGGACATCAGGACCCCAAGGCTTTCAGCGACCTGGCTCCCGCGTACCATTTCTGGATGCACGTGCGCGACAATCCGCAGCTTCCGATCGCCGGTGGGATCAACCTGCGCATCGGGCATCAGTACGATCTGGTGATGTATCACGGTCAGATCGGTTATCACGTTTACCCGCCGCATCGCCGCCATCATTACGCCGAGCGTGCCTGTCGGTTGCTGCTGCCGCTGGCGCGTCGGCACGGGCTGGATCCGCTGTGGATCACGTGCAATCCCGACAACTTCGCGTCGCGCCGCACCTGCGAGCGCCTCGGCGGCAAGCTGGTTGAAATCGTTCCCGTTCCGCCGGAAAACTCCCTGTTTGCCCGCGGTGAAACGGAGAAATGCCGGTATCGGTTCGATCTCACCACGATGGCGGTTTAAGTTTTTCTGACACGCCGAATGGCGTTAACAGCGCTGATGAAAATCGAGATCGCGCTGCCGGCGACGATCAGCATCGCCGAGTAGAGCCACCACTGCCATGTGACGGCATCGGCGGGATCGTAACCCGCGGGAGTGGGCGAAGGCTGAGCGGTAACAAGAACCGGTGCTGGAACCGGCGGAGCGGGTGGTGGAGGGGCCGGCGGGACAATCTTTGGGCTGATGACGACGGTTGTGGGTCGCGGAAGCTGGAAATCGACCGAGCCGATGGCGCCATCGGCGATCGTCACCGATTGATGGTCCGGGCTGGGGCGCGCGAAACCTGCTGCGGGTTTATCCGAGGCGATGGAAACCAGTTGCTCGCCCGGTGGAACGCGCGCGAAAAAATGTCCTGCGGCGTCGGTGACGACGACTTCGCCGCTCGCCGCGGAATGCGGATGGGCCGGGCCGCTGAGGGAGACCCGAACGCCTGCAAACGGCCGGTGGTCATCGGATGACACGACCGAGCCGTGCAAAACCACGCCGGGAATGAGCGGCAGATTCACGCCGGTTTTCGCGGTGCCGGGAGCGATGTCCAGATTCTCGACGGCAACTGCGGTCCAGGATTTCTCCAGATTCTGATTCGGATGCAGCGCTACCGTATATTTTCCGGTATGAAGCTGCCTGAGCGAAAAGCCGCCGTCGGCCGCGCTGGTGGCCGATTGGATCACCGCGCCGTCGATGCAGGCATCGACGATCACGCCCCGGGCGGGTGCGCCGCCGGGGTCATAGGTCGCCCGGCCTGAGATTGTCGCACCTGGCATCAGCGTGATGGGATCAGCCTGCGTCTGGTCGGCCCACGCCAGCTTCACTTGGTCCTGACTGGTCAGGCTGGCGAATCGCGCATCGGTCATCGTAAAACTGACGTGCCCGCCCTGCGGCAAACCGTTAAAAGTGCACTGGCCGTTTTCATCGGTTGTTGCCGTCCATGGCGAGTGGTATCCGCGCGGGATCCTGAAACTCACGACTGGGCCACCGCCGGGTTCTGAATAGGCGAAACTTTGAATAGCGATGGTGACGCGGGTTGCCGGCTTTTTATCTTCCGTAATGAATTGCACGGTCAGATTGGTGCCGTGGGTGAGATGAACATCGGCGGCCCCGTCGCCGGCGGCATGCTGTAGCATCCCCATCCCCAGCCCATTGGCCGATGCCACGAGCTGGCATGCGCCGGTCACCTGCGGAAATTTGAACTCGCCGGTGTCGTCTGATCGGGTGGTTGGCGCATCGTGTTTTCCCGGGGTTGGATTGGGAAGCCGGAAGCAGTAAACAGTTGCATGGGCGATTGGATTGCCATCCGGCCCCAGGACTTTGCCCGCCAGATCATCCGCCCTTGCGGCAAATGCGACACAAAACAGCCCGAAAATGAAGGCAAGCACGATCTTCATTCGATAACGCCGACCGCCGAGTATATTCGCCAATTGCGGGATACAATAGGGATATGCCGTTCAGCCCGATTTCGGAAATTCTCGAGGAATTAAGCGCCGGCCGGATGATCGTCCTGGTGGATGATGAGGACCGCGAGAACGAGGGAGACCTGGTGATGGCGGCGGAAAAGATCACGCCGGCGGCCATCAATTTCATGGTCACCCACGCCCGCGGGTTGATCTGCCTGTCGCTTACGGCCGAGCGGTGCGACCGGCTGCAACTCCATCCGCAATCCGACCGCAATACGGCCCGGCTGGGGACGGCGTTTACCGTGACGGTCGATGCGCATCCGAAATTCGGCGTCAGCACCGGCGTTTCGGCCCGCGACCGGGCGACGACGATTCAGGTGGCAATTGCCGAGGATGCGCAGCCGCAGGATCTGCTGCGGCCGGGACATATCAACCCGCTGCAGTCGCGCGACGGTGGGGTGCTGGTGCGCGCTGGGCAGACGGAAGGCTCGGTCGATCTGGCTCGCCTCGCCGGGTTGAAGCCCGCGGCCGTCATCTGCGAAGTGATGCGCGAAGACGGCGAGATGGCGCGGCGGCCGGAACTCGAACTGTTCTGCGCCAAGCACAATTTGAAGATGTGCACCATCGCGGACCTGATCAGCTACCGTCTTAAGCGCGAGCAATTTGTCAGGCGGATCGAGAGCGTTCACCTTCCCACGCAATGGGGCGATTTCCAGCTTTATGCATATCAAAGCGTGCTCGATCCGCAGCCGCATTTGGCGCTGTGCAAGGGCGGCGTCGGCGGCCTGGACGCCGACGGCAAGCCGATCATCCACCCCGAGCCGGTGCTGGTTCGCGTGCACAGCGAATGCCTGACGGGCGACGTCTTCGGCAGCCACCGCTGCGACTGCGGCCCGCAGCTTTCGACGGCCATGCAGATGATCGAAAAAGAAGGCAAAGGCGTGCTGGTCTACCTCCGGCAGGAAGGCCGCGGCATCGGCCTGGCGAACAAGCTGCACGCCTACGCACTGCAGGAAAAGGGCCTGGACACGGTGGAGGCCAACCAGCGCCTGGGCCTGCCGGTGGACAAGCGCGACTATGGCATCGGCAGCCAGATTCTCCGCGACCTGGGCTTACGCAAGATTCGCATCATGACGAACAATCCCAAGAAGATTTACGGGCTGGAAGGGTACGGGCTGACCGTGGTGGAAGAGGTGCCGATCCGGATCGAGGCGGGGGAACATAACCGTGAGTATCTGGCGACGAAGAAGGCGAAGATGGGGCATAAGCTGTAATAGGTGGATGGTGCGCTTTGGTGCGCTTTTGGGGTTTCAGGTGAAGGTTTTGGGCGTGTTTTTTGGGGTTTGTTGAATATCGAACAGGAATTAAATCCATCGAAATTTCCACAATGTCCTGTCGAGGACTTCGGACTAAGTTGGAATACCTGAACGCCAATTCACTATCCTTCGGTTCGAAACGAGTTACAATCGTTCGGCAAATCGAGATGACTTTGTACCAATATCCTCTTTCAAGAGCTGGCGACTGTAATGGCGAGAAAGATTCGCGAAACCCCAAAGCATTTCCTTAAAGTTGCTGGTAAGCATCTTAAGCGTGTTAAGGATGCTTGGGAGGAGCCGGACTGGTCCGACCTTGGCACATATGGACTATATTGTCTTGAGGCTCTGATACGTGCGGCTGCATTACACGCGAAATTACCGCTCATGACTTCACACTGGCAAAAGGCAGATCAAGCGGTCGAATTGCATCAAAAGTTTCAGCTTCCCAATATTCGTCGTCTGTTGAAAGATCTCAACACAGTTCGTAAGGCCGAAGCATATGGCGATATCGAAATTGACGAGTCGGACTATGATCCAGAGGACATCGTGTCTCAAATTGAGACTTATTTTGATCGCGTCAGCACTTTCTGCAAATGACTCGAAGGCCCGTTAGGAACCGGCATGGAGACTAATTGCCTTGCAAATATCCGCCGATGGCCTGGCGACTCAAAACGCTGGTTGGATAAGCTATTACATGCTGCGTCTTCTGACCCGCGCATTATAGCAATTGTTCCAATGGGCTCGGCAATTCGCGAACGAGGCCATCGTCGTTCTGACTTCGACCTCCTCATCATGCATCAAGGTGCGAGACCAAAGTTGGAGCCTCCGATTGAGGTAGATATCCGGTTTGTAGATATCGAACATGTTGACGAAAAGATTAGGAAAGGTGAGGAGGTTCTTTGCTGGGCATTGAAATTTGCGGCAGCGATATATGATCCTCAATGCGCGTGGGATGGAATTCAGCGAATTTGGCAACTACGAGTGCCACTTCCTTCCGCCGCCGAGGCTAAAAAACGGGGCAAATTGGCGCTTCAGCGAGCCGACGAAATGATAGAAGCAGGAGATGAATCGGGGGCAGATGATCTTTTGTTAGCGGCTTTGACGCAGTTTGTACGGTATAGACTAATTCAAAAGGATGTATTTCCAGCCTCACGTCCCGAACTCGCTGACCAGTTGCGTTCGACCGGTGATTCTTTGGTTCTCGCCGACCTTTTAGACCAAGCCATGTATAGCGATCCTCAACCTGTGTCCATCATACAAAAGCTAAAACGGATGCGATTTTAGCATAGGTGGTCGGCAGCAAGGGAGCGGCAACAGAACTGCTCAGCGGGAAAGCAAGGAGCCGAGCAAGGCGCAGATTGCCCGGCTTTGTGCCCGCTTCAAGGTGGATGCAAGCGTGTTTTTGTTGCCGGCCAAAATTCCGGCGGATGCGGCGTAGGGCGATCACGCGCGGTCCATTGCGGAATTAATCTCTCCTCGCGGCGGCAGACTTTGCAGCCATTGTATCCATTGGCCGGCGCGAATATCCCACGTTGCGTTGGAGTTCACGTACGTTAATTGGCGCCGCAGGAACGTCTCGTATTCGTTGCCGTGTTCCTGGCATTCGCGCAGGACTTCCACAACTTGTTCGACAAACCGGCTGAGATATTCTTCCCGGTTCAGGCCGACCGGGATGAGCCGTGCAAATCCGGCAGTTGTTTCGGGCAGCGCGGCCAGGGCGCTGGTTACAACACTGCAGCCGGTGGCCATCGCCTCCATTGCCGCGATACAGGATGTTTCGCGGAACGTGTTGGGATAGGCAAGGACCATGACATTTCGCAACGCCCGGGCCAGATCCGGTTGCGGTATTGAGCCGATGTATTCGACTCCTTCGATTTCTTTACAACGTTGATAGAGCTGCCCATAACGCGCCTCATCTTTCGCGCGAGCCATTTGATAGACTTTCATGCTCGAAAACACCTGCAACCGCGTTCCCGGAACACGTTCGCGGATCCGCGGAAACGCTTCCAAAAGCAAATCGAGTCCTCGAAACGGCGTACTGGTGTAGGCCAGGATCGGCGGCCAGGCTTTGCGGGGCGCGATGGGGAGGGAATCGGCAAACTGGTTGAGGAACGCCGGCGCAACCGCGTTCCGCATAACGGATGTGGTTGCAGGGTTGAGTCCAAAATCCCGTAAGAACTCCCCTTGTTGCCATTGGCTCACCATGGCGATGCCGTCGAAGGCATCCCTCTGGACAGGATTGCGCAAAACCTGAACGGCGGGTTGATCCGTATCGTGCTGGTTCCAGAGAATCAGGCGTGTTTGCGGTCGCAGCTTTTCTCGGAGCTTTACACCAAATTCCGCACCGAGGATGCAGATAAGTGCGTCAAGCCGCATCGATGCGAGGTAGTGCGGACCGATCCCGGCCGACGACAAGCAAGTGACGCCGTCGTAAACGCCTGGAACCGACAGACTGGTAATAAAAAAAACATCGTGGCCCATTTTGGACAATGAGCGAGCCAGGTAGCAGGCGGCCGACTGCGATCCACCCATCGGGGTGGAATCGACGCTTTGGACGTGAAAATCCCAATTGCAAAAGTCCGCGAAAGCGATCCGCATCAATCAGACCTCGAAAGGGTGGAACAAGCTAACGGGGCACGCGAACGCGCCGCACAAGTGCGGCGGCTAAACGGGGATGCGATGTTTCAATTGGAAATTGGAAATTGGCAATTAGCAATCGGCATTTTCTTCTTAATCCATCTGATATCGCATCTCCACCTGCGGGCCGACGATCCGCACGGTCATGTCGTGCGCGATGTCGTGATACATCGGGTCGGCGGTGGCGCTGCCCCAGGCGAGGGCGAATTGCTCTAATTGCGTTTCGGCGTGCATTTTTTCGCTGACTCCCAGGACCACCTCGTTGGCTTTTAAATCTCGCGCGGCGGTGGCGATGGCGAAGAGGGGGTTATTCGTCGGCAATACCACCGGGTGGACTTCCTTGCCGACACGCTCGGCGATGGTGACGATTTTCGTGAGCAGGTCGCGGTCCTGGTCGTCAACACTGGTTTCGTTGGGGGTGACGCCGAGGGTTCTGGCGGGGAGAACTTTGCAGGTGACGACGACGACGTCGCGGGTGTCGGTGTCGATTTCGGCCAGGACGCGCTCGAGGACGGGGAGGCTTTTGGGGCCGCGGGCGGCGATCAGGACGGGCTTGGGGTGTTTCAGGCCGAGGGCTGCCACGGATACTTCCTCGCTGGAGCGCTCGTTGAACTGCTCGAGGTGGGCGTGTTTTCCGCCGTGGCGACGATGGGAGATGCGCTCGACGATGATGAAGACCGTCAGGAAGGTGATGGTGAAGCCGACGCCCCAGATGGTGGCGGTTTTCTTGGTGAGGAGATTGATCAGTGCGGTGCTGGCGAGGATGAGGAAGACGATGAAAATTCCGATGGGGATATCGATCTCGCCGGATTTATCGCGCTCGTGAATATTGAGGGGGACGCGATATTGGCGCGGGGATCGGTCCTTGAACCGGAGGAATGCCATCGACATGGTCATGAATACGAAGGACCAGATGACGCCGAAGGCATAGGCTTCGCCGAGGGTGTCAACATCTCCCCAGCTTGCGAAGATGACGATGAGTTGCAGGACCATGATGAGATTGATGAGACGGTGCGTGGTGCCGAAGCGCGGATGGGGATGCTGAAACCAGGGGGTGAGGACGCCGTCCTCGGCGAGGCGATTGAGCACGCCGTTGGAGCCGACCATGCTGGTATTGACGGCGCCGGCGAGGATGAGGAAGCCGACCGTCACGACGAAGCATTCCATGAAGATTTTCAGAAGCGGCGGACCGGAGAGGAACTGGACGAGGCCGTTGATGAGATTATCGCGGTATCCGCCGTCATCGCGCTGCACGTGATGGGTGGGGTCCAGCATGATGGTGGTTCCCGTGGGGATGATTTCAATTTCGCCCTTGCTGTCGGTAATGCGGTTGACTTGCATGCCCCAGTCGCGCGGGTGGTTGGCATCATGCTCGCGCAGATAATCGACTTCGACGTAATCCTTGCCCTGCACGCTGGCGGGGTGGCCGTTTTGAACGACCATCGTTTTGACGCGCCAGCCGTCGGGAATGATGACAATGGCGAAGAAGCTGATGAGACTCGTGAGGAGCATGGAATAAAGGAAGATGACGAAGCCGGCGCGGAGGAGGTTTTTGAGTTTTGGGGCTTCGATTTCGCGGTTGACCTGGGCGAGGGATTCCTCGCCGCTCATGGCCAGCAGTGTGTGTCCGAAGGCCACGAGGATTCCCAGCGCACCGAGGATGCGCGGGAAATTTTCGAGCCAGCCTTTGGAGGATTCGTTGCCGCCGATGCCGGAATCGGTGAAGACGGGGTGCAGCGGCGGGGCCTGGAGGGGGACGTGCTTCATGAAGATCGTCAGCAGGCTCCAGGCGATGATGCAGATGCCCATGATAGTGGTGAGCTGCATGATGCGCAGGGCCTTGTCGCTGGATTCATGGATGCCGACGATGTTGAGCCGCCAGAAATAGAGGGTGATGAAGATGGCGAAGAGAACGGTGCCGAGATTTCGCAGGCCGGGGATGCTGGTGGAATCGATAGGGTGATGGCCGAAATGGCGCAGGCCGAGGTTGAGCATGTCGATGAAGAGACCGACCATGTACTGCCCGGCGGCGACGGCGCTGATCGGGCCGGTGAGGATGTAATCGAACATGAGAGCGCTGACGGAGAGTTTGGCGAGCCCACCGCCTATGGCGTCCTTCACCACGCGGTAGACGCCACCGCGGGTGAACATGGTGCAGCTTTCGACATAGACGGCGCGGACGGCGTAGCTGAAGAGCATGACGCCGAGGATGAACCAGGGGGCGGCCTTGCCGATGGCCTGCTCGGAGATTCCGCCGATGTAATAGGCAGTGCTGGCG
>Ga0302326_10014514_pt1 | contig 16636 bp, 11 predicted proteins | sample Palsa_T0_3_FD_202264 | JGI IMG/M metagenome (GOLD analysis project Ga0302326, IMG submission 202264) | Peat permafrost microbial communities from Stordalen Mire near Abisko, Sweden - Palsa_T0_3 | ecosystem: Environmental > Terrestrial > Soil > Palsa > Peat permafrost | place: Sweden: Abisko...
AACCCGCTCCGAGAAACGAGATGTCCTCGAGCGCCTGGTTCCGCTCCGAATACGCGGTCATGACGCGCAACAACTCGAGTTCGGGCAAGCCTGGTGGAACCGCGAGCGGCTCCCCCAGTGCGAGGGCGTCCGGCACGCGGACGAGTTCCTCGAGCGAAGCGACGCCCACGGCATCGAGCATTTCCGAGATATCAGATTGGGTATGCGGGGTGTACATGTGGATCCTTAACGTTCTTCGTTCGCAGGCTAACTTTCGGCAATGAGCTTTTCGTAATCGCTCGCGCTCAGCAATCCCGGGGGGGCGCCGCTCGGAAGCTTTACCTTGTACATCCAGCCTTCGCCGAATGCGTCGCGGTTGACGGCCGACGGATCGGTCTCGAGCAGCGGGTTGATCTCGACCACTTCGCCCGCAACCGGATTGAAGAGTTCGGAAACGGCTTTCACCGATTCGACGACGCCGATCGATGCGTGCTCGGCGACCGTGGCTCCGAGGCGCGGAAGTTCGACGTAGACGATATCTCCAAGCGAATTCTGCGCGTAGTCGGTGATCCCGATCGTGGCGACGTCGCCCTCGATCTTGGCCCACTCGTGGTCCTTGGTATAGAGAAGATCTGCGGGATTGGCCACGGGATTAGCCGTCCTTTCGTGCGTCGCCGCGACGGTAGAAGGGGAGCGCGACAACGGTCGCATCGTGCAGAGTTCCGCGGACCTCGATGGCGAGCTTCGTGCCGGGCTCGGCCGCGCTCTTCTTGACGTACACGGTCGCGATGTTGGTGTTTCCGAGCGACGGCGCGATCGAAGCGCTCTTCACCTCACCGACGCGCTCGCCGTTTGCAAACACGGGATATCCGGCGCGCGCCGGCACGCGGCCCGAAAGCGCGACGCCCGCGATACGATCGTAATCGTCGGCATCGCGTTGCGCGACGAGGGCGGCCTTACCGATAAAATCCGGCTTGCGAAACTTCACGGCCCACCTCTGCCCGGCGGCCAGCGGTGAAATGTCTTCTTCCAACTCGTGGCCGTAGAGCGGCATGCCGGCTTCCAGGCGCAAGATATCGCGCGCGCCGAGGCCCGCGGGCTCGAGACCGTGCGCGGCGCCGCACTCGAGCAGGCGGCGCCACAGCCGCGTCGCATCCTCACCCTCGACGAACAACTCGAAGCCGTCCTCCCCGGTGTAGCCGGTGCGCGCGATGACGGCCGGTGCGCCGTCGACCGAACCCTCCGCGCAGAAATAGTACTTCATCGCGGCGATATCGACGTCGCAGAGCGGCGCTAGAATCTCGAGAGCACGCGGACCCTGCACGGCAATGAGCGCACGCGAACCGTGATGACTCTGCAAATGCACGCCCGCACGTCCTACGGCTTGCGCCTGCAGGTACGGCCACATCTTCTCAGCGTTGCCCGCGTTGACGACCAGCAGCCAGCGGTCGGGCAAACGATAGAACAGCACGTCGTCGTGCGCCCCGCCCGCTTCGTTCGTGAAAATGTTGTAGCGGGCTTGCAGCGGCGCCATCGTCCCGACTTCGTTGACCGTCAACTCGTCGGCCCATGCGGCCACGCCGTCGCCGCGCAGCTCGTATTGCGCCATATGCGAGAGATCGAACAGGCCCGCGCGCCGGCGCACCGCATCGTGTTCCTTGAGCACGCTTCCATACTGTACGGGCATTTCGAAACCGCCGAACGGCACGATGCGAGCCCCGTGCGCGACGTGTTCGTCGAAGAGCGCGGTTTTTCGCAAGACGCCCGTATCGTCGCTCATAACCGCACGTGTCCCGCGTCGTCGCGTTCCTTCGGTCGCGCGCGAAATTCTTCGAGCGGCTCGTTCATGAAGTTCGCGGAGGCGTGTGCGATCAATTTACCTTCTTCACCAGTGACGTCGATGACGCCGTAAACGATCCGTTTTCCGGCTTTGAGCACGCGCGCGTGCGCGATCAAGTCGTATGGACCTCGCGCCGGGCGCAGAAAGTTGCAGGTGAGCGAGGCGGTCGAGGTCGGTTGCTCGCGGCCGTAGATCGTGGCGAGCGCCACCCAAAAGACCGAATCGCACAGGCTCATGATCGCGCCGCCGTGCACGTTGCCCGCGCCGTTCATCACGGCTTCGCGAAACGGCATCCGCATCGTGGCCTCGCCCTTGCCGACATCTTCGAGATGCAGATCGAGCGTCGCGTTGAAATAGCGGCGCTGCGTCTCGAACATCGCGAGCGCCGACTCGCGGTCGAGTTTCACTCCGCCCCTCAAAATACGTCTCCGTCCTTGGCGAGTTCGCGCCGCAGGTAGAGCGGAAGACTGAAGATGCGCGCGTGCGTCTCTGCGTCGTAAAAATAGTTCTCGCCCCGCAGACCATCCACGTAGGCGTCGATGACCGCCGGTTCGAGTGCGGCGACGTCGATCGAATCGCTGCAAGCCAGAAACGCCCAATCGTTGTCGAAGGCGGGAACGTGCGAATAGAACGTTCGGACGTGCCGATAGTAACGGCGGAGCGTCCGCGCCATCTTCGCGTGCAGCGCCATGTTGTGAAACCCGGCCGTCGATGCTTGCAGGACGTAGACGCCGCCCGGCGCGAGACGCCGCTTGATATCGGAGAACGCGGAGTCGCAGAACAGCGGGTTCGAGGGCGAATCTTCCAGCGGCTCCGTGAGATCGGAAACGATGGCAGCGTAGGTACCCTCGTCGTCGCGCAAAAAAGCGAGCGCGTCGCCGACGATCACACGCGCGCGCGGATCCTCGAACGCGCCGGCCGCCCATTCCGGAAGATAGCGCTTCGAGAGTTCCACGACGTCGCCGTCGATATCGACCATCGTGCAGCGGGACACGTCGGAGCGGCGCAACACCTCGCGCAAGGTCGCGCCCTCACCGCCGCCGAGAATGAGAATTTCGCCACGATCCCCGAGGCCGGCGAGCGCGGGATGAACGAGGCTTTCGTGATAGATCTTCTCGTCGGCTTGGGAACTTTGCGTATCGCCGTCGAGCACGAGCATCTTCCCAAACGCAGACGTGCGAATCACGGCCACGTGTTGGAAGGCGGTCCGGCCCGCGAAATACGTTTCCTCGATGGCGTGATGATGTTGCTCCGTCGGAGCGAATTCTTCGACGTACCATTGCCAGTGCGCGGTTTTCGGCATGCTCGCCTAGCGCAGCGTTACTTGATCACGAGCAGGTCGGAGCCGGACGGCGGCGCGATCATGTTATTCTGCACGAACACGGGCGGCGGCGACGGAGTCGGACTCGGGCTCGCCGTCGGTGTCGGTTGCCCGGCCACCGGGGTCGGCGAAGCGGTCGGTGTGGGAGAAGCGGTCGGGATCGCGGTCGGGGCGGGCGTCGAGCCGAGCGTCGTATCGAACGGTAGCGCAACGAGCGAAGCGTTGTATCCGCTCGGACACGAAACGCCGCTAGCGGTGCCGAGCGCGACGAGGTATGTCGCGGTCGAGGAACCCGGGATGTAGTTCGGCGCGAAGGCGACGGAGTAGATCTTGGTCATCTTCGTCGTCGTGCCGGTACAGGTCGTGTAGGGAATGGCGTTCGCGATCGGTGAGAGCGGGCTTGGGTCGAACGGCGTTACCGTACTGAGCGTCGTCCCGTTGACCGAGGTGACGACGACGATCCCGTCGTCGGTTCCAACGAGCGCATACAGGCCGTTCACCGAAATGACGATCGAATGGATGGCGGCCGGAAGCGTCAACGTCGAAAGCGGCGTGATCGCCGTCGGCAGGCCGCTGACGAGCGTGATCACGCTGTTTCCGCCGGCCGAGGTACCGGCAACGAGCGCGCGCGTTCCGTCTGCCGGATCGAAAGCAATGTTCCCATTGCCGCGCATCGGAGTGCCCGTGCCGAGGTTCGTGTTCTGCGCCTGCAGGTTGAACTGGTAGCCGATGCCGGATTGGGTGACTGCGAACGACAGCAGATCCTGTTGACCGCGGACGAGCACGGCGGTTCCTGAGGACGTGGTCGCCGAAGCGACCCGGATGATCGATTGCGGGAACGGAAGCGGCGATGGGAACGTGTACGTGGGTTCGCTATAGAGGACGCTTTGGCCGTACTGCGGCGGCGCGTTTTCGAGTGAGGTGACTGCGACGACCGCCGGTGGCGAGGCGGCGGGCCCGACGAGGAGCGCCACGCCGGCGGCGCCGCCATTGATCGTCGTCACCGAAGTAATGTCGGGGATGACCGGTTGCGGCGACACGGGGGCCGCCGTGGCGCCGGCACTCGGCGTGGCCGTCGGCGGCTGCATGCTGGCATCGTACGGCGTGCCCGCCGGAACGAGGGTGCCCGCGGTCGCGCCGAAAACGTCTTGCACGAGCGAGTAGGCCCCAAGAGAGTTTTGGAGGATGGCGATGCCGTCGTCCACCCCGTCGGCGCCGGCCGCGCTGATGACGAATTCACCGACGGAACTGCTGAACCGTACGGGTGCCGCCGTCGCGGTCGCGCCGACGCCGGTGCACAGAAAGAAGTTGTTCCCCTCGTAGTGCGTTACCTGAATAGCATCCAGGCCGTTGCCGTTGCCGCCATCAGGTTCGAAGGCAATGCCGATTGACGTGATGCACGGAGGAGAACTCGGCGACGTGGAAACGACCGACGTCGGCGTCGCACTGGGCGTGACGGTCGGCGTCGTGTTCGAGTGACCGCAGGCGGCAAAGGCCAATGCGGCGGTCGCGAATCCCAAGCCGAAAATTCGCGATCGCGTCAGTTTGAGTCGTGCCAACTGGGTCCCCCTGGAGAACAAGCCGCACTGCGGCTCTAGTTTATGGAATTAGGCGGAACGTTTCGCCACGGATCGCCCGGCATGCTCGTGGACGACGTGGGTGTACTGTCCGTTGGTCGACGCGATGCCGCGCTTTACCTCGGTCGTGAGCATGGAGGTTGCTCCCAGCTTCTTGGCCGCGAACTCGCAGGCGCGCCACGGGTCGGTGTGGTCGCCGCACGTGTAGAAGTCGACCGCCGCGTAGCCGGACTCAGGCCACGTATGGATCGAGAGGTGCGATTCGGCGATCACGACGACCCCGGAAACCCCCTGTGGCTGGAACCGATGAAAGGCGACCTTCAAAATCTCTGCATTAGCTTCAAGTGCCGCATGCTCCATAACGGTCCGGACGCCGTCTACGTCGGTCAAAAGCTCGGGGTTGCATCCCGAGAGCTCACAAATGATGTGGGTGCCGCGTGCTTCCAATTGGGTTTCTCCTTAAGGAAAGCCGCAAGCGGCCTCCTCGGTTTTCTGGTTGGGAAATCCCACCTCCAGGCTGCGTCGGCTGGCGCGTGCAGTGCACTTGCGTCCCCGACCTATCGGCCAGATCTTGCCGGCGTTACCGTCCCGTGAGCCCGAAAGCTTCGGTGCCGGGTAGCGCGGACGTCCGACCGCGATGGCACGTTGGGCGTGCCGCCCCCTCTGCCGCTTCTACGGCGTCAACCCCAGGGTTTCTTAATGTCGCCTTAAACGCCACGAAGAGCCGCCCCAAGGTCCGACGGACATGATACCCCCCCACCCCCCCCTTGTAAAGGAGTTTATGTGAGCTTTGTGTTCCGGATGGGTGCCGGGCCCGAAACCCCAGTCGCCGGGGCCGACCTTAGATTGTCAAGGAAATCGTTGACTATCCTCGTCGTGCGGGGTATCTTTAGGGGTATATGGCAACTGAGCTGCGTACCGTCACGCCCGAGACTCTGGTCGAAGACTACCGGCATGGGTTCCACGATAACGAGGACGCCTATGTCTTCAAATCGGATAAGGGGCTCAACCGCGAGATCGTGGCGCGTATCTCGAAGATGAAGAACGAGCCCGAATGGATGCTCGATTTCCGTCTCAAGGCGTACGAGGTCTTCCGCAGCAAGCCGATGCCCGAATGGGGCGATAAGGCGTTGCTCGAAGAGATCAACTTCGACGATATTCGCTACTTCGTCAAAGCCGGCGAGCGCACCGAAAACAAGTGGGAAGACGTCCCGGACGATATCAAGCGCACCTTCGACCGCCTTGGGATCCCCGAAGCCGAGCGTAAATTTCTCTCCGGCGTTTCCGCTCAATACGAATCGGAAGTCGTGTACCATAGCGTGCGCGAGGATCTCGAGAAGCAGGGCGTGCTGTTCTGCGACATGGATACGGCGCTGCGCCTCCATCCGGAGATCGTCAAGAAGTATCTCGCGACCATCATTCCGGTGGCCGACAACAAGTTTGCCGCGCTGAACTCCTCAGTGTGGTCGGGCGGCTCGTTCGTGTACGTTCCGCCGGGTGTGGAAGTCGCGACCCCGCTCCAAGCGTATTTCCGCATCAACACCGAGAACATGGGCCAGTTCGAGCGCACGCTCATCATCGCCGACAAAGGCTCGAAGGTTCATTACATCGAGGGTTGCACGGCACCGCAGTTCTCGACGGCGTCGCTGCATAGTGCCGTGGTCGAACTGATCGCCCTCGAGGGCGCCTCGATCCGCTACACGACGATCCAAAACTGGTACCGGAACATCTTCAACCTCGTTACCAAGCGCGCATACGCGCACAAGAACGCGACCGTCGAATGGGTCGACGGCAACATCGGGTCGCGGCTCACGATGAAGTATCCGGCGATCTATCTGATGGGCGAAGGCGCGCGCGGCGAGATCCTCTCGATGGCGTTCGCCGGTGAAGGCCAGCATCAGGACGCCGGCGCGAAAATGATTCACGTCGCTCCGAACACGACCTCGGTCGTCACCAACAAGTCGGTTTCCGCGCACGGCGGCAAAACGACCTACCGCGGTCTCGTCGAGATCCACCCGGGCGCCGTGGGAGCGAAAACGCGCGTCAAGTGCGACGCGCTGATCATGGACGAGAAGTCCTCGAGCGATACGAAGCCCACGATGAAGATCGACGAGCAGCGATCGACCGTCGAACACGAAGCCAGCGTTTCGAAAATCGGCGAAGAGCAGTTGTTCTACGCGATGTCGCGCGGACTCTCGGAAGCCGATGCCACGGCGATGATTGTCAACGGATTCTTCGACTTCTTCGTCAAGGAATTGCCGATGGAATATGCCGTGGAACTCAACCGGCTCGTCAAAATGGAGATGGAAGGTTCGGTCGGCTAAACGCCGATCGAACCCAAAAACTGAAACGGGCTCGACGCGGCGACGGCGCACCTGCTCAGGGCGGTGTCGCGGGGCCGATCCCAAGGATGGATCGTGCGAGGCGCGTCGCTTCGTTGAGCGGCAACTCGTTTCCGAGGCCGATCTCTAGCGCGCATGTCTCCTTGCCGAGCGCGGCCTCCACGCGAGCTCGAACGTGCTCACGCACGCGGATTCTGGCGGGCACCTGCGTACCGAAGTCTTGGAAACGAGCCGCCCCGAGAAGCCGAGCTGCATCGCGCGGCCTGCCGGCCTCGGCAGCAAGCCCCGCGATGCCGCATAGCACCGTTGGGTACGAGAGTACTTCTTCACGCATTTCGATGAGGAGCAGGGCTTCGGCGTAATACTCGCGCGCAACCGGGATCGAACCGCGCATCAGCGCGACGTCTCCGAGGTCGCCCACAATGCCCCCGATCGCCGCGGCGTTGCCGAGCCCGCGATGGAGCGCAAGCGCCCGCTCCAGGTGCTCGTTTGCGGCATCGTAGTCTTCGGCGACATAATCGCAAGACGCAATGCTGTTGAGCGTTATCGCGATGGTAACCTCGTCGCCGGCCTCGGTGTAGCACCGCAGCGCCCGGACGTACCAGCGCCGAGCCTCGGACGGTTGCTCCTCGTTCAGGAGGTACGCGATATTTCCGCTAATGTGACCCTCGCAGCGCAAATCCCCGGATCGCCGCGCGAGCGGAAGCGCTCGCTCGATCACGCTCTTTCCCTCCGCAGCGCGGCCAAGATAGATCAACGCCGATCCTTCTGCGTTTAACCCTCGCGCGAGTTCGCGATCGAGGCCCGTGTTCTCGAGAATCGTGCGCGCTACACGCGCGTGTTCGTAAGAAATGGCGAAGTTGCCACGCCGTCGTTCTAGCGGCGAAAGGTGCAGTTCGAGTAGCGCTCGCTCGGTGGAATCGGGCATCGCGCTTTCGAGCGCGGTCTCTAGCCAAGAGACTCCGTCGAGCAGAAAGCCGCGCCGAAGATAGTAGTGGCCGACCCCGATCGCGAGGTGCAGCCCGTTCTGCGCTTCACCGCCCAGGAGAAGCGACCACTCGAGCGCTCGCGTGATGTTCGGGAAATCGCGGTCGATCTCGCTCAGCCATGCTCGCTCGGTCTTCCAGAATGTCACCTCCTCGGAACGCATCGCGATGGACGCGTACCAGGCCGCATGCGCGTCGCGTAGCGCCGCTCCGGCGGGATCGTCCTCCAAGAGACGCCGCGCATATTCGGCGATGCTGTTGAGGAAGACGAAGCGGCTTTCGATCGCGTCTTCGCGCACGAGGACCGACTTCGTGACAAGCGTCGCGAGCGTCGCGATATCGACCTCGCACACGGCACCTGCGGCGTCGGCTGAGAACGACCCGGAAAAAACGGCGAGATGCGTGAACGCGGCACGCTCCCGCTCGCCGAGGAGGCTCGCGCTCCAAGCGATCACATTGCTCAGCGAGCGGTGACGTGCGGGTGTCGTCGGGTCTCGAGACTGGAACCGGTCGAGGGCTTCATCGAGACGGCGTTCGACGTCGGAAAGCGGCAATGCACCGAGCATGCTCGCCGCGAGTTCCAGTGCCAGCGGCAGGCGATCGAGCCGCTCGCAGATGGACGCGATGCGCGCGCTCGCGCCGGAAATTTCGCTGCCTTCCCAGCTTGCACTGCGAGCCCGGTCGATGAAGAGCTGCGCGGCGTTCTCCGGCGAAAGCGGCTGCACAACGTAGCATCGCTCGGCGCGCAAGCCGAATGCCTCTCGCGTCGTCGCCAACACCGAAACGCTCGGCGCCGCCTCCAAGAGCTCGTTCACGAACCAAGAACACGATTCGGTGATCTGTTCGCAGTTGTCGAGCAGCAGCAGCGCACGCCGGTTGCGCATCATCGTCTTGACGCCGGCGAAGCCTTTGGAAGTGAGATCGGTCGGTACGCCGAGTGCCCGCGAAAGCGCGTCCGACAATGCGTCGCCTTCCGTAACGGTCGTGAGATCGACGAAGTACGCCCCGTCGGGAAAGCCGGCAGCGACGCGATGTGCAACTTCGAGTGCCAGGCGGGTTTTGCCCGCGCCGCCCGGTCCCGCAAGCGTGACTAAGCGATGCGCCGCTACCAGCGCCGCGACTTCGTCGCATCGCTTGGCATCGACGAACGAGGTTAATGGGCGCGGAATGCCGGCTGCGGCTTCTCGCGCGCGACGATGGAAACGCTCGACGAGTGCTTGGGTTTCGGGCGCCGGCTCGGCATCGATATCGCGCAGGCGCCGCCCGAACGCCGCGTACGCGGCATCGAGTGCCGCGAGGTCGCCGTGCTCCCCGTGCAGTTCGATTTCCAATTGCGCCGCGGCTTCGTTGCACGGGTCGATCGCGGTCGCACTGCGGGCGCTTGCGATGGCGCTCGGGTAGTCGTCGTTTTCGCGCAACGTCTCTGCTCGCTGCAGGAAGCCCTCAGCCGCGGCGATACGCAGACGTTCCCGCTGCGCCAGGACCCATTCGTGGAACGAGCCTTCCATGAAGTCGGCGCGGTAAAGATCGAGTGCGCCGCGTTCGAATTCCACCACGTCGCACCATGGGGCGCCAGATGCGCGGCACCAAAGAGCTTCGCGGTCCCGTCCAACGCACGCATCCGCCGCGGGGAGTGCCGCGGTCAGGAACGAGAGATGGCGCCGCAAGTTCCTCGCGGCAGTGGTCTCGTCTTCATCCGGCCACAGGTCGGAAGCGAGGGCTTTGCGCGAGAGGCGCCGTTCCGGTTCGGCCAGGACGATCATCGCGAGCAACACGGCGCAGAGCCGACGTACGCCGACGGAGACTGCCGCTCCATCGATCTCAAACGACGGAACGCCGAACAGGCGAACGCGAAACGTCGGCGAGATGTCGGAACGCGGTAACGGACGCGTCCTCGAACCCCCAGAGCGATGCAAAGCCTAAAATCTCCTTTGCAGCCGTGCCGCGATGGAACCCGGGCGGAAGAACCCGGGGAGGCCTTTCCTTCTGCAACGCGGGCTTGTCTTCGCGTTCCCGCCTGGCCCATCCTCACGGCTCTCCGCGGTCGGCGGCGCCGCGAGACCATGTAAGCGAGTCAGGACGTGAGCGGCCCCGTCGCGCGTGACGACGACACTTCGTCACGCAGGTGCCCTGCGAAGTGAAACGGCGCATGGTCCAGCACGAACGACGGTGATCCTGAGCCCTCACGTACTGCTCGCCCGCCAGACAGCCTCGGATCAACGCGATGCAGTCGTCCGGGAGATCGCAGAGATTGGCGATGGTCTCTTTTTTGACGGTGTCGCCTTCGCGGTAGGATCGCATCAGAAGGTGGGCTTTGTATTCGCGGTGCGTCCCCTGCCGCTTGGTTGTCACCACGTGGACAGCCCCGCGTGGCGGGATCTCTCTGGCAGCCATTTTGAAACTATGGCGGTGACGCGTTCCGTTTGCAATTGTATTTACTAACACATTTGACACAGCCGTTTTTCAAGCAAAAGCCCGCAGTATCAGAGTTGCCGCGGACTCAGCACCAAATCAGTCTGAAGTTAGGGCTAGCACCGAGCGTGCAAGCCGCATCGCGTCCTTGCGCGACAGCTCGCCGCCGGCGCGTATCTCGAGCGCGCACGTCTCGGTGCCAAAGGCCAATTCGACGAGGCTGCGAACGTGCTCGCGAACGCGCACTCTGGCGGGCGACGGGATGGCCTGGTCTTGCAAAGCGGCGGCGCCAAGGAGCCGAGCCGCGTCGCGCGTTCTGCCCGCCTCCACGGCCAAGCCCGCGATGCCGCTGAGCACGAAAGGGAACGCGAGACGATCTTCGCGCTCTTCGATGTGGAGCAACGCCTCCGCGTAGTAGTCGCGCGCGCGGTCCGGGAAGCCGCCCATGAAGGCGACGTCTCCCAAATCGCCGACGACGCCCGCGATTTGCGAGACGTTGCCGAAATCGCGATGGATCGCGAGCGCTCGCTCGAGGAGATCGTTTGCGGCGTCGTAGCGTTCGGCGTCATAGTCGGACGCGGCAAGGAAGTTGAGCGTCCGCGCGACGCTCGTTTCGTCGCCGACCTCGTCGTATAAGCGGAGGGCCTCGACGTAGACGGCTCGCGAGGCCGCGGGATTCGGTCCGGCTTCCAGCAGGTATCCGAAATTCAAGAGCACCGCCGCCTCGATGCGTTTGTCTCCGCACTTCTTCGCGAGTGGAAGCGCTCGGTCGAGCACGTCCTTCGTCTCGGCTGCCCGCCCAAGATAGAACAAGGCAACGGATTCCTGATACAAAGCCTGCGCGAGGTCGCGATCGTGTCCGCTTTCCGAGAGCGTGGCGCTCGCTGCTCGAGCATGCTGGTACGCAACCTCGAAATTACTGCGCCTCGCTTCTAACTCCGATAGGTGACATTCGAGGCGCGCTCGTTCCACGGAACCAGTTGCGGTGCGCTCGATTGCGGCCCCCAGCCAAGAGATTCCGTCGCCAAGAAAGCCGCGTCGGCTGCAGTAGCGGCGAATCCCCTTCGCGAGACGTATGCCGTTCTCGACAAAACCCGCATCAAACAAACTCCAATCCAGCGCTTGCGCGACGTTCGGGAAATCGCGTTCGATCTCGCGCAGACTTACACGCTCGTTCTTATAAGACGCCGGGTCGTCGGAACGCATCGCGATCTCTGCGTACCACGCCGCGTGAGCGTCGCGCAGTTCCGTAGCTTGCGGAGCCGCCTCGAACAGGCGGCGGGCATATTTGCCGATGCTGTCAAGGAAAACAAAACGACTTTCCACCTCGCCGGCCCGGGCCAACACCGACTTCGCGACGAGCGTCGCGAGCATCGCAAGATCGACGCCGCACACGGCCTCGGCAGCTTCCGCCGAAAACGAGCCTGCGAACACCGCGAGACGCCCGAAGGCGCCGCGTTCGCGCTCGTCGAGCAAACTGACGCTCCAGGCGATGACGTCGCCGAGTGATCGGTGACGTGCGGGCGTCGTCCGATCGCGCGAACGAAGCCGATCCAAGCCTTCGTCGAGTTGCCGTTCGATGTCGGCCAGCGGCAACGTGCCGAGCATGCTCGCCGCGAGCTCAAGCGCGAGCGGCAAACGGTCGAGCCGATTGCAGATGGAAGCGATGCGCTCGGGCGTCGCCGCGAAACCGTCAGCACTCCAGCCGGCGCTACGCGCGCGGTCCGCGAACAGGTGCGCGGCATTCTCGGGCGACAGCGGCTGCAATGCGTAGCACCGCTCGGCGCGCAAACCGAACGCCTCTCGAGTCGTCGCGATGACGTGGACGTGCGCCGCCGCTTCGAGCAGGCCGTGCACGAACCAAGAACACGATTCTGCGATCTGCTCGCAGTTGTCCAGCAGCAGCAGTGCGCGGCGGTTGCGCAGCATCGCGTGGATACCGGAAAAACCTTTGGATGCGAGATCGGTTGGTATGCCGAGCGCGCGCGAGAGCGCGTCTGCCAATGCGTCGCCTTCGGAAACGGTTGAAAGATCGGCAAAGTACGCGCCGTCGGAGAAGCCCGACGCGACCCGGTGCGCGACCTCGAGCGCCAAACGCGTCTTGCCGGCGCCGCCCGGCCCCACGAGCGTGAGCAGCCGATGCGCGGGCACGAGCGCCGCGACCTCTTCGAGCCTTGCCGAATCAACAAACGAGGTCAACGGCCGCGGAATGCGCGCAGTTGCTTCGCGTGCGAGCCGATGGAAACGTTCGACGAGTGCGGCACTTTCCGCAGAAGGCCGAACGTCAATGTCTCGCAGGCGCCCTTCCAGTGCGGCGTACGCGGCATCGAGTGACGTGTGGTCGCCGCGTTCGCCGTGCAGTTCGATTTCCAATTGCGCGGCAGCTTCGTTGTACGGATCGATTTGGACCGCGCTGCGCGTGCTTGCGATCGCGCTCTCGTAGTCGTCGTCCTCGCGCTGCGACTCGGCTCTTCGCATCAAGCCCTCGACGGCGGCGCCGCGCAGGCGCTCTCTCTGCGCCAAGACCCATTCGTGGCTCGCACCTAGCATGAAATCGGCACGATGGAGGTCGAGTGCGCCGCTTTCGAACTCCACCACGTCGCACCAGGGTGCCGCAGATGCTCGGCACCATAGTGTTTCGCGATCGCGGCCGATGCATTCGTCCGCCGCGGGAAAGGCGGCGGTCAGGGACGAGAGATGTCGTCGCAGGTTCGCCGCGGCTGTCATCTCGTCGTCATCCGGCCACAGTTCGGTGGCCATGGCTTTGCGCGAGAGCCGCCGATCGGGTCCCGCCAAAAGGATCATGGCGAGCAGCACGGCGCAAAGCGGCCGCGCCGAGACGGAAACCGTCGCTCCGTCCCACTCAAACGATGGCACGCCGAACAAGTGAGCACGCAGCCTCACCGAGACGGCGCAAGTACCCGGGTTGGCCTTTTCCTTCTGCAAGGTGTGGCCGGTCTTCGCGTTCCCGCTAGCCCCATCCTCACGGTGTCCGCAAACACGAGCGCCACAAGCGTGGCGCGGCGGCGACTGGACGATTTTGGACGACGGTCCGCTAGGCTTTGCGAGCATCAACCACATCCCTCACTTGCATCACTCAAAAGGAGACCCCACATGTCGCACGCGAGACCTCGACTCGCTCCCCTTGGAGCCGGCGTCGCGATCCTCAGCATGGTGCTGACCGCATCGTCGAGCCCGACGAATGCAAACCAGCCGGCCCGGACCATCCGCGCGTTCGGCGTTCCCACGCAACGTACGCCCGTCGCTGCGGCGCGGCGAGGTACGCAAGGCCGCCACCGATCCTTCGATGTTGCGCCCACGGGGTGCACCTCAAATTACGGTACGAGCGGTGACTACTTCATCGGCGTCACCGCACCGGGATCGAACCACGCCGACGCCATCGACACCGCCGTGCTTGGCGGCCTCAGCAACCAAGCGTGCGACAGCGCGAGCGCGATCGGGGCCGGTGTATCCAACGTGATCGGCAACCAGGGCAATGCCCTGAGCTCGTTTATCGGCGCGGGCGGCAGCAATGCAGTGACCGGCTACTCGGCATTCGTCGGCGCGGGTGACTCAAACGAAGCTGCCGCCCAAGGCGCTTTCGTCGGCGCCGGGCTCAACGGCACTGCGGAAGCCCAAGGCTCCTTCGTCGGAGCGGGCGGCTACGAACAAAACAACGAGAATGCCACAACGGCTGGTAACGGAAACACCGCGGACGGGATCGACTCGTTCGTCGGTGCGGGCGACATCAATCAGGTCACCAGCGCCGGCAACGGCTCGTTCATCGGTGGCGGCGGATACCTTGAGACGGCTAACGGAAACACGACGCCAAATGAAATCTCCGCTCCCGACTCGTTCATCGGCGCGGGCGACGCGAATTCGGCAAGCGCAAGTGAGGCCTTCCTCGGCGGTGGCCTGGGCGGCGTAGTCAGCGGGCAGTACGGAGTGCTTGGCGGCGGCGTCTTCAACACCGTCTCTGGAATCGGAGCATTCGGCGGGGCCGGCGGTTCGAACGCGGCCTCGGGACAAGATTCGTTCGTCGGCTCCGGCAATGCGAACACGGCGAGCAGCGAAGGCTCCTTCGTCGGCGCCGGCGGAACCTTGGGCGGGAACGACGGAAACAAAGCCTCCGGCGAGGATTCGTTCATCGGCGCGGGCGACCTGAATTCCGTTACGGCCACGGGTGCTTTCGTTGGCGCCGGCGGCCAAAATTCCGTCTCGGCCTCGGATGCCTGGGTGGGCGCCGGCACCAACAACAGCGTAACGGCCGTCGATGCTTTCGTGGGCGGCGGTTATGACAATGTCGATGCGAGCCTCTACAGCTCGATCGCGTCGGGCTACGGCAATCAAATCAAAGCGACCGCGAGCTCAGGGTTCATCGGCTCCGGGGGCGGCAACATTGCCGGCGGCCAGAACGCGTTCATCGGAGCCGGGAACCACAACACTGCCTCCGGCGGAGGCTCCTTCGTCGGTGGCGGCGGCAACGCGAGCAGCGGCAGCACCGCGTCGGGCGAAGACTCGTTCGTCGGCGCGGGCGACAAGAACACGGTTGCCTCGACGGAAAGCTTCGTCGGCGGCGGCGGCTCCAACGATATCTCGTCGTCGGGAGCGTATTCCGTCCTCGCCGGCGGCTACGGCAATACGCTTTCTGCAGAATACGCGGCAATAGGCGGCGGATACGGCAACGAGGCGACCGGCGAGTACGCGACCGTGGCAGGCGGCGATGGGAACACCGCTGCCGGAGCCTTCAGTTTTGCGGGCGGCTATCACGCCGATGCGGTCAACAGCGGAAGCTTCGTTTGGAGCGATCACAAGGGCACCACGGTCGTCAAAGACAACGCTGAAAACCAATACGTGGTTCGCGCCTCGGGCGGCGTGTTTTTCTACTCGAATTCAACCCTGACGAGCGGCGTCTCCCTTCCGTCGGGCTCCGGCGCTTGGTCGAATTTGAGCGATCGCAACGCGAAGACGAACATCGTGCCACTCGACGACGCATCGGTGCTCTCGAAGGTCGCGTCGCTGCCGGTGAGTTCGTGGAGCTACAAGTCCGAGAAGGGCGTGCGTCACGTCGGCCCGATGGCGCAGGACTTCTACGCGGCGTTCGGGGTCGGCGAAGACAACCGTCATATCACCTCGATCGACGAAGACGGCGTCGCGCTCGCCGCAATCAAGGCGCAACAGAACGAGATCGCCTCGTTGCGAGCGGACGTAAAGCGGCTCGAAGCGGAGGTATCGTCAACGCGCCATCGGTGACGCGCGAGGAAGCGAACATCGAAAGCGGCGCGACCTAGTGTCGCGTCGCTTTTCGAATGCCAGGAGCCGGCCGGCGGCATCGCGCCCCCAGACGATGCCGGGACGATTGGGGGAGACGATGGCCCGGCACCATTTCCTGGCCCCCCTTCGTCCGGCCCGTTGCAGGAAGCCCTCAACCAGTTCGGCCAGGACGATCATCGCGAGCAACACGGCGCAGAGCCGACGTACGCCGACGGAGACCGCCGCTCCACCGATCTCAAACGACGGAACGCCGAACAGGCGAACGCGAAACGTCGGCGCGATGTCGGAACGCGGTAACGAACGCGTCCTCGAACTACAACACGGAGAAGGGCGTGCGGCACGTCGGCCCGATGGCGCAAGATTTCTACGCGGCCTTCGGGACGGGCATCGACAATCGCCACATCACCTCAATCGAAGAAGACGGCGTGGCGCTCGCCGCGATCAAAGGCCTCGATGCCAAGCTGCGCAGCCAAAACGCCGAACTGCACCGCGAAAACAGCGGCCTGCAATCCCGGCTCGCGGCCCTCGAAGCGAAAGTCGATGCGACGGCAGAGAAGAAGTAGTCTTCTCGGGCTCGGTGAGAGGTCGATTTGCTTGGGACGAGAGTGAGACCATTTGAGACGATGAGCCGCTACCATCGAACTATTCCCACTCGTAAATTGCAGGAGATCATCGAGTATGGCGCGTCTCAAACGGCAAATCGGCTCGCTTGGAGCCGGCGTTACCGCCCTTAGTCTGGTTCTCACCACAGCTTCGCCGACCTGGGCGGGCGCGAATCCGCCGGGTCGCGCGTTCGGCGTCCCAATGCAACGGTCGTACGCTGCGGGCGTGCGGCGGCCGGCGATACGCCGGCATCGGTCCAATTCCGACCCGAACTCGTGCACGTCGGACTACAACAACGGCGC
>Ga0302326_10014515_pt1 | contig 16635 bp, 14 predicted proteins | sample Palsa_T0_3_FD_202264 | JGI IMG/M metagenome (GOLD analysis project Ga0302326, IMG submission 202264) | Peat permafrost microbial communities from Stordalen Mire near Abisko, Sweden - Palsa_T0_3 | ecosystem: Environmental > Terrestrial > Soil > Palsa > Peat permafrost | place: Sweden: Abisko...
CCTTTGCGCTTTTAAGTCTAGATCTTGCGGCTAGGGAAGAAGGCATCTTGCTGGTGCAAGATTGATGGCGGCTTCGTGAATACCACCGAAATGACGTCGAACCGCACTTGGCTCCAGTCAATCGCGGCACGCGTGGCGTAGGCCCTGGCCCCGCGCACAATGTTTTTGTGCTTATCCGCATCCATGGCGCGTTCCGGCGCCCCATAGATGGCCGAGCTTCGCGACTTTACTTCCACAAACACCACTAATTCGCCTTTTCTGGCCACAATATCGATTTCAGAATCGGCGCCCGCTCGGTAGTTGCGCGTCACCACCGCATAGCCTGCTTTTTGCAGATAGCGGTGCGCCAGATCTTCACCGCGCCTGCCCAGTGCGGCATTGGCTTCCAGCGTCTTTGCTTCTCTTGCCTGTCTGGCTCTATCGCTGAGCTTCCACAATAACTGGCTGGGTGCTAGCACCCAACAGGATTTTTTAGCGCTTCCAACTGCCATTCAATCACCTTGCCCCGGATGACATAGCAAAGGTAGAACTCCCAAAACCGCCGGAACCAGCGCCAACGATTCACCAGGAACTCAAACCCCAGGTATCTCCACAATGCAAGTAACTTGACGTGCGTTGAAATCTCACGAAAACGCGCGTGGCTGTAGTATCCGTATCCGGCGTTATCTTCGCCGAAATAGCGCAGCGAGAAGCTATTCAAATGCCAGCGATGCGTAGGATCGCAAAACGAACTAAAATCCGTGTAGTGCGGCGTGACAATCACCGCGCGTCCACCGGGCACCAGCAGCCGGTGGAATTCTTCCATAGTCGCGATGACATCCGCCACGTGTTCGATCACGTGAATGGCCCGAACCTGGCGAAACGAATTGTCGCGAAACGGGAAGGGAAATTCATCCAAATTCGCGATCACGTCCGCTTTTGTATGCGGATTACTATCCAGCCCGATGGCACCCGGAAACTTGTTGACGCCACAGCCGACGTCCAGCACCAAATCCGACACTTTGCCCAGTTTATGCGAGCATACCTAAACACTGCTCCAGCGTATCCATCGCGAAATCGGCTTGATCTTTCGTGATCACCAGCGGCGGGCACAGCCGGATGGTATTCGGCCCACAGCCCAAAATCAGCAAACCGCGTTCGAAGGCCAACTGCTCCATACGGTCGCGCAAGTCCGTGGCCCGTTCTTTCGAGGCTTTGTCGCGAATCAGCTCAATACCGATCATCAAGCCGCGCCCGCGCACATCGCCCACGATTTCAAACTTTTTGGGCCATGAACGCATCCGCTCGATCATGTAAGCGCCCGTGCACGCGGCATTTTCCACTAATCCTTCTTCCAGCAATTCGATAGTGGTGAGCGCCGCCGCGATCGACACCGGATTGCCGCCGAAGGTGGAAGCATGCGCGCCCGGCGGCCAAGTCATAACGTCGGCGCGCGCCACGGTGGCAGCCAATGGCATACCGCTGGCAATTCCCTTGGCAACGGTCACGATATCGGGTGAGACCCCAAAGTGCTCCGACGCAAACATCTTTCCGGTGCGACCCATGCCGCTTTGCACTTCATCGTGAATCAGCAGAATGCCGTATTTGTCGGCGACGCGCCGTAGCTCTTCGTGGAATTTCGCGGGCGGGACAAGATACCCGCCTTCGCCTTGAATCGGCTCAACGACGATAGCCGCCACTTCTTCCGCCGGTAAGATTGTCTTGAACAGCGTGTCTTCCAGCACCTTTACGCATTCAACCTGGCAGGTATCGGGCTGCCGGCCATAAGCGCAACGGTAGCAACTTGCATAAGGAATGTGCTGCACCGGCAGCGGTGGATGGAACCCGCGCCGCTGTGTCACTTTGCTGCCGGTGAGCGAAAGCGCTCCCATGGTGCGCCCATGGAAACTGCCCAGAAAGGCAATAAACTTATCGCGGCCAGTATGATAGCGCGCCAGCTTAATGGCTGCTTCCACGGCCTCGGTACCTGAGTTGCCGAAATATACTCGCCGAGGAATGCCTCCCGGCGTGAGGGCCGCCAGCTTCTCCGCCAGTTGCACCATGTTCTCGTAATAGAAATCGGTGCCGGACATGTGCAGGAACTCAGCCGCCTGTTTTTGAACAGCCGCCACGACGCGCGGATGGGAATGCCCAGTGGCTACCACCGCGATCCCAGCGGCAAAATCCAAGAAACGATTGCCGTCCACGTCGTCTACCACGGCTCCTTCGCCGCGCTTCATGACCAGCGGATAGCCTCTCGTATAGCTAGGCGAAACCACCACGTGGTCGCGCGCTATAATCTCCTGCGCTTTTGGTCCGGGCAGAGCCGTGACCAGATTCGGCAGTAGCGGATTGGGGGCAATCAGCGTTGACATTTTACACCTCTAGTTCATTTGGGAAACCGCAAGCAGACAGGGAGGGACGCTCAGAACCGAGGCAACTAGTCTGAGCCAAAAAGAGACGGGCGTGTGGCGGAAGGGATCGCCATACATTCAGTCTACGACAGAGTGGTGCCCGGCCGTAGCGTTTCATACCGCTGGAACGTGAGGTCGAACAGGAATACCGCCCGCAGATGTTGGCGCGGTTGCATGGCCTGTATCCTTTTCCGGCCTCTTGGATGAAGCGAGGGTTTTTTTTTCAGTTCGAACTGCTCTTTTTTCAGTTCGAACCCTTGCTTTTTCGGATTGTGAGCTTCGGCAGCGCGCTGTTCGGCGGCTCGCTCAAGTTTTTGCGATTCGAAGGATTCGAAGCCAATTTGGTCCTTAGTCCTTTGGGCTCTTATAGTTTGAAGCTCCTTGAGGGCTTTGTAGAAGGCTCGTTCGTGGGTGGTTTGGTAGCGCAAGTAGAGAGCGAACTGCTCGGTGGCGAGGACGTGCTGGTCTTCGAAGATGCAGGAGTGCTGGAGGCGCAGAGCGCGCAGGCGGAGCCATTCATGGTCGGCCATGCGTTGGACGAGAATACGTTCGGTTTCAGTTTCGGGTTGGTATTCTGCTGCGAGGCGGGCGCGGAGTTCGGCGAATTTTTCGGAATTTTCGTCGTCGAGCAGGTAGAAAGATTGACTGTTGTGTTGGCAGAGACCTTGGGTGTGCGGTTCCAGGAAGAGGCTTGCTTGCCGGCCTGTGAAGCGGGTCCGGTAGAACGCTGAGAGTTCGCTTGGTTGGCGCGGATTTGTGCGGCGGTGGCCATGGTTTGAGTCCTTTGTTTTATATGTTGAAGTGCGGTGTATGCGGGCGCGACGGCTACTCCAAACGATTTCAGTTTGGAGGGAGGGGTGAACGCTGAAACAAATTTTGGGCTGGATGTTATTGAAAAGAAGGGAAATCGAGTTGTGCAAATTTTGTGACTGCTAAAGATCGCATCAGCTTTTGCGGATTGGGATGTACGGGAGCGGAGGAGTGCGGAGGCCGCAAAAGGTGATGCGAATCGCGCGGTGAACTAAACTGCACCGAAGGGCGTGCTCGCGAAAGTTTCTTCAAGTCGTTTGGGGCGCGAAGCCGCTGCGCTTCATTTTGCCCCACGTCCTCTTCTTCTTGGTGCGCAACACATCGAATATAGCTTCGAATCTCCAAAGCGCATTAAGCTGACGATAGCCGAAATTTTCGAGAAATGCCGACCAGATTAGCGAGGCGAGGTCCATCGGATGAACATAGCGCCTGGTCGTAAATTCTTCAAGGAGAACGGCGCTGATGGAAATCATGGTTCCAAATAGCACCGAGCCGATGAAAAATAAGATAGCGCTAGTCATTGAGATGAAACCGATCATCAGTCCGGCGATTGTGATGACATAGCCGGTGACTTCAAAACACGGGCCGAGTATTTCAAGTACCAAAAGGTAAGGCATCCCAAAGCAGCCGACGGTTCCGAATTTCGGATTGAACAGCATACCGCGATGCTTCCACATACATTCGAGGCCGCCGCGCTGCCAGCGTTTGCGCTGGGTTCTGAGATTAGCCCGGGAATCCGGGACCTCGGTCCAACACACCGGTGTGGGAACGAAAACAATTTTGTAGTCGCGCTTTTTCTCACGGCTGATCCGATGAAGCCGGATGACTAGTTCCAGATCTTCGGCCAGGCTGCCTAGCTCGAATCCGCCAGCTTCGATGACGGAATCTCGCCGGAACAGCCCGAACGCACCGGAAATCAGCAGGAGCGAATTCACATAGCTGAGCGCGACACGGCCCCCGAGAAAGGCGCGCAAGTATTCGACCACCTGAAACCTTCCCAGCATCGAAGGAGGAGCGCCAACTTTGGTTACGGCCCCCTGCTCCACCTTACAGCCGTTCACCACACGAATGATTCCGCCGGCCGCGATCGTCCGCTCATCTTCCAGAAAGGGTCTGGCGACCAGCAGCAGCGAATTGCTTTCAAGTAGAGAATCCGAATCCACCGCGGCGATGAGCGGCGTGTTGGCATAGTTGATGGCTGCGTTGAGACTGTCCGATTTACCGCCATTTTCTTTGTCGATGACTAGCAGCTTGAGATTTTGAGACTCATACACTGCCTTCACCGCTGCGGTGGCAAAGTTGTGCAGTGGCTGGCGAGAAGACTTATACAGGTGGAACTCGTCGAGCAAAAGCTGCAGCGTCCGATCAGTCGAGCCATCGTTGACAACGATGACCTCATGCTCCGGATATTCCAACTGCAGCATTGATCGTGTGCTTTGCACGACGCTCAGTTCTTCGTTGTGAGCGGGAGCAATGATGGAGATCGCCGGCATGAGTCTTGATTTGAAGAGAGGATCGCGCTCCACCGACCCCTCGGTGGTCCGTTGCGTGCGCAGAACGAAGAAGCCGAGAGACATGAGCACGAAATAGTTAAAGTTGCTGGCAAATGCATAGACGATAATGACGTCCAATATGATGTTAATGACGTGGTAAAACGTAGACACGGCTTATCCTCTTTCGGCTACCAGCGATTGTTCTAAAGCGTACAGCGCGTATTGCGGGCGGGCGCTCGAGACGATCTCTTTTTCCAGCAAGTCTTGTCCGTCAGCGCCCATGCCGGCGAGGGCCTGAGCGGCCGCCAGAGCGGAGACTGGCCCATCCTTGCGCAGTTGATTTACCAGCAGCGGTATGGCGGTGGAAATGCCTATATCCGCCGCTGCTTTGGCGGCCGGAGCGTGGACGCGTTCGTCGGCGGATTCCAGTAAGTCGAAAATCTCTCGAGCGGACTCCTCCTCTGTTGCACAGGCATAGCGCAGCGCCGGCAGGGCCGCCAGGCGAAGGTCTGTTTCCCGCCCGGCCACCATACGCTCGAAACCGTCGATAGGAATCCAGAGTTCCCAGGCGCGCAGAAGATCGAAGCTCGCGCGCGCGCGGCGAAGGTCGGTCGACTGTATGGCGTCGCTCATGTACCGTTCGCAAATTTCAGTGGCGAAAGGCTGCAGGCCATCGGCCAGTCGAATCCGGCCAAGCGGACTCTGCTCCGGGAGCATTTTGAACACGATCGCCGGAGCATCGGCCGCTCCAGACGCCAGAAACGCACACGCGGCTTCGATGCGGGTTTGCTCTAAAGGATGCGCCAGCAGGCTGGGATCAATCGCCTGCCGGATGCGTCCAAGATTGGCCAGCGCAGTCTTCTGGACCAAAAAGTTGCGCGAGCGGGCGGCCAGGCGCCATCGTTCCGCCAGTCCTAGCTCGGTCGCCAGAGTACTGAGCTCCGCGTTGGTCTTACCTCCGAAAGAGGTTAAGAACTCGGTGAAGATCACTTCGAATTGCCGGCGATGATGTTGGGCGAACCAGCGTAGGCGTTCCCGATCGCCGTCGCCCACAATCGCGCTCGCCAGCGACTCGCGGATTTCGGGCGAAACGGCGGCAGCCCGCAGGCGCGAGCGGTAGCGAAAAGACTTCGCGACGACCGAGAATATGGCGAGTATCGCCGCCAGAACGCACGGCACCAGCGCCATGCCGGTAGCGAGCGGAACCAGCCGAGCGGTTGGGTTGGAAGCCGTTGACGAAACCCGATAAACCCAGTACACGGCGGCGACATAGACCGCAACCATCAGCGTGATGCTGATCCAAACGCGTATTCTCGACGATCTAGACGTTGTCACAGGGTGTGTACCATCGCCACGAGAACCATGTTTTCAAATACTCCCGTTGATCGTCTGGAAAACGAATAGGTGGTTTCCAGCCGAGTCTTATTGCTTACCGCTAAACTAAGCCCGCCAATGTAACTGTCGCGTCTAAAGTTGTAAAACTGCGGCTGCAGCGCGAGTTGAAAGACTTCGGTACCATGCCCGTAGCCGACGTTAAGGGTCAGGTTCTTGCGAACTTGGGCGTTAAGGCGTACCAGGAAAGCCGGCGTAAGCGCACCTTCGGCGCGATTCGCCGCGACGCTCGCCTGGATCCAGATCGGCTTCTCGAAATAGTAATCCAGGCTTCCTATCGCGGAATAGATTTTCACGGGCCGAAAAGCGATATACCGGTAATCCGCTCCCAGAACCCAGCCGTGGCCCATCTTGCGGGAAAGACCCAGCGAAAGGTCCCACTTGGCCACAATATCGCCGCCACCGCCAAAAAGAAATGCGCCTCGCACGCTGGTGACGCGGTCGACGTTCCTGCTAAAGCGCGCACCTCCTCGGTTGCCCCCTTCGCCGAAGCGATTCAGGTGCGCAAAATTGATGCCCAGTTCGCCGTTTCGATTGATATACGAGGCGGCGAACTCCTCAATCGCTCCCGGCGTAGTTCCCGCCAAAGTATCACCCTCGTAGGCGAATCGCAGTTCGATTGTGTGATCGGGAGAGAGGCTTTCTTTGAGCTGGAGTGCTTCCTGGTTGTCAGCGTTAAAAGCCAGTGACTTTGCAAGATGCAGCTTGGCGTTTTGATCGTCTCCCTGCCAGTGATAGTAACGCGACCATGCGAGTTCGACCTCGGCGTTTGAGGGTGCCAGTTCGCGCGCTTCGGTAAGCACGGCAAGTGCCTCCCGGTACGATTTCCTCCACATTAGGGCGTTAGCCTTGCCCACGAGGGCATCGATATTCTTGGGCTGAAATGCGAGCGCCTGGGAGTAAAAATCCACCGCGCCCTTGTACTCGCCGGTCCACGCCGAGAGCCGCGCCATCCAAAGCAGGTAGTCCACGCTCGTGGAATCGCCAGCCAGCAGAGTTCGATAGATTGTCAAGGCATCGCCAAAGCGCTTTTCAGCCACTGCGGTTCGCGCCCGGCTCTCCAGGTCTTGCGCGAAGCCAAAACTCGCCGCGCAAACCAATAGAATCAATAGTCTGTGTTTCACGATTTCTTCCGCGGCAGGTAGCGCGCGATGCGAGCCGAGAGCTCCATCGGATTAAACGGCTTGGTAATGTAATCGCTTGCGCCGCAAGAAAATCCCTTCAGGACATCTGCTTCCTGTTGTCTGGCGGTCAGCAATACCACCGAAATGCGCGCCGTCTGCAGGTCCGCGCGCAGATTGGTCAGAACTTCGAATCCGTCCATGCCAGGCATATTCACATCGAGAATCAGCACATCGGGTAGAACCTTACGGACAAGTGCCAGTGCTTCGGTACCGCTGCGCGCGAGATGGCATTCGGCCCCTGTCCGACGCAACGCGGCGACTAACAGCGCTGCAATTGTGGGATCGTCGTCGGCAATTACGATTTGCGCCGGCCCATCCCTTTCCGGGGGCGCGTCCAATCGCGGATTCTTGGAAAGCAGTTTGCTACAACGCACCAGGAGTTCTTCCTCATCCCAAGGAGTGGTTAGAAAGTCGCGCGGAGCGGTGGCAACGGAAACAGCTTTGTCGGTTATGCACTCACGCGAACCGACCAGCAGAATTGGCTTGTCTAGCCCGGGGCTGGTCTGGCTTTGGCAAGTGGAACCGTCCTTACTGCTCATATTCAGTATGACGATTTCAAATCGCTCGACGGCCGCAGGCGAGAGACCCTCGGGAGGAGCCTCAATGGAAAGTGTGAAGCATTGCGCGCGATCCATTATTTGGGCGATCCGCTGGGCTTCATGCCGGCCGAAACCGGCCAACCCGATGCGCTTCCCAGATAGTGTTTTCACTATTTCAGGTGGCAGAGCAAGATCGAATGACGACACCGACGCCCCCGCCAGAATCAGCCGTTTAAGCTCCTCGAGGTTTTCCCTCACCGCGGAAACGTCCACCTGCTCAGTAGATTCCACAAGCGACTCGGTTTTTCTCGCCTGGTCTGTCACACCGTGAATTCCCAGCGTGCCGGCGATTCCAGCCCAGCGATGTAGTGCGTGAAGCAGCCGAGGCCTGTCGGTCTGGGCCTCCGGAGACAACAATTCAGCCACCTCGGTCAACGATTCAACGATAAAGTTGTTGCGCATCTCGCGCAGAAGATCCCTTACATCACCCCGGGTATTTTCAACCGGAACAGGTTTGTTATCTATAAAGGAACGAACAGTCGCCGGAAATGTTGAACTGTCGATGGGTTTTGCGATGTATCCATCGCAGCCCGCTTTGAGGCAGTTCTGCTCATCGTCTTTCCTTCCGTATGCGGTGAGCGCGATGATGCTGGTCCCTTTCATTTCTGGCTTGGCGCGTAGTTCACGTGTCAAATCCAACCCACTCTTCCCCGGCAATTGAACGTCCATTAGAATCAGGCCGGGTTTGAAGTCAGCGAGAACACTTAAAGCCTCTTCGGGGCTTAATGCCGAACGCAAGTCATATCCTTCGTTCGCGAGCAGGACCTGCACGAGCTGCTGGTTCATTTCGTCATCTTCAACAATTAGGATTGATTTATTTCCCACAATGTCTCTGTCGGAAATTAGCCGCGCTCACTTTAACTAATCTTGCTTTTTTGTAAAGTATTGCGGCCGCTTGTCGTCCGCCCATCGCCAATGAAGATGAAATAGCGAATCGGGATAAGAGTCTGGACCTAGTCCGCTAAGTGTTCGTCTGGTAGTATTAGGGAAGCTTCGTGTGCCTCCAGGCGAATGCGCTGGAGCGTTGGAACTTTCCGGTTTTCGCCGCCCTACGGCTGGCTGATTGCGTCGATTCGAGCACTCGATCCGAGAGAGAAGCTAGCGGTACTCGTCGTACTGATCTTTCCAGTGCCTCGGCCCTTCGTGTTGAATCCACTTGCGCCGATTTTGCAGCATTTCTCAAGTGCCGCTTGTCGGACGCTGCGGCAAAAGGAGTTTACTCAACATGAATTCAGCTAAGTTGCCTCGCTGTCTGGTCGTTATTTTAGGTTTAGCCATTTTTGGCGTGAATGCTTTCTCGGATACGTTGACGGTTCAAGCGACTGCCGACGTCTATTCAGCCGGTCACGCCGGTCTGCCGGCCACCATCTACCCTGGAACGTTCGCTCCATCAGACACCTTCGTAGCTGGTCCGAACCAGGTATTGACATTCTCCAGCGTTACGGGCTTGGTAGGCTGTAACTTTTCTATTACAAACGGACCAGACGGAACGTGCTTCCCCGGTGTTAGTACTACCGTCACCAGCTATGGTGGCCTATCGGGAATATCTGTAAAAGACGCCAACTTCTTCCTGGTGGGCGTCTTTCTCAACTCGACGGAGCCGAGCGGTTCGGGCCCGTCCGTTCTCCACTACAACTACGGAACGCCGGACAGCTTGAATACGACAGATAGCAGCTTTTCCCCGCTCGATAATCAAGTCTTTTTCATCGGCGATGGCCTGACGGGAACAGGCAGCGGCCAGGAACAGGTATTTAACATACCCACTGACGCAACGCGCCTTTACTTGGGATTTGCCGATTCCTTCGACAGCGTTCCATCCTATTATGCCGATAACGTTGGTTCGTTGACGGCTACATTCGCAATCACATCGGCGCCGGAGCCTAGCTCGCTCTTTCTCGTTACCGGAAGTTTGCTCATTGGCTTATCGGTGCGTCGCAGGAAATCCGGGCCCAGCTAGGCAAGTAATCACCCGGCACCGCGCCGAGGCTTGGCCATTTCTTGTTTGTGATGGCCAAGCACCGGCAGCAGTATCGCAAGGCCCTCGCCTTAAACCTCCTCCACTTCTTGGAAAATCTCCGGCCGCAGCCGGATGCCGGCCATCACTAGCCTCTCGTCGAAATGGGGACGGATCTTACTCGCTGCGAAACGCCCAACGACCTTGCCCTGCTGATCGATTCCGCGTTTCTCAAAAACGAAAAGATCGTCTGTCGTGATCTCGTCGTCTTTCATGCCTGTCACTTCGGCAATCGAAACCACGCGCCGCGCGCCGTCGCTCAAGCGCGCTGTCTGCACCAGCATCTGCACGGAACTGGCAATCTGATGCCGGATCGCAACCAATGGCATGTTCGCGTTGCCCATCAAAATCATCATCTCCAGGCGCGACAGCGCATCGCGCGGCGAGTTGGCGTGCACGGTGGTTAGAGACCCGTCATGGCCGGTGTTCATGGCCTGCAACATATCAAGCGCCTCCTCGCCCCGCACCTCGCCCACCACAATCCGGTCGGGCCGCATCCTTAGGCAGTTGATCAACAGTTCACGCTGGCGCACCGCGCCGCCGCCTTCGATGTTGGGGAGGCGAGTTTCCAGGCGTACCACGTGCGGCTGCTTCAGTTGCAATTCGGCCGCATCTTCGATCGTGATAACCCGTTCATGACTGCCGATAAACACCGACAGCGCGTTCAGCAGGGTCGTTTTGCCGGAGCCGGTTCCGCCCGAGATAATCATGTTCAGCCTGGCTTTCACGCTTGCCTCGAGCAGTTCCAGCATGCCTTGCGTCATCGTCTGGCGTTTCACTAAGTCGGGTGGCATCAGCTTATCCACCGCAAAACGCCGGATCGAGAGGATAGGACCATCCACCGCCAGCGGCGGAATGATGGCGTTCACCCTCGAGCCGTCCGCCAGCCGCGCATCCACCATCGGTGACGATTGGTCGACTCGCCGGCCCACGTTGCCGACGATCTTGTCGATGATTCGCATCAGGTGCTCATCATTGCGAAAAACCACACTGGTTAGCTCCAGCACGCCGCCGCGTTCCACGTACACCTGCTTAAACGTGTTAACCAGAATATCGGAGATGCTCGCATCCTTCAAAAGCGGCTCGAGCGGACCGAGCCCAAATACCTCGTCGAGCACCTCGTCCCGCAGGCGCTTTTTTTCGAGCGAGTTGAGCATAATCGGGTCGGCGTCAATGATCAAGTCCAGCGCGTCGCGCACCTGGTTACGGGCTTGCACTTCGTCGAATTTAGAGAGTGCTTCCAGGTTGATCCTGTCGAGCAATTTGACGTGGAGTGCCAGCTTCAACTGTTGGTACTCGCGCCGCGCCGCGGCTTTTGCCGGGCCCGAATTCTTGAGAAGATTCTCCGGCCAGGACTCCTGCTTGGCGGCAGTTTTGTCCTTATCGAACCAAGAAGACATAGAAACCCGCCTCTCTTGAGCCCGCCCCATAATTGTGCCAGGGGAGTTGTTAAATTACATCACAGTTGAAAGCTGCTATCTCTCCGCCGGCTGGGCAACTTAGGGCTAATTATTGTCCGCGCTCAGCCGAATAGATACCAGAGATATAAATTTGGACGCTCTACAATTGGAACATCCCCGTTTAACGGTCTTGCTCGTTGGCGATAATCCTACTACTGCCGAAGAGGTGCGCCGCTGGTTGTCGGCCCCCGACCCGGACGTCGAGTTCGTTTTCAACTGGGTCGATTCCCTAGCCGCAGCCATCGTCAGAATCGCGCAAGGCGGCCTGGACCTCATCCTGCTGGAACTGCCCCTCGGGGAGGCCGATCCAGTACAGACTGCTGCTGCCATCCAGCCTCATTCCCCCCAAACACCGGTTATCGCTCTGCTTTTAAAGGCGAAGATGGGCCTCGCCAAGCAGTTGGTCGGCCACGGCGTGGAAGAGTGTTTGATTACAGATGTATTTGAAGATGACGAATTCAAGTCAAGCTATCTGAGACGCGTGATCAAGCATGCCACCATCGAAACCTACGCCCATCACAAGAGACGGGAATCCGCCCCGGAACGTGCGCGCGTGGTTGGCGTCATCGGCGCGAGTGGCGGCGCTGGCACTACCACCGTAGCCTGCACGCTGGCAGCCGAACTGCGTCAGCAAACGAATCAACGCACAGTCCTGGGAGACCTCGACCTGAACGCCGGCATGGTGTCGTTTCTCATGGGCATCGCGCCGAAATACTCATTGTCCGATGCCGTCGCCGATCTCGACCGATTGGATGTTTCGCTTTGGGAAAAGTTCATCACCCCCGGACCTGGCGGCGTGGATGTTGTTTCTTCACCAAGTTTCTTTGGCGCGGGCGAATTGAAAACAGAGCCCCTGCTGCGGCTCCTTGGCTTGCTTTATCCGGTCTATCGCTGGATGGTGGCCGATTTGGGCCGCATAAATGCTACAGTTTTGCCCTTGCTCGATAAAATCGACGATTTGATTGTCGTCACCTCGGTCGGGATGTGTGCTTTGCACCAATCCAGGCGGCTACTGGCAGTGTTGGCGAACGCGCATGTCGAAAAAACTCATATTCACCTGGTCGTTAACCACTTGTTGCACCATTCACCTTTATCCCAACAGGAGCTAACTATTGCTTTTGGCATGCCAATCGCTGCCAGTTTGCCCACCGACCTAGAGGCTCTGGACAAAGCCTCAACGGATAGAACATTACCTGCCGCCGCCAGCCACTTCCGCAAGCAGGTAGCCCACTTGGCGCGCAGTCTGGCGAGACTCCCCGAGACGGAATCTGAAGGGCCGCTGGCAAGGTTCCGGCGGTATTTTGGCGAGGACCACAAAGCTCCGGAGAGCGTTCCCGCACCCGATCATGCCCACTGAGCGGAAAACATTCGTACTTTTGATTAGCCGCCATCCTGCCGCGATTGAGTCCATTCGAAATGTCCTCTCGAACCGGCCTGAAGACTTTCGCTTGCAGTGTGTTCAAACCGTCGAAACCGCCATAGCCCGCATCGCCGGCGGTGGGGTGGATCTGGTCTTACTGGACATATCCGAGCGTCCGGGTCCACCGGAACGAAGGCTCGATCCCTTTCTCGATCTCCATCGAGCTTGCCCCAGTATGCCAGTCATTATCCTTTGCGAAGCGGGCGACGAGAGCCTGGCGGCCGAGGCACAGCGGGTTGGCGCCGCCGATCGCTTGCTCATCGAACAGGCGGACGCTCGTCTGGCCGGATTGATCGAGACCGTCGTCGCGAACAACCGCACACCAATCTCCTCACCTAAGACAGCGGGGCGCGGCGAAGGTAAGATCATCGCCTTTATGGGCGCCAAGGGCGGTGTTGGGACAACGATCGCAGCTTTGAACGTAGCCTCTGCCCTGTCCAGGAAAAGCACTGTCATCCTCGCCGAGCTTCGGCCCGCACAGGGAGTCCTGTGCCGCTATTTCCATCCTCACCCTCCTCTGAAAACGACGGCGAATCTATTAACTTTGCAAACAGATTCCCTTTCTGTGGCGGCAGTGCAGGCCTGTTTGTGGGTCCATGGGAACATGCCGGGGCTGCGCATCTTGTTTGCCCCTGAGGCCGTTCAACCGCCTCCCGGCATCCGGCCTGAGGCTGTCAACACCATTTTGCGGCTAACCACCAAGCTCACGGACTATGTCGTAATCGACCTTTCGCCCTGCTGGTCGGACGAGCACAAAGCCGCCATCGCGAATTCCGATCTCTTCGCTATCGTGGTTGAGCGTGATCCAATCTGCATCGAAACCGCGCAATCGCTCCTCCAGACCTTCCCGTCCTTGGAGTTTTGGCCACAGTTCGTGGAAGCCGTGGTAGTAAATCGCACGGCGCTGTCAAAGCCAGTCCCGCTATCCGAAATTGCGCTCCAGCTCGACATTCCGCTGGCCGGTGTCATTCCGCCTGCCGCCGACTTATGTATCGCTGCCCAGCGGGCACACCTTCCGGTTGTCGCATTTGAACCTGCTAGCGGCCTGGCCGCCAGCTTCTACGAACTAGCCGCACACTTGTCCACCGCAATGGCGCCCTTGCTTGTGACTTGAGCTACCCCCAACCGTCCACAACTTCAAACGCCCGTCATCCCTCTGTCTCGCCTCTCCCTCTGGATACGCCCCTGTGGGGGCTCGATAACGGCAGCGTAATTAGCGGGCTGCCCGCACCGTAATTCGATGCTCCGGTTCGCGATCATCAACATAGCGCAGCAAGTCGTCGGCCTTTTTTTGTTCCGCGATGCCGGCCGCCAAACTCCTGGCTTTCTCTCCGTAAGAGCGCGCTTCTTCGTTTTGATCCAGTTGGGCATAGCTGTAGGCAAGGGCATAGCTGACCAAGTAACCATGCTCGGGCTTGACTGCGCCGATGCTGGAAAGTGTAGATACAGCGAGTTCGAAGTGATTGTCCTTGGCTGCCAAACATCCGAGTTCGATTCGAGCGCTATAACTGCCCGGGTCGATTGCCAGGGCCCGGTTCAATAAGTCTACTGCTTGTTCATCGGGACCTCCAGATGCTTGCAGTAATTGCGCCAGGTAGAAAAGCACTTCGGATGAGGTCGAGTGGCGCTCGGCAGCCTTTGCAAAATGAAGTCTTGCGTCCGCCGGGCGGTTTTGAACGAGCGCCAGGTAACCCAAAGATTCTTCCGCGCTAGGGCTGTCCGGGTACTTATTTGATAGCGACTTGAGTTGAGTCTCGCCATCCGCTGGCGAATGCCCGTCAAAAGCTGCGAGATCGGCCAACGAAAGCTCCGCCTGCTCCTGCGGTGAAACGATAGACTTAGGCTCGATTCCCGAAGCAGTGGTCAAATCGATCTCCAAAACCTCGCTCGCCAGTTCTTTCCCAAACAAATGACGCCGCAAGTCTGCGATAGCCTGATTCAGGCTCTTGTGATAAACCAACTGAAAGCATTCGCGTGAGGATGTTCCGTGGGAGAGCATCGACAGGAACTCGGGGAATTGCGGCGAATATTCCGGATCCAGGACCAGCATATGGGTTAGCGCCCAGCTTTCGGCGTAAAACACCCTCATCTTATCTAGTTGGCTGTAATAAGGCGACCCGTAGGCCACTGCGAACAGGGTCTCCAAATCCAACCACGGCTCATTTTGCAGAGTGTCGAGCCGTCCCAGCGGCGCCCCGCCGAGCCGCACCTGACCGTGGCCTGAGCGGAGCGAGGAATATAAATCAGCCAAACCCTCGTTCATCCAAAGCGGCGGCCTAAGTCCCAAGTGCTCAATCATCAGGTGCGTGTACTCATGCACGCTGAATTCGAAATTCTGCGGCGCCAGGTCTCGCATGACAATGTAATCGCCGCGATGGGTCCGTTGATAATAGGCGGCGGCACCGGAATTGACCGTATAGGCTTGAAATTCGGGGTCGGAGTTGAAGGCAATAATCTGCACAGGCGATTGGGGAACGCCCTTGAGGAGCGGCGCTTGGGCGAAAAAAGAGTAGACCGTCTCAAAACGCTGCAGCGCTTCCGTGGCCGATCGCGAGTCACTCAGAGTATACAGTTGAAAATGTTGCGTGGACAGCCCGATCCATTTATCCGGTTCCGCAGCTCGGTGGTCGCCTGCTAACAACCTTAGCGAGCCGACTACTAGGGTAACCATAAGACGGATGCTGCGACGCGATGCAAGGGACACACTTACTCATCGGTTTTTAATTCGAGTAAAATCGGATTCCTCCGAAGAGGTTTTCTCGGTGGGGTAGGTGAGAAAGACTACTGTATTCGTGCCGAAGACAGTAGTCCGTTGAATTTTACGGAGACGCTGCGATCTATACGATGAAAACGGTGATCACGACCGCCAAAGCCTCACCAGCGTCTTTCCTTCGCTGTCAAAAAACGCGCTCTACGGATGATGCTACCGGCCACCGTGTAAACGATAATGCCCATGTTCAGGAACATACCCACCGCCATAATCGTCCAGAATGAGTACGTGGAGCTGCCCTCGGCCAGTGCACGGGCAGCAAACGCGATTTGAGCGATTCCGATAACGACGATCAAAGCAAGCGGGATAACCAATTGGGAGATCAGATTCGGCACGCCACGCTTTTCATCGCTCATTTGTTTCCTGATATGTTTCCTTATAATCAGTGTGACACGCAGGCGTTGGGCTGCTGGAACGGATGTAGAAGCAAAGCGAAACAGCAGGCCAAGGTCGAGGAGGCCAAGGATGATCGGAGTTGTTCCAATCAGAACCAGGGTGACCGCAAAGGAACCAGGCGAGGTAGCGAAAAAATAGTAGCCCAGAGCAAGGACAAGAGCGGCAATCCCATACCAGAGGCGGCGCGGACGATAGTTGGTGCGGTCAAGGGCAAGGTAAAGGCAATAGACCATAGAGAAGCAAAGCCAGGTACCGCTCGCACTTTCTATCCACCCGTTGCCGCGATAAGAATGCCGGTCGCGATTCAGAAAGACGATGATTGCGCCCACCGCCAGAAACGTCGCCCATACACGCCATGTCAGGGACCACGCATGCTTATGGAAGTTGCGATTTGCGCATGCATTGGCGCGAAATACTCCAATGCGCCCCTCGATGTAAGGCTTTGACCATCGAACCAAAAGCCAATTGACCGCTAGGATTGCGATGATGATCGCGGTCAACTGTTGCGTTGGGAGATGGTCATAGAGCGGAGCTGTGGCTACGCCCAGGTTGAAGGGAATGACGGACCACAAATCGAGATCGAGCCGATGTTTGATCATGAACTCTGCGCGCGGGTTTTGTGGCGGCAGGGGATCGGGGATCTCAGGCACAACTCTAACCTCTTGAACCAGTTCATAGCATAAACCTACTCAAAGATGTTCCCA
>Ga0302326_10014516_pt1 | contig 16635 bp, 9 predicted proteins | sample Palsa_T0_3_FD_202264 | JGI IMG/M metagenome (GOLD analysis project Ga0302326, IMG submission 202264) | Peat permafrost microbial communities from Stordalen Mire near Abisko, Sweden - Palsa_T0_3 | ecosystem: Environmental > Terrestrial > Soil > Palsa > Peat permafrost | place: Sweden: Abisko...
GGTGCACTTTTCCACCGATTATGTATTCGATGGCAAGAAAGGCTCGCCTTACGTCGAGACTGACCCCACCCATCCCCTGGGGGCCTATGCCGTGTCGAAGTTAGCGGGCGAGCTGTATGCGCATGCTTATCTCGAAGATGTGCTGATTATCCGGACCTCGGGCGTTTACGGTCCTGGCGGCCTGTTCACTCCGCGTGGGAATTTCGTCGAGCTCATGCTGCGCCTGGCTCAGCGCGGCACCCCGATCCGCGTCGTCGAAGACCACGTGGCTTCTCCGACCTACGCCCCGGCATTGGCCGATCGCACAGCCCGCCTGATCGAGCAGGGTGCGGTGGGTCTCTTCCACATCGGCGGCGGCGAAGCCATCTCGTGGTACAAGTATGCCGCCATGATCTTCGAGTTAGCCGGCGTTCAGCCGGAACTGGTTCCCACCAATGAGCGCGAATACCGCACGGCGGCCCGCCGTCCGAAATACTCGGCACTCTCCAATTCCAAGCTGGAAGCCGCCGGAATCCCGCCCATGCCATCGCTTGGCGATGCTCTTGCGACTTACCTTCGCGAGCGCGAAACTGCTACTGCACATCGGAGCGCGTAGCGTAATATCCCTTACGCGCCTGAACGACAAGGTCCGGCCTGTTTACTTTGATCACAATATTCCGGAATGATCCGTCGCGTGCGGTATTGGAGGGCACGTACCCAATCGAGTACTGGTTCCTGAGCGCGTCCTGCAGATCTTTGAATGCATCGGCGAGCGTGTGCTTCTTATCTACCGTAAACACGTGCCCGCCGGTTTCGCTCGACATCTTCTTGAGATCGCCCTCGCCCCCGCCGCCATACATTCCCGCTCGCGAGTAAAAGTAGGGATCGACATAGTAGAAGCTGTAAATGATGGCGTCGGATTTCTGTGCCTGCTCAATCGCATCCTTCACAGAATAGAAGCTGCCCTGGTCGTCGCCGTCGGTGATCAGCACGATGGCCTTTCGTCCCACTTCGCCCCGCAATTTGTCCGTTGAAGCCAGGTACACCGCGTCGAACAAAACCGTGCCTTTCACTTTGCCGATCGTGGGCAGGGTCCCGGGCGTCACCATCGGCCCGCCGCTATCCACCTTCAGGTCCTTCAGCCCCGCTGTCAACAGCCGCGGCGAGCTGGTGAAATCCTGCAGTAAATCCGTGCTCTTTCCGAACGAAATCAGAAAGGCCTCGTCTTTCGGCCGGATTACCGCGGGGAAGAACGCCGACGCCGCGTCCCGCTCGATATCGATCAGGCGCCCCTGGCTGCCGCTGATATCGATTAACAGTCCAAGAGTTATGGGCAGGTCCGTCTCTTTAGAAAATCGCTGGATTTCCTGCTTTTTCCCGTCCTCATAGAGCTCGAAGTCGTTCTTTTCGAGGTCGGGAATCAGTTGGCCTTTCTTGGTGCGCACGTTGTACAGAATGTTCACCAAGTCGACGTCCACTCGGATCACGGTCTGGTCGTCGCCCGCGGGCGGCGGCGCGGCCTGTTGTGGCGGCTGCACAGCGCCAAGCACAAGTGGAACCAGCGCGGCGATCAGAACAAGCGCGCCTATGCCCGTTAACCGAAAGCGCGCAAAGGCTGCGAGCCGGTGCGGAGCGCCGAGACGAGTCTCGGCGCGGCAGGCACGAGTGCCCGCGCCACAAAACCTGCGCGCTCGCGAAGCGCCGCTGTGCTGGCCGGCTTCCAAAACAGTCTGGTACTTCATAGTGCTCACCCACCATTCTCTATCATCGACTAGAATCATGAGACGGGGCGCACCGCGGCCCTGTTACCGGAAAACTCCGCCGAAACGTTAAGCCGCACAAACGTCAAACCAATGAAGCGCGCCATCGCACATCTCCGGAAAGCCGACCCCGTCCTCGGTGGCCTTATCGCCAAGGTCGGCCCGTATCAACTGACGACGCGCGAGCCCAATTTTGAAACGCTGTGCCGGTCGATTGTGTATCAGCAGGTCAGCGGGAAGGCGGCCGCCACCATTTTCGCCCGCCTCGCCAAAGCCGTGGGCCGCCGATTTTCGGCCCGCGCCCTCCTCGCGCTCACTCCGGCCGAGCTTCGCGCCTGCGGCCTCTCTCAACAGAAGGCTTCCTATGTGCGGGACCTCGCCCAGCGCGTCGTGTCGCGTCAACTCGACTTCCGCAAGCTCCTCGCGCTCTCTGATGAAGAAGTCATTGAACGCCTCACAGAAGTGAAAGGTGTGGGTGTCTGGACGGCGCAAATGTTCCTGATTTTCGCGCTCGAGCGCCCCAATGTGTTGCCCACCCTGGATTTGGGCGTTCGCAATGCCGTGAGCAAGGCTTACGGCCTCGAGATTCATCCCAAGCCGGCTGACCTGGCGAGGATCGCCGAGCCCTGGCACCCGTATTGCTCCGTCGCGACCTGGTATCTTTGGCGCAGCCTCGATGGCCCCGCCGAGATTTAGCCCGTGAATGACAGACTAAGTCTGTGCCACCCCGGCAGTGTATTGTCAAGAATTGGGCCATTGCCAACGCCCGCACGCCGACAAATTAAGAAAGGTTTCATGAGGCGCTCTCTTCCTCCTCGCGTTCTTCATCTTGCGCTTTGCCTGCTTGCTTCAGGAGTCATCCCACGCGCCGCTTACGCCGATTCCCTCGCCGAGCTCGGCGCCCAGTTCTGGGAATGGCGCGCCCGCCAGCAACCCTTCTCCGAAGACGACATCCCGCGGCTCGATCGTCCCGCCAATCTCTCCATCGATTGGTCCGCGTCGCATGTCGAGGCCTGGCGCAAAGAGCTCGCTGAGTTCGAACAGCGCTGGAAGGCGATCGACGTCGCGGGTGAATCCGTGGGGAATCAGGTCGACTACCGCCTGATAGGCTCTGCGCTCGCTCGCGTCCACTGGGAGCTCGATCTCGAACAGGGCTGGCAGCGCAACCCGATGTTTTATGTCCAGCAGACCCTCGGCGCCGTCCAGATCCTGCTGCTGCAGCCGCCTCCCTTCAGCCCCGAACGCCAGGCTCAACTGGTCGCCCGCGTCGAATCCATTCCAGCCACGGTTCAATCGGCCCAGGCCAACCTCATCTCCATGCGCCGCCCGTTTGCGCTGCTCGCCATCGATGCGCTCGACAACTTGGGCGGCCGTTGGGCCGCGGTTCAGGATGCTCTCGGTCCGCTGCTGGACGAGGCCAATCGCCAGAGGCTCCTCAAGTCTTCGCCGGACGCCATCGAAGCCCTCAACAACTTCCGCGCCTGGCTGCAGGGCCGCCTCGACTCGCTTCCCGTGGAGACCTCCGTTGGGCGCGAAAAATACGAGTACTTCCTGAAACAGGTTGCGCTGCTCCCGTACACGCCCGAACAGGTGCTGGCGATGGGCGCCTCCGAGTGGGCGCGCAGTATCGCCTTCGAATCCTATGAGCATGAACGCGACGCGGCCGTTCCTCCGCTTCTCCTCCTCGGCAGCCAAGCCGCGCAAATCGGCCTCGAATCCAAGCAGGAACAACAGATCCGCGATTTTCTGGAAAAGCACAACCTGCTCTCGGTGCCGGCGTGGCTGCGCCACTACCGCAATCTGCCGATCCCGGATTATGTGCGTCCCTTCTCGGCGTTGACCGTCACCGACGACCTGACTAGCCCTGCCCGCGTCTCCGAGAACGGCACCAGCTACATCCGTCATCCGGCGCCGTCTCTCGGTTTCTTCGCGCTTTCCTCCGCCAGGGATCCGCGCCCGATTATCGTCCACGAGGGCGTGCCCGGCCACTACATGCAGCTGGCCATTTCAGGGGCCAACGGCGATCTGATCCGGCGCCACTACTATGATTCCGGTCCCAACGAGGGTATTGGCTTTTATGCCGAGGAGCTCATGCTGCAGGCCGGCCTGTTTGACGACAGCCCGCACACTCGCGAAATCATTTACAATTTCATGCGCCTGCGGGCTCTGCGCGTCGAAGTCGACGTCAAGCTCGCCCTCGGCGACTTCACCCTCGACCAGGCCGCCGACTACCTCGCCAAAACGGTGCCCATGGATGCGGTCACGGCCAAGGAGGAGGCAGCCATGTTTGCCTCGACACCCGGCCAGGCCATCTCCTATCAAGTCGGCAAACTTCAGATCATGGGTTTGCTTGCCGCGGCGCGCGCCCAGCAGAGCGGAGCTTTTTCCCTCCGCAAGTTTCACGACTTTATTTGGAAAAACGGCAATGTGCCGATCTCCCTGCTTCGCTGGGAACTGCTCAACGACCCGAGCGACGTGCCCCCGGTGGCACCCATCCGCCGCTAGAGGAACATGTCATCCTTGTCGCACAACGGCATCCTATGAGTGTGATCTCCCGTGTCCGTTCCTTGCCATTGCCGGCGTGCGCCGCCGTCGTGGCGTTCCTCTCTCTCGGGGGTTTCGCCTCCGCCTTCGCGCAAGGCCTGCTCCCTTCCGCCTCGACGCCCGCTGCCGCGCCTGCGCCACCTGGCTCCGCCAGAGCCGATGTGTATGGCCGGACCACGCCGCAGTCCTCCATGTTCAACTTCCTTGACGCTTGCCGCGCCGGTGACTTCCGCAAAGCGTCCCACTACCTTGATCTCCGTGATCGCAAGCCCGCAGACCGCGCTAAGAATGGCCCGGCGCTCGCCCAGCAGCTCCTCCAGATCCTCGATCGCGACAGCCAGTTTGATCTCGCCGACCTCAGCAACGATCCGGCAGGCGACCCGAATGCCCCGCAGCCGGGCTTCAACGAGCTCGACACCGTCGTTGCCAACAACACCAAAATCGTTCTTCAGTTGGCGCGCGTCGAAACCCGCTCCGGCTCCCGTATCTGGCTCGTTTCCTCCGATAGCCTGAAAAGAATTCCCGTGCTGGCGGCCGAGGCCGCCGAAACTCCCACCGAGAAACGCCTCCCCAGCGCGCTGGTCACAACTATTTTCCTCGATACGCCGCTGTGGCAATGGATTCTCTACGCGCTGGTCATCGCCGCGCTGTTCACTGCTTCCCGCCTTCTGTCGCCGCTCATTCTGGCCGCATTGGGCGTGGTCGTCCGGAAGTTCTCGTCATCCTTCGACGCTGAATCCATCCGCGGGCTCCTCGGCCCACTCCGTCTCCTCGCCTCTATCGTTGTCTTTCGCGCCGCGGTTGAATTCATTGGCGGCTCGGCTCTGCTGCGCCTCTATTTAGGCCGCGGCATGACTCTGCTGTTGTTCGCCGGCGCTGCCTGGCTCGCCGCTGCATTCGTCGACGGGATTACCGAGCGTGTCCGCGTCCGCCTTGTCGCTAACCAGCGCGGCGTCTCCCAATCCATCTTGCCGCTGCTAAACGGGATCCTCAAGATCGCGCTCGTGGCCTTCGCCATCCTCGCCACCCTCGCCAGTTGGGGCTACAACACCACGACCCTGCTCGCCGGTGTGGGCGTCGGCGGCCTGGCGATCGCGCTCGCCGCCCAAAAAACGCTCGAAAACCTGTTCGGCGGCATTTCCGTTATTACCGACCGGCCCGTACTGGTGGGCGATGCCTGCCGCTTTGGAACTCAGAGCGGCGTCGTCGAAGAAATCGGACTGCGCTCCACGCGCATTCGCACCGGCGAGCGCTCCGTTCTCTCCGTCCCCAATGCGCAGTTCTCGACGATGGTGCTCGAAAACCTCAGCGCCCGCGATCGCTTCCTGTTGCACCAGATCCTTCGCCTGCGCCGGGACGCCTCCGCGGCCCAGATTCGCGCCGTTATGGATGGCATCGCGAAACTGCTCGACGCCCATCCCAAGGTGGATCCGGGCACCCTCCCGGTGCGTTTCCTCGGGTTCGACGAATACGCGGACCGGCTCGAAATCACCGCTTACGTCAAGACAAGGATTGAAGAGGAGTACCTCGCCATCCAGACTGAACTGCTCGTTTCCATCCTGTCGATCATCGAAGCCGCCGGCACCTCGCTGGCGCTCCCTCTGAGCGAGACCATCAACCTGGAGGCTGCGCCCTCGGCTCCGCCGGCCTCCGACCCCGCGGACCCCTCGAACCCCGCGATCAAGTAACTGAGCAGTGGCACAGGCTTCAGCTAAGTGAAACATAGAGTAATGGAGCGTCAGGCGCGCTAAAAGAGAAGCTTCAATGCCAACTGCAGGTTGCGATGATCCGACGGCGTTCCGCTGCACCCATAACAAGCCGGGATGTATGTCGTCGTCAGCGTGTCGGCCGCGCCACCCTCCACATAGAGGTTGGCGTGGTTAAACAGGTTATATGCCTCTGCCCGAAGCTGCAGGCTAAACCGCTCCGCGAATCGGAATGTCTTGTACAACCCGACGTCCAAGTTCCAGAAGCCCGGCCCCATAAAAGTGTTCCGGCCCGTCATGTTCGAGGGATACGGAGGCAGATCCGAGAAGTAGAACATGGGGTTCGTCCAGTGGTCGATCTCCGATACCGGCAGTTGTAGGAAATTGAACGTATTCGGCGTGCTCGTAATCGCCGCCGGGCTGCCGCTGCCGTTCACCGGCACGGACCCGTTGAACGCCGCGTAGGGGCACCAGCGAATGTTGTAGGTGCAGTCGAAGATCGAGTAGGGCGATCCGGTCCGCGCCGTGAAGATGGGAGCCAGGCTCCATCCGCCCAGCGCCTGCCCCTTCCACGTCCGGTCCTTGTTGAAGCCGGGCACTTGATACACCGCGCTCACCACTACGCGTTGCCGGATGTCGAAATCCGCGTCGCCTTTGCTGAGGTTCGGCGCGAACGCGTCCAGATACCCGAGGATGAAGTCACCGTTGTTGGCGCTGCCCACGGTCCCCAGGTTGGTCGTGCTAAACGTGCTGCTCAGGTTATCGATGGCGTGCGACCACGTGTAGTTGAAATTCAACTGCAGGCCCGCGAAGTTATTCACCACCGCGCGCAGATTCATGGCGTCGTAATGCGAGAAGCCGTTGCTGCCCCGAACGTTGATCGCCGTGTATTGCGGATTCAGGTAATTGAGGCACGCCCCCACCGGAGAACCTCCGGCATAGTAGGCTTCCGACGCCGCGTAACTGCATGGCTGGTTCAGGAATACTTTGCCGTAGCCGGGGTAGTTCTGGTCTGCGATGTCATACAGGTGCACGCCCTTCGAGCCCGAATAGTCGAGGCCAATGAGGATGTGGTTCTGAATCTGCCGCTCCAGCGACGCGCTCCAGAAATGCGCATACGCCGTGGGAATGTTCTGATTGATGTTCCGCAGCTCCGCAGGCGGCAGAACCAGCGTTCCGCTCGATCCCGCAAACGGCCCGTAGTTGGCCGTCGAAATCGGCAGCGACAGTTGGTTCGAGGTTACGTCGATCGTGGCGTAATTCGGAGGATTTTGAATGATGTTGAACGTTACGTTGCCAAAATTCCGCTCGTAACCGATGCCGTAGCCGCCGCGAAGCGAGGTCTTGCCGTCGCCGAACACGTCCCACGCAAAGCCCACACGCGGAGCGAAGTCTTTGTAATCTTTCTTCCAGACGCCGCCGACGGGACTCTGCGGCGCGATCTGGACGCTGCCGGTTGCAACCCCTTCCGGCGTATCCACGCCGCCGCCGTAATAGTAGTTGGAGTCAAGCTCCGGGTTCTTGTTAGATTGGACACCATAGTATTCCCAGCGAACGCCCAGGTTCAGCGTCAGCCGCCGGCTGAACTTCCACGCGTCTTGAACGTAGAGAGCCGGCTCCCAGTAGCGGTTGCTGCGGCTGAAATTAGGAGATCCCAACGGCAGGTTCACCGTGTCGCCCGGATACTTGCCTTGCGGGTTAACTGCCACCGCAAGTTCGGCTAACTGGCCGTTGAGTAAGCCGCTGATCGCCTCGCCGACATTAGTTCCTGTACTAAGATAGTCGCCGGCTGTTTCGTAAGCGCCGAAGGTTCGGTTGTCTCGCAGGTAAGTAAGTGCTCCGCCGAAGCGTATATCATGCTTCCCATGCGTATAACTAACGTCTTCGTATAACTCGACGAAGTTCTGCGGCCCGCCAAAAGGAATGCTGCCGCCGGGTGTGAACGGGCTGTAGCCAGGGAAGATCAGGCTGGTGCCTTCGATCGCGCCGGTGCCCTGCTCGCTGGTATAAAGCGTCGGTACAGCCGGATAAGAACCGAACGGCTGCACCTCGTTCAAGCGGTTGAAGACCGCCTTCGACTGCGAGACCCAGTTGGCGCTAAACACGTGTACCATCGAGACCAGCATGTTGTTGTTGAAGTCGTTCTCCGGAGTGTTGAAGCCTTGATACGGACTGTTTGAGACATAGCCTGGGAACTCGAAAGTGCTCTGCAGCGCGTACCGGCCGTAGATTTGCGTCTTGTCCGTCAGGTTGTAATCGATTCGGTTCACCGTTTGGTAGCCGTTCTCCGGAAATCCGCCGCCGGCATCGCCGGGTGAGCTGTAGGCCACCAGATCCAGAATCGGCAGGTCTGGGTTGAGCGCATTGCAAGCGGTGTTCGAGCCGCAAAGGCTCGTGCCCGTTGCGTTATTCACCTGGTTGATGCTGTAGGTTTGCGCAATGCGCGTGCCGGAAGAAAGCTTGCCGTAGGTCTGAAAAAACTGCTGTGTGTTCGGCGCCGTCAATGCGATGAGATTCTGGTCCGGCACCACAACTTCTGTCACCGCCGTACTGCGTATTCGCAGCCATTCGGTGCCGCTGAAGAAGAAGAGCTTGTTCCTTTTGATCGGACCGCCGGCCGAATAACCAAACTGATTGCGCGTGAACACGGACTTGGGAATGTCAAAAGCGTTGTTGTTAAACCCATTGGACGCTAAGTCGGATACGCGATTGAATTCATAAACAGTGCCATGAAAATCATTCGTGCCGTTCTTCGTCACCACGTTCACAATGCCCGCCGCCGCGCGGCCGTATTCCGCCGTGAAGTTGTTGGTAAGGATGCTGAACTCTGAGATCGAATCGAGCGGAACCGCTTGCCCGACTTTTCCCGCGAACTCGTCGTTGTTAGCCGCGCCATCGAGCAGCACGTTGGTCGAAGCTTCGCGCAGCCCGTTGATCGCGAACCCGGCGCCGCACCCGGTAGTCACCGCCGTCCCGGTACACGCGTCTCCTTCGGAGACGTTGCCCGAAATACCCACCAGATCGTAGGGATTGCGCGTCAGGGTCGGCAGCTCTCGCAACTGGCTCTCGTTTACCACTGTCGCCAGCGTTTGCGTCGTCGTATCCACATGCACCGCCGACTCCTTGACCTCCACCACTGTCGAGGCGCTGCCGATCTCGAGCGGCAGGTCCACTGAGACCTTGGCGCCTACCGTGAGCGTCACTTGCTTATCGATTTTCGAGAAGCCGGGAGCCGAGGCCGTGACCAGATATTTTCCCGGGATCAGGTCCGAAACCGTGAATGACCCGCCGGCGTTCGCCGTCACACTGCGAAGCGAACCGGTATCCATGCTCTTCACCGTCACGTTCGCAGCCGAAACGCCGGCTCCGGCTGGATCGACCACGTTTCCTGTTAGCTGTGCGAACTCGGTCTGCCCGAACGAAAGTACGCATGCCAGCGTGAGCGCTGCCAATGCAGTGATTGCTAAGTTTCCATATTTCAGTACCACGTTCATCCCTCCTTGCGAACCCCACGCGGAAAACTGAGTAAACTGACGAGGTTTGTGAACAGCAGTGCCCAGGCAATCAAGACGAGCGACCCGGCGGGCGGCCCTCCTGGTCTCCGTGGCGGTCACGAGACTCATACCTGTTACGACCCCTGGCCGTTACTCCAGGGTGAGTCGCTGCCCGCTATCGTATGTGGGGAAGTAGAACCGGCAGCGACCGGCACCGTGGAGTCCTATTGGTCCGACGATAGTCGGTTTGCGGGATGCGGGCAATGGACGCGGGCTAAATCCTTCCTAACCGGGTATGTGATTGAGACGTTGAGTGATCACCGTCTGTATAAGCCCGATTTGAGCCGGTTTAGACGGGGTCGAAACGCGCCAGTCTGTGCCGACAAACCGCAGTTACGCTGCGCGGCAACTTTGCATTTCAGATTCGTAATTCGAGATCCTGGAAGATGAAAATTGGGATTCAGCGCGCATCCCAATTGCGCACACTCACGTCTCAAAAACGCACGATGACGAATGCGAGATCATTCTTCTGATGCGCGGCTCTCTCCAAACGAATTGCATTTTGCACCTCGATCCGTGTCGCGTGCACTTCTTCGTTCTCCGCTTCGACGAAGCGGCCTTGCTTGCGAAGCGTGGCGGCGAATTCGCGAATCCAGGTGACTAGTCTCGGGTCAGACGCGCCACCCGCGGTAGCTTCCATCGCGCGCACCGCGCTAGAGAAATACTGCGTGGCCCGCTCTGGCTGTTTTCCTGCGCTGATCACCATTGCCAGATCGTGCATGCTTTCGGCGACCTGCCGATTGGCCTCGCCTAAGCTCTCGATTTCGGTGGAAACGGCCTCGCGTAAGAGTGCTTCGGCCTGGTCGTAATGTTTCAGGTGATACAGGTCGACACCGAGGCCGGCTTCGATCGATGCGACGATGGGATGCGATTCGCCGAAGCGGGCGCGGGCGATGGCCAGCGCGCGGTCTTTGAGGCCGGCAGCTTCGCGATAGTGATGCAGACGCAGTTGCACATCGGCCAGGTTGGAAAGGGTGAAGGCATATTCGGGGCTGTCTTTGCCGCGGAATTCAGCGGTAAGCGCGGAAGCCTCATTGAAGAGCGCATTCGCCTTGCGCGTTTGCCCGCTGCCGAGCGCAATGGTTCCGAGAGCGTTGACCGCCACAGCCCGCTCAAAACAATGCTTTCCGCAGTTGGCGTCGATGCCGGCTAGGGCTTCCATTTCCAATTCGCGCGCGGTTTCGGGGTGCCCGAGCGTGACCTCATTGACGGCCAGATTGTGGAGCGCGCTGGGCGCGATCGCGGGAATCGAGCCCTTGGTTTTGCGCCATAGATCCACGGACTGTTGAAAATAGGTTTGAGCATCGGCGATGCGGCCCAGCATGTTCGAGGCCACGCCGAGGTTGTTCAGCGTGCCGATGCGTTCATAGTCCGCTGCCGGAAAACGGGACTGTATCGCGAGAGCTTCCGTTGCGGTGGCAAGCGACTCTTGATAGCGGCCCGCCTCGAGTTCGATGAGAGCCTTGTCGCGGAGCGCGCCGCCGTAGTCGGACGAGTCAGCGCCATCGGCTTTTCGAACCACCGCGAGGGCGTGGTCCATGGCCGCGGCTGCATCCTTCGGGTGGCCCTCGCGCAGGGCGCAGACAGCCACCCCGCGCAAAACGGCGCCTGCGGCATGAGTCTCGCTGAGCCCGGCTGCCGCGAGTATCGACCAGGCGCGAGTGTAGACCGCAGCGGCTTCCGGGTACGCGTTTTTCCTTTCGAGGACAGCGCCCAGGTTTTGCAGAACAAGCGCGAACGATTCTGGAGCAGGGGGCTCGAGATTGCCGCCGATGGCCATTGATTTGCCATAACAAACTACTGCCTCGTCGAGTTTCCCTTGCGCTTGCAGGGTGTATCCCAGCTCGCCCCAGAGATTCATGGCGGTGGCATCAGCGGTCAAGGGCAGCGCCGCCAGGGCGGCACGCACTCGCGTCTCCGCCACAGTGAACATTCCCTGCTGAATCTCGAGGCGCGCTTGTTCGGCGATTTGCGAGGCGTTCGCGGGCGTCGCGGGCTCGCCGCCGAGCATCCAGGAGAAGGCACCACCGCAGAGTGCGAACAAGAGGCAGACCGGTCTTGCTTTTCGCATAAGGGGATTATTCGGAGCAAAGACTTCTGCATCAATGGACCGCGGCTAACGCGCGGGTGACTTGTTCCTAGCGGCATTACACGTGGGTTACTCGCGCTGAGCGCGCCAGTTTTTACAAATCCTTCATGAAACGAAGCGGCAGCGAAATGATCCTGCGCGGCTAGCGAGAAACCGGCGGTGTTCAGGCGCTAAGAGAATGTTGCCGGCGCATATCGGGCTAATAGGAACCTAACTTGCTTTGTGTTTGAAATGTTGCGAAGCCGTGCGAACGAAATCGCTACATAAAACGTCTTAAGAAATACTCGAATGCCGGCAACAGACGGATCGACCATACGGCCGGGGGGCGGAGTGGCTGCGAGAAATCGCGGGTTGGAGCCGGTGAATCCGCTGCTCAGTGGATCGGAAGTTTGGGCGCCGGAAGCGGAGCCAGAATACGAAATCTTATTGCCGCTAACTCCTATGCCGCAGAATGATGTGTTTCGATTCGGCAATTTTGAGTTGCTACCGGAGTCGGGGGAGTTGCGGAAAGCGGGCGTGAAGATTCGCCTGCAAGGGAAGCCGCTGCAGGTGCTGAAGGCGCTGATCAACCGGCCGGGCGGCGTGGTGACACGCGATGAACTCCGGGAAAGATTGTGGAGCGCGGATACATTTGTCGATTTTGAGAGCGGACTCAATACCGCTGCGAACCGTTTGCGGAACGCGCTAGGCGACTCGGCCGAGAGTCCTATTTATATAGAGACACTGCCGAGGATCGGCTATCGTTTCATTGCGCCGGTGACACGAGTGCGATACGCAGCGGCGGCGAGCCAGACGGCGGATGGCGGGTTGCGGCCGCCGGCGATCGAATCCGGAGGGCGAATCGCCGCGATAGCGCCGCCGATTGCCGTTGACGGCGGAAAGCAACCAGTGCAAGAAGTGCCCCGCCGAAGGCGTTGGCTGTGGATTACCGCGCTGGTGATCGTAATTCCGGCAGCGGCGACTTTCGCTGCGATTCGTTACGGCTTGCTGCCCACTGCGGTGTTCACGGACTCAGCGACCTTTCAAAAGGTGACGCTGCAAAGCGGGTATGTGAGTGCGGCGCGGTTTTCGCCGGATGGAAAGCGCATCATTTATAGCGCGGCGTGGGGAGACGATCCAGAAAGGTTGTACGTGACCGATGGGCTCGGCCCCAACGCACGGGATCTCGGCTATGGAGAAGCAGTACTGCAGAGCGTTTCGCCCAGTGGCTCTCTGACGTTCTGGAGCCGGGCAACACCGGACTCCTATCTGGCGTTAGGGGAAGCGAACGTGCTCGGGGGCGAGGCTCACACGCTCGGCCGCGACCTTCGCGCAGTGGATTACGGTCCGAACGGCGCGCTGTGCTTTGTGACGCACGAAGGCTCTGGCGCGTCAATCGAGTATCCACCAGGACACGTGATCTATCGGACAGCGGGCATGATCACTTACGCGCGCGTTTCGCCGGGCGGGAAGGCGGTGGCATTTATCCAGCACCCAGTTCCGTCGGACGATGCCGGAGACATTATGGTGGTGGGCGCGGATGGGAAGGCGCGGGTGCTAAGCGGGGGATGGGGTTCGGCGGTGGGCTTGTCCTGGAACGCGACGGGTGAGGAAGTCTGGTTTACGGCCGCGCGCTACGGGACATCGCACGAGGTGATGGCCACCGATCTGAACGGGCACACGCGACGGATTGCCAGAACGGCGGGCAGTTTTCAATTAGAGGATGCGACGCATGCCGGCTCCGTGTTGGTGATTCGCAATACGGAGCGCGTGTCGATGACGATCGCCGATTTGAAGAGCGGGACGATCAAGAGCGTCTCACGGTTTGACTGGACGCGTCCCGTGGCCATGAGCGCCGACGGCTCGATCATTCTGTTCGACGAAAGCGGCGAGGGCGGCGGCCGGCGCTACGCGGTATTCCTCTACCAGACGGGCAGCGGCGAGTTTAGCCGCCTCGGTGAGGGACGGGCGATGGACCTGTCGGCGGACGGAGCCTGGGTGCTTTCCCAGGATGTGGACGACGCATCGAAGCTTTCGCTCATCTCGACCAAGACAAAGGCCGTGACGCGCGTGTCCGGAAATGGCCTGACGTATCACTGGGTGAAGTTTCTCCCGGGCAATCGTGAGATTCTGGCGTCGGGAAACTATGCTGGTACGCCGGCGGCAGTTTACCGGCAAAGTCTTCCCAATGGGACTCCTACTCTAGTGGCATCGCTGCCGGATTTCAGGTGGCCCAGAATCGACAAGTCCGGAACCGAGGCCGCCGCGTTTCTGAACGACAGACTGGTACTGGTCCATTTGGACACAAACAAAGTGGATACGTTCCCGAAAGTAACGCAGCGCGTTTCTCCCGTGGCGGTGCTTGGGCCCACCGAGATTCTGGTGCGCACTCCGGATCGTGGACATCTGAGTCTGGCTGTTTTGGACCCTGCGACAGGCAAGCTGCGGCCGCAGAAGAAAGTGACGGACCCGAGCGCCGGCAACGACTTGTTTCCCGTTTCGATTTCCGATGACTTGCGCGTAGCGGTATATACGCATCTGGCGACGCTCTCGGAGTTGTTTGTCGTCAAGGGATGGAGATAGGGCTGAACCTGAGGTTGTCAGCAGCCCGCTAACGTCTGATTCGCATCGCGCGGCACTCCCTCGCTATCATTTAAGAAATCTGTGCCGCCAATGTTCAGGCACCAAGGACAGCGAGAGGGACTTCAATAACGATGAGAGAACTGCGCATTGTTTCTCTCCTGGCAAGCGCCACGGAAATCGTGTGTGCTTTGGGTGCCGGCGAAATGCTCGTCGGGCGCTCGCATGAGTGCGATAACCCGGTTTGGGTGAAACAGCTCCCAGCGTGTAGCAGTCCCGCGTTTGATGTCTCGGTTTCGAGCCGGGAAATTGACACCGAAGTCCGGCGCCGGCTCCGCTCCGGAGAACCGCTATATCACGTCGACGCGGAATTGATTCGCCAGCTGCGCCCCGATCTGCTGATCACGCAGTCGCACTGCGAAGTGTGTGCCGTCACTCCGGGCGACGTTGAGCGCACTGGTGGAGCCGCCGCGCGGCAACTGGCTTTGTCCGCCGGGTCTCTCGACGAGATCTTCCAAAGTATTCTGCTGATCGCGCAAGAGCTTGGTCTTGAGGAGCAAGGCGAGGCCTTGGTCCGTCGCGAACGGCTGCGCTTGGACACGGTTCGCTCGAAAGCCGCGCGGTTCAGGCGGCCAAGCGTGGTTATGCTCGAGTGGACGGACCCGCTGTTCGCGATGGGAAACTGGGGTCCGGAACTGGTCGAAATCGCGAATGGCGAGCTCCTGCTTGGGAAAAAAGGGGAGTACTCGGCTGCCATTCCCGCCGAGCAGCTTCGAGATGCCGACCCGGAGTACCTGATCGTGGCGCCCTGCGGATTCGATCTCGAGCGCAATTGGCGCGAAAAAGGCGTGTTGGAGCAATATCCATGGTGGCCTGAGCTTCAAGCTGTCCGCCGGGGCAACGTCGCCTTTGCGGATGGCAACTTGTTCTTCAACCGCTCCGGAATGACCATCTCCCAAACGGCCGGGATCATTGCCGAAATCCTGCATGGTCTGCCGTCGGGAGCGGGAACCGAGCCACCGCCTTGGCGCTGGATCGAAGCCGGCGAGCGCCATTCGCTTGCCGGTCGCGATGAGCCAAGCGTGACGACGGTGAGCGAAGCGCTGCAGCGGTGAACCAAGCTTGACGAAGGTGATCTTATCGTGGAGCAGCGGCAAAGACAGTGCCTGGACGCTGCACCTCTTACGGCAACAGCCGGAAATCCAAGTAGCCGCGCTACTGACTTCCTTCAATTCCGTGGCCGACCGCGTCTCGATGCATGCGGTCCGGCGCGCGCTGGTGGAGGCGCAGGCCGAGCGCACCGGGCTCCCGCTCTGGCCTGTCGAGCTGCCCTGGCCGTGTTCTAACCTGCAATACGAAGAGCGGATGCGCGCGGTGTGCCAGCGTGCGGTTGCCGCCGGAATCACTGCCGTCGCATTTGGGGACCTGTTTCTTCAGGATGTTCGCGACTACCGGATACGGCAGCTCGAGGGGAGCGGCCTTGAGCCGCTGTTTCCGGTCTGGCACATTTCCACCGAACAACTGTCCCGCGACATGATCGCAGCCGGCGTGAAAGCCAAGATCACGTGCGTGGATCCTTCCAAGATCGCGAAATCGTTTGCCGGCCGCGACTACGACCTTGGGTTGCTCGAGGCTTTGCCGCCGGGAATCGACCCGTGCGGCGAGAACGGGGAATTTCACACGTTCGTCGAGGATGCGCCGGTATTCTTTTGCCCCATCGCGGTGCGAAGGGGAGAAATTGTCGAGCGCGATGGGTTTGTGTTTGCCGACCTGCTTCCCGAGTAACCTGCCAACGTGGACAGCCCCATGCGTGAGCTTGGGGCTAGCGCGACCGCAAAGAAATGGCCCCAAGCTGAACGCATGGGGCTAGCGGGAGCGTCGGGCAGCGTACGGCCCCAAACTAACGCATGGGGCTGAGACCCAACCCTGCTAACCTCAAACCAAATGCCACAGGTTCTGATCATCACGGGCGACGGGGGAGAGTCTTATGAAGCCCTCTATGCCGTCCATCGCTTGCGCGAAGAAGGCTGGCGGCCAGTGGTCGCTGCCCCGTCGCGCCGTCGCCTGCATCTCGTCATGCACGACTTCGAACCCGGTTGGGACACTTACACCGAACGCGCCGGATATGGTCTCGATGCCGACATTTCGTTCGATCAAATCAACGTGCCCGACTACGAGGCGATTCTCATACTTGGCGGCCGCGCGCCGGAGTATCTTCGCAACAACCAGCGGCTGCTCGACGTTGTCCGGGAGTTCGACGCGGCGGAGAAATGGGTTTTCGCCATCTGCCATGGAATTCAGGTGCTGGCCGCGGCGGGGCTTGTGCGGGGCAAGCGCGTCACCTGTTACGAGCATGTCCGTCTGGAAGCCGAGCAGGCTGGCGGAAAATTCGCAAACGATCAGGCTGTTCGCGATGGCCGCATGGTCACTGCCCAGACCTGGCA
>Ga0302326_10014518_pt1 | contig 16634 bp, 11 predicted proteins | sample Palsa_T0_3_FD_202264 | JGI IMG/M metagenome (GOLD analysis project Ga0302326, IMG submission 202264) | Peat permafrost microbial communities from Stordalen Mire near Abisko, Sweden - Palsa_T0_3 | ecosystem: Environmental > Terrestrial > Soil > Palsa > Peat permafrost | place: Sweden: Abisko...
AATCGATCGGCCTGCCGCCGATGTCAAAGGCGCAGTTCGAGGAGCTGGTGCAGCCGTTTCGCACCGACTTCATCGGCCACATGCACGAATTTGTCGGCGCTTACCTCTTCACCAAGGATGCCGACCCCGTCTTCGTGCGCAAGGTCGCCGACGACATGGCGCACGCCGCGCCGCAAGTCGCCGTCCCCTCCCTCGAAGCCGTCTACCACTACGATTTCGCGGCCCTGCCGGACATCCACGTGCCGATCATCGCCATCAATTCCGACCTGCATATGCCAACCGACGAGGCGCGCATCCGCAAGTACGCCCCGACATTCCGCAGCATCGTGGTGCCGGGCGCGGGCCATTTTCTCATGATGGAATCTCCCGCGCGCTTCAATCCCATCCTGCTGCAGGCGATCGCATCGCTCGACAAGCCCTAAAGCGCAGTCAGATCTCGCGCACCAGGCCCTCCTGCGCGGTGCTCGCGACCAGGCGTCCGTCGCTGGCAAAGACGCTCGCACGCGCAAAGCCGCGCGCGCCGCTTGCACTCGGGCTGTCGAGCGCATAGAGGAGCCACTCATCCACGCGCAGCGGACGATGAAACCACATCGCGTGATCGATGCTCGCCATGATCAGTTTGGCGCTCAAGAATGTCGTGCCATGCGGCAGCGTCGAGGTATCCAGGAGATAGAAGTCCGACACGTAGGCGAGCAGACAGCGATGCAGCATCTGCTCATCCGGCAGGCGGCCGACGGCGCGGAACCACACCTGCCGCAGCGGCGGCGCCTTGCGCGGCTGCAGGTAGTTGATCTCCTGCACCGCGCGAAATTCAAAGGGCCGCGGCGTCTCGATGTAGCGGCGCACGCGCTCCGGCAGGCGCTCGGGCATCTTCAGCATGAGCTCGCGCAGCGGCGCGATCGCATCCGGCAGATCCTCCGGCCGCGGCACCTCGGGCATCGGGATCTGATGGTCGAACCCCGCCTCCTCCGCCTGGAAAGAGGCGGCCATGTTGAAGATCTGCTCGCCGTGCTGGATGGCGACCACGCGGCGGCTGGAGAAGCTCTTGCCGTCGCGGCTGCGGTCGACGTTATAGACGATGGGCGCGGTGCAGTCGCCGCGCCGCAGAAAGTAGGCATGCAGCGAGTGCACCAGACGCTCCTCGGCCACGGTGGCGGACGCCGCCCGCAGGGCCTGGCCCAGCACCTGGCCGCCAAAGACCTGTGGACTGCCGATGTCCTGACTCTGGCCGCGGAAAAGATTGACCTCGAGGGGCTCGAGCTCGAGCACCCTCAGGAGTTCGTCAATACGCGGGTCAGTCGAGTGCAAGGTGCATGCCGCTCGCTCGGCGCTGTCACTGGATGATGAAGTCACCGTTCATGAGCGCATTGTGGCCGGGAAAGGTGCACAGGTACTTGTATGCCTGGCCCTTCTTCAAAGCCGAGGTGGCGAAGGTGACGGTCGCCGATTCACCACCACCCACAACCTTCGTGTGCGCAATGACGCGCGCATCGTTCGGCTTCACGTAGTTGTTGGCGAGGCCCGCGGTGAGGCCGTCGCTTGCCACCGCCGACAGATCCTCCGCCTTCACCAGCACCCAGTCATGTCCCATGCTCTGCGCGGGCAGCTTCCCGGTGTGCGTCAAAGTCAACTCCACCTGGGTGCAGTCCGCAGTGATCGTCAGCTGTTTCTTGTCGTATTGGATGGCATCGTTGCCGCTGATCGCAAGCTTGCACACCTTGGGCGCCGCCTGCGCTGGCGCACCGAGCAGCAGTGCCGGGACGCCGACGATGAGGAGCGCCGCGAACGCATTACGAGTGAGTCTCATGTAAATCCCCTTTTGTTGTGTCAAGAGCCGGTGACGCCGAGCCGTTTCTGCATGATGGGGCTCGTGGTCGTATATTGCAGGAATTGCTTTTTTTCTGGAAACAGATGGTGCTGGATCCCGAAGGCGGCGAGCGCCGCCTCGTGAAATCCTGAGAGGATGAGTTTCTTCTTGCCCGGATAGAAGTTGATGTCGCCGACGGCGAAGACCCCGGGCATGCTGGTCTCAAACTTCTCCGTATCCACGAGGAGCGCCTTCTTCTCCAGCGCGAGCCCCCACTCGGCGATGGGCCCAAGCTTGGGATGCAGCCCGAAGAAAACCAGGAGCTTGTCGGCGGGCAGAGCATGCGTGACCCCGTCCGTCGCCTTCACGTTGACGCCGGCGAGACGGCCGTTCTCGATGATGAGCGACTGCGGCAGCGCCTCCAGATGGCGGATGCGCCCGGCGGCAACGAGCTCGCGCATCCTCGCGACCGAGGCAGGCACGGCGCGAAAATCCGCGCGCCGATGCACGAGCGTGAGCGCGCGCGCCTTGGTAGCGAGCTCCAAGGTCCAGTCGAGCGCCGAGTCGCCGCCGCCAAAGATGACCAATTGTTGGCCATGCAGATCGGTCGCACGGCGCACACGGTAGTGGATGTGTTCATCCTCAAAGGCCTGCGCACCTTCGAGCCCGATCCGCCGCGGCTGAAACGAGCCGACTCCCGCGGCGATGACGACCGTCGCAGCATCGAAGCTCGTGCCGCTGGAGGTGCGAATCTGGAAGCGCCCTGATTCGAGCTTCGCAAACTCGCTCACTTCCTGGGACAGGTGAAACTGCGGCGCAAAGGGCTTGATCTGCTGCATGAGCCGATCGACGAGCTCCTGCGCATTGCATACCGGCAGCGCCGGGATGTCATAGATCGGCTTGTCCGGATACAGCTCCGCGCACTGTCCGCCCGGATGCGCCAGAGAATCCACGATGTGGGCCTTGATGCCGAGGAGGCCAAGCTCGAAGGCCTGGAAAAGGCCGCAGGGGCCGGCGCCGATGATGACGGCGTCAGCGGTGATCGGCTCCGGCGCCACGGGGGATGAGATGGTCACTCGATTCTTCCGTACAATGCGGTCGGGTCATTGTAGCCTGACAGTATGAGAATTCGCTTTTCATGAGTACGAACAGTGATTTACACCAGCGCCGCCAGAGCGCAGTGCCGCGCGGCGTCACGAACTCGCTGGCGGTCTACGCCGATCGCGGCGCGAACGCGGAACTGTGGGACGTCGAGGGACGGCGCTTCATCGACTTCGCCAGCGGCATCTCCGTGCTCAACACGGGCCATCTGCATCCCAAGGTGAAAGCGGCGCTCGCCGCACAGCTCGAGCGCTTCGTGCACACCTGCTTTCAGGTGACGCCCTACGAGAGCTATATCGCACTCGCCGAGCGCCTGAACGCGGCCGCGCCCGGCGAGACGCCCAAGAAGACGATTTTTCTCTCCACCGGCGCGGAGGCGGTTGAGAATGCCATCAAGATCGCGCGCTACCATACGCGCCGCTCGGCGCTGATCGCGTTCTCGGGCGGCTTCCATGGGCGCACGCTCGCGTGCATCAGCCTCACCGGCAAAGTGCTGCCGTACAAGGCGGGCTTCGGGCCGATGCTTCCCGAGATCTATCACCTGCCCTTCCCCATCCCCTATCACGGCGTGACGGTGGAGCACTCCCTCGCAGCCCTCGAGCAGCTCTTCAAAGCGGACCTGGATCCGGCGCGCGTCGCCGCCATCATCATTGAGCCCGTGCTCGGCGAAGGCGGATTTTATGCAGCCCCGGCGGAGCTCCTGCGCAAGCTGCGCGCGCTGTGCGACCAGCACGGCATCGTGCTCATCATTGACGAGATTCAATCCGGGTTCGCGCGCACCGGGCGGATGTTCGCCATCGAGTATTGCGGGATCGAGCCGGATCTCATGGTCGTCGCGAAGAGCATCGCGGGCGGCGTGCCCCTGTCGGCGGTGATCGGCAAGGCGCCCATCATGGATGCGCCCGCGCCGGGAGGGCTTGGCGGCACCTTTGCCGGTGCGCCGCTCGCCTGCGCCGCGGGCCTTGCGGTCCTCGACGTCATTCGCGACGACGACCTCGCCAAGCGCGCCCTGCACGTGGGGCATTTCATGACTTCGCGACTGAAGGGCCTGCAGGTGCGCTACCCGTGCATCGGCGACGTGCGCGGCCTCGGGGCCATGGTGGCGATGGAGCTCGTGAAGAACGGGCGCGCCGACCAACCCGATGCGCAGCTGACATCGCAACTGGTGCAGGCGGCCGGCCGCGCGGGCCTCATCATCCTCGCCTGCGGCATCTACTCAAACGTGATCCGCTTCCTGGCGCCGCTGACGATTTCCGATGCGCTGCTGAAGGAAGGCTTCAACCTGCTCGAGCAGGCGTTGCGCGAAGTCGTGCCCTAGGCGCGTCCCGCGTTCGCATCCGTGGGCGTGTGGAAGTATTCGCTCTCGGAGGAGAGCTGCTCCATGAGACGTTTCAGCTCCGCCATGCGTCCCTGTGCGGTGCTGATCGGCATGCAGTCCTGACAGCGCGGGTCGCCGCACGGCTGACGCGAATACAGCCAATATTGCAGTGCCCCGGCCAAGAGCCCGTCGGCGATATCCCACAGATCGGCGTCCTTGTCCTTGTCCGCGATCCGGTTCCCGAGGTCTACGGCCTTGGTAAAGGCCGAGTCGAAGGTGTCAGCAAGCTCGGTCATAACCCGAAGTATAAATGAAACGCCGGCAGCGCCGGCTGCCGCAATCCGCCAATCCGCCCCTTCGCTTCTGCGAGGTCCGCCACGGAAGCTGCCACCCGCGCCGGGCATCATCCGCGCTGCTGACGGTGGCGGCCGGGCTTGAGCCTGGCCAGCGTTTTATGTCTTATGCGGCCAAACTCTTCCGAAGGACACGACCTGAACGTACCCATCGCGCCCGTAGTGCCGCGCGCGCCTGCGCGCGTACGCCTCGGGATCGGCGCGCGTCTTGCGCTCGCCCTGGCTGCCGTCGCCGCCGTGATCATGATCGGCCACGGACTTGCGACCGAAAACACGCGCCGTGCGGTGCAGTCGCTGCACAGCATGCAGGCCGAAGACGAGCCCCAGGCGCGCCGCGCCGAAGCTGTGATGGAGAAGCTTGCGGACTACGACCGCACAGTGGTCGAGTATCTGCAGGGAGACCACCAGTCGGCCTTTGAATCCATCACCACGGCGGGCGATGAACTTGACCTCGCCGTCAACCACTATTTCAACGATGCCCCCGCACCGCCCGTCACCGCGGATGCCGTGCAGCTGCGCATTGAACTCGCCCATCACATCGCCCAGGGCAGCAAGCTTGCCTCCCTCGCCTCGAAGCGCACCGATTGGCTCGCACGGCGCCATCTGCTGCTCGATGGCCTGCAGCGCCGCATCGCCTCGGCGGGCGGCAGCGGCGTTGCGCTCGCGAACGAACAGGTGGTATTGCGCAAGTCGCTCGCGGAGCTTGCCACTGCGCTGAATGCGATTCGCAGCAGCTTCGGCGCGCCCGAAGCGCTCGAGCAGCTGGAGAGGGAGTTCGCCGCCGCCCTCGCGCGCCACAACGCCGAGCTCTCCCACTCACCCGGGCATGCGTGGCTGGACCTGGTGCGCGAAGACTTCAGCGAGAGCGTGCGGCTGCGCCGCGCAATCGCGGGGTTCGACGGCATGAACGTGCCCGCGCGGCGCAGCTTCGTCGAGGCAGGCGCGACGTTGACGGCCGCTGCGCAGAGTCATCTGCAGGAGCCGGCGCGGCGCGCCCTGTTGGAAGCGTCCGCGCGCGCGGCAGCATCGGCGGAGCTCGCCGAGCACACGTTGACGACGACAGGTATTGTCGTTCTCGGCGTGCTGCTCCTCGTGTCGCTGCTCCTGTCGCTGAGCATCACCGTGCCGGTGCGGCGACTCACCGCGGCAACCCGCCAGTTGACGGCGGGCAATCGCACAGCGCGTGCGCCGCGCGGCGGATCGGCCGAGATCGACGAGCTCGCCGAATCCTTCAATGCCATGGCGGATCAGATCGCGCGCGCCGAGGGCGAGCTGCGCGCTCATCAGACGGAGCTCGAGCGGCATGTCGCCGAGCGCACGCAGCAGCTGCACCATCTGGCACATCATGACCCGCTCACCCAGCTGCCCAATCGCCGTCACCTCGCCACCCGGCTCGCCGCCGCGCTCACGCGCGCGACCGCAAGCGAACTGCGCGTGGCACTCCTGTTCGTCGACCTCGACAACTTCAAATCGATCAACGACACGCTCGGTCACAATTTCGGAGATCGGGTACTGCAGGCCATTACCGAGCGGCTGCGCCTCGCCACCGGTCCGCGCGCCCTGCTCGCGCGCTTAGGGGGCGATGAGTTCACGGTATTGATGGAGGACGTCAAATCCTGCGAAGAAGTGGAGGAGCGCGCCGCCGCGCTCGTTGCAACGCTGCAGGAACCGCTGCTGGTGGATGGCCGCATCCTCTCCACCAGCGCCAGCATCGGTGCGAGCCTGTACCCTGACCACGCCTCGGATCCGGATGCGCTGCTGCGCGCCGCGGACGTGGCCTTGTTCCGCGCCAAGGAGCTCGGCCGCAATCGCTTTGCCTTCTATCGTCCGGCGCTGTATGACGCGGCCGCGCAGCGCTTTCGCCTCGAGCAAGCGCTACGTCGCGCGGTGGAAGCGGGCGATCTGATGCTGATGTATCAGGCGCAGGTCGCGCTGCATACGCGCGAGACCATCGGGGTTGAAGCGCTGTTGCGCTGGCGCAAGCCCGACGGCCGCATTGCCACCGCCACCGAATTCATTCATATCGCGGAGAAGACCGGGCTCATCCACGAGCTCACCGGCTGGGTGCTGCGCACCGCCACAGAGGACGTGGCGCGCTGGCGCCAGCAGGGCTGGCATCACGCCTGCGTAGGCATCAACGTATCGCCGATGCAGTTCCTGGAGAGCGCCTTCGTCGAGCAGGTCACCGCAGCGCTCGCGGCGAGCGGTTTGCCGGCAAGCGCTCTGGAGCTCGAGCTCACCGAAACCGTGTTCCAGACCGGCGCCCCGACCATCGAGGCGCTGCGGCGCCTGCGCGCCCTTGGCGTTGCAATCGCGCTCGATGACTTCGGCAGTGGCTACTCCTCGCTTACCTCCCTCGAGCAGCTGCCGATCACGCGGGTCAAGCTCGACCGGACTCTGATCGAGTCGCTCGACTCCAATCCGCGCTCCGCCGCCATCGCGCGCTCCATCATCGCGCTCTGCCATGGCCTCGGGCTCGAGGTCATGGCCGAAGGCGTCGAGCGGCCGGAGCAGCTCGCCGTGCTCGCACACTACGGCCCCATCGGCGTGCAGGGCTATCTGCTCGCGCATGCGGTGCCCGCCGATGAAGTGGTGGGCGCGGCGCAGGAGGCCGCGGCGCGCGCACGCAAAATGCTCGCAGACCTCGACATGCAGCCGCGTATCATGCGGGCATGAACATTGAGTTGAGCCGCGAGGAGGCGCGGGTGATCGGCTGCCTCATCGAAAAAGAGATCACGACGCCGGACCAATACCCGCTTTCCCTGAATGCCCTCACCAACGCCTGCAATCAAAAGAGCAATCGCGATCCGATGATGGCGCTCGATGAGCCGAGCGTACAGCACATCGTCGATACTCTGGCGCGGCGCCATTTCGTGATGGAAAAGTCCGGCTTCGGCAGCCGCGTGCCCAAGTTCCAGCACCGCTTCTGCAACAGCGAGTACGGCACGCTCAAGTTTTCCCCACAGGAGCTCGCCATCGTGTGCGAACTGCTGCTGCGCGGCCCGCAAACGCCGGGGGAGCTGCGCACCCGCGCGAGCAGGATGGCCGCCTTCACCGCCACGGATGCAGTGGAAGCTGCGCTCGCAAGTCTCGTCGAACGTGCCGACGGCCCCTTCGTCACGCGCCTGCCGCGCGAGCCCGGGCGGCGCGATGCGCGCTACGCACACCTCTTCAGCGGCGAAGTTGCCGCCGCGGCGAGCGCCGCGCCGCATGAGGCGGCGGCCGCGGCCGCCGCACCCTCGCGGCTCGAGCGGCTCGAGGAAGAAGTGCGCGCGCTCAGAGCCGAGCTTGAGAGCATCAAGGCGCGCCTGCCGACCTAGCGTAGCGCCAGAAAAGCATCGCGGCCGCGCACTCCCAGATCCGGCTGATCCGTGAAGAATCCGTCCATCCCGGCCGCGAGATACACTGCAAGCTCAGCCCCAAGATTGCCGCGGCGCGCGCGTGCGCTGCTGGAGCGGAATTTGCGCGGCAGAAAAACATTCTCGGCACGGAACGTCCACCCGTGCACCTTCAGGCCCTGCGCGTGCGCATCGGCCACGAGGCGCGTCGGCCGCGCGAGCGAGTCGTCGGCGTTGCGCGGAATGATGAGCGTCTTATTCGCGCCGATGGCCTGCGCGTAGCGGGCGATCTCGGCAAGGCCGGCGGGCATCATGAGGTCGGCGTAGCTGCGCGGATCGGCGCTCGCGGTGAAGTCGTACGGTTGGCCCTCGGCTTCGATGAGCTGCACGATCGGCAGTTGCGTCATGGCGCGCAGTCTCTTGAGATTGCCGACCTCGAATGACTGCAGAAACACCGGCGCATCGGGTCCTGCGAAATCCCAGCGAGCGAGCGCGGCGACGAGCGGCTCCTCCATCGCCAGCCCCAATTTACTGAAGTAGCTCGGGTGCTTGGTCTCCGGGTAGACGCCGACCGGCGCAGGCTCGGGCAGCCCGAGAAGCTCTGCGCGCACGCGCCGCGCGCTCTGCACGGAGCGCACCAGGGCCAGTATCTCCTCCAGCGTCGGGATCTCGAATTGCCCGTCGAAACGCACGTTTTCCGGACGCACGTCGGCGATGCGCTCACGGGCGCGTAACGTCTTAAGCTCCGCGAGGGTAAAATCCTCGGTGAACCACCCTTCGGTCGCGACGCCATCGACCATCTTGGCTTTGCGGCGGGTGGCAAATTCAAGGTGGTCGGCGACGTTCGTGGTCGCCCCGATTTCGTTTTCATGGCGCGCGACGAGCACCCCGTCCTGCGTCATGACGAGATCGGGCTCGACGAAATCCGCGCCCTGCTGGATCGCGATGAAATACGACGTCAGCGTGTGCTCAGGAACATAGCCGCACGCCCCGCGGTGGCCGATGACGAGCGGCGCATTGGCGGCGGCGTTGCCTGAAGTGTGAGGTTCGTTGGGGTGCGTGGGCACGGTCGACATCATAAACCATGATCAAACGGCTACTTGGCGGATTCGCGTGCGCGCTCTACGCTCTGCCGCCGGCGCTCGCCGCGAGCTCCACGGAGCCGCCGGCGAGCCAGCCTGCAAGCTACGTGTTCGCAACCGAGCTCGGCTCGGGTGTCTACGATGTCGGCGGACGCACGCTCTTGGTCTACCGGCTGCCCATGAGCTACGACCTGCGCGCGGCGACCGACGATGTGCCGGGGCTGCGCCTGACGCTGCCAGTCGCGGTGGGTTTCTTCAACTACTCGCCGATCGATCTGGTGCACACGCAGCTGCCCTCCCACCTGGATGCCTTCAGCTTCGTGCCGGGGCTCTTGGGCGTCTTCAAGATGGATGATCAATGGCGCATCGAGCCGTATGCGCGTGCCGGCGCAAGCTTCGCCTCCGGCGACTTTGACGGCTGGCTCTACGGTCTTGGCACCAGCAACGTCTATGAATGGCAGATCGATAGCCTGCACATGCGCACGCTGAATGACATCCTCTTCGCCGGCGTCATCTACAAAGACCCCGCGAGTGCGGACGACAACCTCGTACGCCTGAGAAACGGCCTCGAAGTGCGCCGCCTGACGGGACTTAAGATCGGCCAACACGAGATCGAGCTTAGCGTGTATGGTTTCGCCGACTATTTCCCCGATGCGCCGCGGCCGCCGGTTGCCGGCACGCGGACGAGTCGGTTTCAGGTGGAGCCCGGATTTTTGATCGGTGCAGCGCCGCAATGGCGGATTTACAACATCGAGCTGCCGCGGCTTGGCATCGGTTATCGTTTCGCGGGGGATCTGTCCGGGTGGCACCTGGACATCAGCACCCCCTTTTGAGAAGGATCAGGCAGGTATGGTAATTGCTGGATGGCCCCAGTGCTGACCGAGCAGGATATCTATCTCTTCAAAGAAGGGACCTATTTCGGCGCGCACGAGAAGCTCGGCGCCCACCCCGTTGCAGCTCATGGCGCCGCGCCTTCCGGCACACATTTCGCCGTGTGGGCGCCGAACGCGCGCTCGGTCGCCGTGGTGGGCGACTTCAACGGCTGGAATGGCGCTGCGCATCCCTTGCGCGCGCGTGCGGATTCCTCCGGCATCTGGTCGGGATTCATCGCCGGCGTCGGCCCCGGTGCGCTCTACAAATACCGCATCGTCTCGCAGCACGATGGCTACCAGGTCGACAAGAGCGACCCGTTCGCATTTCGCTGCGAGCTGCCGCCGCGCACGGCCTCCGTCGTCTGTGACACCGCCTACGCCTGGGGCGATGGCGCGTGGCTGCAGCGCCGCGCGCAGACCAATGCGCTCACTGCACCGTGGTCGATCTACGAAGTGCACCTGGGCTCATGGCGGCGCGTTCCGGAGGCCAATAACCGCTGGCTCTCCTACCGCGAGCTTGCCAAGGAGCTCGGCGACTACGTGCTCGACATGGGCTTCACGCATGTCGAGCTCCTGCCGATCATGGAGCATCCCTTCTACGGCTCATGGGGCTACCAGGTCACGGGCTATTTCGCGCCCACCGCGCGCTACGGCACACCGCAGGACCTCATGTACCTGATTGACCGCCTGCACCAGCGCGGCATCGGCGTGATCCTCGACTGGGTGCCGTCGCATTTCCCGAACGACGAGCATGGGCTTGCCTATTTCGACGGCACGCATCTGTATGAGCATGCGGATCCGCGCCAGGGATTCCACCCGGAATGGAAGAGCGCCATCTTCAACTATGGACGCTCCGAGGTGCGCGACTTCCTCGGCAGCAGCGCGCTTTTCTGGCTGAAGAAGTTCCATGCGGATGCACTGCGCGTTGACGGCGTCGCCTCCATGCTGTACCTCGACTACGCGCGCACCGACGGGCAGTGGATCCCCAACACCTACGGCGGCCACGAGAATCTCGAGGCCGTATCCTTCCTGCGCAAGCTCAATGAGGAGGTGTACCGCGATCACAGCGAGGTGCACAGCATTGCCGAGGAGTCGACCGCCTGGCCGATGGTGTCGCGCCCGACGTATTTGGGAGGCCTGGGATTCGGGCTGAAATGGAATCTCGGCTGGATGCACGACACGCTCGCCTACTTCGCGACCGATCCGCTGTTTCGCAAGTATCACCACGGCCAGCTCACCTTCAGCCTGTGGTATGCGTTCAGCGAGAACTTCGTACTGACGCTGTCGCATGACGAGGTCGTGTACGGCAAAGGCTCGCTCCTGGGCAGGATGCATGGCGATGAGTGGCAGCAGTTCGCGAATCTGCGGCTTCTCTTTGGCTACATGTGGGGCCATCCGGGCAAGAAGCTCCTCTTCATGGGCGGTGAATTCGGCCAGAGGAGCGAGTGGCAGCATGATTCGAGCCTTGATTGGCACGTGCTGCAGTATCCGCTGCATGCCGGGGTGCAGCGCTGGGTGCGCGAACTCAATCGCTTCTATAGCGCCGCCGCGCCGCTCTACGCCCTCGACTTCAGCTGGGAGGGTTTCGAATGGATCGACAGCAACGATAGCGAGTCGAGCGTGCTCGCATTCCTGAGGAAGAGCGCGAGCGGCGAGATGGTGCTGGTGGTGTGCAACTTCACGCCGCTCGTGCGCGCTGACTACCGTGTCGGCGTGCCGCGCGGCGGCTACTGGCGCGAGCGCCTGAACAGCGACGCGGTCGAATACGGCGGCAGCGGCTGCGGCAACTTCGGCGGCCTCGAGGCGGCGCCGCTGCCGGCCCACGGCCGCTTCCACTCGCTCGCGCTGCGCTTGCCGCCGCTCGGCGTCCTGTTCCTCACGCCGGATTGAGATCGCCGCAGCGCGCTGCCATGGGAACGATTCGCGTCGTCATCGAGAACATTCAACCGCAGATCGACGGCGGCAGCACCCCCGTGCGCCGCGTGGCGGGAGAGGACGTCAGCGTCGAGGCGCGCATATTCACCGACGGGCATGACCAGATCGACGGCGCGCTCCTCTTCCGGGCGCCGGCGTCCGAGCAATGGCAGCGCGTGCCGCTCGTGGCGCAGGGCAATGACCTGTGGCGCGCCGCATTCACGGTGCAGCGGCTCGGGCGCTACGAGTACACCGTGTGTGCGTGGGTGAATCACGCGCGCACCTGGCAGCACGACTTCAAGAAGAAATACGCCGCCGCACAGGAGAGCGAAGTGGATTTCCTCGTGGGCGCCGAACACGCGCATGCGCTCGCGCTGCGTGCGGTCGAGGCCGACGCGCGGCGCCTGACCGATTGGGCGAACGCCCTCGTCGATCCCAATCGCAGCCGCGAGGAACGCGCGCTGCTTGCCGACAGCGAAGGCCTGCGCAAGCTTGCGCAGCGCTACCCGGATCCGGCGCTGGTGCTGCGCCACGAGCCGCCGCTTGCGGTGGAGGTCGAACGCGAGCGCGCACTCTTCTCTACGTGGTATGAGCTTTTTCCGCGCTCCACTGCGACTAGCGCCGGCATGCACGGCACCTTCGCCGATTGCGCGGCGCGCCTGCCCTACATAGCGGCCATGAACTTCGACGTCCTGTATCTGCCGCCCATCCATCCGATCGGCCTCACCGAACGCAAGGGCCCGAACAATCGCGCGCGCGCCACGGCCGACGACGTCGGCAGCCCGTGGGCGATCGGCGCGGAGACGGGCGGCCACAAGGCCGTGCATCCCGCGCTCGGCACGCTCGATGATTTCCACCGCCTGGTGGCCAAGGCCGAGGAACTCGGCATCGAGATCGCCCTCGATCTTGCGTTTCAATGCAGCCCCGACCATCCCTACGTGCGCGAGCACCCGGAATGGTTTCTGCTGCGCCCGGACGGCAGCATCCAATACGCCGAGAACCCGCCGAAGAAGTATCAGGACATCTATCCGTTCAACTTCGAGACCCCGGCCTGGCGCGAGTTGCGCGCTGAACTTAAGAGCGTGGTCGAATTCTGGATCGCGCAGGGCGTGCGCATCTTTCGCGTGGACAATCCGCACACCAAGCCCTTCGCGTTCTGGGAGTGGCTGATCGCCGAGGTGCGCCACAGCCGGCCCGACGTGATTTTCCTCGCCGAGGCTTTCACGCGCCCTGGCCCCATGTATCGCCTGGCGAAGCTCGGCTTCAGCCAGTCGTACAGCTACTTCGCCTGGCGCAACACCAAGGCCGAGCTCACCGAATACTTCACCGAGCTTGCCGCAGCACCGCTCGCCGAGTACTTCCGCGCGAATCTTTGGCCGAACACGCCGGATATCCTCACCGAATACCTGCAGTTCGGCGGCCGCGCGGCCTTCATGGTGCGGCTCGTGCTCGCGGCGACGCTCGGCGCAAGCTATGGAATCTACGGTCCGGCATTCGAGCTCATGGAGCACGCGGCGCGCGAGCCGGGCAGCGAGGAATATGCCGACTCGGAGAAATACCAGCTGCGCCACTGGGACCTCGAGCGCGCCGACAGCCTGCGCGACTTCATCGCGCGCATGAACCGCATCCGCCGCGACCATCTCGCCCTGCAGAGTAACCGCCGCCTGAAATTCCACGCCATCGACAACGCGGCGCTGCTCGCCTACAGCAAGACGACTGCGGATCGCGGCCAGGCCGTGCTCGTCGTCGCCAATCTCGATCCGCATAACATGCAGACGGGCTTCCTCGACCTCGATCTGGAAGCGCTCGGCCTGTCTGCCGAACATGCATTCCAGGTTCACGACCTGCTCTCCGGCGCGCGCTACCTGTGGCAGGGGCCGCGCAACTACATTGCCCTCGACCCGCAGCATGCGGCCGCGCACGTGTTCCTCATCCGCCACCACGTGCGCAGCGAGCGCGATTTCGACTACTTCGCCTGACGTGAATACGCCGCTGCCAACACCGTCCCGCGATCCGCTCTGGTACAAGGACGCGGTCATCTACGAGGTCCATGTGCGCGCCTTCGCCGACAGCAACAACGACGGCATCGGCGACTTTCCGGGGCTCACAAGCAAGCTCGACTACATCCAGGATCTGGGCGTCAACGCCATCTGGCTCCTGCCCTTCTACCCCTCGCCGCTGCGCGATGACGGCTACGACATCGCGGACTATCGCAACATCCATCCGCAGTACGGCACCCGCGCCGACTTTCGCCATTTTGTCGAGGAGGCGCACCGGCGCGGCCTGCGCATCATCACCGAGCTCGTCATCAATCACACCTCCGACCAGCATCCGTGGTTTCAGGCCGCGCGCCAGGCGCCGGCGGGCTCCGCCAAACGCAACTTCTACGTGTGGAGCGACGACCCGGAGCGCTACGCCGGCACGCGCATCATCTTCACCGACACCGAAAGCTCCAATTGGACCTTCGACAAGGTCGCCAAGAGCTACTACTGGCACCGCTTCTTCAGCCATCAGCCGGATCTGAACTTCGACAATCCGCATGTCGAGCGCGCAGTGAGCCGCATCATGAGCTTCTGGCTCGATCAGGGGGTCGATGGCCTGCGCCTGGATGCGATTCCGTATCTGATCGAACGCGAAGGCACCAGCAACGAGAACCTGCGCGAGACCCACGCGGTGGTGAAGCGCATCCGCAAGGTGGTGGACGAGCACTACGCGGACCGCGTGCTCTTGGCGGAAGCCAATCAATGGCCGGAGGACGTGCGCGACTATTTCGGCGACGGCGACGAATGCCACATGGCCTTTCACTTTCCACTGATGCCGCGCATGTACATGGCGATCGCGCAGGAGGACCGTCACCCGATCGTGGAGATCATGGAGCAGACGCCCGACATCCCCGCCAATGCCCAGTGGGCGATCTTCCTGCGCAATCACGATGAACTCACGCTCGAGATGGTCACCAGCAAGGAGCGCGACTACATGTACCAGATGTTCGCCGCCGATCCGCGCGCGCGATTGAATCTGGGCATCCGCCGCCGCCTCGCGCCGCTTCTGGAGAACGATCCGGAGCGCATCAAGCTCATGAACTCTCTGCTGCTGTCGATGCCGGGCGCGCCGATCATCTACTACGGCGATGAGATCGGCATGGGCGACAATTTCTACATCGGCGACAGGAATGGCGTGCGCACGCCGATGCAGTGGAGCCCGGATCGCAACGCCGGCTTCTCGCACGCCGATCCGCAGCGACTCTATCTGCCGCCGATCATGGATTCGATCTACGGCTACGAGGCGGTCAACGTGGAAGCGCAGACCCGCGACCGCGCCTCGCTCCTCAACTGGATGAAGCGCATGCTGCAGATTCGCAAGACCTCCCAGGCCTTTGGCCGCGGCAGCCTGCAGTTCGTGCGCCCCGGCAACCGCAAGGTACTCGTGTACGTGCGCCAGTTCGGCGACGACACCATCCTGTGCGTCGCGAACCTGGCGCGCTCCGCGCAGCCGGTGGAGATTGATCTCGCCGCGCACAAGGGGGCGGTGCCGATCGAACTTCTCGGCCAAACGCCCTTCCCGCCGATCGGCGAGCTGCCCTACCTGCTGACGCTCGCGGGCTACGGCTTCTACTGGTTCCGCCTGAGCCGCGATGTCGCGGCCCCCAAGTGGCACGCGGAGCGCTTGCCGCGCGAAGACGTGCCGGTGCTGGTGCTCATCGATTCCTGGGCGAGCTTCTTCCCCGAGCGGGTGGCGCAGTGGCGCGCGAAGGCGGCAACGCAGCTGCGCACGCAGCTCGAGGAGCGGCTCCTGCCCGCGTTCATTGCGGCGCAGCGCTGGTTCGGCGGCAAGGGCGCCGGGATCGCGCGCGCGCATCTCGCCGACCATCTGGAGTGGGAGTTCAAGCAGTGCCGCTGGATGCTTGCGCTCATTGACATCGAAAGCGGCGCCGAGCGTGCGCAATACTTCCTGCCGCTCGCGCTCGTGTTTGAGGATGTCCCCGAGGCGCGCTGGCTGAAGCTGCAGGCGTTCTCGGTCGCGCGCGTTCGTCAGCAGGCGGCGGTCGGCGTGCTCGCGGACGCGGCGGCGGATGAGAGTTTCGGCCGCGCGGTGATCGAGTCGATCGGCGCCGCCGCCGAGCTTGCGACCGCCCGCGGCAGACTCGTATTTACGCCGACCGCCGCATACGCGCAGCTGCGCGGCGATCCGGGCGCCGATCTCGGCGCGGGCGCGCCGCTCACCCAGGGCAGCAATACGGCGCTCAGGTGCGGGGATCGGTTGTTCCTGAAACTTTATCGGCGCCTGCGCGGCGGCCTCAACCCGGAGGCCGAAGTCGGCCGCTTCCTCACCGAGGTTGCGCATTTTTCCCACATCGCGCCGGTGGCCGGCACGGTCGAATACCAGCGCGAGGGCGCCGAGCCGGCAACGCTTGCGCTGCTGCAGGCCTTCGTCATGAATCAAGGTGACGGCTGGGACTACACCGTCAATTATCTGATGCGCTTTCTGCAGGATCAGCGCAGCGCCGGGCCGCCGGCCGCGGACGTGCACGGCGCGTACCTTGCCATCGTGCGCACGCTCGCCACACGCACCGCGCAGCTGCACTGTGCGCTTGCAACTACCACCACCGATCCCGCCTTCGCCGCGCTCGACATCAGCGCCGCTGACGTGCGCGCCTGGCGTGAACGCGCCGGCAACGCGGTCGATACGACCTGGGAGCTGCTGCAAAGCGCCCGCGAGCGCCTGCCGCCTGCGGCGCAGGCGCTCGCCGCCGAGCTTCTCGCCGCGCGCGCCAAGCTCATCGAGCGCATCGGCGCCCGCGGCGCCGAGGATGCCGTGCGCGCACTCAAAATCCGCGTGCACGGCGATT
>Ga0302326_10014519_pt1 | contig 16633 bp, 17 predicted proteins | sample Palsa_T0_3_FD_202264 | JGI IMG/M metagenome (GOLD analysis project Ga0302326, IMG submission 202264) | Peat permafrost microbial communities from Stordalen Mire near Abisko, Sweden - Palsa_T0_3 | ecosystem: Environmental > Terrestrial > Soil > Palsa > Peat permafrost | place: Sweden: Abisko...
GGCCCGTATTCACGCTCATCGCCTGCTTCAGCCGTCCCTTGGGCGGCAACAGGTCAATCGACCGGCTGCGGTTGTAATCGCGCGTCAGCAACCCTTTTTTCTCCAGGTTAGTGATGTGCTTGTGTACCGTGGCCAGCGAACTCAGATCCAGCCCTTGGCCGATTTCCTCAAACGACGGAGAATATCCATGCTCCGCCACGAAGCGGGAGATGAAGTCATAGACTTCGCGCTGCCTGCGTGTAATCGCCATGCTGCCATTGTTGGCGAATATAAGGCGAATGTCAAGCACGAACCGACTTGGGAGGACCTAACAGAGAAGTCCCCTGGGCCGGGCGGAGTCAGCCGAGCCGACCTCCGCCCATTCCCAAGTTGAACTGTAACTAATCGCCCGTTCCGCAGGTGCAAATACCCCCGCTGGTGCCAAGCACGATGGCGTGGCACGCGTTCGCCAGCTCGGTAACCTCCGTGGAACTGAGAGTCGCATCCTGGGAAGCTGCGACTGAACCCGCGAAGCCGGCCATATTGAACGGTTGCCCGATTATCCGAAGCGAAGTTTGGTCGATGTGCGTAGCCCACGCGCGCAACGCCGGGAAAGGGGTGAGCGTGACTGGGAATGGGCACTGGCCGGCCGTGGTTGGGGTCGAAACGATGCTGATCAACCCTGTCTTGAGGACTACGCCGGTCAGCGGATTATTGGTTAGGTCGCTATTCACCGAAAGCGTGCGCAGACCATTCGGAGTAAGCAGGCAACTGCAGCATTCCGACAATTCCTGCTCCGGGTCGAATACGTAAATGGCGGCGCAAAGGTTGCCCCCTGACGTGCCTGGATTCGTCAAGCGTAGCGTCCCATCTGGAGCGCCGGTTGTGTGGGCATAAGCGAAGTAATCCACCTTCAGAGTGTCGGCCGGCTGTGCCTGTGCGGCGGCGTGACCCCCACAAAGGGCCAGACCTAACGTGCACACTACGAGCATTGTGGTTCGACGCATTGTTGACCTCCTTAAAATTAAGCCGTTAAGCAGGGGCCCGACTTCGGAGGACTTAATGGGGGAAGGCACCGCCTGTGTCGCAAATGAGCGGCTTGTTCTCTTCGATTTACCCAGCTCTAAACTCTTCTCCCTTGCGAGAGGGAGCCAGCAACCCAGACCCAAGTTAAACCGGAACTAATCCCCCGTTCCGCAGGTGCAAATACCCTTGCCGCTGCCGACCAACTGAACGGCGCCGCACTCGTTCTGCAGACGGGTCTGCTCGGTGGCGCTGAAAGTGGCATCCTGCGAAGCCGTCTCGGTAGCTTCGTAGAGATTCGATTTGCTGCTATTGTAGTTAATGGCTGTAGCGCGCACCGCAGGCGTGGGGGTGAGAGTGGTCGGGAGCGGGCAAGTGCCGCTCGTGGTCTTGGTTGAGACCATGTAGACGGTGCCCTCGGTAAGCAGCACTCCCGTGAGCGGATCGCTGGTAAGGTCGGTGTTCAACGAAAGTGTACGCAGACCATCAGGAGACAGGAAGCAACTGCAGCACTCAGACAATTCCTGATCCGTAGCAGATACGTAAATGGCAGCGCAAAGGTTACCCCCTGACGTGCCCGGATTCGTCATACGTACCGTCCCGTCCGGAGCACCGGCGGTGTTGGCGTTCACGAAATAACTTACCTTCAGAGTGTCCGGGGGCGGGGCTGTCTGTGCTCCCGCGTACCCGGCGCAAAGGGCCAGAGCTAAGGTACAAACTACGACCGTTGTGGTTCGACGCATTGTCGACCTCCTTAGAATTAAGCCGAAAAGAAGGGGCCCACTTGCGAAGACCTACCGGGGGAAGGTACCGGGTGTGGGCGAAGCCGAACCAAGCTCCGCCCATGCCCAAGTTGAACTGTAATTAATCGCCTGTGCCGCAGGAGCAAATACCCTTGCCGCTGCCGTCGTCTAGAATGCCCGAGCACTCCAGCTCCAGCCGGCCTACTTCAGCCGAGCTCAGCGTGGCATCCTGCGAAGCCGTCTCAGTCAATGTGAAAGCTGAACCAAAATTTTGGATGTGAGTGGCCCAGGCCCGAAGCGCAGGCTTCGGAGCGAGGCTGTCTGGATACGGGCAAGTAGCGCCGCCGTCGGCTGGGATCGAGACCAGCTTGATAGCCCCGGTGGTCAGGGTTACGCCCGTCAGCGGATTGCCGGTCAAGTCCGTGTTCACCGAAAGCGTACGCAGACCATCGGGAGACAGGAAGCAGCTGCAGCATTCCGAGAGCTCCTCATACTCATCGAGGACGAAGATAGCGGCGCAGATATTCCCGCCCGCTGTTCCAGGGTTGGTGAGACGTACTGTCCCATCCGGTGCACTACTGTGGGCGTTAGCGAAATAGTCTACCTTCAGAGTGTCGGGAGGCGGGGTGGTTGCCGCGTACCCGCTACAAACGGCTACAGCTAACATACAGACTACGAGCATTGTGGTTCGACGCATTGATTCTCCTCCTGGAGATTTCGCCGCCAACCTGCGAAGTCGTTGGCTCGGTTCTTCGGGCGCATTGCCACGACAATTCTAACTCGCACTGCAAGTCCCCAAGTAGACTAGTCCCTAGTTACTAGCCCTGCCGAAAGCCCGCTGCGCACCGGATTCGCGCCCTCGGACCGGCAATCTTGCCGATAATCCGGAGCGCGAGGAAGCATTTTATTTTTTGATCGCCGGCGTTGCCTCCAACCCGTGGTGTGACATCTGACCTTGCCTCCCACATCGAATCAGCTCATCATGGTCGAAGCGAAGGCGCTGTGGCCAGCTCCGGCGACAACGGTCGTAAGTCCTTTATTGTCTGGATTTTGACCTCTAACTTCTTTGCTGTCAATATTTTGACACACCCTCTTGGCGAGACCCAAGCCTGGCGGGCGATTCAGAGGTATGAGGGAGGGGGGGTACCCAGTATGGGGAGGATTTTTCCCATTGCGGGAATGTCCAACGGAGCCAGGAGGAAAGTTGTTTCTCAATTTTTTTCAATAGAAATCCACAGGCCCGCGCTGGACTGAATGCTCGCGAAGACATCCGAAACTTCCACCGGACTCGTAACTCTAATGCTGGAGACGGATTTCCGAGGATGCAGGCGATTCAGGTTAGGGAGAAATTATCATGTCCAGAGTTTCGGTTCGTATGTTCGCGATGATGCTGACGTTGCTGGCAGGTGCAATCTCATGCAGCGCAGGCAGCGGTGCGGCAGCGGCGGTACCCGCGCCGGCGGTGGACGAGTTGAAGGCGACGGCTTCCGGGAAGCAGACGGCGGTGGTTGCCGGCGGATGCTTCTGGGGAATCCAGGCGGTGTTTCAGCATGTGAAGGGCGTGGTCAGCGCGACCTCGGGTTATTCCGGAGGTTCGGCGAAGACGGCCGAATATGAAACCGTCAGCACCGGCGAGACCGGCCACGCGGAGTCGGAGCAGATCGTCTACGATCCCTCGCAGATTACCTACGGTGAGTTGCTGCGGATATTTTTCTCCGTCGCGCACGACCCCACGGAACTGAACCGGCAGGGGCCCGACGAAGGCACGCAGTATCGCTCCGTGATCTTCTACGGAAACGACGAACAGAAGCACATCGCCGAGGCTTACATCGCGCAGCTCAATCAGGCCCGGATTTTTTCCAAGCCAATCGTCACCCAACTGGTGCCGTTGAAAGCCTTCTACCCGGCCGAGGCTTATCACCAGAACTATGCCGCCACGCATCCCGACAATCCCTACATCGCGTACAACGATGCTCCCAAAGTCGAGCATCTCCGCCGCGAGTTTCCCGATCTGTATACCGGCAAGTAGGAGAAAGCGAGACACAGCGATGTCTGATAAATCAATGTTTGATAAATCAACGTTTGACGGAGCGAAGCTCGATCCCGATCTCAAGAGCGAAGGCGCGCCCCGCGACCTCGTACCCAATGTACGGCGCCGGGTGTTTCTCGCCGGCGCGGCTTCCGCTCTGGCGGGTGCGGCGTTGTTGTCGTGGAGAAGATCGCGATTGCTGCCAGTCGCGGCCGCTGCCCCGCCAGGCCCGCCGCAGGAAGTCACGATTGTGCAATTCTCCGATTCGGGCGAGCGCCTGAAGCCGGTGCGCATCGCCAAGGTCGTCAAGAGCGAAGACCAGTGGCGCAAACAGCTTTCGGGAAATGCCTTCGACATTACCCGCCGCGCCGATACCGAGATGGCCTTCAGCGGAAAATACTGGAACCTGCACGACAAAGGAATCTACCGCTGCATCTGCTGTGACAATGCGCTGTTCAGCTCCGAGACAAAATTCGAATCCGGCACCGGTTGGCCCAGCTTCTGGACGCCGATTGCGAAAGAAAACGTTCGCGAAATCCGCGACGCCAGCTTAGGCATGGCCCGGACTGCGGTTGCCTGCACTGAATGCGACGCGCACCTCGGCCACGTTTTCGATGACGGCCCGCAGCCAACGGGACTGCGCTATTGCATGAATTCGGCTTCGCTGCGATTCGTGAAAGCCGCATAGAGCGAAGCCGCGCAGCAGCAGAAGTAGCAATGGTCGGCCCGCTCGCATGTCTTTCGGTGCTGTTACTCCAGCACGCTGTCGTCCAGCTTCTTCCTGCGCCAATCCGCAGCAGCCTGAACGAAAGCGATCACTATTGGATGCGGATGTTTCTCGCTGGACGACAACTGCGGTTGGAACAAAGTCGCGACAAAAAACCGGTGCGTCGGCGACTCAATCGCGCGAATTTCGCCGTCTGCTCCTCGCGCTACAACGGGAAAGCCCGCTTCCATGGTCGCCCATTCGTAGTCGGGGTTGACTTCGAAGTTGCAGAAGAATTCTTCCTCTGCCGTGTCTTTGCCGTAAAACCTCTGCAGGTAAGAACCCGGACGCAGGCGAATCTCGGGAATCACGCCGGACAATTTCGGCGCGTTGCCGTTGCGGCCGGGCACAGCGCAGGCCACGGGATAGATCACAATATTCTTCGATCCGGAATTATTCTCCGCGCTGTCGGCGTCGGCTATGCCCAGCACATTGCGGGAGAATTCGATCAGCGCGTACTGAAAACCTGCGCAGGTTCCGAGGAAGGGCCAGTTGCGCCGCCGCGCGAACTCGATTCCCTGGAGCATGCCGTCAAAACTCTTGTAGGGACTGCCGGGTGAAGCCCACAAGCCGTCAAAGTTCTCTAAAGTTTTTTCCGCACCGGCAGCCATCAGCGAGGGTGTCGGCAGCCACTGTGACTCGACCTTCGTGCCCAGTTTGCGCGCCGCGTGCTGCAGAGAATCGTTCGTGGCGTGGTGGGAACGAGACTCAGGGTTGAAATCGCCGAGGATTCCGATGCGAACGGCGTCACTCACGCGCTCATTGTACTAAACCAATTGCTTTTAGTAGACGTTGGATGACTGCCCCGCGCTGTGTTTTTTCTTGACTCTGGTGCGAGTACGGCCGCGATTACCCGCGCGGAAGATCGAAGTCCCCGCTCTGTCTGCAAAGAACGCAGAGACAAAGGACGGGGCGCCCGCTAATGAGCTAACAGAAAAGGCTGAGCCAGCCCCCGTAGTAAGAGTACTCATAGGACACTACCGCCTGGCTGATTCGATTGACACGCCGAAAAAAAAGTCTAGAATCCAAGACAAGTCCCCAAACTTCAAGCAGAGCGGCAGAGGAGGTATCCTATGCGGTCGAACACCCTCATGGTGTTGGCGTTGATGCTTGTAACCAGTCTGGCGTCGGCGCAGCACTGCCGTAAGACTGATATCGACAAGTCGAGCGGCTTTTGCACGGTCCCGGATCCTTTATTGACCCCCGGCGAGATGGATGCGTCGCTCGCGTGCTCAAGCAGTGGCCGCCTGCGCCAGGTTAGCGATTCCGAGAAAACCTATATCCTTGTGGCTTACGGATTACCGGCGGATACAGACAAGTCTTCTGGTGAGTTCGATCACTGGTTTCCGGAGTGGATGGGCGGCTCCGATGGGCCGAAGAACATCTGGTTCGAGCCGCATGCGGGAAAGTTCGGCTCGTACGCAAAAGACAAAGTCGAACGTATGCTCTATCAGAAAGTGTGCGTGGATCACACCATGAGCGTCGATGAGGCGAAGAATTTGCTCATCCAAGGATGGACAAAACTCGTTCCTCAACCGTGAGTCACCGTCCTTATTCTGAGACGAGGCGCCGCGAAAACCGGGGCCGAAACCCAGCAATAGAAAGGCCCGGATGCCAGTCCGGGCAGGGCAGGGGAAACCCTGACAGATTGTGGAAAAGCTCCGTGGGCAGGGTCGAGCACGTCAGGGGCTGAAGCCACACTTGATTCTGCTGGATTTGCCTTCCCGATCGGTGCAGGTTGACGAAGTCGTGCCCCTTTCCCGATCGGTACAGGTCTTCGGCTTTTTTCCGTTTTTCGTAACAAGCGCAAGAATCGCTTGCTTTCTTGCCGGTCTGCTGCTAACTTCGCCAGCCATCGAATGGACCAGCACCGATTCCCAGGATTGCAGAGGGCTGAGCTGTTTTTCCCGGGGAGTTCCGCGAAGGACTCCTGAATCACTCTAAGCCAGGGCTAGGCGGGCCAGGGCTAGGCGGCTGGAGCCACGCGCGAGCAAAGATCGTGTATCTCGAGCGCAGATGTCGGACTTGCGGAGGTCTTTATGCACGGACTCTTTTCGGTAGTGGGCCTGGGATGCGATAGCTTCCTGGCCGGTGTGGCGATCGGATGCTACGCGCTGTCGCGGCGCGAGCGGTTTGGGTTTGCGATAGCGTTTGGCGCATGCGATGCAGCAGCCACGTTTGCGGGGTCACTATGGCCGCACCGATTAGCGGAGCCGCCCGCGCTTGCTATCTATCTTATATGCGTGTGGCTGCTGGCTTCGGCCGCGCGAACCCACCGTGTACTGCTCTACTGCCTGCCCGTGTTGTTGAGCGTCGACAATCTGTTTGGTGGAGTTCCCGCCAGCATGGCGCCGGCGCTGGGAGGGAGCAGCGCGGCGGTGGCCCTGCTCGGTCTGAGCCTGGCGGCTCTGGGCAGAGACAGGTTCCTGGCGGCGGAGGCGGTTTAGTGGGCGTGCTACTACATGCGCACTACCGTCTTATGGGGCCGAATGGTCAGAAGATCGTCATGCCGGCACCGCTGGACAAAGACACGCCACATGCACCCTGGTGGTGGGACCACCTCGCGAGCCAGGCGGCGGATTTCCAGCGCTGCGGATTCACCGCGGTTTTACTACCGCCCGCCAGCAAGACGGCGTCGGGCGCCGCGCCGGACGCCGATGGCTATGGCCTCTACGATCCGTACGACATCGGCTCGAAGAACCAGTTCTTCAACATTCCGACGCGTTTCGGTGACCACGAGCGCCTGCGGCGCATGATTGGCATCATGCACGCCTGCGGGCTCGATGTATATGCCGACGTCGTCATGCATCAGTATGACGGCGGCAACAACGGCACGTACCGGTATCTGGGGGCGGACGGCAAGAGGCTGAACGGGCGTTTTGCCAAGCATCCATCCTGCTTTGCCGGCGCGCCGCCGCGCGTGCCAGTAGATCCGGTGGCGAATCCTGTGGGCAATTTTGGCTTTGGCGACATGGCCTCGTACATCAATTCAACTCCGAAGGGGTACATGCTCAACGGCGCAATCGAGGCCGCCGATTGGCTGACGCGCACGCTCGGAGTGCAGGGTTACCGAATCGATGACGTTAAGGGCATGGCGGTGCAGGCGGTGCGGCAAACCCTCGATTCCGATTCCATGGCCGGCAGGTTCGCGGTGGGAGAATATTTCGACGGCGATCCCTCCGCTCTGCATTGGTGGGTGTGGAACAGCGGCATGGGCGGCCGCTGCAATGCCTTCGATTTCACTCTGCATTGGACGATCCAGGACATGTGCAATAACAATTCGCGCTGGTGGATGGGTGGGCTTCAGGGCGCCGGCTACATCGCGGTCGATCCGATGAACGCGGTCACCTTCGTGGATAATCCCGACACGGACCTGTCGTTTGGCGAAAACGTGATTTGGAACAAGATCCTCGGCTATGCATTGATACTCACCGCCGAAGGCTACCCGGCGGTCTACTACAAGGACTACAGCACCGATCCCGGCTGTTATGGCCTCAAGCCGTACCTCGACAATCTGATTTGGATCCATGAGAACCTGGCCTTTGGCCCCACGTTAACTCGCTGGGGCAACGATCCGCAGGTTTATGTCTTCGAGCGGCAAGGCTATCCAGGACTGCTGGTTGCGTTGAATAACGATCAGGGGAACAGTTACACCCGCACGGTGCAGTCCAGCTTCGGGCCCAATGTCGAGCTCCATGACTACACCGGAAAGCACGGTGACATCTGGACGGATGGCCAGGGCAGGGCGACATTTACCATCCCTCGAAACAACAACGGCCAAAGCTATCTTTGCTTTTCGCGAACGGGCTACGCACAAGCCTTTTCGCTGAAGCAACGGCCGACGACGCAGATATTCTTTGGCGCGGCGGACCTGGACACAGGCCCTGCCGAAAATGGTGGTCAGGTGCAGGCCGGGCGCATCTGGTGCCAGGACGGCACTGCCATTGATGCCAAACTCAAGCCCGACACCTCAGGCTGGAGTGCGGGCGCGGAAATCGTCGTGGATATTCTCGACCGCCAAGGCAAGGTGCTGGCGAGCCATGCGTACGGCGCGAAGCCGGCGAATCAGCAAATCAAGACCAAGGCAAATCAGTCCGGATGGTTCACATTGCGCATGACCGGACGTGGATTGCCGGCCACCGGCGCGGCCTACGAACTGACGGTAACCTACACTGGAACTCAGGAGCTTGCGTCATGAGCATTGCGGTCACCACCCGCTCCTACGACAACACTCGCTCCGGCGCCAACACGCAGGAGACAATTCTCACGCCCGCGGCGATCCGAACCCGAGGCATCCAGCGCCTGTTCTCGCTGGCGCTGCCCGGAGACGCGCGAGGCTGCGAAGCTCAGCCGCTCATCGTTCCCGGCGTGAAGCTGGCGGATGGCCGCACCCATGACGTGGTCTATGTTGCGACGATGGCCAATCAGGTGTTTGCTTTCGACGCCAATACCGGAGCCGGCCTGTGGATGGTGCAACTGGGTACGCCGATCAAAGGCAACAGCAGCATCGATTCGCACTTGATCAACGATCATTGGGGTATTCTGTCGACCCCGGTCATCGATACTCAGGCCGCGGTAATGTACGCCTGCGTTTGGACCAGTGTGGACGGCTCGCCCGCGAGGGGGCAGCATTACTTGCGCGCCATCCGGTTGCGAGACGGCAGCGATGCCCATCCACCTCTGAACCTGGAGGGCGTTTCCTATGATCCGGGTCAGGGACGGCCGGTGCAGCAGTTCCGGTCGGCGGAGCGGAAACAGCGCGCCGCTCTGTTGCTGCTGAACGGCACCGTTTTTGTCGCTTTCGGCACGATCGTGGAAAGCGCCGCGACCGCGCGCGGCTGGCTGATTGCGGTCGACACCGCTACGTTCAAGATCTCGGCCACCTGGACCTCAACTTCACGCGGGAGCGGCGGCGGCATCTGGCATTCCGGTGGCGGACCAGCCGCCGATGCCGAGGGCAACATCTATGTGGTAACCGGCAACGGCGACTTCGACGCCACCACCGACTTCGGCGAGAGTATCGTCAAGCTGCGATACACGCCCCCTCATCCCAACAGCGCCGGCTCTCTGGCGGTCGTTGACTGGTGGACGCCCTGGACCGACGACGGACGCACGGGCGGAAACCCCAACGGTGAAGCCGCAAAACAATCCCAGGCGAAAGCAATGCCAACCAACTTCCGCAGAGACATGCACCTCGCCCGGCTGTACGGCGCGGCTGCAATGAATATGTCCGACTCTTGGGGCGATCAGGATTTTGGCGCGGCGGGACCGGTTTTGGCGCCGGCCATCGGCGCAGTTCTAGCTTCCAACAAGGACGGCATTCTGTACACCGTCAACCTACAAAACCTGGGCAAGACTCAGCCGGCAGACCTGAATCCCGTAAACACGGCGCACAACTACTCCAAGTTGAAGGCGCCGCCAATTTTTTATACCTACTACCCGGGCGCGCAACCGGGCCCCGCCCCCACGAACGTCACCGGTTTGAATTTCTGGGGAGGCAATTGCACTCACCATTTGCATGGGACCCCGGTCCTGTGGGAAAGCGCGGCTCATGGTTTGACGCATTTCTGCTGGGGTGAAAACGGCAATCTGCGCGCGTGGGCACTGACGAATACCGGGGCCTCCACTTATCTGGCGTGCAGCGCCGAGGTTGCGTCCGCCGACTCACCCGCGTCCGCCCAGGCAAATGGCCCCCATGGCGGAATGCCGGGCGGCATGATTTCACTCTCCGCGAATGGAGATCAGGACGGAGTCATCTGGGCATCGATCCCTTACACGGACGCCAATATGGGGATCAGCGCTGGACGCTTTCTGGCTTATGACGCGGCAAATTTTGGCAAGTATTTGGACGGGAGTGGATCTATCCCACCGCTGTGGGACAGCCAGCAGTGGAACTGGCAGTTCAGCCACAACAAGTTCAACCGTCCTGTGGTTTGGAACGGCCGTGTGTTCCTCCCGACTTATGACGGCGACGTTTGGGTACTCGGATTGGCGTGAAAGGGTGGCCAAGCTGGTTGTTGGTTCTGCAGTATTGCCGAGGCCACGGTGAATTGGCTCTTGCCTTCGAACCCCATTCGCCCTTTGCAGAATCAATTCACGTTCCGCTGCCAGCGTATGTTCCCATACATCCCTGGACGCATGGGCGGCGTCGATCGCCCGGCGTATGTGGTCTGGCTGAGCCATGAACACCTGGGCGAATGGCCGTTGCGTGGCCGGGCTGACGACATCTGCGAAAGCCGCTGGTAGCGCCTCGATTCGCTGCGCCATTGATCCGACTGGAATCCGCAGCATGTTTGCTATCATGCGACCGCATGGACCCCACGAGGCGTTACGAAAACACGCTGGTCGCAATCCTGTTTTTCACCTGGGGCACGGTCTTCCTCGACCGCATGTCGCAACTGTATCTCGCTCCATACTTCGCCCCCGAGTTTCGTCTCAGCCGCGAGCAGATCGGGACATTAGCTTCCGTTCTGGCAATTACATGGGCCGCCTCGACCTTCTTTTTCGGCGCTCTGTCAGACCGGGTGGGCCGGAGACCCGTGTTGATTCCCGCGGTGTTTGCCTTCTCGGCCTTGTCGTGGATGTCGGGGCTGGCGCATAGCTTCCACCAACTGCTCTTGATTCGCGCCTTGATGGGAGTCGCGGAAGGGCCGACGTGGTCGATCATGACGGCCCTAATCGAGGAGACCTCGTCGGTCAAGCGGCGCGGCCGAAACATCGGGTTGGTAGTGAGTGCCGCTGCGCTGGTCGGTCTGGCGGCAGCGCCGGTACTGACGACGCAAGTGGCCAGCCGTTGGGGTTGGCGGTCGGCCTTTTTCGTTGCCGGCATTCCCGGATTGCTGGCCGGCTTCTTGATTTGGAAGTTCGTGAAAGAGCCTTCCGCAGACGGAGGGACAACACACCAGAAGCCTTCCTTGCGCGAATACTTTTCCCTCCTGCGCTATCGCAACATCTGGTTGTGTGGCCTGGGCGCGACCGGTTTCATGTCGTGGTTGTTTGCATTGAACGTATTCGCGCCGCTCTACATCACGGAAGTGGCGCACGAACCTCCGACGACTGCGGGATTCTTGTTAGGCGCGAGCGGACTGGGCAGCTTTTTTCTGGGCTTCCTTCTTCCTTCGCTCTCTGACCGAGTGGGGCGCAAGCCGGTTTTGCTGCTGATGGCCGCGCTGTCCGCAGTTGTGCCCCTCGCTTTTCTGGTACCGGTGTTGTATGTGTATCCGCTCCTGCTGGCGGCCATCGTCTTCGCGGCCAATACTGGTCAGGGCATCGCCAGCCTCATCATGGTGCTGGTTCCGACGGAGAGCGTCCCGCCGCAATTCCGCGCTACATCCATCGGCCTGACGACTCTGGTTGGTGAAATCATGGGTGCGACTGGGGCACCGCTCCTGGCTGGAGCGCTGGCAGAAAAACGCGGTCTCGGTGTGACCATGTGGTTGGCCGCGGGCGGAAGCGCGGTGCTGTTTCTCGCGGCCCTCTTTCTTCGGGAGCCTGCACGCAGGACGACGACAAATTCCTCTTCGAATAGTTACTCGTAGTCCAGGTTTTCGAAAAAGAAGCTCCCGCCCAGGAATTTGGTGGGGGAGTATAACACGACAAAGCAAACGCACTGAAAACCAGGGTGAGTTTCATGGTCGATTTCGACAACGATCTGATCCCCCCGGCAAAGAACAGGAAAACGGAAGCTGTAAAGCCTGGCTCGGATGGATGGATCGATTCGGTCCGGATAAACACGGCGGACCGGGGTCTGCCTAAAAGGTTTTGTCAACGTCATTCCTTTTTCAGGCGCACGGCGAAGGGCACCGTAAGCTCGGCACGAAAGGCGGAGAAGATAATGCGGCTCATCTATTACTCTCTGGCACGAACCACAAATCGCGAATACGACCATCAATGGATCCAGAGCATCCGCAGCCTGCGATTGTACAATCGACGGATTTCAGTCTGCTTCTTTGTGTTCAACGGAGTCTCCGAAGCCATACAGAGAGAGGCTGAGCGGTGGCAGGTGATGTTGCTACCGTTGGGGGACTATCGCGATTGGCTCCGCCGCAACCATCCGCACGGGTCAACCTTAGCTGTGTGTCCCGAGCTCCAGCTCCATAAGTTTCTTGTTTTAAATGAGGCTGATACCACTGGACTTTCACAGGCGCTCTATCTGGATTGCGATACGTTTTTCTTCAATGATCCGGAAATCCTCTTCGAATCTCCGGTCCCCGCTCATTGGTCTGCGCGTGAGGCGCCGACTTCGCGCTTGTGTCCCCATGGATACGATCCGTCGAATATCAACGAAGAACTGATCGAACGAATTGTCTCTTTTGAAGGCCTGCGCTGGGTGTCGCCTTTCAACACCGGCGTTTGCCTGCTTAACAACAATATCTGGGAGACCTTTGGGCAATTAAGAGCTACCTTTTTTGACGCTGCGTGGCGACTGCTGGTCGGCCGCCACTGCTTTGGCGACGAGGCCGCGGAAGGCGGCGACATCCGAACGGCAGTCGGACGAACCGCGACAGCGTACGACCGCGATCGCGCGCTTCCTTATCCCTCGAGTAATCACTGGATATTAGACGAGATAGCCTTGTGGCTGACCCTCGGCCATATCCGCAATTTGTCTCAAGGGATGTTGACCCGGGACTACCTAATCCAGGGCGACGAGTTTGTGGAAGCGATTCAGGCCGGCCGGCGTCCCGTTGCCGCACATTATTTCAGTTCGAATCGAAAGAAATTCTTCCATCATGTCTCACCTCTGGGGGATTAGCCATTCCGCCAACGGCGGTTTGAACGACAGAACGGCCCCTTTCAATGGTTGTCCGCTGACTGATTCGAGCTGCGCCTCACCGTATTTTCATTTTCTTTCAAACGGTTGAGTCTTAAGAGAGGGAGAGAAGTGAAGGCGCGCCTGCAGAAACCAAAATTAGCGGGTATCGTTTCGAGATTTGTCCGGATTTTGTAAATGCAGGACGGGCTAAGCCCAAGACCTGAACGCGCAAAATATCACAAAAACTGGCGATCCTAACGCGTCTGTCCTGAAATCGTAACGGCCGGCAAATAAATACGCCGTGAAAAAAATCCTAAGTGTAGAATCGCCCTCTTTTTGGGGTGTGTTCAGCGCGAGCAATCGCGCTCATCTGCCCGGGGCAGGACGTTCGACGAGGCGTGCAAATGGCGATGCCATTAATGCCGCCTTTTGTTGGGGTTCGCTTGGCAGGCAGTTGTTCTCTCTGGCGTCACTTCACGCTAAGAACTGCTATTCACAAGTTTTGTCGAAAGCTGCAGCTCGAGCTCAATTCGGGGGGCTTAAGGCGGATGTCTCTTGACCGTATCGCCAAACTTGTGCGGCTGGCTGCTGCCAGTTCGGATATCGTCTCAGCTTTGCGGAATCATCCTGCCAAGTTGAGGACGCCGCTGGGCCTGCGGGCGGATCACGTTCGTGTTTTGCAAAGAGCCAGCGTCTTTCCACTTCCGCAAAAGGCTTCCTCGATATCGGGCAAAGAACAGGCAACCCAGACCAACGGTGAAAGCAAAACGACGGTTGCGAGCCGGTCTGTTACAAGCCGGGCTGCAACGAAAGATGATTTAACGGCACCCGTTGCGAATGATGGATTACTGCCTCCCGAAGGTTCAGGGCAGCCTCCGGAGCCGGTCTTGACCAATCTGCCCCCACTACCCAGTCCGGCGCCTCAACCTGCACCTGCGCCTGCACCTGCGTCTCCCGCCCCCGTGGGATCTCCGGTGAGTCAACCCGCGCCTGCTGCATCGCCGACCGCTTCCGCACCTGCGCCGACTCCGCTTCGGGCCCCGTCGCCGCTGGGACCTTTTCCCTGGCAGAACATACCAACTCGGGTACCGGTTGGCCGTCTGCCCCTGTACCCTCTGCCTACGATACCGGTCCTTCGACAAGCACAACCCGCCCCGAGCATGACTGAGCCCAGCTATGGGGCTCCGATTCCAGTTTCCGAGAATCCGCCCAGTGTCCAGGAACACATACCGATGCAGACAGCGCCGAACCAAGCTGCCGTTTTTCGGCCGCCGAACAGCTCAGAGGGATGCGACTGTTCTCCGTATGTGACAGCTCTTGTGGCGACAGTAACAACCACATCTCAAACTGCGATTACGGCGATCACGGCGATTGCCACACTTCGATAACCATCAACCGCGGGACCCCAGCGGGATCCGCGCTACGAAAGAGTGGAGGAAACTTTCATGGCTTTACGTCCAACCAAACCAGCGCAACATGGCAATCAGCAGAGCAATCCAGCCGTGCGAATCGCACAACCCCGCACTGGGAGCACTTTCTATACGCAGCCCAGATTCAAGCAGGCAGTGTATAGTTTCGCCGACGCCGCCGGTAGCTCGGGAACGCCGGTGGGACCCGGCTCAGGGCCAAGCAGCCCCGGTAAATCACCGGCGGGTCCGACCAAGACGCCGAGTGGTCCTGGTCCCTCACCGGCAGGTCCGACCAAAACACCCAGCGGGCCCGGTCCCTCACCGGCAGCGCCCGGTCCTTCGCCGTCTACCGGTCCGAGTAAGTCGCCATCCGGGCCTTCACCGAGCGGACCGGGAAGCACACCGGGAGGCCAGCCTCCGGCATCTCCGGGCACTCCAGGGCAGCCATCGCCGGGTTTGTCTCCGAGTGGACCCAGCGGTTCTATCGGCGCACCCAGCAGTTATCCGGGCGCACCAAGCAGTTACCCTGGCGCTCCAAGCAGCTACCCTGGACCTAGTGGCTACCCCGCGACCCCGAGCGGATATCCCGGAAGTCCGGGTATTATGGCGCCGGTTTTCTATCCGGGAGTCGTGCAACCACAGGGTGGTGCTCCAGGCGGCGTTGTCAGCTATCCGGGAGGGGGAGGCGTCGGCCAAGGCGGCGGTGGGACTGTGGCCACCGGACCCGGGGGAATTGTGGCCGGACTGGGGCTGCCGGGTGGAGTCGCTGCGCCCGGCGGGGGAGGCGGATCATGCTGCTGCGCTACTTCGGTGCTCGGCATTGTATCTATGGTCTCGACTACGGCAACCACCGCGATCACTGCCATTACCGCGATTGCCTCTCTGGGTGCAAGGAGGGATTAGAACGCCGTGCAAGCAGACATCAGCGTTGTGATTCCGGCGCACAACGAAAAGTCCAGAATTGCGCCGACAATCCAGAGCATTGCGCGCGCCAGGACAAGTGGCGCGCGCATCGAATTCGTGATCGTTGACGATGGCTCGACGGACGGCACGGTGGCCAATCTGGTATCCGCTTTGCCGCGGCTGCTGGAGGAGCCCAATATCGATATTCGTGTCGAGGGCCTTGACCAGCGTTCGGGAAATTATCACGCGCGCAACCGAGGCGCCGAAGTTGCCTCTGCGGACATTCTGTTCATGACCGACGCCCACGTGGAATTCTCAACCGGATGGGACGATCTGGTGTTGCGGCGGATTCGACGTGACCGCATCCTGGCTGCGACAACCGTGCAGAAAGGGACGGAGTTTCGCAGTTACGGCTGCAATTTGCTGGTACCACTCATGGGTACATCCTGGAACCGTGAACCGGGGAATGGTACAGCGGCAGTGCAGATTGCGACCTGCCACGCCACCGTGCTCACGCGCGAACTCTTTTATGAGCTGGGTGGTTACGACCCGGGCATGATTCTGTATGGCGGGGGCGAACCGGAATTCAGCGTTCGCGCCTGGCTGCGCGGCGCCGAGATCCACTGCCAAGCAGGCCTGGAAGTGCAGCATGAATTCAAGAGCAGAGACCGGTTCGCATTTTTTCTTCACTCCATTCGCGACTATTGGGTCCATAACAGTCTGCGTTTTGCGCTGCTTTACCTCAGCGAGTTGGGATGCATGCAGGTACTCCGGTATTACTCCCGCTCGTTCCCGCAAGTGTTCCAAGCCGCGTTGAAGTTAGTAAACCAGAGCGACGTATGGGAACGAAGAAGCTGGCTTGAGGAGAATCAACGCCGTTCCTTCGAGTGGTTCGTGGGTTACTTCGGAATAGAGGACCAGGCGGGTGGCGAGATCGTGTGATCGACCGCCATTCGGAGACGCGCACCATGCCAGCAAGAAAGCCCCGCACGAAGAAATCCGCTCCCCAGGGTGACGGGCGGGCCGAGC
>Ga0302326_10014521_pt1 | contig 16632 bp, 12 predicted proteins | sample Palsa_T0_3_FD_202264 | JGI IMG/M metagenome (GOLD analysis project Ga0302326, IMG submission 202264) | Peat permafrost microbial communities from Stordalen Mire near Abisko, Sweden - Palsa_T0_3 | ecosystem: Environmental > Terrestrial > Soil > Palsa > Peat permafrost | place: Sweden: Abisko...
CGCGATCGCGCGCCACGCGAAGCATAGCGGGAGTCGCATCCAGACCTGTCGCGTGGAGTCCGAGTTCATGGTAGCGGCGCACCCAGCGACCCGTGCCGCAACCCACATCGAGAATGCTGGCACCAACGGGAATGGCCGCGACTGCCATGGCCTTCCTGATTGCTCGAAATTGTAAATCATCGATCAGCTGATTGAACCACGCAGGAGAAGAGGGATGTAAGACGGGCGCCAATCCCGCGGCGTCGGCGGGATCGAAATTCTCCGCCAGGCTTGTCCAGTAATCCTTTGGAGAATATGTTTTCATTTGAGGTTGGCCGCCTGGTCGGCCTGAGTTTCGCCTTCACGCGTTCGCTCCCCGGGTCGGGCCTTACGCCGCAGGATTTCGTTGAAGATTATTGTGAACTCATGGCCGTTCCGCTCCCAAGTATATTGACGGGCCGTTTCCGCTGCCTTTCGTCCGAGACGGTTTCGGAATTCTTCATTTTCAAAGAGGCTACGTATCATCCTCGCGAGGGAGTTCGCGTCGGTTGGATCCTGTAGAATCATCCCGTCAGCGCCGTTGGTGATGATTTCTGAGGTTCCATTCGCCGCCGATACAATGACGGGCAATCCGCAGGCCATGGCCTCGGCTGGTGGCTGCGCAAAGGTGTCTTCGAGCGACGGTCCGGTGTACGCATCGGCCGCGGCGTAGTAGAACTCGACGTCCCTCCGCGGCGGTAGAAAGCGTACCCGGTCGTCCATTGATCTCTCGCGTATCAAAGATCGAAATCCTTTTGGGTCGTCATGGCCGACCACGAGTAGATCGACAGGGAGCTCACCGAGCAGCACCATGGCATTGAGCAAAACCGGGAGCCCCTTGTTGCGCCAATCGTTTCCGATCAAGAGTAGGGCGAATCGGTCGCTGCGAAGCCCCAATTCTTTGCGCGCCGCTTCCCGGCTTTCCGCGCGCCGGATGGGGTTGAAGGTTTCGTGGTCTAAGCCCAGATAAACCACGGGGCACGGCGTGCGCCTCCCGTAGAACTCCTCAAGCGCTTTTGAGGTTTTTTTCGCGATGAGAATTAGAGTGGTGTTGGCAGACGTATATGCGCGTTTTTCGAGAAAAATCGCGAAACGATAGTAGAGGTTACGATGAAGGCGTTGCGGCCATGACGAGGCAGCTTCTCGCTCCTGATCGAACGCGGATTCAATTTTCCGTCTGTACTCTGCAAATACAATATGCACCGAGATTGCATCAGCATCGAGGCAATTTGGACCGGGGCTGAATACGAGATCATGCTGCGCACCACGGACCCGGCGATCCCATTCGCGCCAGAGACGATTGGCCGCAAACCACCAGAGGAAGTTTAACAGATGTGGTCCCGGCAGCTTCGGAATGCGATGCAAGATAAACCTCGACAAATCGAGGTCTTTGACGGACTGGCTATAAATGTGGACCTCGAATGCATCGGCCAGTTGTGAGACCCATTCGACGACGCGGCGCTCGGTGCCATGGCGCTTATCGAGGAACGGCGAGACCACCACTAGACGAGGTTTTTGAGTAGGGGTAGTCCACGCATTACACCCCCACACGCATCACCTCGCACCACCGCGCGAGTACAAACACGCACCAAAGACGCGACCATCCGACCGCTCCAGGTTCTTTTATAAATCTCCGCCAGAGTTTTGCCACTCCCTTTGCATCGAGCACGCCCGTAGCAGCAAGGCGCTCGGGGCGAAAAGTTTCTTCGATCACTGGACGCAGTTCGCCTCCCAGCCAACGAGCGAACGGAAACGTAAACGTTCGCTTGGGCCGTCCCGCTAGCTCCGCGAATAGCCCGACGGGCATGCATTCGCGCGTGGCATCGAGCAAGAGCTTCTTATTCTGAAGTCGAATGGCAGGGGGGAGGGAGAATACGTAGTCAACGACCACGTGGTCGAGCAAAACCGGGCGGACTTCCAAGCTATGGGCCATGCTCATCGCATCCCCGTCTCGGAGCAGACGAGCCTCAAGGTGTGCAGGAAAATCGAGGAAAGCGATGCGCTCTTTGAGGTCCCGCCCCTTCGTTGATTGCGCCAACTCCGCGAGAAATATTTTGGCCTCGAATGGAGAATTGGCCGGAGCCAGCGCAGGATTCAAAAGTTCATGCACATCCTTTTCGAGAAACATGAGGCGCACGGCCAACTGTGCTTGGACGAAAGGGTCATCTGCGCCCACTAGATAGGAGAGCTTGCGCCAGCGGAATGGGAGCGCTCGGTGATCAAACAATCCCCGTCCCAGACCCTGCGGAAATGGCCTCAGCCAACTCGCTATGCGTGAAAAGCGATTAAACCAGGCGATGGAATCATAGCCCCCGAATAACTCATCACCACCTTGGCCGGAAAGGGCAACCTTAAACCCTGCCTCAGCGGCCGCACGCGAAATCCAGTACGCGTTCAGGCCATCCGTAGTCGGTTGGTCCATCGCCCAAAGAGCGTGATCGAGCGATTCCACCATTCGGGACGCCGGCATGCGAATGACACGATGCGAGATGCCGAGAAGGTCGGCCGTTCGCCGGCTCGGCTGGGATTCGTCGAACGAGTCCTCATCGAATCCAATCGTCAAGGCTGTTAGTTGCTCGGCGCCGACGCGTCGCATCAAAGCGCCAATTACAGCAGAGTCCACACCACCGCTCAAGAAGAGAGCGATTGGGACATCCGACATCAACTGAGAGCGGCTCGATTGCACCAGGATCTCGCGGAGATTTTCGGCGATTTTCGCCGGCGCCTCATCCGAAAACCCATTTGACGATACGGGAAGCTTCCAGTAGGACTTGCTTTGCCAATTCCCGTCCTGCCAGATGCCGACGTGACCAGGTTCCAACGGTGTAACTCCTTGGATTGCACTCCAGGGCGGCGGGATGTGTCCCAATTCCAGATACGCGCTGAGTCCAGCTCCGTCGAGCTTGCGCGGCACAAGCCCTGATTCCAGCAGAGCTTTAATCTCAGATGCAAAAACGATGCCTTCAGGTGTAAGCGCGTAGTAGAGCGGTTTGATACCCAATCGATCGCGCCCGAGGAGAAGCTTTTTGGCGCGCGAATCCCAAATCGCAAACGCGAACATACCACGCAGTTTCTCAACGCACTGATCACCAAATTCTTCGTACAGGTGTAGGATCACTTCGGTGTCCGTGGTCGATTTGAGCTGGTGGCCACGGCCGACCAGGTGTCGGCGGAATTCGTCAGCGTTGTAGCACTCGCCATTGTATGTGATCCACACCGTAGCGTCTTCATTGCACATTGGTTGGCGTCCGCGCTCGCTCAAGTCCACGATCGCGAGCCGCGTGTTTCCAAGCACGCAGTGACCCAGATCTTGTAGGCCGTGGCTGTCGGGTCCGCGGTGGGCAAGCGCTCCTATCATGCGCTCGGTGGAGGAGGCAAGTGAGGACTCAATTTTTCTGGATGCGATTCCCGCGATGCCGCACATCTAGTACCTCTCCTTAGAACTCGAACCCGTTGCGCCTGCCTGCCTGGCGAGAAGGCGCGATCGCCGGTGTTGTTAGCAAAAGGTTCGGCAAGCGGAAGAGAACTCCGAGGAGAAGCCACAGGTAGGCATTGTCGACATAATTCTGATAGGGCGCCAAACCTGCATATGTAAACGGGAATAGCAGCAAAAAAGAATACCAGAGAATCGCGAAAGCAATAGGGAAGAATCGTGTCCCTCGCAACCGGTTCACCACCTTCCAGGATTCATATATTAGAAAGGCCGTCCAAAGAACCCAGAGGAAAGGTGCAATAATCCCCATCTCAACGATCATCGAGGCATATCCTTCCTCGACCCCGAGTTGAGGAATACTCCGCCCTAGGAGCTTGCTGACATATTGCATTCCCAGGGAAGCTGTGCCGGTGCCATTCCCGAATATCCAATTGGGGCCGTTGAAAACCGAGAGGAGGTTGCCGATCGGGTAATCCCATCCCCGGTTGCCAACTTCGTAGCTAGAACTGCTCGGTAAAAGGGTCTCTGCATAGAATGCGACGCGCGAACCAGCCTCGTTCGGAAAGAGCAACAGAATCGCGCCTAGCGCGAGTGTCGCCGCAATGAACGAGCGTCGAACAGCTTTGAACATCCGGTGCGCCTGCCGCTGACGCCAAGGGGCACCCCAAAGAAACGCAACACTAAAAACCAGCACGCTGGCAGTCGAATAGACGACTGCCGTACGGGCGCCACTGAACAGCACAGCCCCTCCGACCAGCCCCATTGCGATTAAGACAAATTTACGGCTGTGTTTCGTGTAGAGGAGTAAATAGCCGGTGGTTCCGAGGGATAAAATGGTAGCGATAATGAGATAAAAACTAAGGCGCCCGGCACTCACAAAAACAGATGTCGGAAGCGAGAAAACTTGCCCGGAGATCGGAGTGGTCTTGTCGAGTTCTCCAAGATCTTGCAACTCCGGTGCAAGTTGGGTAGGGTTCAAGAAACTATGGCCCAAGATTGCTTGAATGATCGCTAGTAGCGAAATCACTCCCGCCAGCGCGGCATTCGCGACCAGGAACTTCCGTAAGTCTTCATCGTTGCGGATCAGCGCATATCCCACCCAAATCAACGGTACGTAAAAGAAGTAGAGCTTGAAGCCGAGCAGACCTACGACGATACTTGGGGAGTTTTGATTGAAGATCTGTACAGCCGCGAGCCAGACGAACAGAAGGAGTGGTAGCGAGAACGGGATTCGAAAAGTCTTTTCCCGGCCTCGGCGGGTGGCAACCAACAAAGAAATATAGGTGAGCGCCGCGAGAATATCCTTGCCGAAAAAAAGCGCTATGCCATTGCCGAAGTACTTGCGAGCTAAATCCTCGAACAACAGCCACACGAGAAAAAAGTAGAACCCCATCCGCCAGTTGCGTAGGATTAATGTGGCACCTACGCAGCCAGCAATCCCAAACGCAACAACACCAATCGTCCGTAGGTCATTTGCAGCGATGTCATTCCCGAGTTCATAGGCTAACCAGATTCCTAACACAAACAAGCTGATGCCTATCCAGGCCTGATTACTCAATGCAGGGATACGCGCGCTCTGCAACTCTATCGCTCCATCTTTATTGTCTCTTGATCGGTTCTCGGAAATACCGCTGAATGTTCAATATGTTTTGAATTTTTCGAGTTGCCGCGTGACATCTTCGACGCCTGTGCGAAAATTGGCCTGGCTACTGTTGTCTTACCCTAATACCTAGCGAGGAGCCAGAATCATAACTGTGAAATGTTGATGAAAACCACCGCATTCCAATGGGAATATCATTCGAATCTTCATTCGGTCATATCTCATTCCGAGAGCTCGTAGCTTCCTTGACGGCTCGCACTATCCCTTCTACATTCTCACGCAGTGACCAAGTCTCCATTCGAACACAAGCCGCGTCGCTCAGACGCTTCAGGGCCGCTTTATCAGGTAGGAGTTTCCTGAGGATCCCCGCTAACTCGTCGACATTCCCACAGGGGAAAATAAATCCTGTCTTGCCAGGTCGAACGAGCTCAAATCGACCGCGGATCTCGTCACTGATAACAACTGGGCATCCACAAACCATTGCCTCGCACACTACGGTCGGACAAGCGTCGGACTGTGAGGGTAAGACCATCACGTCCGCAGATCTGTATAGGCCGGGCAGTTTCGACTGTGGCACGAAGCCAAGAAAACGCACTCTTTCGGCTATGCCGAGAGCCCGCGATTCAGCTTCGAGTGACGCGCGCAACGGTCCATCTCCAGCGAAGGCCAGGACGGAATCGGGAATTCCCGCTTTTGCAAATGCGCGCAACAGATCGTGCGGTCGCTTCCACGGTTGAAACTTAGCACAAAACAGAACAACTGGCCAATTCTCCGGCAGGTCCCACTGAGCGCGCGCATCGGCGCGGCTGATCTTCTCTGCCTGTTGATTCCACCAATCATTGTCCACGACGAAAGGCACAAGTACGATTCGCTTTTGAGAAATCCCCAGGGTTCGTAAGAATTGCGCAGTTCCTTCAGATGTCGCAATCGCAACGTCGGCTAGGCGAAAAATTGCCGGTAGCAGAACGGATTTGAGAGGGGTTTTCCAGCCCTGCGCGTCGCGCGAACGCAGGGTTGTCGCATCCGTACCGAATAGAAGTGCCGTTCGGCTGGACTTTGCTGCGGCAACCGCGATCCAAAACGATGCACACGCATAGCCGGTGAAGATTATGACAGCGTCAAAACGACCGCGCCGAATCAAATTCCATAGTCCTGGGTTTAGAAGGCCGAAGAATCGCCCCAAACCGGGACGGCGCGAGCAGTTGGATAATTCGACCCACGAATAGCCATCGAGAAGTGGTATATCCCATTGGACCGTGACTCCAAAATCCGGGTCGACCGCCGCTTCTGCTCCCTGCAGGCTGCAGTAAGCCACCAGAACCTTCAATTGCGGATGTTGTGCCATCCGTCGGAACTGGGGAGAACCGTATTGTGTGGGATGAGAGCCGACTAGTAGAACCCTGTACTTCTCCCTAGTCATTTCCGAGGATTCCTGCGAAGGCCTGTGCAATTGTCTCCCAAGAAAAATAATTCTCCTGAGCGTAAAAACTGCGTCGGCGTAGCTCTTTCCTATACTGAGAATCCGATAAAATGTGGATCAGCGCGCGCGACAATCCCTCGCGATCACCTTTGGGCACGAGTTCCAATCCTGCTTCCGTGATAGGAAATGCCGTTTCAGGCCCTGTATACCCGACCACGGGCAGCCCACAAGCAACCCCCGCAAGCGCGCTTCCTCGCCGGCCAGATAATTGCCCGCGTACAAAAAGAAGCGCATCGCTTGAAGCGAGAACTTGGCTTGCTCGTTTCGCTTCGAGTATTCCTCTTACGTCCAGTATAAGAGGGGCACCCTGTAGAGCTTGCCGAAGAGGCCCTTCTGCGGCTTCGGCTCCTCGACCAAACACGAGGAGCCGAACTCCCTCGCGTGATGCTGCAACTTGTCGCATTATGTGTGCGATCGTTTCGATCTCTAGTTGACCGTTCGGTGGTTCAGTCACTCCGAACACGGCGACAGTCGGAACGTGCTCGGCAGATCCCGTCGCAAATTGCTCAAAGTGGTTAACAGGAGGCACATTTGCACCGATGGGGACAAAGGCCGCTTTGTCTGGAACCTTTTTAAGCCATCCGACCCGGTCAAGTGGAATTGTGAAAATGCTCCATGCGGTCATGCGATATGCCTGCCGCACTACCCACTGCTGGCTAATCCTGCGACAGTGTGCTGCGACGCTATTGCTCGGATGGCAGTTGCCATCGTGAAACACGATCGCGCAACGCGCGCCTCGTCTGCGAAGAATCGCAATCGCCGCCACAACGCCAAAAGGGAATCCATAGCGCGACCATCCAAACGCGGTGTATTGCAGAAGAACCCAGTGCCCACGCCAACTGATGCTATCGCGCCAAAGATGCCGCAGCGCGGTTAGCCACCCATCCTCGGTCCAGTGCAGGCGTTCTGTCTTCACCTGGATGCCGTGCCGCGCTAGAGCCTCGCTGAGAAAAGTGCAATAGTCCTCGACACCGTCGGTGGGTGAATCTCGGTGTCCCAAAAATGCGATCCAAGTTTCAGTTGGGGCGTTTGCCTTTGGCATTGATTCCATTGTATCCGCGCTTCAATTCCACCTCGGCGAGCCCCGCGTCGTCGAACCACTTCCTTACGTCTTCCATCTGCTGTGGCTGGTCGTACACAGGCGACAGCATATCGAGGGCACTCAGGATCTTCACTTGTTTCAATTCTTCGTCGCTGTAGTTCAGGCGGGGGGCGTGTGAGATTGGCCCAATGGGGATCAGAGCACCTAGATGCGGCCCTATGGTGGGGATGCGATTGAGCGCCTTTTTGAGGTCGAAGGCCGGCGGAATCGTACGGCAGAGAAGATTATAGATGCCTTCGGTGCCGAACGGCCTGAGGAATGGGCGCGCAAGATACTTGAGCGGCGGAAACCCGTTCGGCTTTTCGTAAACGTCAATTACGATCTCGCCGCCAGGGCGCAGGAAGGGAAGCATGCTTCGAAACGCACCCCCGACATCCGGACAATGCTGCAGCACTCCCATGCAGAAAATCTTGTCAAAATATTGCTTACGGAGGGGAATTTCGTAGATGCTGGCCTGGACCATTGTAAGGTTTGGATGCCCCGCATTGTTTCGCCACGCCGCTTCAACTGCAGAGCTCAAATCGAAGGAATGGACTTCTGCGCCCGTCTCCAGTGCCAGTTCGGTGAATCGCCCAGAGCCGCACCCCGCCTCGAGAATACGCTGACCTTCTAGACGCGCCGCCCAACCCGTAGTCGCATAGAAGCGATCGCGGCTCAGGTCGTTGTGCATCACAGTATCGACCTGAAGCCGGTCGAAGCGATTCCACTGAAACCCAAACGAGGATGTGTAGGATTCAGACGGCACGAAGCGAGGTATGCATCGAAGGATGGGGACCTGCGTACGGCAGACTTTGCATTCCAGCTGGCCTTCAATGACTTCGCCGTTTGAGCCGTCTTCGCGCGTGAACGAAACCAGCCTTAAGGTTCCCTCACACTTGAGGCACGCAAGAACATCGAGAGCGCGGCGTCTCACGATTGTACCCCACCCACCTCAAGCTCATCGCGATATCGGCCCGGAACTCTGACACAACCCTCTTCCATTAATCGCACGTGTGTTAATTTCAAGTCGACGCTCTGGGTTCCGAGCGCCCGCCCCCAAGGAAAGTACAATTATCCTCGACGCCATTCGACAGCGCGTCCATGTTTCGGCAAAAGACTTCTGTCGGGAAGAGATGATTCCAGCTTGGACGTCCTTCGTGCGCGTTAACCCGAAAGACAAGGAATCGCGGACCGGCCAGCGTGTCGTTAAAGTGCCGGTGCGCTTTTCCGATTCTCTCTCAATGCTTCGACCATCCGGCGTATACCTTCAACAACAGGCACGTGAGGCGCCCAACCTAAGTGCTCATGCGCCTTACGGATGTCGCTCACATAGATTCTCTGGTCGCCGGGGCGAAAGGCCCCATAGGCAACCCGGGGCAGCTTCTCCAGAAGTTCCTTCAACTGGTCTTGAAGCTCGGTCCATACCGAAACGGTGTTCGCTGGGCCGCCACCGACGTTATAGACTTGTCCTGCAGTTCGTTCGATGTTCGCACACGCTCGCAACATTAATTGTACGAGATCCTCAACGTAAAGCAAGTCGCGAACCTGCTTGCCATCGCCGTAAATCGTGAGCCGGCCTCCCCGCAAACCGGTGAGGACGAAGTGTGCCACCCAGCCTTGGTCTTCCGTCCCGAACTGGTGCGGTCCATAGATGCAAGACATCCTGAAAACGATCGTTGGCAATCCATAGATGCGATGATAATCGTGAACATACTGGTCGGCAGCCCCTTTCGAACAGCCGTAGGGCGAATGAAAATCGAGAGGGCAAGTTTCGCCCACCCCACAAGGAAGGTTCTCAAATTCGTAACGCGTCGGGCCCTCGACCACACGTAGATGCTCGACGCCGCCGTAGACCTTGTTCGTCGACGTGTACAGCACGATGGGCATCGGCGTCTGCTTCCGTGCCGCCTCGAGTATGTTTACGGTTCCCTGGGCATTAATGGAAAAGTCGTCCTGGGGTTTAGCCACCGAAGTCGTCACGGCGACCTGCGCGGCGAGATGAAATATCACCTCTACCCCTCGCACGACCTTCTCCACGGCATCGAAATCACGCACGTCGCCCTTGACGAACTGGACCCGGCTCCCATGCTGCGCCCTGAGCCAATCTAGGTTCTGCTCCACTCCCGCGCGTCCCAAATTGTCGAACAACGCGACTTGGTTGCCATCACACAACAGGCGGTCAGCCAGGTTAGTTCCAATGAAGCCGACACCACCAGTAATAAGGACCTTCACGACGCCTCCTGAGCTGCGGATGCTCGGGCTTTCACGGTGTAAGTTCGACGCGTGGACGCGGCTTCTTCAATTACGTCCAGAATTCGCGGATAAGAGCTCTCCCACGAGTGCATTTGAATCAGTTCCCATCCAGCCCGGACCAACTTCTGTCTCAGCTCAGCATCTCCGAGAAGACCAATAATTGCGGCTGCAAATGAATCGGCATCATCCGAAATCAAAGCGTGCTCCCCGTGAACGCACCCTGTCCCTAACGCGCCAAGTTCCGTTGTCACGACCGGAACGCCCAGGCTCAACATCTCAAGCAGTTTCAACCGCACGCCCGTGCCGGAAATGACGGGCACAACCCCTACCGTAGCATCCTTCATGGCACTGGGTATGTGCGACGAACCCTGACAAACGATTCGCAGATCCCGTTTCCCAGGCACGACGTTCTCACTTCCAGGACCGATAATTCTAAACTGCGCAGACGGGAATGTCTGCCACACCTTCGGCAAAATCTCGTTGATAAACCACCTGGCCGCATCCAGATTCGCACCCCAGGTGATGTTTCCAAAAAAGCCGACTACTTGCCCCCCAGGGTCCCGTTCTCGTCTCGGGAACTTCGACAGATCCACACCGATGGGTACGACCTCTGCTGACTTTGCAACTGGGTACCTCTGCGTGAGGTCGGCCACGTCTTCACTGTTAACCGTGCATACCACTGTCGCCGCATCAAGGCTTCTCGCCTCAAATCGTCTCACCATCCATTCTTCCAATATCCAGCGCGGGTGCCACATCCCAAAGCTGCGGCGCGCGTCCCTGGCATCCACTGCCTGAACTGAATGCTTGAACAGCACCACGGGAACCAGAGGTGCAAGCAGCGAAGCATACCCTGCGACCACGTTTTCAGTCAGGACCACAACTTCGTATCCGCCTTTTCGAACTTTGCGGAGGATTTCGCCGCGTGTCGCGCCACTCATCCCGACCAACGAAGTCGGTGGAATGCCCCGTACGACCGCCATCGCCAAACGTCGAATGCGCGCCGATATTTCCTGAGTCGGAAGGACCTGAATGCAGCCGATGCTCACGCCTGGAAGTTCCGGGATTTGGTTGCTTCCCTCCGCGCGATCGCCGATCCACAATAGATGGACATCGTGAGCTCGGCTCGCGGCCTCAAGCCAATGATAAATTAGGTTCCGTGACCCCGTGTTCGGCGGATACGGAAATGGCTGCGCAATGAAAAGAACTTTCATCGAATAAACCATGTTTCCAGTTTTCAGTTTTTCTTGCGCAAGCGTTCCCAGCGCAACGAATCCAAGCAAACAACGGGACGGAAAGCAGTGCGAAAATTGGCCGCGCCATAAGCGATGTTCATCTTACATCGACAAAATCGGCATAAACGCCCGGCGCTAAGCGAAGTCCTCGACTAGAAAGTGGCGCCCGGACAGGCCGGCGCGACCAACCGCGGACTTTCCCCTCATCCCGTGAGGAACTTATCCATCAGCTTCCTACGACCGATCCGCCCGTCGTTTCGATGCGTTCGCGATGAAACCTTTTCGCAGCCCAAGTTTTCGACGGATGGGCCGCGTGAATCCTAAGAACCGAAACCACGTGGGAGCCCATACTGGCCGGATTGCACGTTTCAGAGGGGGCAGCCGATGAAACCAGTTGTAATCAGCTCCTTCACAGGTCAGGGTGTATGTCGCGTCCTGCAAAGTATAAAGATGTCGCTGTCCTCCGGCCACTTCCCGATTGCGAATGGACTGCTCATCCGACCAAACACCCTGAGCGCCTTCCGGGTGATAAGAGTAATCGTGATTCTGATGTACGGCTCGGACCACTGATGATGCATTGACGACTGCTGCTTTCACCGACCGAGCTTTCCAGATGAGCCACTGATCCCAGTGTACTCGGCCAATTACCAAAGGGGGAATACTGGTGTAAAGGCCACGCGAAAACAAGAAATAATCGATCCAATCCTCAGGACGCTGCGTACCTGAATGACCGATCAACTCCACCAGTCTAGATTCCCAATCTGATCTTTCAAAGTTCCACGGCTCCGTGAGTTCGACATCCCACCGCTGTCCGGCCATCAGGAATGGGATATTCCACGATTTCACACGTTCGAATGCTCGCCAGAGATCACTTGCAAACATAATGTCGCAATTCGCGTAACATAGATACTGGTGACGCGCGACACTTTGAGCTCGATCGAATATGTAGTTAAGAAACTTCGTGCCATGCTCATTGCGGCGCACGTCTGCTTCGTGACGGATCCCCAACTCTTGGCATACCTCGCTCGCACCTTCATCATCGCCGAAGAGTATGATCTCCACATCCGGATGAATTAACTTCCAGCTCTTAATGGCGTTGCGCTGGATAATGCCAATGTGGCCGTGAAAAGGTTTCGGAGTGGAAAAAATTGTCAGCATAACTTTTCAGATTCCCTTCCGAGTCCGAACTGTTTCTGCTCAGCCTCTGCGATTTCGACCAATATCTGGTCGAGGCTACGGGTTAGTCGCCAGTTAGGGAAGTGTGCCCGAAATTTGCGGAGATCGCTTATGTAACAGATATGGTCGCCCTTGCGCGGCTCGTCGCGATATTCCCACCGCGCCCTCTTGCCGGTTATCTGCAAGATCCGGTCAAACGCTTCAAGGATGGAAAGGCTGTTCTCCCGGCCGCCGCCGATATTGTACACTTCGCCCGGCCGCGGATTCCGAAAAAACTCCTCGGCCGCGCGCACCACGTCGAGGCTATGGATGTTGTCGCGCACCTGTTTACCCTTGTAACCAAATACCGTGTAGATTCCGTCCGTGAGGACAACCTTCACGAGGTAGGAGAGAAAGCCGTGCAGCTGCACGCCAGAATGATTCGGTCCGGTGAGGCACCCGCCGCGAAATACGCCAACATTCAGCCCAAAATAGCGGCCATACTCCTGCGCCAGCAGGTCGGCCGCGGCCTTCGACGCGCCGAAAATCGAATGGGTGACTCGGTCGATGCGGCATTGTTCGTCGATCCCCTCCTGAGCGCTGGGGTCGGAATACTCGTAGCGTGTAGGAAGCTCATTCACAGACACTTCGTTCGGCGCATCGCCGTAAACCTTGTTTGTACTGAGGAAAATCATGCGGGCGCCCGGGCAGAACTGCCGCATGGCTTCCAAAAGGTTAGCCGTGCCCAACGCGTTGACCTCGAAATCCACCAGGGGGATTTCACTGGCCTTGTCGTGAGATGGCTGTGCGGCGCAATGGAGAATCGCATCGAAGTGATGTTCCTTGAAGAGTACGAATATTCCCTCACGATCGCGGATGTCGAGATCGCGATGTTCGAAACGGGCGGTTGCCAATCTGAGGCGCGCGAGATTCCACGCTGTGTCTCCGGTTGGACCGAAGAAAGCGCGGCGCATGTTGTTGTCAACGCCGACCACGCGATGGCCCTGCTGGTCGAAATACTCGACAGCCTCCGAGCCGATCAGCCCGCTGCTTCCCGTAACTAGGATTTTCCAGGAGTCCATTTCATCTTCCCATGCATTTATCGTTGAGCGATTTGTCTATGCATCACGATTCCAATTCTCAAAATCCCGGATCAGTCCGCAGCGCGTCTTTTTCCGTTAGTCCGGGTTAACCGTTGGCCGACGGAAGCTGCTTGCTCGGCAGGAATTGCAACAAAGTTTCCATCGAATTCAGTCGGCGCCGTGTCCAGTTCTTCGATCCACCCATCGGGTAGCGGACGAAACCAGACATAGTCGATGTCGGAAAGAAAGCGAATAATTTCGCGCGCCGGATAGCCCCATGGTTCGGTGCGAATGTCCTGCACTTCCGCCAGGATGACGGGACGCGGCATACGCGACAGGAGCTCAGTTGCACCTTTGAGGACCGAGAGTTCCGCGCCCTCGACGTCCAGTTTGATAAAGTCTACACGGGTGATATGTTGCTCTTCCAGCACGCGGTCTAACCGCTCGATTTGCACCGCGACGGTCTCGAGCTGGCCGGATGCCGCCGGGCGGTGCAAGCTATTGCAGCCAGACTCCTGGTCTTGTACCAGAAACAGCTCGGCGGTTCCTTTAGCTTCGCCGAGAGCGCGACTCTCGATGCGCACATTCTTGCACCGGTTAATGCGAAGGTGCAGACGCAACTGAGTTCGTTCACGCGGTGATGCCTCGATAGCTAGAACGGAACCCTTTGCCCCAACTTTCCGCGAGGCCAGTAACGTGTAGTAACCATGATGCGCGCCGATGTCGAGCACCGTCATTCCCGGGCCGAGGAGTCTCTCAACAAAGGAGCGCTCTGGGTTCTCAAAACCGCCATAGAACATCGCCGCTCCCAGAAAATTGTTCCTCGCCAGCCACCATCCGCCATACGGTAATCGTACCGGGATCGGAATGCGGGGAAAAGCACGAACCCACCGAAAAAAGACCGACTGAACCTTTTCGTTCCGTGGTTTTCGTACGAACCGCAAAGCTCTGGACCGCCCGTTGCGAATGCTTCGCGTGAGCCGCGCAGCCCATGTATTAATTCTCCATGGTTCCGGATTTGTAGTCGGTTCCGGAGCCAATTGCAGGAGATCGGAGGGCAAAGATACATTGGCTGCGACCAGCATTGTCCGTACCTGCTTTCGGTCCACAGAGGTCTCGTAGTCAGCGTGCGGCGGTCTTATCCGGAAGCGATACACGTAGGGGAAGCCCGAGCGGTAAAGGAGCTTTACCAGGCCGTTTTCCGTCGGATAGAGCGCAACATACCTTAGCGCCTGGTCTTCAGTCGGTCCTTCATCCCGCACGCCAAGAACGGGTTCATCGCCGGGCAGAACCATTCCCTCCACGACGGCGATCGTCCGAGTCAATGCGAAAAGATTGCGGACCGCAACGAAGGGATTTTCGAGGTGGTACAAGAGCCCGAAACAAAAACCTAGGTCGAATTTGCCGAAGGATTGAATCGAAGCGTTTTCCGCGTTGGCCAAGCGGAAATCCAATCCCGGATACCGGCGCTGCGCCTCGATTATATTCTCTTGTCTGCCGTCCAGCGCCACGACGGAAAATCCCATCTCGTGTAGAAGCCCGGCGAAGTAGCCAAGTCCGCAGCCGACATCGATCGCAGTGCCCAAATTCAAGTCTCTGCGCAGAGACTCGATTAGTTGTCGGACCGAGGCTTCCCGCGCCACGTTGAGTGCGTTGTAGTGCGGCTGGTCGAAGACAAAAGAACTATTCACGCTCAGTCTCTCTTGCCAATCACCAACTGGCATGGCACATTCAAGATTCCATTCCATTCATCCCGGGAGTGCTGGTACGTCTCGGTCGCAATTATCATATCTGGAGCACAGTCCCAATGATCGACCACTTGACCGTTCTCCCACAAGCTGACCTGCCACGAGTAAGGGCCGGGCCGTAGCGGCAGAGTTGGAAACGTGTAGCAGAAGTCGTGCGTGCCAGGCTGAAGCTCGACCTGGTCGGTCGCAGACGCCCACATTAATTCCCGATTCGAATTGAATAGCGCAATTCCGTGATGACCGTAACGAATCGGAGCAAGTACTTCGACCGTAAAGTGAACCGTTACGGCTCCGAGGGTAGTTAGAAGATTCCCGAGTTCCGATCCGTCTTCTTGAATTTGCCAGCGAAGGAAACGCGCCTTCGTGCGGTGGCTACTGTCACGCGGATTCTTCTTCCATTCTCCTGAGGTGAGCTCCGCCTCGTACTCACCCAGGATCACGCCAGGCGGGCCAATTTTGTGAATCTCGCCGCCCTCAAACCAGATCACGCGATGACAGAGGCGGCGAATCTGGTTCATCTGGTGACTAACGAAAACGATGGTGCGGCCTGTCTTCGAGACTTCCTGCATCTTGCCGAGACACTTCTTCTGGAACGCGAGGTCGCCGACGGCGAGGACTTCGTCGACGAACAGAATTTCGGGTTCAAGATGCGCGGCGACTGCAAAAGCGAGCCGCATCTGCATGCCCGAGCTGTAGTGCTTTAGCGGCGTATCCAGGAAGCGCGCCACCTCGGCAAACTCCACGATTGCGTCGTGCTTGCGCATGATTTCCTGCCGCGACATTCCCAGGATCGCGCCGCTCAGAAGAATATTTTCGCGGCCGGTTAACTCCGGGTGAAATCCGGTGCCGACCTCGAGGAGCGTGCCGACCCGGCCATGCACTTCTGCAAAACCTGTAGTGGGCCGCGTGATGCGCGAGAGCAGTTTCAGGAGCGTGGTCTTGCCGGCGCCGTTGCGGCCGATTAGACCGACCACCTCTCCCTTCTGGACGTCGAATGAAACGTCGCGCAAAGCCCAGAGGAAGTTCTGTTGCGCCCGCTGCGAGCGGCGGAATGGCGCCGAGATGGCGCGGGCGATTACATCGCGAAGCGCAAGGTAACGCTCGATCTCACCGATTCGGTAACGTTTGCTAAGCCCACGAACTTGAATGACCGTGTCGCTCATGAGTCGTCGTCCGAATCCCGCCTACACGACATCGGAAATAACCGTCTCCATTTTTTGAAAATATACCAGGCCACTCAGCGCGATCACTATTACGATTCCCGAAGAAACCAGGATCAAGCGTCCTGGCGGATCTACGTGCCCTGCGAGTGACCACCGAAATCCCTCGATCACGCCAGTCATCGGATTTAGCCCGAAGAGCCAACGCCATTTCGCGGAGATAAGCGAAGGCGGATAAATCACCGGCGAAGAGAACAGCCACAACTGCACCAGAAACGGAACAACGTAGCGAACGTCCCGATAAATCGCATTCAGCGCAGAAAGCCAGAGCCCTACCCCGAACGCTGTGAGCACGGCCAGCAGCAGGAATACCGGAAGCCACAGGATATG
>Ga0302326_10014522_pt1 | contig 16630 bp, 11 predicted proteins | sample Palsa_T0_3_FD_202264 | JGI IMG/M metagenome (GOLD analysis project Ga0302326, IMG submission 202264) | Peat permafrost microbial communities from Stordalen Mire near Abisko, Sweden - Palsa_T0_3 | ecosystem: Environmental > Terrestrial > Soil > Palsa > Peat permafrost | place: Sweden: Abisko...
CGGCGGCGGCGATGTCCGGCCTGCGCTCCAGAAGTTGCGCCGGCAGACCGATGGGCACCGCCGGGGGGTGGTAGTTTCGCTTCGCGGGCTTGAGCGAAAAGGTGGAGGCCGGCTGGCTCAGAAGCAAGGCGATGGCGTGTTCGTACTGGGCGCGCTGGATGCCCAGCGCGGTTGCTTGCGCCTGCGTCGTGTCAAGCAGTGTCTCGGCCTGGGCCACATCGAGATCCGAGTCTATGCCGGAGGCAAAAAGCACCTTGGTCAAGTCAAACGAAGCCTGGAAGTTGACGATGGTGTTGCTGTAAAGCTCGATCAATTCGTCCTGGGCGCGGAGTTCGTAAAAATCGACGGCCAACTCAGCCTGAATGGTGAGGCGCAAGTTTTCCAGTTGCGCGGCGGTGGCCTGGGCGGAGAAGGTGCTGGCCGCCACCGTGTTGCGGATGCTGCCCCACAAATCCGGCTCCCAGCTCGCATCCAGCGGCAGGTAATACTGAGAATAAGGTTTGCTGTTCCCGGCGCCGGTGGCCCCGACGGTGATGCCGCCGTTGGCGGAGGGTTTGGTTTTGGTGAACTCAGGCTCCGCCGTGACCGTCGGGTACAATTGGGATTCGGCCTCTTTGACCACATAGCGCGCGGCCAGGAAATTCTCAAAGGAGGCCACGATGTTCTGATTGGAAACGGTGACCTGTTCTTCCATGGCGTTGAGTTGGGGATCGTCAAACATCTCCCACCATTTGCCCTTGATGACGGCGTCGGATGGCTCGGCCATTTTCCAGCCGTTGGTTTCCTTGAAGGCGGGTGGCATGACGGCGAGCGTAGGCACTTTGTATTTGGGCGCGAAATTGCAGCCCGCCGCCAACGTCAGGGCCAGCGCCGCTGAAAAAAGCAAAAAGCCTGTTTTGAATATTGCCTTGGACATATCGCATTCAAGCCGGAGCCGGTTGCGGGACGCGTCGCTCCGGTCTGGATTTGCCATGCGCCTTCCGCCACCAAATGCTGATCCGGTCGAAATAGAGGTAAACCACCGGGGTGGTGTAAAGAGTCAAGACCTGGCTGAACAACAGCCCGCCGACGATGGCCACCCCCAAGGGTTTGCGAAGTTCGGAGCCGGTGCCGCCGCCAACGACCAGCGGCAACGCGCCAAACGCAGCGGCCAGGGTGGTCATCAGGATCGGACGGAACCGCAGGATCGAGGCCTGGTAAATGGCTTCCTCCGGACTCTTGCCCTCCTTGCGTTCGGCTTCGATGGCGAAATCGACCATCAGGATTCCGTTCTTCTTGACAATGCCCACCAGCAGGATGATGCCGATGAGAGCGATGATACTTAAATCCATGTTGAAGAGCATCAGGAACAGCACCGCGCCCACGCCGGCGGAAGGCAGGGTGGAAAGAATGGTTAATGGATGAATGAGGCTTTCATAAAGAATGCCCAACACGATATAGACGGCCAGCAAAGCGGTAATGACCAGGAACAATTCGCCTGACAGCGAATCCTGGAAGGCCTGGGCTGTGCCGGCAAAACTGCCGTGAATGCTTTGGGGCATCCCCATTCGTTGCTCCATTGCGTTAATATCGTTGACAGCGTCACCCAGCGAGACGCCGGGGGCCAGATTGAAGGAGATGGTCACCGCGGGAAACTGGCCCTGATGATTGACCATGATGGGCGCCGTTTTGGTTTTGAGGCTCGTCACCACCGAGAGCGGCACCTCGCCGCCGTTGGTCGATTTCAGATAAATGGAGTTCAGCCCCGCTGGCGACTGCCACCAGCGGGGCGCCACCTCCATGACGACAAAGTATTGATTGAGCGAAGTGTACATGGTCGATACCAAGGACTGGCCAAAGGCGCCGTAGAGCGCGTTGTCCAAATTCGCGGCCGTCAGACCCAGGCGCATCGCCGTCGGGCGGTCATAGGTCAAACTCGTTTCCAGCCCGTCATTCTGCTGATCACTGAAGGCGTCGGTCAGGCCGGGAATTTTTTTCATGTTTTCCAGCAAGACGGGCCCCCATTTGACAAGGTCCTGGAGGGTGTCGCTTTGAATGGTGTATTGGTATTGGGCTGCGCCCATGCGGGCCCCGATCCTCACGTCCTGGTTGGCGTTGAAAATGCACGTCGCCCCAGGGACCACCCCGACACTGCGGCGGAGGCGGGTGATGACTTCGTCCGCGGTGTTGGTGCGCTCATTTTCGGGTTTGAGCGTCACGAACATGCGGGCCTGATCGGTCGTGGTGCCGCCGCCGGCTCCGGTAAAACCCACCAGATGCGCCACCGCCGGATCGCTCTTGACAATGTTGATGAATCTCAACGCTTTGGTTGACATCGATTGAAAAGAAATATCCTCCGTCCCCTGCGCCGTGCCGCTGAGCATGCCGGTGTCCTGCTGGGGCAGGAATCCCTTGGACACAATTTTGAACAAATAGAAATTTGAAGCCACCGTCGCCAGTAAAATGCACAGCACAAGAAATTGGTGCCGTAGCACCCATCGCAAGCTCCGTCCGTAATGCCCTACGATCCAATCGAACACCGCGCCCGTGGCCTTAAAAATCCTTCCGTGTTTTTGTTCGTTGTGCCGCTTGAGCAGCGTCGCGCACATCATCGGCGTGGTGGTCAGCGAGATGACCAGCGACACCAAAATGGCCACCGAGATCGTGACGGCGAATTCGCGGAAGAGGCGGCCCACGATGCCGCCCATCAGCAGAATGGGCGCGAACACCGTCACCAGCGATATGCTGATGGAGAGCACCGTAAAGCCGATTTCCCTGGCGCCGCGCAGGGCCGCTTGCATCGGCGAGAGTCCCAGTTCCAGATAGCGGGTGATGTTTTCAATCACGACGATGGCGTCATCCACCACGAATCCGGTTGAAATCGTAAGGGCCATAAGCGAGAGGTTATCCAGGCTGTAGCCGAGCAGGTACATCACGCCAAAAGTCCCGATGAGCGAAACGGGCACCGCCACGCTGGGAATGAGAGTCGTGCGCCAATCGCGCAAAAAGACGAATACCACCAGGATGACCAGGAGGACGGAAATCAGCAGCGTGAGTTCGACGTCATTCACCGAGGCGCGAATGGTTGTCGTCCGGTCGAGCGTGATGGTGAAGTGCATTTCTTTGGGGGCCGATGCCTCCAGAGAAGGCAGGGCCGCCCGGATGCGCTCCACCGTGTCGATGATGTTGGCTTGAGGTTGCTTGAAGACGATCAGCATCACCGCCGGCTTGCCGTCGGCAAATCCAGCCGCGCGCACATCCTGCACCGAGTCAATCACATCGGCCACGTCTTGCAGTTGGATGGCGGCGCCATTGGTGTATCCGATGATCAGTGGCTTGTAATACTCCGCTTTCATCAATTGATCGTTGGCGAGAATATCGTAGGTGACTTTGTCATCGGAGAACTGGCCCTTGGGCACATTGGCATTGGCCTGGCTCAGGACGTTCTGCACGTTGGTCAGATTTAAGCCGCAATGCTCCAATTGCACCGGGTTGACTTCCACCCTGACGGCTGGCAAGGAACTTCCGCCGACGACGACCTGTCCGACGCCGTTGACCTGCGACAACCTTTGTTGCATCACGCTCGAAGCGATGTCGTACATTTGCCCCTTGGTGTAAATGTCCGAGGTCAGGGCAATGATCATGATGGGGGAATCGGCCGGATTGACTTTTTTCCACGTTGGATTGGAGGGCAGGTTGGCCGGCAAATAACTGCGGGCCGCATTGATGGCGGCTTCGACATCCCGGGCCGCGCCGTCAATGTTCCGACTCAAGTCAAATTGCAGCGTGATGCCGGTGCTACCCAGCAGGCTGGAGGAGGTCATTTCCGTGACGCCCGCAATATGCCCAAACTGTTTCTCAAGCGGCGCGGCCACGGCCGAAGCCATGATTTCCGGACTTGCGCCCGGCAGAGAAGCCCCGACGGAAATGGTGGGGAAATCCACTTGCGGCATAGGCGAAACGGGCAGCAAGCGGAAGGCGACGCCGCCAGCCAGCGCCAGGGCCGCCGTCAGCAGCGTCGTGGCCACGGGCCGGTGAATGAATGGCGAGGAAAAGCTCATGATGTAGCCGGAATGGCCTGGGCCGGCGGCTCCGGCGCGGCCGTGGATTCAGTCTCAGGTTCGGCTTCCTTCTTCTTTTTGGCGAACTTGTCCATGAAAATATAAATTACTGGTGTCGTGTACAAAGTGAGGATCTGGCTTAGGATCAATCCGCCGACCATGGAGATGCCCAGGGGACGGCGCAACTCTGAGCCGGTGCCCGTTCCCAAAGCCAGCGGCAAGCCGCCCAATAGCGCCGTCATGGTCGTCATCATGATGGGGCGGAACCGCAGCATGCATGACTGATAGATGGCCTCGACCGTGCTTTTGCCCTCCTCGCGTTCGGCTTGCAGGGCAAAATCAACCATCATGATTCCGTTCTTCTTGACGATGCCGATCAGCAGGATGATTCCGATGAGCGAGACAACGCTCAGGTCCTGATGGCAGATCATCAAGGCCAGGATGGCTCCCACGCCCGCCGAAGGCAGCGTCGAAAGAATCGTAATCGGGTGGATGTAGCTCTCGTAAAGCACGCCCAGGACGATGTACACGGTGATCAGCGCGGCCAGGATCAACAACGGCTCGTTGGCCAGCGAAGCCTGAAAGGAGGCGGCCGTGCCCTGGAAAGCCGACTGCACCGAGGCTGGCATGTTCAACTCCTTCTGCGCGTTATCAATCGCCTCGGTGGCTTCGCCCAGCGAGGCATTGGGGGCGAGGTTGAACGATATGGTCACGCAGGGAAACTGCCCCTGGTGATTGATGGAAAGAGGCGCATTGGTCGTTTGCACGTGGGTGAACGCGCTCAAAGGCACCGCCCCGCCATAGGTGGACTGCACGTAAATGTCGTGCAATCTGGATGGGTTTTTCTGAAAGGAGGGCGTGGCCTCCATGACCAGATGATATTGGTTCAACTGCGTGAACAGCGTCGAGACCTGCCGCTGGCCAAAGGCGTCGTAAAGCGTCTCATCAATCTGTTCGGCGCTGATGCCCAAGCGCGCCGCCGTCACACGGTCGATGACCAGAGCTACGGCCGTGCCAGCCAATTGCTGGTCCGTGGCCAGGTCGCGCAGAATGGGAATGCTGTGGAGTTTGTTCATCAGTCTATCGGTCCATAGTTGCAATTCCTGCGGGTCGGGGTCCTCCAGCGTGTACTGATATTGCGTCCGGCTGACGCGATCTTCCACTGTCAAATCCTGCACCGGCTGCATGAACAGAGAAATGTCGTTGACTCTTTCCAACTGGGGTTGGAGGCGGCGGATGACATCCGACGCGTTCAGGTCCCTGTCCTCTAGCGGCTTGAGATTGATCAGGATGCGGCCGCTGTTGAGGGTGGTATTGATGCCATCGACCCCTATGAAGGAGGAGAGGCTGGCCACCTCTGAGTTGGTGAGAATGGTTTTGGCCAATTCCTGCTGCTTGGCGGCCATGGCGTCGAAGGAAATGTTTTGAGCCGCCTGCGAAATGCCCTGAACGACCCCCGTGTCCTGCACGGGAAAGAATCCCTTGGGCACAATGATATAGAGCACGATGGTCATTACCAGCGTCAGCACGGCCACCGCCAATGTCGCCGCCCGCCGATCCAGCACCCAGCGCAGTGTTCGTCCATAAAAGGCCACGAGTTTGTCGAACATGTGCTCCGAAAAGCGGGCCACCCTGCCTTGTTTTTCCTCCGATGACTTTCGCAGCAGCAGCGAGCACATCATAGGTGTCAGCGTAAGGGAGACGACGGCGGAAACCAGAATGGTCACGCTCAGAGTGACCGCGAATTCCCGGAAGAGCCTCCCCACGATGTCGCTCATAAACAGCAACGGAATCAACACCGCCACCAGCGAAATGGTCAGCGACATGATGGTAAAACCAATTTGTTGCGCCCCTTTCAAAGCCGCGTCCAGCGGCTTCTCGCCCATTTCGATGTAGCGAACGATATTCTCGATCATCACGATGGCGTCATCCACCACGAAGCCGGTGGAGATGGTCAGGGCCATGAGCGAGAGGTTGTCCAGGCTGTAGCCCAGCAGATACATAATGCCAAACGTGCCAACCAGGGATAGCGGCACGGCCACGCTGGGAATGATGGTGGCTGCAATGGTGCGCAAGAACAAAAAGATGACCATCACCACCAGCGCTATGGTTAGCATCAACTCAAATTCCACGTCCCGCACCGAAGCGCGAATCGTCGTCGTGCGGTCCGTCAAAACTTGAACATCCACCGACGGTGGCAGTGTCGTTTTGAGTTGTGGCAATCGCGCCGTGATGCGGTCCACCACCTGGATGATATTGGCGCCCGGCTGGCGCTGGATGTTGACGATGATGGCGGGAGTATTGTTCATCCAGGCGGCTTGCTTGGTGTTCTCGGCTCCATCCACAGCCTTGGCCACGTCGGACAGCTTGATGGGCAGGCCATTGTGATAGGCGACGATCAAATTGTTGTAGTCCTTGCTGGTGACAAGCTGGTCGTTGGCATCGATTTGGTACGAGAGGTCCTTCCCATCGAAGTTGCCCTTGGCCTGGTTGACGCTCGCCTGCTGAAGGGCGGTGCGCAAGTCCTCCAAGTTCATACCATAAGCGGAAAGTTGGGTGGGATTGGCCTGCACGCGCACGGCGGGTTTTTGTCCGCCCACAATGGTGACCAAGCCGACCCCGCTCAATTGCGAAATTTTCTGCGCCAGCCGCGTGTCGGCCAAATCCTCGACTTGTGAAAGCGGAATGGATTTGGAGGTCAGCGCCAGAGTCAGGATGGGGGCGTCCGCCGGATTGGATTTGCTATAGATGGGTGGCGCAGGCAAATCAGCGGGCAGATAGGATTGGGCCGCGTTAATGGAGGCTTGCACTTCTTGTTCCGCCACATCGATGCTCAGGTAAAGGGAGAATTGCAGCGTGATGACCGAGCTGCCGCCCGAACTGATCGAGGTCATCTGGTTCAAACCCGGCACCTGTCCGAATTGTCTTTCCAGCGGCGCGGTTACTGCCGAGGCCATCACATCCGGGCTGGCTCCGGGATAAAATGTCACGATTTGAATGGTCGGGAAATCCACTTCCGGCAGCGCGGAGACCGGCAATTGCAGGTAAGCCACCAATCCGACCAGCATGATAGCCGCCATCATCAGGGACGTGGCCACCGGACGAAGAATGAATATCCTGGAAGGATTCACGACGGGTCTTCCTGAGTTTTATCCTTCTTCCCGCCTTTTTTCTTGCCCGACGCCTCGCCGCCTTTCCGCCCCTCGCCGCCGCCAGGCTGGCGCAGTCTCACTTCCAGGCCGTCTCCCAGTTTATTGAAATTATCGGTCGCAATGACCTCCCCGGTGTCCAGTCCTTCAATCGCATAAACGTCGTTATCGGTCACGCCGGTGGTGATGGCGCGCATGGCCACCACTGTCGCATTGGTCTTGACGGCCGCCCCCTGGTTGGTCAAAGTCACCTCCTTGTTGGTGACCACATAAACAAAGGCCCCCTGCGGGTTGCGCTGGATGGCGGAGGCCGGGACCAGGGTGACATTGCTCAATGTGTCAACAATCAGTTTCGCATTGACAAATTGATTCGGGAACAACGACAAATCCTTGTTTTCAAACAAGGCTTTGATGCGGATGCTTCCCGTCGCGGTGTCGATCATATTGTCCATTGTCAGGAAAGTCCCCACCGCCAGGTTAGTGGTCTTGTCCTCATTAAAAGCCTCGACCCTCATCTTATGGCCGGCTTTTAACTGGCGTTGGACGGCGGGAAGAAATTTCTGATCCACGGTGAAAATCACCGTGATGGGCTGAAGTTGGGCAATGGAGACGATCGCGTTGGTGTTGGCGGCGTGAACGACATTGCCCGGATCGACCAGTCGCAGCCCCACCCGGCCAACAATAGGCGCATAGATGGAGGCGTAGGCCAATTGCACTTTGGCGTTGGCCAAGAGGCCCTCGTCGTACTTTACCGTCCCTTCGTCCTCATGCACCAGCCCGCGCTGATCCTCCACCTGCTGTTGCGGCACTGCGTGAAGGTTGGTCCCGAACCCTTTGCCGTAAGCTTCTTCGTACCGTGACAGGTCAACTTTAGCGACCTCCAGCAGCGCCTTATCGTGCGCCAATTGTCCCTCTGTTTGCATCACTGCCGCCTGGTACGGCCCTGGATCAATCTGCACCAGCAGATCATTAGTCTTGACCATTTGGCCTTCGGTGTAATTGACGGATAGGATCTGGCCGTCCACCCGCGGAGAAACCATCGCCGTGTAAACCGAAGTAACCGTGCCCAGCCCCTCTATGGCCTCATCGATAGATCCCCGGACGGCGTTGGTCGTGGAAATGGTGACTGGAGGAACCACTCTGCCGGGCGGCTTTTTAATGTGCTTAATAATCAGCCAGCCAACCACTCCGGCGATGATGGCCAGAACCAGCACGACCCAGATCCAAATGTCATGTTTTTCGCCGGGCGGTTTCGGCGGGGTGGATTCCGGGGGTGCGGCGGACCTTGTTGCGGTGGGCGCATTTTCAGCCATGTTAAACCTTTCTCACTACAGTGACAGAACATTTGCGAGCATCGGCCTGGGCCAGCAGCTTTTTTATCGCTTCCAGCAGTATGGGGAAATCCAGCGGTTTTTGCAATAAGGCGCTGATCCCGTTCAGGCCGCCTTCAAATTGGCGGCCCGGAAATGCGGTCATCATAATGACCGGCAGTTCGGGATGCAAGACGTTCAATTGCTTCAAAGCATCCTGTCCATTCATACCTGGCATTTTCAAATCCAGCAAAACCAAATCGACTTCCTGGGCCGCCGCAATTTCCAAGCCTTCGCGGCCATTGGCCGCCGCCGGCGCATCGTAACCTTCGTCCACCAAGACGCGGCCGAGCATGTGCCTGATCGAGGGATCATCGTCCACGATCAAGATGCGTTTTCTTTTCAGAGAGCCGCTGGTTGACACCATGGCACCACAGCATAGCCAGAGCCGTGCCAATGTTGGCAAATTGAGAGCACGTTGATAATCAAAGTGTTACCAACGAGCCGGCGACGCCCCATGGTCACAAGTTATACTCGCCTGCATAGCCAATGAGCAGGCCTCAAATTTTTACTTTAGCCTTTAGCCGTCCGCCCTTATCCTTTCCTCATGGTCCGACCATTTGCCGCCCTGCGTCCGAGGCCGCTGCTCGCCAATAAAATTTGCGAACTGCCTTACGACGTCATGTCTTCCGCCGAGGCCCGCGCGATCGCGCGCGGCCATCCCCTGAGCTTCCTGCACGTCAGCAAGCCCGAAATTGATTTGCCCGAAAACATCGATGTCTATGACCCCAAAGTCTATGCCAAGGGCCGGGAAAACTTCTCCCGCATGATTGCTGAGGGCGCCTTGCAAAAGGAGGAGAAGCCTTGCTTTTATTTCTATCGCCAGATCATGGGCCGGCACAGTCAGACGGGTTTGGTGGCCGTCGCCAGTTGCGAGGATTACCTCAAGGGCCTCATCAAAAAGCACGAATTCACCCGCCCGGACAAGGAGGACGACCGCGTGCGCCATATCGAATCGCTTGATGCCCAGACCGGGCCCGTCTTCTTGGTCTATCGGGCCGTCCCCAAAATGGATGAGATTGCCGCGGCTTGCACGGCGCAAACGCCGGACACGGATTTCACCGCGACTGATGGCATTCGCCACACTTCCTGGACCGTGCGCGACCCGGCGGCGATGGCCGACATCAGCGCGGCCTTTGCGGCCATACCCTCGCTCTACATTGCCGACGGCCATCATCGCAGCGCGGCGGCGGCGCGCGTGTATCAAACGCGCAAGGGCGCGGGCGGAAGCGCCTGGTTTCTGAGCGTCATCTTTGCGCACAATCAGGTGCAAATCCTGCCCTACAATCGCGTCCTCAAAAGTGTCCCTGGCTTGACCTCCGCCCAATTGTTGACACAACTCCAGTCCATTTTTCAAATCACGCCCGGCGGCGCGAACCCTCCGGCGGCCAGGCACGAAATAGGCATGTATATGGAAGGCCAATGGCACGCCTTGCGTTTCCGTCCTGAGTTGACCGCCGGACAATCCGCGCTTGACAGCCTGGACGTTTCCCTTTTGCAAAAGCATGTTCTGGCGTCGATTTTTGGTATTGACGATCCGCGCACCAGCAAGGGCGTTCAATTTGTCGGCGGCATCCGTGGCGCGGCGGAACTGGAAAAGCTTGTCAACAGCAAGGAGTATGCCTGCGCGTTTTCCATGTATCCGACCGGCATCGAGGACCTGATGGCCATCGCCGACGCCGGCGGCATCATGCCGCCCAAGAGCACCTGGTTCGAGCCCAAACTGCGCGATGCCATGTTTTGCCATCTGATTTGATAGAGTCTATTCAAACTTGCGCCCTCATGGTAAAACTACGCCAGCGACAAATTGCGCACAACCTGCACCGTCGAGCGCGCCTTGTTCAGCGTATAGAAATGCAACCCCGGCACGCCGCCGCGCAGCAATTCCTCGCATTGCCGCGTCGCGTACTCGATGCCAAACTCCGCGCAGGCTTCATCATTGTCCGCGTATTGGTCCAGGCTGGACAGCAACGGAGCGGGCAAATGCGCGCCGCACATTGTCGTGAACCGCTTGATTTGATGCGCGCTCATGATCGGGATAATGCCCGGACAGACCGGCACCTTCACGCCCTTGGCAGCCAGGTAATCGCGGAAACGGAAGAAATCCTTGTTGTCAAAGAATAGTTGTGTCAACACAAAATCCGACCCGCAATCTATTTTGGCCTTGAGCCGGTCCCAATCCACCTCGCGCCCCTCTTTGCAGGCTATGTGGCCTTCGGGAAAACCGGCCGTGCCGATGCAAAATCCGCCCAACTCCTTGATGAAGCGCACCAATTGATAAGAAAACTCGAACCCGCCCTTGGTGGTAGTAAATTCGCCCTGGGCGCCCGGCGGATCGCCGCGCAAGGCCAAAATATTCTTGATGCCCCGCCCCCGCGCCTCCATGATGACCCCGCGCAACTCCTCCTCCGTGGCGTTGACGCACGTCAGGTGGGACATCGCGACAATCTGATGTTCGCGCTGAATGCGATCGACGATGCCGAGGGTCTTCTCGCGCGTGCCGCCGCCGGCGCCGTACGTGACCGAGCAATAATCCGGGCGCATTTCCTTCAGCGCGGGGATGGTTTTTTCCAGAAGGGTGCGGTCGCCTTCATCCGTCTTGGGCGGAAAAAACTCAAACGAAACGACCGGCTGGCGCAACGCCGCCTTCCTGGCATGAATGTCTCGGATAAATTCCATCGGTCGCATTATGGGTATTGTCAGTTCAAAGTGCAAAGCGCAAAGTTCGGCTCAGATTTCCGCGGTTTTCGCGATTCACAAAAAAAATATTGCCGATAGGTGGGATTAGGTCGGAGAAAGGTCGGATCGGCGGGGCGTCCCGCGAGGAAGTATCTGAAACGACCTCAATCCGGCCTTGGTCCGACCAAGTCCGACCAATAGCAAAAGTATTTTTAACATCGACCAGGCAATGCTACCTTGAAACTATGAAAATGATGGACGACACTGTTGGAGAGGTTGCAGCCCCTGCGATGGGGCGAGGCGGTTGCGCCGACTTGGCGGATGGAGGCGCCTGCGTGGTCAAAGGGGCCGTTTTGGAAAAACGAACCCATTTTAGGCAAATTTGAACTCCCCCTCGCTCACCGCACAACAAAAAGAAGCCGTCGCCGCGCGGGGCAACGTCCTGGTCGTGGCCGGGGCCGGCGCGGGCAAAACGCGCACGCTGGTGGATCGTTGCCTGGCTTGGCTGCTGGATGAGGCTATCCAAGGCAGCGTCGATGAGATTTTGATGGTCACTTTCACCCAGGCCGCCGCCGCCGAAATGCGCAAGCGCCTGCGGGACGCCCTCGAACGCGCCCAGTCGTCCTCCGCCCGTCTGGCGGAACAATTGGCGTTGCTGGAAACGGCCCATATTTGCACGCTCCATAGCTTCTGCTTTGAATTGGTCAGCCAGCACTTCTACGAACTGGGCCTGGACCCGCAATTGAAAGTCATGTCCAATGAAGAGTCGCACGCTCTGGCCCGCCGGACGCTTGATGATGTGTTGGAGGCCGTTTATGATTCTGAGCAGCCGGCGGACATGGCCATTCAACGGCTCATTCAGGCCACGGGCGGCGATTGGGACCAGCCGATGCGCGGTTTGATCGTTCGCCTGCACCGATACGCGCAAACCTTGCGCGATCCGGCGAGTTGGTTCGCTGCGCAGGAAGACGGTTTCCGATCCAGCCAGCCGGAGCAATGGCGGACCTGGCTCATGGCGGAATTAAAAGAGTGGCGCGACTCCTGGCTCCCGCGTCTGCAACGCCAGCCGCCGGCCAATCAAAACGCCGCCCGTTGCGCCTCCGTTCTGCAAAAGTGTGGCGCAGCCGTCTCGGCGGCGAGTTAAGCGGGCGGGCCGCCCGGTGTTGGTCCAGGCGGCGAGACGCCGCCGGAACTCGCAGCCGGGACGGCTGCGCCACACTGGGCGCGCGACGCATTTGCGGCGGCCCTAACGGAAATCGGCGAGATCGACCAATCCTGGCCGCGCCCCAAAAGCCAATGGCGCGATCCGATCAGGGACTTTTTTGACGAGGCGAATTTCTTGCAATCCGTTTGCGCCGTCGCGGGCGAGACGGACCCGTTGGCGGAAGATTGGAATTGGACGCGTCCTTCCATGCTCGCGCTGTTGGATGCCGCCCAGCGTTTCGGCGTCGCCTTCGCCCAGGCCAAACGCAACTCCGGCAGCATTGATTTTCAGGACCTGGAGCAATTCGCGCTGCGCCTGCTTTGGAACAAGGAAACTCCCAGCGAGATCGCCTTGCAATGGCGCCGGAAGCTGCGCCTCATTTTCGTGGATGAATTCCAGGACATCAATGGCGCGCAGGAAGCCATCATACAGGCCCTGGCGCGCGAGGGGAAGGAGGCCAACCGCTTCCTGGTGGGGGATGTCAAGCAAAGCATTTACCGTTTTCGCCTGGCCGATCCGCGCATTTTTGTGACCTGCATGCTGACCTGGCTCAAGGCCGGGGCGTCCGGGCGGGTGTTGGGTCTGTCGGAAAATTTTCGCAGCCACGAGGGCATTCTTGCTTTCGTCAACGCCCTGTTTGCCACGCTCATGCGCCAAAGCATCGGCGGCGTCGATTACGACGAAGCCGCCTGCCTGCGTTTCGGCGGACGAGAACACCGCGCGTCCATGGCGTCCGCCCCGTCTGTGCCCGCCCCGGTGGAATTGCTGTTGCGCCGGCCGGGCGAAAGCATCGAGGATGACGAAAACGTCTCCGACGCGGAGAAAGAAGCGCGGCTGGTGGGCAGCCGACTGCTCGAATTGCATTCCGACCCGGCGCGGCCAACGACATGGAGCGACATGGTCATCCTTTTGCGCGCGCCGCGGAACAAGACCGCCGCCTATGCCAAGGAATTCAGCCGCCTGGGCATTCCGCTGGCGGCGGCGCGCGGCGGTTTTTACGACAGCGCCGAAGTGCGCGACCTGCTGGCCCTGTTGCAACTGCTGGACAATCCGCTGCAGGATTTGCCGTTGCTGGGTGTCCTGCGTTCACCCTTGGTGGGCATGACGCCCGATGAATTGGCCGAAATCCGCATCGCGCAGCCGCACGGGCGGTTTTGGAACGCGCTGGTGGATTGGCAGCGCGCGCAGGCCGGCAAAACACCCGGCTCCGGTCCGGCGGAAAAGGCGGGCCGCTTTTTGCGGCGTTACCGCCTCTGGCGGCGGCAGGCGCGGCAGGAAGCCGTTTCACAATGCCTTGAAAATGTGATTGACGCAATGCATTACGCCGACTGGCTCCAAACACGGCCGCGCGCGGAGCAAAGGCGCGCGAACCTGGATCGTTTGCTGCAACTGGCCCGGCAATTCGATTCCAGCCGGGGCGAAAGCCTGCCGCGTTTTCTGCGTTTTGTGCAGGCGCAGCAGGAGAGCGAGGAGGAGACGGAGCCGTCCGCGCCTCAGACCGACGCCGTGCGCTTGATGAGCATTCACCAAAGCAAAGGGCTGGAATTTCCCGTGGTCGTGGCGGCGGACCTCGGCAAGAGATTTCACTGGGGCGACCTTCACTCAAAAATTATACTTGATGAAGAATACGGACTTTGTCCGCGCGTTCGTCCGCCGGATACTTCGCAAACGTGGCCCAGCCTGCCCTATTGGCTGGCGCGGCGGCGGCAAAAACGGGAAATGCTGGGAGAGGAAATGCGCCTGCTCTACGTCGCGCTGACCCGCGCCGAACACCGGCTCATTCTGGCGGGCACCGCCTCGCGCAAGAACATTGAAGAAAAATGGCCCAAACACGGCCAGGAAGGCGCGGGACCGGCGGAAATCCTCGCCAGCGCCAGCTATCTGGATTGGCTCGGAAGCTGGCCCCCCGGCGCGGCCAATCTGGCGAATTCAGGCCAAAACGAATTCTTCACATGGACCGTTTATGATGAAGACCACCCCTGGCTGGCGGCGCCCGCCAAGACGGCGGCGGAAACCATTGGCGCGGGCCGCGAGGCGGACCTTCCCACGGAGGCGCGCGAGCGGCTGGACTGGCGTTACCCGTTCGACGGCGACACGCGCATCCCGGCCAAAGCCGCCGTTTCGTATTTGCGCCGCGAGATGGCCGAAGCTGAGGAGGAGGCGCCGTTATTTAGTTTTGACAGAACATTGCGACCGTCGGACGGGGCTTTGACAGCGGCGGAAATCGGCCTGGCCCATCACGCTTTTTTGGAGAAAGTGGAATTGAAGCGGGCGGGCACGTTGGAGGGGCTGCGGGAAGAATCCGCGCGGTTGCACCGCGAAAATTTATTGTCAATGGAACAAGTTGCCTGCCTGGATTTGGAGGCGCTGGCCGACTTCTGGCAGTCGGAGCCTGGCTATCAATTATTGGAACGGCTTCCCGCCTTGAGGCGCGAGCTGGCCTTTACCGCGCGGTTGGCGGCGGGGGAGCTGGAGAGTTTGGGCGTGGCGGAATTCGCGGGCGCGGGCGCGGGGGAATTCGTCGTCGTGCAGGGAGTGATTGATCTGGCTGCGATTTTGCCTGGGGAAATCTGGCTGCTGGATTTCAAGACGGACCATTTTCCGGCGCTGGAATTGTCGGAGAAAATCAGGATCTATCGACCGCAGATAGAGTTATATGCGGCGGCGCTGGGCCGGATCCATGGGCTGCCAGTGACGCGGCGCTGGCTGCATTTTTTGGCGCACAGGCATACGGAGAGGGTCTAAATGCATTCAAATGATTTTGGGCGGAACACCGTCTTTTGTGGCGTTGGCCAGAATGGCGATACTGGTCGTCATGGCCCAGAGAATGCACAGCACATAAAGGCCAATGCTGGCGAGCGGCCACTTCACATGAGGCCACAATTCCAGCAACGGCTCGAGGTCCGGAGACGCCTGCGCGGCGGCATAACCGCCTGAAGCGACCCACTGGTACATCGGGATCGAGGTCAAAAAAGTCATGATCATGGCGACAAAAGCGCCAGCCATTTGCGCATAGCCAACGGCGCGTCCGGCGGCCAGCGAGCCGGAGCCGGCCAGGGCGATATTGGCCGTGAAGCAAGCCCAGGCCTCCTTGCGGTTGAGCGCGCGTTTGGGGCGAAGCTTCCACGATCCCTTCATAAATAGTCTTTACTCTACTGGCCCCGGCAAAACGGCAAATTGCGCAGAATGCCGAACAAGACCAGCGCCCCAGCCAGGAGCCAGCCGAACACAGGGCGCGTGACAAGGCCGGGCCACTGGCGTCCGGTGAGAACGCGCGCCATTTCGCGCAATCCCAGCCATAGTCCCGCCGGCAGAAGGGCGACTACAAAGGGATTCAAACGCCAGGCGGCGGCGAGGTGGCCGTGGGAAAGTTGATGCATCGCGCGCAGTCCGCCGCAACCGGGGCATTGCAAACCGGTCATTTCACGCAAGGTGCAAACGGGGTAAAACCCTGCCGTGGAGGGATCGAAAACAAACAACACCACCGCCAGCGCAGTCCCTGCCAACATGGCGGCCACAATCGCGCCCAGGCGCAAGAGAGAAAAGGACAATGGAGTTTTCATCACAGATCAGCGGGGCATCGAATTCTGGAGGTTCTGCATGAAATCGGGGTTAAGTACGCAAAACACGGTGAATGAACCATAAACAAGAATTGCCAAGATTCCCAGAATAATGCCCACAATGGCGAATCCACGGCCGGTCAATTCGGGATGACTTTTCAACTGCGACAACGCCACAGCTCCCAATACGATAGCCACCGGAGCCACCAGAAACCATCCGCAACAACAAAGAAGCGAACCGATGCCCAACACCATCGACCAAACCGCCATCTGGCTGTTCCTCAATGGCATAGGCAGCGGGGTGATGGGAGTGGTTGGGGTCGCAATCGGCTGTGGCGCTTTGGGCAAGATATCGGCGAATTCTGGACAATCCGCCACGGACTTCCATTCCGCGGAGTCTACGGCTTGCACTTTGGTCTGGCCGTTGACGCGCCCCTCGCTGATCCATTGGCGAAGCTGTTCAACGCTGACAGGGCCGTACTCTTTCAGGTCCGCTCCGATTATTTTATACATCACGGCAGGATGCCTCATCCATTCGTTCAGTCAAGTTCAGTTCGCCACGGTGGTCGGCCGGCGCGCTTCGCTGCGATTACTCAATGAGCGACTGAAGTTTGGCCCAGGCCTTGCC
>Ga0302326_10014523_pt1 | contig 16628 bp, 12 predicted proteins | sample Palsa_T0_3_FD_202264 | JGI IMG/M metagenome (GOLD analysis project Ga0302326, IMG submission 202264) | Peat permafrost microbial communities from Stordalen Mire near Abisko, Sweden - Palsa_T0_3 | ecosystem: Environmental > Terrestrial > Soil > Palsa > Peat permafrost | place: Sweden: Abisko...
CACGGCAAAGGGAACGGTGTGCAGCGCATCGTCGGCAATGAAGACGATGCGCTCTCTGTGCGCATACTTTGTTAGCGGCCACAGAGCGAGCTCTGCCAAGTGACGCGCCGCGCGTTGGATGTCGGCATCGGCCGCTTCCGGGTCGCGCAGCCTTTGGTAAAGATCCGCCGCCGCGGCATTGATGCCTTTGCGGCTCCCCAGCCGTACGACGTGAATGTCGCCACCGTCAATGACGAACGCAAACAGGTCATTGCGGCCCGTCGCAAATTCGATGAGGGTTGCGCCTAGCCGATCGAGTTGCGGCACGAGTTGCACGGCGCTGACGGACTCGGGCGTCTGGCGCCCGGCCATGGACAGCTTTTCGAGCTGTCCGACCGCGGCGCTCCAGCCCGCAGCGGTATGGGTCGAAGCCACGACCGCGCCGATCTGGGAGAAAAGCTCCTGGTACTGCACGGCGGCGTGTGCATGCACGTGCAGAGGATCGTCGCTGGTTGCCTGGCTCACGGCATACTGCAAACTGCGTACGCGACCGCGCTCCGCGGCGGCGAACGCGGCCCAAGTCTGCTCGCTTGCCGGCGATGCCGTCGTGTCTGCGGGAGCCTGCGTCACCAACAGGTCGGTCAGTTCCTCAAATACGCCGTGTTGTGTTGCGAGGTAGGTCGCGCGCGCCTCGGCGTCCAGGTCGTCGATCGGGATTTGCTCGATCAGATTTACGGCGATCCGCAAGGTTTGCTGCGCACCCTCATGCTCACCGGCTTCGTGCAGGGTGAGCGCCAGTACTCGCAATGCGTCGACCACCTGGCCGACGTCGGCGCGTGCGCTGCCTAACAGCAGAGCGCGCGTGCTATAGCGCAGTGCCTCGTCATGCTGGTGCGCAAGTACGGCGGCCTGTGCGAGTCCAAGATAGGTGGCCTCACGATTCTGCTGCGTTGCTGCAAGCCCAGCGCGATCGGCGACGTCGAGGGCGTGCAGGAAAGATTCGCGCGCCTGCAGAGGTTGCGCACGCTCGACAAAAGCTGTCCCGGTTGCGTTGGCGAGTCGCAGCTGCAGGCGCGACGTGGCGGCGTACGGCCCTGCAGCGGCAAGGCAGCGTTGCGCAACATTGTCGTCTGCCTCGAGCGTAGCGCCGTAGTTGATCGCCAAGAGAGCGCGGAATACGGAAGTCTCGCCGTCTAATGACAACATGCTTGGCGGCGGCAGGTTACCGCAGGCCCCGCCGGCCGGTGCGCTTGCCGCGAAATCCGCGGGGGGTGCCGGCCATGTCAATCTGCGAAATTGTGCCGGCACCTTTTCCTTTGCGATCGACAAGAGTGTGCTGCACTCATGCAGGGTCGCAAGTTTAAGATACGCGAGCGCATCATCGACATTGCCCACATGCACGACAATCGACCCGAGCGTCGACAGCGCTCGGCGTACGCCATCACAATTGTCGATCTGCACATAGAGTTGTATGGCGTTTAATTGCGATTGCTCGGCCAAAGTGAAGAGGCCCATATAGCCTTGCAGGCGGCCGAGGTTGTCCCAGGCGGCCGCCGCCATAGCCGGCGCCACGGCTGGGCTCAAAATTTGTAATACGTCTGCATAGTCCTGCAGCGCGGCCGCGCTATTGCCAGTTTCCTCGGCGAGAATCGCACCGTTGCTGCGCGCGCGCGCATAGCACTCCCAATCGCGCAGGGCTTTACACTGCGCCGCTGCTTGCGTGAATAATCCGGCCGCGGCGGCAGGATTATCCGTCGCGTAATCGAGAAACCCGCGCAGCAGGGTCACCCGCGCGAGCTCCCGCGCTCCAAAGCGTGCGCGCTGGGCAAGCGCGCTTGCGCTACCGATCAACTGCAACGCGCGCTCGCGCCGCGTATCCGGTTTCGTGCGCTTCGATTCCATGACGATCGACGCTTGCAGTTGAGCCAATGCACTGCGCAGTCCGGGATCGGCATTTGCCCCGAAATCCGCGAGCGCGCGTTGCGCGAGGACGTAGCTGTCGCGGGCGCGATCCAATTTCCGATATGCAAGGTGAGCCATCGCCTGTCGGGCCTCGGCGGAGCGCTGTCTATCAACGTGATCGAAACCGCGCGCTGCCCTGAGGTAATCATCAAAGGCGACCTGCCAGCGCCGCGCGCCTGTCGCGTCGCCGCCATCCGCAAAGGCCCGTTCAATGGCGAGTCTCACCCGGTCGGATGAGTCAATGAGTTCAGTCGAGACGCAGGCCCGCCCCTTGATGTCGGGTGAATCGCGCGAAAGGATGCGCAGCGTATCGGGGCGTCCCTGGCGATAGCCGGCAAGAAATGTCATCTCACCATAACGATCGACAGGCGACACCGTGGCTGTGCTTGCGGAGGCGTCGCTAAGCTCAGCGGTCAGCGAAATGCCGCGCTGCCGTACTCCGATCCGCAGCATGCCGCCGCGCGGCGTCACCACGCGCAGCGTGAGCGGCAGCGTTGAGCTTACGAAGAAGCAGCGCTCTGTCAGGATCGACCGCGGCGGCGCTTTGGGTGCGCCGCAGGCCTGCAGCAGGAGCGCCAGAAATGCGCCAGCGACCCACCGGGGGTGGCTCAAAAATGCTGCGGTGAATGCGGCCATCCTGAGCCTTGTAGCGATCTTGAACGGCGAGGAGCGCGGCCCGGTTCTACCCTATAAGCGGGTCCGGACTGAGAACTTCAGCATGAATGCTGCGGGCTTGGCAACGGTGTTTGCGGCTACGGTATGCTTGCTGTGCCCAGCTTAGAATAATCGGCGGAGGAAGTGGTCATGGCCCACGAGAACATCAAATCGGTCTTGCTGGAAGAGCGCAGCTTTCCGCCCTCGCCGGAGTTCGCTGCGCGTGTGCGCTTGACGCGCTCCGCTGCAGACGCCCTTTACGAGAAGGCCGCGGCCGACTACGTCGGGTTCTGGGAGGAGCTCGCGCGGCGTGAGCTCGTATGGCAAAAACCCTTCACGCAGACGCTCGATGATTCGCGCGCCCCCAACTTCCGCTGGTTCGCCGATGGCCGCCTGAATGTCTCGTACAACTGCCTCGACGTTCATCTGGCCGAGCGCGGCCATCAAACGGCTCTGATTTTCGAGGGCGAGCCCGGCGATATACGCCGTCTGAGCTATCGCGAGCTGCACGCCGAGGTGTGCCGCTGCGCCAATGCTCTGAAAGCACAGGGCGTGCGCTCCGGCGACCGTGTCGTCATCTACATGCCGCTCGTTCCGGAAGTCGTGATCGCGATGCACGCCTGTGCGCGCATCGGTGCGATTCACTCGGTGGTGTTCGGCGGCTTTTCGGCGACGTCGCTGAAGGATCGCATCGAAGATGCGGGCGCTAAGCTTTTGATCACGGCCGACGGCGGACGTCGCGGCGGCAACGTCATTGAGTTGAAAGCCGCGGCGGATCAGGCGCTCGCGGCGGGTTGCCCGACGATCGAGCGCGTCATCGTGTATCGGCGCACCGCAGCGGCGGTGCACATGGATGCCGAGCGCGACGTGTGGTGGCACGACGTGGTCGAAGGTCAGTCGCCGACGTGCGAGCCGGAGGCGGTTGATGCCGAACATCCGCTCTTTCTGCTGTACACATCGGGTTCGACGGGCAAGCCCAAGGGCATTCAGCATTCGAGCGCAGGCTACCTGCTCGGTGCAAAGCTCACCACGCAATGGGTCTTTGACCTGCGCGCCGACGATGTGTTCTGGTGCACGGCGGATGTCGGCTGGGTCACCGGCCACAGCTATGTTGCCTACGGGCCGCTGGCGGCGGGCGCCACGGTCGTGATGTATGAAGGTGCTCCCACCTTCCCGGATGGCGGACGCTGGTGGAAGATGTGCCAAGAGCACGGCGTGACCATTTTCTATACGGCCCCGACGGCCATACGCGCCCTGATGAAGCTCGGTGACGAGCTGCCGGCGCGCTACGACTTGTCAAAGTTGCGACTTCTGGGCAGCGTCGGCGAGCCCATCAATCCGGAAGCGTGGATCTGGTATCAGCGTGTGATCGGCCACGGCCGCTGCCCCATCGTTGACACCTGGTGGCAGACCGAAACCGGCTCGATCATGATCGCGCCGCTTCCCGGCGTCACCGCTACCAAGCCTGGATCCTGCACGAGGCCGTTGCCCGGCATAGATGCGGAAATTGTCGATAATCGCGGCCGGCCGGTAAATCGTCCCGACACGGGCGGCTATCTCGTCATCCGCAAGCCCTGGCCGTCAATGTTGCGCACCATCTGGGGCGACAACGCGCGGTATCTGAGCACCTACTGGAAGAAATTTCAGAATCGTTTTTATGTCGCGGGCGACAGTGCCCGTCGCGACAAGGATGGCTACTACTGGATCATGGGGCGGATCGACGACGTTCTGAATGTCGCCGGCCATCGCCTCGGGACGATGGAAGTGGAATCCGCGCTGGTCTCGCACCCGCGCGTGGCCGAGGCCGCCGTCGTCGGCAAGCCGCACGAGATCAAGGGCGAGGCCATATTCGCCTATGTCGTGTGCCGCGGCACGCGCCCCTCCGGCGAAGATACGCACGAGCTCACGCAGGTACTGCGCGCATGGGTGGGCGAGGCGCTCGGAGCGATAGCCAAGCCCGATGAAATCCGCTTCGCCGATAATCTGCCGAAGACGCGCTCGGGAAAGATCATGCGCCGACTGTTGCGCGCGCTAGCGCGCGGCGAGGAAATAAGCCAGGACATCTCGACCTTGGAGAATCCCGCGATCATTGACCAACTGCGTGGCGTTGAGCCGAAGCCTGCACGCGTGGCGCGCGCCAGGAAGCCGCGGGCTGCCCGCCGAGCGCGACCGGTGGCTCGGCGTAAGCGTACCGCGAGCAAATCGGTTGCGCGCGAGCGCGCCGCCCCGCGCCGCGCGGCGCCGCGAGCTGCCCGCAAGGGCGCGGTGCGCAAGAGCGCGGTTCGCAAGAGCGCGGTGCGTAAGAGCGCGGTGCGCAAGCCCGCGCGCAAGCGCTAGTAGCAAAGGATTGCGATGCCATGACGAGCCCAACCAAGCCGGCACTCGATCCGCACACTCTGCCCCCGCGAAATTCTTCAGGTTATCCTGAGCCGTACCGATCGCGTGTCCTGCCGCGCGAAAAGCGCCGCCTCGGCGATGCGCTCGGATTGACGAAGCTCGGCGTGAATCTGACGACTTTGCCGCCCGGCAAGGAGTCCTCCATGCGCCATTGGCACACGCATGAGGATGAATTCATTTATGTCGTCGCAGGAGAAGTCACGCTGCGCACGAATGCAGGCGAGCAGCTGTTGCGTGCCGGGATGTGCGCCGGCTTTGCCGCAGGCGATGCGGACGGCCATCAGCTCATCAATCGCAGCAGCGCGCCGGCGGTGTATCTGGAGGTCAGCAATCGCGTTCAGCCAGGGGACACCACATATTATTCGGATGCGGACGTCGACCTGGTATGGAACGGCCCCCTCGCACCCGGGCGGTTCGCGCGCCGCGACGGATCGGCGTTTTGATCAGGCGGCTGCGATGAGTCGCAGATTGAAAGTGATGGTCACTTCATTCCCCACCCACTCTGTCGACTTCCAGTCGCCCTGACCCACGCCGAAGTCGAGTCGCCTGATGAGCGTCTTGCCCGTCATATAGAGAACGGGCTTGCCCTGCTCGGTCGCGCTTTTCAGCGTGAAGGGCACGCGCAATGCGCGCGTCACGCCGCGCAGCACGAGCGAACCGGACGCTTCATAGGTGCCCGTGGCGGTTTTGGTGATTTGCGTGGCGGCAAAGCGCGCCTGCGGGAATTTCGCAACGTCGAAAAGGTCCGGTTCGCGCAGCGTGTCATCGCGCTCCTTGTCGCCGGTATCGAGTGCGGCGATGTCGACCGTGACTTCCAGATGCGAGGCGGCGAGGCTGTCGTCGGCAAAGCCGAAATTGACCGCAACCTTGGGAAAGCGGCCCTTGTTCTGCGCGCCGGCCTGCACGAACCCAAACTCGAGCGTGCTTTTCGCGGCGTCGAGCGTGTAATTCTGCACGGCAGCGTTCGCGGCCCCCGCGGCAAGCAGAATCGCGAGCGCAGCAAGAGGCCGGGTGAGCCTGAAATCGTGGATCATCAAGAACTCCTTCAGGGGATTTTCGAAAACGGCAGCATCCGCCGCAGCACCGTATCCTTCAGCACGAAGTGGTGCTTGAGTGCGGCGACGAGATGCAACAGCGCGACCGCGCCCAAGGTCCATGCCAGGGCCTCGTGGGTGTCCAGCATCGTCTCATACAGCTGGCGATTCTTCGTCACCAGATCCGGAAGCTGAAATTGATTGAACCAGCTGACCGGAAAACCCCGTGCGGAGGACATGATCCAGCCCGTGATCGGCAGTGCGAAGATCAGTAGGTAGAGCGCCGCATGCGTGACGTTGGCAAGGAAGCGCTCGTAGGGCTTGAGGGTAAGAGGCAGTGGCGGCGTCGGATTGATGAGCCGCCACACGAGGCGCACCACCGCCAGCATCAAAATGGTGATGCCCACAGATTTATGACGCGCAAGCATGGCGAGCTTTGCCATGCCATGCAGCTCCTCGGCGCGCAGCGCCAGGATCACCTGTGTGATGATGAGCGCAACGATGAGCCAGTGCAGAAACTGAGCGACGCTGCCCCAGCGGGCGATAGTATTGCGTACTTGCATGGAATCGAAGCTTATGCCGATGCGCGCCGCTTGCACAATCCGCGCGCTGTGCATCATTGCGATTGCCGTCGGCGTCGCCGGCTGCGCCACGCGGACGCAAAAGAGCGAACCCGTTGCCGAGCGCGCGCCCGCGCATACCGAGTCGACTGCGCGCGGCCGCGCATTTAAAGTGATTGGCGGCGACTCGCTCCTCATCGTGCGCGTGTATCGCGGCGGGACGCTCGCGCGCGCCGGTCACAACCACATTATCGCTTCGCACGATCTTTCGGGCACAGTCCACGTCGCAACGGATCTTGCCCGCTCGAGTTTTGAAATTCAGTTTCCGGTGGCGTCACTCACCGTTGATGAAGCGGAGCTGCGCGCCGCGCAGGGCGCGGACTTCGCTGCGGATGTTCCCGATGCCGCGCGCGAAGGCACTCGCCGTAACATGCTCGGACCTGCAGTTTTAGATGCGGACCCGTACCCGCAGATCACACTGCGCGCCGAGTCCTTGGAGTTGGACGCCGGGCGCCTCACGACACGCGTTCAGATCGGCATCCGCGGCCAGGTGCACGCGTTCGCGGTTCCCGTGAGCTACACGCTGAGCGCGAATGAGCTCCTGGCGCAGGGCGAGCTTGCGTTGAAGCAGACGGATCTCGGGCTTGCGCCCTTTACGGCGCTGCTCGGCGCGCTCGCGGTACAGGATGAGATGCAGGTGCAGTTTCGCATCGTGGCGCGCGTCGAGTGATCGCATAGCACAACGTACGTGTCCGGAATGTTTCAGGTTGACGAAAGTGCTGTGACGAGGAAAGGCGCTGCCTCGCGAGGGTCACCGCGTGCGGACAGCGGCCAATGCGCTTGTGCTGCAATGCATATACGACTTGACACGTTGACGTCGCGAGCCTTAGGAGGCGAGCGATGCACTCGGTGCCGTGCAGCATGTGCTGCGGAAAAGTGCGCCCAATTGGACACACTCCTGATCCGATTCTCCCAAGGCCCGATTCAATTGTTGACTCGCAGGTGTGTCCCGGCGTAGCGTCCGCTGTTCGCAAAGGGGGCAGCGACAGTGAATTGTCGTGAGCCACAAAAAATTGTCCTGGTGCATAAATAATCTAAGGGAGAGTGATCATATGAAGACACAAAAGGCAAGCATGCGATCGCATTTGATGCTGGCCACGGTGCTGTGTACTGCGGCACTGGCGAGCACGGCGGCTAATGCCGCGAACTGTAGCGGGTTTGTGTTTGGGCGCGATTCGGCCGCGGTCCAGTCTGCGCTTGCGAGTGCAGTCCAGACTGTAGCTTCATTTGGCGCCGGACTCGGAAATGCCATGTGGGCGACGATAGTCGATGCGAACGGTACCGTCTGCTTGGTTGTCAACACCGGCGGGGGCGGCGGGGCAGTCGAATCGATCTGGCTGGGCAGCCGTGTGATCTCGGCGCAAAAGGCCAGCACTGCGAACGCATTCAGCCTGTCTGCGGGCTCATCGGGTACGGCGATTGCGCTGTCGACGGCGAATCTCTACACCGCTGTGCAGCCGGGTGGCAGTTTGTTTGGCCTGCAGGCAAGCAATCCGGTCGATGTCGCCGTCGCTTACGCGGGAGCGTTCTATAATTATGGCAATGGCGTTTTTGACCCGATGGTCGGACAAGTCATCGGCGGCGTAAACGTGTTTGGCGGCGGACTGGCGATCTACAGTCCGACAGGCGTGCGGCTCGGCGCCATCGGCGTCAGCGGGGACTCCTCGTGCACCGATCATGCGGTGGCGTGGATGACGCGCCATACGCTTGGGCTCGACTACGTGCCGGGCGGCGTATCACCGAACCACGACGACAACATCATCTACGACATCACGTCGCAGACGGGTCAAATGCCCGGCGTCAGCGCCGGCGGATTCGGGCATCCGCATTGTTTCTCCGCGGACAAAGAGAATGCCGTTCTCGCCGCCCTCCCGCTAACGCGCAAGCTGGCAAAGTGAGTCATTCGGGCTAAGGACCGTTCCGTTAGCGCGAGCGTAGCCCAGTAAGGGCTCGCACGGCACACAGGATCCCGGGATGCACAGGCATCCCGGGATCATTCCGGCAGATGCATTTTGCGCAACAGCACTTTGTAGCCCGGGTTGCTGTGGAGATCGCGCAGCAGCGGATCGACTTTAAGAAATAGAATGTTGACGTCGTGCTGGCTATATGCCCGCTGCAGCCACGTGATCGCGGCATCCGCTTCCCCGCGGTAGGCATGCGCAGTGCCGATGTCGTAGGCGGCGGCATTGGCGAATTTGCTTTCCAGCTGGCGGAGCGCCATGTCCGCGTCGGTCTTCCGCCCCATGGCCCAGTAGACGAGCGTGAGATTCAGTAGCCTGCTCTCTTCATCGGTCTCCTTCTGCGCCTCGGCGAGCGCGTCAGCGTTCTTGCCCATCAGCAGCAAAGTCCTCGCAGCAACGGCGTGCGCGCCTTGGACGGCTGAATCCAGTTCAAGGAGCCGGTGCTGAGCGGCGGCCGCTTCTTCAAGGTGGCCGCCAAAGTAAAGGAGCCAGCCGAAAGTATAGAGTTGACCGATATCGAGCGGATTGCGCGCCAGGTTCTGGGATTCGCGCTGGATAACTTCTTCAAATCGCCCGCTGATGAGCGCTGTCATCACGAGGAGATCTGCTTGGGCGTAACCGCCTTCGGGGCCGTTAGGGTCCAGCGCGATCGCCCGCTCGAGCTCGCTCTTGGCCGCCGGCCAGTCCCACCGAAAGTTCAGATAAATTCGACCGAGCCAGCGATGCGCAACGGACAGATTAGGATCGATCGTGAGCGCCCGCTGTAGCGCATCGCGAGCCCTGGCTTCCCCGTCGGAAACAGAAAGCTCCGAGTTGTCGGCTTCGACGATGTAGACACGAGCAAGCTTGGCCCATGCCAAAGCGTATTTCGGATCGAGCTGCAGCGCCTGCTTGTACTGCTCAATCGCCCGGTCATAGTCCCCCGGATGGTTGCGTTCATAGAAGAAGTTGCCCTTCAAGAGCAGGTTGTACGCCTCCACGTTCTGTTCCCTGTCGGCGGAATCCGCAGCGCCCCCGCTCAAAGTGGCTTTCAGCGCCTCCACGACAGTGGCCGCGATCTCATCCTGAACCTTGAAAATGTCGCTCATTTGGCGGTCATAGCTCTGCGACCATAGGTGCGTGCCGTCTGAGGCCCGGATCAGCTGGGCGGTGATGCGCATCGCATGGCCCGACGTGCGCACGCTGCCTTCGAGCAGGTTCGCGACGCCCAGCTTGCCGGCAATCGCACGGACGTCTTCGTTCTTGCCCTTGAATTGAAACGACGAAGTCCGGGCGATGACCTTCAGGTCCGCGGAATGCGCGAGGTGATCGATCAGCTCCTCCGATAGACCATCGGAGAAGTACTCCTGGTCCTTCTTCTCGCTCATGTCCACGAACGGCAGCACTGCAATCGATTTCTCCGGGATCGTGCTCTGCGCTGGCGCGGCGGCTTGAACAGCGGACGCCGCCGCAGGTTTCTCCTGCGCGACGTGCTTCGACCATACGAATCTGTCAACTGCGACGTAGCCGCCCGCGACAACGGCAATCGCCGCGATTAACAACATTGCAGGATGCGATCGCCAGGATGGGCGCACTCGGCCGCTTGACCGGGACACGGTGGCTGATGCGGGTTGCGGTCGCGTACGGATCCGTACGGGCGCCAGGGACTGCCCGGTCGAAAGCAGGCGCAAGACGTGCTCTACAAAAGTGACTGGCGTCTGCCCCCCGGGCAGGAACGTCCATTGCACCGACCGAAACGATTCCGGAACCTCGGCCTCTTGGTCTTTCGTGCCGTCTATGACCACCGGCACGAGAAAGGGCTTGCCGTCCGCCATGTCGTGCGTGCGATCGACGGCGAGTTTCCACTCGCGCCTGAAGTAGCCTTCCAGGCGTTCCTGCGTCGTGTTCGAGATGACCGGAATGAACAGAGCGCAGTCATGGATGTGCTTTCTGATCTGACGGTCCCAGGCATCACCGCCTCGCAACTCGCTCTGATCAAACCATACCTCGATCCCGGCGGATCCGAGCGCGTCGGCGATATGCCGCGCGGCTTCGGCATCCTGCGAGGCATAGCTCAGGAATACGGCCTTGGAGGGCGCGGTCATTGGCGGGGATTGCTGTCTGTGAAGTCGGGGCGAATCGTAGTTCCCGTGCTCACGCGCCTGGCTGAGCGCTCTTGGGGCGCGCCGTTAGGATGCGTGAGAGATACTTTCAACGCAATGTTCGATGGAAGCAGACGTGCGCTTTGCAACGATCTTTGGCCTCAACCTTCCTCGTCAAGGAAGAGAATCTGCGTACCTTCAGGCGCCGTCAGGAGCGCATTTGACCGCGAGTCCAATCCATTCGGTGGTTCGCGCCAAGTTCCGGTGGCAAGGTCGCGCAGCTTCGCAAGGCGCTCGTGCATACCGAGATCGCGAAACACCAGCGTGGGTCGAGCGAGGATCCGCGGTGCATGAAAGGCGATGTCGAGATGATCGCTCGTGAGTGCGAGATGCGGGTACGGCAGATCGGACTCTTCCGTCGCGACGAAGCCGAGGGGTTCCCAAAAAGCCTTGGCCGCGGCGAAGTCGGTGCTCGGTATGCTGAACTCTTCGAAATAGCCGCACAACGACACGCGTTGCCCACTGCGTAACACGGGCGAGTAGGTTCGCGCTTCGATGAGCACGACCATTAGGCCGGCGGGATCCTTAAGAGCGATGGTGTTGAATTCGTGCTCAGCCGTGTGCTGGTACGCGAGCTTCACACCCCGGGATTCAAGCTCGCGCGCATAGCGCGCAAGGTCCGCGTGCACGAATGTGAGCGTGGGAGAGTCGAATGAGCACTGGTGCAGTCCGAGGAAAATACGGCCGTCCGCCAAGACGCCGTAAGGATGCGGCCATGTATCGGCAGTGTGGGCCTGAGAGAAGCCGAGGCGTTCGTAGAAATCGACCGACGCGCGAATGTCCGCGGTGCTGATGCCAATCTCGTGAAAGCGGCCGAGCACGCCCGGTGCGTCTTTATGCGGAGGCGTCGCGCGCCGCGCCGGCGGGGAACAGACCGTGCTCCAACTGCGTCCAGCCTTGGCAGTGCTGCGCGATCAGATCCGCAAGGGCGCGGCAATGCTCGGGGCGGTCATTGAGTGCGGGTACATATAGGAAACGTCGGCCGCCGGCTGCTAGAAAGCGCTCGCAGTTCTCAATCGCGATCTCCTCCAGGGTTTCGAGACAATCGATCGAGAATCCGGGACAAATGACAGTGACTTCATCGATGCCACGCGCCGGCAGCGCGGTGAGGATATCTGCCGTATAGGGCGCAAGCCACCGTGCAGCGCCAAATCTGGATTGAAAACTTACACTCCATTGCTCATCACGCAGCATGAGCTCCTCTGCCAGCAGCCGCGCAGTCTTCTGACATTTGCAGAAATACGGATCGCCGCGCTGGAAGTAGCGCTCCGGGATCCCGTGAAAGGACACGAGCAGCCGTTCGGTGCGCCCGTGCGTGTGCCAGTGCTGCACGACGCTTGCCCGCAATGCTTCAATGTAGCCGGGATGATCATGGTATTCGGCGATGAAGCGCAGCTCCGGAAGCCAGCGCCAGCGGCGCAATTCGGCATTGACCTGATCATAGACCGCCCCGGTGCTTGCCCCGCAATACTGCGGAAAGAGCGGGACGACGAGGATCTTCTGCGCGCCCGAATTGCGTAACCGCGCAAGCGCGTTCGCAATCGTGGGCTCGCTATAGAGCATGCCGAGCTCGATGGAGAAGGGGGCGAGCATGCGTTGCGCGAGCACCGTGGTGAGCTCGGTCCGCAACGCCGCGGAGAGCGTGACCATCGGCGAGCCTGACGCAGTCCAGATGCGGGCGTATTTGCGCGCCGAGAGATACGGCCGCGACGGCAGGATCAGGCCATACAGGATCGGCAGCCACAGTGCGCGCGGCAGCTCGACGACACGTGGATCGGACAAGAGCCCGCGCAGAAACCGCCGCACATCACGCGTGGCAAGTGACATGGGAGTGCCGGAGTTGACGAGCAGCACACCAATGCGTTCGGTGCCGTCATGGCGGAACTCCGGAGAGCTCATGTAGCTCACTCAAATGCCGCCGATGCAGACGTATTTGAGCTCGGTGTAATCGAGGATGCCGTACTTCGAGCCTTCGCGGCCGATGCCGGATTCCTTGATGCCGCCAAAAGGTGCGACCTCGGTCGAGATGATGCCCGTATTGAGGCCGACGATGCCGCATTCGAGCGCTTCGCTCACCCGCCAGGCACGGGCAAGGTCGCGCGTATAGAAGTAGCCCGCGAGGCCAAACTCGGTGTCGTTGGCAAGATGCAGCGCCTCCTCCTCCGACTTGAAGCGAAACAGCGGCGCCACCGGGCCGAAAGTCTCCTCGCGCGCGACCAGCATGGTGGAATTGACGTCGATCAGGATCGTCGGCTGGAAAAACGTGCCGCCGAGCGCGTGCCGTGCGCCGCCGCAGGCGACGCGCGCGCCCTTCGCGAGCGCGTCGGCAATATGTTCTTCGACTTTTGCCAGTGCCTTGGCGTCAATGAGCGGGCCCTGGTCGGTGCGTCCGGCAAGTCCATCGCCCACGCTGAGCTTGGCGACCGCCGCGCTTAATTTGCCGACGAACTCGTCATAGATCGAGTCCTCCACGAGGAGCCGATTGGCGCACACGCACGTCTGGCCCGTGTTGCGGTACTTGCTTGCGATCGTTCCCGCAACCGCCGCATCGAGGTCGGCATCTGCAAACACGAGGAACGGCGCATTGCCGCCGAGTTCGAGCGAGAGCTTCTTGAGCGTGCCGACGCACTGCGCCATGAGCTGCTTGCCCACTGCCGTCGAACCGGTAAAGGTCAACTTGCGCACCGCGCGATGCGAGGTCATTTCCGCGCCGATTGCCGCCGAGTCACCGGTGAGAACGCTCAGGACGCCGCGCGGCACGCCGGCGCGTTCGCCCAAATAGGCGAGCGCGAGCGCCGAAAAGGGGGTCTGATTGGCAGGCTTGCAGACGAAGGTGCAGCCCGCCGCGAGCGCCGGGGCAACTTTGCGCGCGATCATCGCCGCCGGGAAATTCCAGGGGGTAATCGCCGCGACCACGCCGATCGGTTGACGCAGCACGAGGATGCGCTTGTCCGCCTGGTGTCCCGGTATCACATCGCCGTAGAGGCGCTTGCCTTCCTCGCCGAACCACTCGATAAACGACGCAGCGTAGGCGATTTCGCCGCGCGCCTCGGCAAGCGGCTTGCCCTGTTCGGCGGTCATGATGCGAGCCAGGTCCTCCTGATTCGCGAGCATGAGGTCATACCAGCGCCGCAGAATGACTGCACGTTCCTGCGCAGTCTTTTTCGCCCAGGCGGGCAGCGCCGCGGCAGCCGCTTCGATCGCGCGGCGCGTTTCAGCCGCGCCCATGTTCGGCACCGTCCCCAGCTTCTGGCCGCTCGCGGGATTGAGCACGTCGCGCGTCGCAGCGTTCTGCGCGTCTGCCCACTCGCCGGCAACGTAGGCCTGCATGCGCAGCAGGCCTGGGTCTTTCAGTTCGAGCGCCATTCAAGCCTCGGTGCGTGCAACATGCTTGGCAAAGAATGCGACCGAGCGCTGACGCGCGAGTGCGGCACTCGCCGGATCGTAGCTTGCGCGCTGATCACAGTTGAAACCATGATCCGCCGGATATAGATAAAATTCACCCTGCGGATGCGCGGCTTTGATCTTTTCGATGTCGCTCGGCGGAATATGCGCATCGCGTTCGCCGAAGTGGTACATGACCGGACACTTCGGCTGTTTCTTCAACTCCTGCGTGATGCTGCCGCCGTAGTAGACGACCGCGCAGGCGAGGCTGAGGTTACAGGCAGCCACGTAGGTGATCTTGCCGCCCCAGCAATAGCCGACCATCCCGGTGCGGCCGGAGTTGTGCACGACCGCGATTGCAGCTGCGAGGTCGGCCAGAACCTGTTCCTGCTTCAGCTGCGTGGCGTAGCCCCGGCCCTCCTGCATATCGGCGGGGGTGTAGCCAAGCTCGATGCCGCGGCGCACGCGATCGAACAAACACGGCGCGATGGCGGTGTAGCCTTCTTTGGCATAGCCGTCGGTGACGCCGCGAATGTGACCGTTGACGCCAAAGATCTCCTGCACCACGACGATGGCGCCGCGAGGCCGGCCTGCAGGTGGGGCGAGCCACGCCCGAAATTCATGGCCGTCGCGCGCCATGATGGTGGTGAATTCGCTCATAAGTCCTCAAGAATACCGCGTTCGCCTAGAGTTCTGCCCGGGAGCGCACCACCTGCTGGTCGAGGGCGCCGCAGATGCTGGCGCCGCTTTCGGCAAGCATTTCGATGCGGACGCGATCGCCAAACTTGAGAAAGGGCGTGCGGGCAGATCCGTACTCTAGCACTTCGAGCGTACGTCGCTCAGCCAGGCACGAAGAGCCGCGACTCGGATCGCGGTTGGCGACCGTGCCCGATCCGAGGATAGTCCCGGCGCCAAGCCTGCGCGTGCGCGCGGCGTGGGCGAGGAGCTCGTAAAAGCTGAAGCTCATGTCCGCGCCCGCATCAGGACGGCCCAGAAGCTCGCCATTGATGTGACTGACGAGCGGCAGGTGCACGCGGCCGTCGCGCCAGGCGCCCGCGAGTTCATCAGGGGTGACCGCGACCGCCGAGAAAGCGCTCGCGGGCTTTGACTGCAGGAAGCCAAACCCTTTGGCAAGCTCCGCGGGAATGAGGTTGCGCAGACTCCAGTCATTGACGAGCACGATGAGCTTCACGTGCGCGGCGGCCGCAGCGACTGTCGTACCGAGCGCCACGTCGTCGGTCACGACCGCGACCTCAGCTTCAAGATCGATGCCATGATCCTCGCTGACGAAGGCTGCGTCGTCGCATGCGCCCAAGAGCGCGTCCGATCCGCCCTGATACATGAGCGGATCGGTGAGGAATGAGGCGGGCATTTGCGCGCCGCGCGCTTTGCGCACGAGCTCCACATGATGCAGATAGGCGCTGCCGTCGAGCCACTGATAGGCGCGTGGCAACGGTGCTGCGCATGCGCGTGCATCGAAGCGTAGCGCCCGCGCGGAATCGGCCGATTCAAGCTGCGCCGCAGCCGCACGCAAGCGCGGCTCAACTTCCTGCCAACTGTCGAGCGCGGCCTGCAGAGTCGGCGCGATCTCCGGAACCTCAACATAGCGCTCGAGCGAACGGTCGACGATGATGAGTTGGCCGTCGCGGTGGGTTCCGCGCAGGCTTGCGAGCTTCATTTGTCGGTGCGCCAGCTATCGACGTAGCCTGCCCATTCGACCGTGCTCGCGGCAGCGCCAATATCCAGAGGGTCGCGCGCATCGATCATCACCGCCACTTCGTCGGTGGCGCTCTTCGGTTGCTGCAGCACGTTCGCGAGCGCCTTCGGATGTGGACCATGCGTGAAGCCGCAAGGATGCAGCGTCACCATTCCGGGGCGGATGTTGTCGCGCGAGAAAAAATTGCCGGCGTGATAAAAGATGAGCTCGTCGTAATCGTCGTTGTTGTGGAAGAACGGGACCTTGATGGCTCCGGGATCGGATTCGAAAGGTCGCGGCACGAAAGTGCATATGACGAAGCGATCGGCCACGAAGGTCGTGTGGGCGGATGGCGGCAGATGATAGCGATGGCTCATCAGCGGCCGAATGTCGCGCACATTGATGCGCGCGACCATGAGGTCGCCGTGCCAGCCGACGACGTCGAGCGGGTTGAATGGATAGGTGATGGTGGAGATTGCCGCGCGGCGCTTGACGAGCACCTGCCAGCGCTCGGTATCGCTTTGCTGGGCTCGGAACTCATCATCGAGCTGTGGCACATCGAGCATCGCGGCGTCGAAGAGCGCATGCGGACCGACAAGTCCCTTCTCCGGCAGGCGATAGCTTCCCTGGGTCGCCTCGATCAGCAATGCGGCGAGCGGCTCGGCCGACTCGATGCGCCACATTGTGCCGCGCGGCAGCAGAATGTAATCGCCCGCAGCAAAGCTCAAGTGACCAAAATCGCAGAACAGTTCCCCCGCGCCGCCGTGGATGAAGAGGATCTCGTCGCCGTCGCCGTTGCG
>Ga0302326_10014524_pt1 | contig 16627 bp, 12 predicted proteins | sample Palsa_T0_3_FD_202264 | JGI IMG/M metagenome (GOLD analysis project Ga0302326, IMG submission 202264) | Peat permafrost microbial communities from Stordalen Mire near Abisko, Sweden - Palsa_T0_3 | ecosystem: Environmental > Terrestrial > Soil > Palsa > Peat permafrost | place: Sweden: Abisko...
CCGGTTGCGTCGGCGGTGCTTGTGGTGCTGGCGCTTGCGCCCAGGCCGCGCAACCCGCGGCGGCGCAGAGGCAATAAAACGCACTGGACAGGCAGGCGCGCCTGTAACGAATCATGAATGCTTACCTTTCCACTCTGCGCTGTAACGGAGACGTAGATTTCCGGGAAACAGTTTCACTCGGCAATGAGCCAGTTCGCAGATCGAATAAAACAACAGTTTAGCCAATGCGCGCAGCGGGGACAACGAGGCGGCTGCGTCACAGGTGTGCGTACGGAGCAACAGGACCAAGCTGGCGTTAGAATGAACCCATGGCGCAGGTGCAAACAAGTTCGAAATTGAAATCATATGATGTGGTGGTGGTAGGGTCGGGGGCCGGGGGCGGCGTCGCCGCGCATGTGCTGACGCTGGCGGGAGCTAAGGTCTGCATGCTGGAGGCCGGCGGATGGTACGAAGGCACCCGGCAGTCGGACATGTTTAAATGGCCCTACAACGCTCCGCACCGCGCGGCCGGCACCAAGGAGAAGCCTTTCGGTTATTACGATGCCACGCTATTGGGCGGATGGCAGGTGCCCGGCGAGCCCTACACCAACGCAGCCGGTACTGACTGGAAGTGGTGGCGCGCGCGCATGCTGGGCGGCCGGACCAACCACTACGGCCGCATCTCGCTGCGCATGGGCCCCTACGACTTCAAGCCGTACAGCCGGGACGGTAAAGGTTTCGACTGGCCCTTCACTTATGAAGACCTGGCGCCCTATTACGACAAGGCCGAGGAACTGATTGGCGTCTTCGGCACGGCGGAGGGGCTGGAGAACACGCCCGATGGAAAGTTTCAACCTGCGCCCGCGCCGCGCGGCTATGAACGGGTCATCAAGCTCACTTGCGACAAACTGAAGATCCCTTGCATCCCTTCGCGGCTGGCCATTCTGACGCGGCCTTTGAACGGACGAGCCGCCTGCCACTACTGCGCGCAATGCGGGCGTGCCTGCGGCGTGAATGCGAACTTCAATTCACCCGGAGTGCACATCGCTCCCGCCATGAAGACGGGCAATCTGGAAGTGCGCACCGGCGCCATGGTGCGGGAGGTGGTGGTGGGTACGGACGGCCTGGCGCGGGGGGTTTCTTACATCGACACGAAATCGCGGAGCGAAGTAACCGTCTACGCCAAGATAGTGGTGCTGGCCGCAAGCTGCTGCGAAACGGCGCGCATCATGCTCAACTCGAAGAGCAGCCAGTTTCCCAACGGTGTGGGAAACTCGACGGGCCTGGTGGGCCGGTACGTGATGGACACGGTCGGCTCGGATGTGGGCGGATACCTGCCGATCCTGGAGGACCTGCCGCCGCGTAACGAAGACGGCGTGGGCGGCATGCATATGTACATGCCCTGGTGGCTCTACCAGCAGCAGAAAGCCGGTAAGATGCCTTTCGCGCGCGGATATCATATTGAGATCGGCGGTGGGCGTGGATTGCCGGAAGCCGGCCAGTTCGGCGGTTCCGAGCAGATTCTCGGCGGCGGTTACGGCGCGGAATTCAAACGCAACCTGCGCAAGATTTACGGCTGTAACATTTATTTCTCCGGGCGCGGCGAGATGATTCCGAATGAAGACAGCTATTGCGAGATCGATCCGGTGGTAGTGGACCAGTGGGGTATTCCGGTGCTGCGCTTCCACTTCAAATGGAGCCAGGACGAGATCCTGCAGTCCAAACATATGCAGGAAACCTTTCGGGAGATTATCACCATGGCCGGCGGCAAGGTCATGTACGGCTCGGGTCCGGAGAACAACTGGGGAATCTCGCGCGGAGGCGAGATTATTCACGAAGTGGGCGCGACGAAGATCGGCGACAATCCCAAGACCTCGGTGCTCAATCAGTACTGCCAGGCGTGGGATTGCAAGAACCTCTTCATCACCGACGCTGCGCCGTTTGTGAGCAATGCGGACAAGAATCCGACGTTGACGATCACCGCACTGGGTTGGCGGACTTCGGAGTATATTGCCGGGCAGGTGAAGAAGAGGAATCTGGCCGTTTGAGCCATTGGGAGAACGTCATGGCAGAAACTAAGGATGAAACTCAGAAAATGGCGCCGCGCGCAGGGGTCAGCCGGCGAGAACTTTTTCATGTATTGGGTACGGTGCCGGCTTTGGCGGCGGCGACCACCGGGTCCGGCTTGGCGCAAGCGGGGCACGAGCATGGCGATCATGCCGCCGATCCGCGACCCGCGGCTTTTCAGCGCAAGGTCTTCGACGATCACCAGTGGCATACCGTGCGGGTGCTTTGCGATCTGATCATTCCCGCCGACGAGCGCAGCGGCAGCGCCACCGAAGCCGGCGTGCCGGAGTTCATCGACGACTGGCTCGATTTCCGCAAGCGGGAAGACGGCAATGAGGATTTTGCGGCGGGGATTGTGGGCGGTTTGGCGTGGCTTGACCGGGAAGCTCTGCAGCTTGCCGGCAAGAGTTTTGCAGATGCCGCGAGTGCCCAGCAGACGCAGATTCTCGACCGGATTGCGTGGCCGGAACGCGCCGCGGCGGAGCTCCATCCGTGGGTTGTTTTCTTCAACAAGTTTAGGGATCTGACGGCCAGCGGTTTCTTCTCCAGCAAGATGGGGGTTCGAGACTTACCTTATCTCGGAAACGTGGCGGTAACGGAATGGAAGGGCTGCGACCCAGAGGTATGGGCAAAGATCGAAGAGCGTATGAAGAGTGGATATAAGGGCGTGGGGGGTGAAGCCAAGCCCTGGACTGCTTAGCGATGCACAGCGGTCTTCGCGCACTCTTTCTGCTGGCTCCGGCTCTGGCAGCCGCCCACCATCTGGGCGCTGAGTTAGCGCCGGCAGTCAGGACCAAGATCGATGCCGCCGTGGAGAAGGTGCTGGTGGATAGCGGAGTTCCCAGCGCCTCGACCGCCGTGGTCAAAGACGGCAAGCTCGCATACGTGAAGGCGTACGGAACGGCGCGCCTGGAGCCCGCGACTCCGGCCCGCGCGGAGATGCGCTACTGCATTGGCTCCGTCAGCAAGCAGTTTTTGGCGGGTGCCATCCTGCTGCTGGTCGAGGACGGCAAGCTATCGCTCGACGACAAGGTAGCGCGTTATCTGCCGAACCTGACGCGCGCGAGTGAGATCACCATTCGCCAGCTTCTATCGCACACCTCGGGATATCAGGATTACTACCCGTTGGATTATGTGGCGCCCTTCATGCGTAAGCCTGTCACGGCGAATGACATCCTGGAACGGTGGGCGCGCAAGCCCCTGGACTTCGATCCGGGCACGCGCTGGCAATATAGCAATACCAACTATGTGGCGGCCGGGCGGATTATCGAACAGGTGACGGACAAGCCGCTGATGACTTTTCTGCAAGCCAGGATCTTCGGGCCCCTGGGGATGGAAACGGCGATGGATCTGACGCAGTTTTCCCTGCGGCCGTCGGATCCCGCGGGCTATACGCGCTTCGCGCTCGGGCCACTTCGCCCGGTGGCGCCGGAGGGCCGCGGCTGGCTCTTTGCGGCGGGGGAACTGGCGATGACCGCGCGCGATCTGGCGTTGTGGGATATTGGGCTGATCGAGCGTAAGGTCCTGAAGCGCGCCTCACTGGATACGATGATGACTCCTGTGCGCCTGCGGAATGGCGCGCCGACCAGTTATGCGCTAGGCGTAGGCGTAGCCGATGCCGGCGGGCATCCCAAGCTGCAGCACGGCGGCGCGGTCTCGGGCTTTGTCAGCCTGAACACGGTCTGGCCGGACGAAGGCGCGGCAGTGGTGGTGCTTGCGAACGTGGACGGATCGAACGCGCCAGGCGCCATTACGGATCAGATCGCGCCGCTGCTATTAGCGGAAGTGGAAGACCCGCAAGCCGCGCGGGAGCTCGAGGGGGCGCGCCGGATTTTCGAAGGGCTGCAAGAAGGCAAGATCGATCGATCGCTGCTGACTTCAGACGGGGACGCATACTTTACACCGCAGGTTTTAGAAGACGCGGCCGCCAGCCTGAAGCCGCTGGGAAATCCGGAGAGCTTCCGCCAGACCTCCGTGCAACTGCGCGGCGGCATGACTTACCGCCATTTTGAGATTGGATTCAAGAGTAAGTCGCTGCACTTGAGTACATTCGCCGCGGCGGATGGCAAGTTAGCACAGTATTTGATTCAATAGGATGAGCGAAAGGGCGCATGGATGCCCGGTAACACCTCCCTGACCGAGCGGCTGCAGTTATTCATGCAGGGCGATTCGGCGGTGGTCGAAGCCCTACTCCGCGAAGTCCTGCCAAAGCTCCATCAGATAGCCCTGCGTGAGCTGAAACGCGAGCGGTATGTGGCGCCCCTCTCGAAGACTGAATTGATTCACGAAGTCTGGCTGGGCAGCTTATCCAAGGGCGGCTGGCAGATCCGGGATCAAGGACATTTCTATGCGCTGGCCAGCCTGGCGATGCGGCGTGTACTGGTGGACTTAGCCCGTAAGAGGCTGGCTTTGCGCCGGGGCGCCGGAGAGACTACTCTGTCACTCGACGAATCCGGCAGCCTGTTAGGAACTCCCGCGCACGAGGCTGAGCAGATCGTCGAGATCGGTATTCTCATGGAACGGCTGGAAGCGAAGGACCCGGACGCGGCCCGCATGGTGGACATGCATTACTTCAGCGGGTTCACGCTCGAAGAGATTGCCAAAGAGACAGGACTCACCGCCCGACAGGTACGCTCCCGCTGGGAAAAAGGGCTGAAGTGGTTAAAGAGGATGCTGCAATCGCTACCCGAACTGGGGGCTTGACTCCAGGTCATGGAGCAGCGGGACGGCAAAGGCTCCCGCCGCCTGGGGTCGTTTAGCGGGATCGAACTCCAGGGCCATGGCGAGCATGTCGATCGAATCTTGGGAGAGACGGACATCCAAGCCTTTTAGCAGAGGCCTGAGACGGTCGGAGAGGTCCAGCGCGGCATCCGGCAGAAGGTCTTTCAATTGGCGGCCTGTAAGCATTTCGATGACAAGCTTGGCCAGGCTGTAAATATCGCTGGAAGGTTGTGCATAGCCGACTGCCTGCTCAGGAGCCATATAGTCGAAGCTGCCGGCCGCCCGCGATAGGCCGTGGAGAGTCTCATTAGCGTCTTTGACGATGGCAATAGAGAAGTCGATCAGCACCGCTGCTTCGTTTGCATCTGTGGACGAGCCTTCGTTACGGATGATCACATTCTCCGGCTTCACGTCGCGGTGGCAGATACCCATCGCGTGGATGGCATCGAGCGCGCCGGCAAGCTGCCGCAGAAACCGCGCCGTCCGTTTGGGCGGCAGCGGACCCATCTCGAGAATCTCGCGCAGATTCTTGCCTTCGACGAATTCCATGACAAGGTACGGCGCGCCGGAGGGGGCGGTACCGTGCGCGTAAATCGAGACCACGTTCGGATGGCGCACTTTTTGAAGAGCGGCCACCTCCTGTTCGAATCTCCGCTGCATCCAGGCTTTGTCCTTGACCTCGCCGCGGAAAACCTTGACGGCGCAGCGCTGCTGTTGGTCGCGATCGTATCCGTCCATCACGTTGGCAAAGCCGCCGCGCGCGAGCAGTCCGCCGACTTCAAAGCGGGAGTCGAGCAGCGTTCCGGCAAGTTCATGAACCTCCGGCAGCAGCGCGCCGAGGCGCCACGCCGCGAGATCGGGCAGCAGTGCCGCCTCCTCGGCTTGATGCCTTCGATGCAGCAGGTAGCCGCCAGCTGAGAGCAGGCTGCCGGTCATGAAGTAGGCGGCCAGGAGCGGCCAGGTCAGCCAGACGGTGCGCAGTACGGTGAAGGATCGGCTCGCGGTTCCCGACCAGGGTCCGGTGAAGACGCGCCCCTGCACCTCCAGCGTATGCGGGCCTGAGGAGAGCGGTCCAAGAGCCACATCGAGGCTGCGAGTCTCGCGCCAGGAAGATTGTTCGGGGCGAATTCGATAGCGCAGGCGGAGGGCGTTGCGGCGGTCGAACTGTAGCGATCCGATATGTGCGGTCAGCTTCGAGCCGTGCGGGAGCGTGGTGACTGCTTCGGCAAGCCTGGGCGCCTGGCCATTCCAGGAAAAGGCGGATACGAAGATCTGCGGTGCAAATTTCGGTGTGACCAGGTCGGGCGGCGGTGTGTAATGAGCAAGGTCATTGTCCGCGCCCCACCATAGCGACCCATCGTTATCGACGAAGACACTGCCGGAGTTCATACCGTTGGCCGGGAATCCGTCGGACTGGTCGAGCTGCAGCCATTTCCCAGCCTCGGCCTCGGCTGCGTCCGCCACATAGACACCGAGATCCCCGCCCCGCCATAGCCAGCCGCGTTGGTCGGCGTCAAGCGTGTCGTTTCCGGGCTCGGGTATACCGTCGTTGAGACCATACTGCCGGATTGTGAGAGCACCGCCCGCGGCGGGCCGAATTCGCGCAATCGCAGGTAGCCTGAAATACGCGTACCACACGTCCCCGTTGGGGAGAGGCGCAAGAGACCAGCACCCGTTCACCAGGAGGCCGTCATGGGTAGTGAACTCTTTCCAATAGCCATGTTCATCTCTGACTACCAGGCCCCCGTTGTAGCAGGCCCAAAGCTTGCGGGTATGATCCTCATATTTGATTGCCAGGACGTTTCCGGATGGATGGGTCTGCAATGGATGGTTCTCAAGCTTCAGAACATTTCCCCTTCGCGTGAGGCGCCCCAAGGACGTCCCGCCTAGCCAGATCTCGCCATCTGATGTCCTCGCCAGCCGCAGGCCCCGATGGGGATGGTTTTTCTCAGTGCGCGCGACAATTCTGCCATCGGTTCCCAGCTGCATGGCGTCGCCGCCAGAAAGAGTTGCCAGAAGAGTGCCGTTTTCAGTACCCAACAGACCTGAGACGAATCCATTCTGTTCGAACCGAGTCACGGTTTCCCACCGCAGCCGGTCCTTGCTTAGAACAACAACCTGGCTATCAAGCCCGGCGTAAATCCGGCGCCCGCTGCGTGCAATTGACCAGGGAAGACCGGCGAGCCCTTCGCGGATGGTCCAATACTCGATTCGGAAAGGACAGGCCATCCGGTATAATCCCTGTGTCGTGCCGAGCCAGACAGTGCCATCCCTGGCCGGGATGGTATCCACCAGGGCCGGCAATCCGTTCGCGCGGGTTGCGACGCGAAAAAAGCCCGGACGACCAACCGCTAACAGGCTATCGCCCCATAAGACCAAGGTTCCATCAGATCCCTCGTGCTGGCCGGCCCGTAGATGTGCCCCTTTGAACGGCGCCTCACGAGGGCCGTCTCCGCAGTTGTAGAGGTTTCCGTCGGAGGAACCCCACCAGATACACCCAGATTGGTCGCGCATGACCTTTATCGGCCAGGTGTCGGGGAAGCCCGCCACCCGATGGCGAGTCACCGGCACCTGACCTCCCGGTCGCCAGCGCAGCACGTCTGCCAGCCGTAGCTCACTCCATCCTTTGCCAGGCCAGGGATAGAGGAGCATGCCGGACGCGTCGCGCGCCAAAGGTCCCGCCGACTCGAGGTCCATTACGGTTTCGGTTTTCCATGCGTCGCCGGTTCGTCGCATTCTGACCAGGGAAGTGTCGGTTGGAACGCCTCGACCCAGGGGCCCCATGGCGGCGACCGCTACATCCGGCGTTGCGGCAACCACACTCAGGGCCACTCCCTTGCTGACCTCCTCAACACGGCCGTTCGCAAACCGGTACACTCCCGTTTCCGCCGCAATCCAAATGGCGCCGCTGGCATCCTCGCTGAACTCGTAACCTACCGCGGACGGGAAGCCGTACTCGCTGAGGAGGAAGAAGCGCGTCCCATCGAAACAAGCGGGTTGCGGTCCTCCCAGCCACAAACGCCCGCGCGAATCTTGAAACAGACCAACCACGACCTTCGGTGAGCCGGGTACGGATAGAAAGGGATACTGCTGGCCGAACGCCAGCGAACCGGCGCCCGCCAGCAGCCACCCAACAAGGATGCATGACGCGCCGCTACAGAGCCTGTTCATTATCAATATAGGTATACAACGGCGGCATACAGCCCCGTGCTACCGGCTAAACCGCACACCTGTATCTGCGCAGATCCACGCTCGCTATGACATGGAATGTCGCGGTATTTCGGAATTAATTTCAAAATTACTTGGCAGAAAAATCCGATCCCTGCGCAGATAGGTTCTGGGAAGGCCCTGACGGATGTCCTTGAGCGGCCCTAACCCGAGACGAACGGAGATTACAGGAGTATAAGTTATGCAACGCTTTGCAACGTTCTGTACGCTTTTACTAATGACTTCGCTGCTGCCCGCGTGGGCACAGCAGGATGTGATTACTACTGCCATCGGTGGCGGGCCCAACGGTATACTGGCGCTTCAGGCCAACATCAACGGCCCTCATGGAGTCGCCGTGGATGCTTCCGGGAATCTGTACATCGCCGCCGAAGCGGCAAACCGGGTGTACAAAGTGAACACCGGCGGTATCCTGACGGTCTTGGCCGGAACCGGCGTCGCCGGATATGCCGGTGACGGCGTTACGGGTGGTGCCGCGAATGCTCTCTTGAACGAACCGCAGGATGTGGTCGTGGACAGTACTGGCAACGTGTACATCTCGGACTACAAGAACTGCGTCGTTCGCAAGGTAGACACAACCAATACAATTACGGCTATCGCAGGTGTCGCCGGCCAGTGTAACTACGATGGGGATGGCAGCCCAGCCACCAGCTTCCACCTGTACTACCCGGACGGCCTGGCGTTAGATACCTCAGGTAACCTGTACATCGCTGACGAGTACAACCATCGCATCCGCAAACTGGTTCTTTCGACAGATACGATCAGTACTTACGCCGGCACCGGAACAGGCGGTTACAGCGGTGATGGGGGACTGGCGACCAGTGCCAAGCTGTATTACCCGTGCGGAGTGGCCGTCGACGGCTCCGGGGACGTATTCATTGCCGACACATCGAATCTCCGGATCCGCGAGGTCGCTTCTTCTACTGGAATCATCACGACCGTCGGCGGGGACGGGACAAAAGGCTTCACCGGCGACGGCGGCCTGGCCACTCTCGCCGAGATCGGCTACGTCTATCAAGGGATAGCGGTGAACAGCGCGGGTACGACCGTGACCTTCGCTGATTACACCTACAACAGGATTCGCCAGTTCACCGTCGGCGGTGACATCAATACCATAGCAGGTACGGGCAGCGCTTCATACTGCGGGGACGGTGGTCTCCCCACGCTCGCGTGCCTATATACCCCGCAGGGACTTGCCGTCACCAGTTCCGGGATCATCTACGTTGCCGACACCAGTAACGACCGCATCCGCGAATTCACTGTCGGCGGGGACATCAGCACCGTCGCCGGGAACGGAAGCATTACCTATCCTACTCTTGTCAGCGGCTTTCCCCCGGAAGGCGTGGTATTTAACGACCCGACTGATTTGTTGGAAGATCCGTCCGGCAACGTCTTCGTCTCAGACTCTGCTAACTGCATGGTTCGGGAACTCGTGCAGGCCACTGGATTGGTGAACATCTTCGCCGGCTCGGCTGCTTCCAACGCAACTGTGGGTACCTGTGGAGCCACCGGCGCGGGCGGCCCGGCTACCAGCGCCGAGCTGGGTACCCTCAGGGGCATCGGCCGCGACAGTTCCGGCAACATCTACATCGCCGATCAGACAAACTGCGTTGTCTGGCAGGTGAGCGCGAGTACTGGCGACATCTCCATTTTCGCAGGCATATTGAAGAGCTGCGGATACAGCGGCGATGTCGGGCTGGCCACCAGCGGGAAACTGAATGCCCCGGCTGGCATATTCGTGGATAGCAAGAACAACCTCTATATCGCCGACAGCTCCAACGAGCGAATCCGCGAGGTCACCAGCGGGATTATAAACACCATCGCCGGCAACGGCACGGCTGGTTTCGCGGGAGACGGGGATCCGGCGACCGCTGCCGAGTTGTACGACCCTACAGGTGTGACAGTGGACAGCGCCGGAGACGTGTACATCGCGGACTATGATAACTGTAGAATCCGCGAAGTCACAGCGGCCACGGGTAACATTAGCACCGTCGCAGGCAACGGCGCTTGCGGCTTCAACGGCGACGGGACTGCAACCGAGCAGGAGCTCAACCATCCGGATCGCGTCCTGGTTGACGCGAACGGCAATCTGTTCATCACTGACGACGACAATCAACGCCTGCGTTGGGTCAACACGGCGGGATTGATGACCACCTTCGCTGGAGATGGAACGGCAGGTCTTAGCGGCGACGGGGGTCCGGCTACCAGCGCAGAACTGAACTATCCCGGCGGGATCACTCAGGACGCTTCGGGCGATTTCCTGGTTGCCGACCAATTAAATCTTCGCATTCGCGAGGTCTCGGCATTCGCCGCGCTGAACACGTCGGCCAGCAGCCTCGATTTCGGGCTTGTCTCCCTCGGCACCACCGGCACTCCGCAGGTCCTGACGCTGAGCGCTCTTGGTCCGCTGACTTTCAGCAACATCTTGATCGGCGCTCCTTTCACCGAATCCGACGACTGCGGCTCCAGCCTGTCCAACGGCAAGACTTGCACCATGTACGTGTACTTCAAGCCCACGGCCGCCGGCGCAGCGACCGGCACGATTAACATCGAGGACAACGGCTTTTTCAGCGACACGACCACTATTAGCCTGGAAGGAACCGGAAGCGCCATCTCCGTTACGGGCGGTCCGCTGCTTTTCGGCAGCGTGACCGTGGATACGAAGAGCAAGCCTAAAGCGGTGACCGTGGCTAATAAGGGGACTGCTGCCGTCACCATGGGAACCATCACTCTCAACGATACGACGGACTTCGCAATCTCCACCTCCGCAAGTCCCTGTCCTGCGTCCGGCAGCACGTTGGCGGCCGGAGCGACCTGTACCATCGACGTGGTGTTCAAGCCGAAAACCACCGGAGCGAAAAAAGCTGCTTTGATCATCAACGACAGCGATCCCAGCAGCCCGCAAATTGTGGGTCTGACGGGGACCGGCACGAGCTTGGTAGTCTTAAGCCCCAGTTCGGTCACTTTCCCCGCACAGCCGGTCGGCATAACCAGCGGCCTGACCAAGATCACTCTCACCAACAACACGGCAGCATCGCTCACCCTGGGCAGTACCCCCGTGACGACTACCGCGCAATTCGGCATCGGCTCGGGTCCCACCAGTTGCACCAGCAATCAGGTGATCGCCATTGGCCAGACCTGTTTCATCTACGTGAATTTCACGCCCGCCTCCGTCGGCTTCTTGACCGGGACGTTAAGCGTATTCGATAGCGACGCCACCAGCCCGCAAACCGTGGCGCTGTCCGGAACCGGTACCGGAATCGAGTTTACGCCAGCGTCGGTGACCTTCGTCCCGACCCCGGTGGGGCATGCGGCACCGTCAGTTTCAGTCGGGATCACCAATGTGGGGACATCCACGATTGTTTTCACAGCGAGGGCGATCGCTACGCCCGGCTCAAATCCCGGGGACTTCAGCACTACCGCCGCCGATCCACCCTGTAGTGGGTCGCTCGTGGCTGGCGGCACCTGTACCGTGACTTTGAATTTCACTCCGTCGATTGTAGGAACGGAAACGGCTACTTTCTACCTGTACGACAATAGCCCCGGCAGCCCGCAATCGCTGCCGCTGACTGGAACCGGGAACTAAGCTTCAGTGAAGCAGGCCGGACAGGCTCCACCGCTGCGGACAAGCGGTGGAGCTTTTCCGCCTTACAATAGAAGAATGAGCAAACGTTGCCTGCGCGCCCTGGCGATTGCGGGACTGTACCTTCTGGGAGCCACACTGGCTGGCGCGCTGGCTGCAGCAGAAGATTGGAATGAGACCGACTCATTGCCCGCCGTCGATCTGCACGCCCTCACTCCCGCGCAAAAGAGCACTGTCCTTAAACTATTGCGGGAGCACGGCTGCTCGTGCGGCTGCGGCATGAAGATCGCGGAATGCCGCGTGAAAGATCCGGGCTGCTTCTACAGCCGGGGCCTGGCTTTGGTGATGGTGGATGCCCTCAAAGCCGGCAAGAACGAGAAGGAGGTGCTCGCCGCGATGGAAGCCTCCAAATTCGCGCATCCGCCGGAGCAAAAGTTATTGGAAGATCCCGTGGCCATCCCCGTGGCGGGCTCGCCGGTTACGGGACCGCAGGATGCTCCCATCACGCTGGTCGAATTCTCGGACTTCCAATGCCCCTATTGCTTTCTGGCCACGCCCCAGTTACGGGCGGTTTTGAAGGCTTACCCCACGCGTGTCAAGCTGATCTTCAAACAATTCCCACTGGATATGCATTCCCAGGCCGCTCTGGCTGCCGCCGCGGCCATCGCCGCCCACAAGCAAGGGAAATTCTGGCCCATGCACGACGCGCTGTTCGCCAGCCACGAAGATCTTTCGCGGCCGACGATTTTGACTTTGGCCTCGGCCATCGGACTCGATATGAAACGCTTCGAAGCGGACCTCGACTCGGCTGAGACCAGGCAGACTGTCGCGCAAGATGAGGAGGATGGCACGCGCGCCGGGGTAATGGCCACCCCGACAATCTTCATCGATGGACAGCACTACAATGGCCCGATCAAATTGGAGACGCTGACGCCGCTGCTCGAGGCTGAGCTGAAACACCCGGCGCAAGTCAAGACGGCCGCTTCGCCGGTGCCCGCTTCGCATTAACCCTCCGACGATGTCCCTCCGTCGCCGGATCGCCAGCGGGGTGGCGCTGGTCCTACTCTACTCGATCGTTGTATTTCTATTGCCGCGCCCGATCTCGGTGAAGCGGGAGGGCTGGCGCCTGCTTGGCATCTTCGTCGCCACTATAGGCGGCCTGATCCTGCGGCCGATTCCCGGCGGAGCGCTGGTATTGGCCGCGATCACCCTGGCGGCTATCTTCGGCGGTTTGAGCGCCACCCAGGCGCTGGGCGGATTCGGCGATTCGGTGGTCTGGCTGGTGATGGCCGCCTTTTTCATCTCGGACGCTTTGATTACCACTGGCCTGGCGCGCCGCATAGCGCTGCTGTTCGTGCGCGCGGTGGGCGGCAGCTCGCTGGGCGTCTGCTACGCTTTGTCGCTCACCGACATGCTGCTGGCCCCAGTGATTCCCTCGAATGGCGCGCGCTCCGGCGGTGTGGTGCTGCCGGTGGCACGGTCGGTAGCTGAACTGTACGGCTCCTGTCCCGGTCCCACCGCGGCGCTGCTCGGCTCGTTTCTGATGACTGGCGTGTATCAGAGCATCTGCGTGACGGCGGCCATGTTCATGACCGGACAAGCCAGCAATCCATTGGCGGCGAAGATCGCCACCGAAACGCTGCATTACCCGGTGACGCTGGTGGGCTGGTTCGCCGCCTGCTCCGTTCCCGGACTTTGTTCGTTGCTGGTGGTGCCGGCGGTGGTCCATAGGCTCAACCCGCCGCAAATCCGCCGCACGCCGGAAGCCAGGGCTTTCGCCGCCGGGGAGCTCGTGCGCATGGGCCCCATGGACGGCCCTCAGGTCACGGTGCTGATGGTCTTTGTGGGGGTTTGCGGACTTTGGGTGACCACCTCAATCCATCACATCGATATCACCATTACGGCCCTGCTGGGCGCCGTGGTGCTGCTGCTGAGCGGCGTTTTGAAATGGGAGCAAGTGGTCGGCAACAGGGCCGCCTGGGATATCTTCATCTGGTATGGCGGCCTGGTGCAGCTGGGACACGCGCTCAACGAAGCTGGCATCACCAGGGCGTTCGCCAACAGCGTGGGCGGTATCTTCCCGGGCGCGGGTTGGGTGGCTCTGCTGGCTGTGGCGCTGCTGATCTATTTCTACTCGCACTATGGATTCGCCAGCATCACCGCGCACATCCTGGCGATGTTCGCGCCGTTCAGCGAAGTGCTGATTGCGAAAGGCGCGCCGCCGGGCCTGGTGATCTTCTCCCTGGCCTGCTTCAGTAACCTGGCGGCCGGCCTGACTAACTACGGCACGACACCGTCGCCCATGTTCTTCGCACAGCATTACGTTTCGTTTCGCAAATGGTGGAGCATAGGCTTCATTGTCTCGCTGGTGAACCTGCTGATCTGGTCGACGGTGGGTTTTGCGTGGTGGAAATTGATCAAGGTATGGTGAAAGAGTGATTAAGACAGTCATCTTCGATTTAGGTAAGGTCCTTATCCCTTTCGATTTTTCGCGGGGCTACCGCGCCATGGAGAAGCACTGCAACTATCCCGCCGCGGAGATTCCCAGGCGCATCGCCTCGACTGACTTGGTGCATCGCTTCGAAACCGGGCTGGTAGAGCCGCGGGAATTTGTCGAGCAGCTCAGCGGCATCCTGGACCTGCGCGCCACCTACGAGGAGTTTTGCGCGATCTGGAGCGGCATTTTCCTGCCGCATACGCTGGTGCCGGAAAGCATTCTGGAAGGATTGCGGCGCCGCTACAGGCTGTTGGTGCTTTCCAACACGAATGCCATTCACTTCGCCATGGTACGCCGGAATTATCCCTTGCTTCGTCACTTCGACGATTTCGTGCTTTCGTACGAAGTGAAGGCCATGAAGCCAGCGCCAGCGATTTATCGCGAAGCCATCGCGCGCGCGCAGTGCCGGGCGGAGGAGTGCTTCTACACCGACGACATCGCGGAGTATGTGGAGGGCGCGCGGAAAGAGGGCATCGATGCGGTGCAGTTTGTGTCCGGCGAGCAACTGGAGCGGGACCTCGCCGCGCGCGATATACGGTGGTCATGATTACGGACCTGGTGCAGATTAAGCTGCTGGGCGAAAAGAAGCGGCCGGAGAACGAGCGTTTCCGGCGGCACCTGAAGACGCGGGACCACTCGGACCGCATCCTGCGCCGCATTGCGGAGGGCGTTGAGGAGCAGATCGATTGCACTGTCTGCGCGAACTGCTGCCGCGTGGCTACGGTGAAGCTCTCCGAGCGCGACGTGGAGCGCCTCGCGCGCTATTTTCGCATCACGCCCGCGGCATTCGTGTCTGAGTACACGATCGAAAGCGAGGAGGAGGGGACCATCCTGCGGCGCACCGAGGAAGCCGGCTGCGTGTTTCTCGGAGGCACGGCCTGCACGGTCTACGAAGCGCGTCCGGAAACCTGCCAGCGCTTCCCGCACCTGGTGCGCGGCAACGGCTCGATCGCCAGCCGCATGTGGCAGTTCATCGATCGCGCCTGTTACTGCCCGATCGTGTATAACGCGCTGGAGGAGTTTAAGAAGGAGACGGGCTTCCGGCGATGACTGGATTTACCACAAGAAGCATGCTAGAGTTAATTGATTAATCAATCATTATGACTCGCAAAATCTCAGCCCTGACCGCCCGCACGCAGCTCGGCCAGATCATGAACCGAGCAGTCGAGAACAACGACCGCTTTCTGGTGGAGCGGAACGGCGAGCCCGCTGTCTTGATCCTCAGCGTGATTGATTATGTAAAGACTTTCGCCCCGCCGCCGGACTGGCTGGAAAAATCATGGGACAGCGCCAAGCGGCAAGGGTTGGACAAACTGACTACGAGAGAAATCGACGCCGAGATTGGCGCTTCCCGACGCGAGAGGCGCGGCCGCAAAGCCAAGTCTGAACGCGTGCAATGATCCGGGTGGTCATCGACACCAACGTCCTCGTATCTGCTCTGCTCCAACCGGAAAGTCTTCCCGCTTCCGTGCTGATGCTCGCGCTTTCCGGTCAAATTCAGCTGTGCGTCTCCGATGCTGTCTTTGCTGAGTACGACGAGGTGATTCGTCGTCCGCGGTTGAAGCGATCGCCGGAAATCATTGAGAGTACTCTCCAGTCGATTCGAAAGCTAGGCTATTGGGTCAAGCCAACCATCGGGGTCATGGCATGCACCGACGCCGACAACAACATCTTCATTGAATGCGCCGAGGCTGCCAGGGCGAACTATCTGGTCACCGGCAACCAGCGTCATTTTCCCGTTAGGTGGAAGAAGACGAGAGTGATCGGAGCTCGCGAATTAATCGAGTTCCTGATCGACCAGGAGAAGTAATAAGCCCCGCTACAAGCGGGTGCCGACTTTCCTGTTTACTACGAAATGTACAGTAGAATATGAGGCTTAGGCGTTATGGATGCTCAACTGGTTTTCCGTCTGGTGGGGCTGCGCTACAAGCTGCTATGGGCCCAGACGCGCACGCGCAACGGCAGGATCGCGCTGTTCCTGGTGGGCTACGCGACCGCCCTTCTCGTTCTGATTGCGTTTACCGCCGGAGGGTATGGCGCGGCGATGCTGGCGGTGCGCTCGGGCCAGGCGGAGTTGTTGGCACAGGCCGTGCTGGGCGCCCTCTTTCTGAACGCCATTATCGCGTCGGTGGTGATGGGGTTCGGCGTGAATGCCGCCTTCTCCGACGCGGCGCTGCGCAGGTTTCCACTGAACGCCCCGGAACGCCTGGCAGCGAGACACTTGACCGGCATTCTGGAGCCCATGTGGATTATAATTCTGGGTCTCGATCTGGGCCTGTCCACAGGAATGTACGTGTTTGGCGCAGGCGGCTTCTGGCTGGGTTTGGGGGCAGTGCTGCTGCTGGTGATCGCGGATTACCTGGTGGCGCGAGTGCTCGCCTCGCTTATCGAATGGTTATCGCGGGTTAGAGGCGGTACGGCGATTCTAGGCTTGATGTTGTTCAGCATTTGCATCATGCCAGGGATGCTGGCGCCCAGAATGGCAAAGGCGCAAGGGTTTATACAGAGAAGTCTGCTGGCATTGCGCTTCTCGCCGCCTTTCGCGGCAGCCGCGC
>Ga0302326_10014525_pt1 | contig 16626 bp, 14 predicted proteins | sample Palsa_T0_3_FD_202264 | JGI IMG/M metagenome (GOLD analysis project Ga0302326, IMG submission 202264) | Peat permafrost microbial communities from Stordalen Mire near Abisko, Sweden - Palsa_T0_3 | ecosystem: Environmental > Terrestrial > Soil > Palsa > Peat permafrost | place: Sweden: Abisko...
TTGGTATCGAGGGTACCGACCTGGGTGAGGATTGGAGCGGCTTCCTCGAGGCGCCCGGCGCGCACCAGCGCCACGCCGAGATTGAAGCGTGCGTAGGCCATCCAATCCGAGCTGCCCTGAAAGGCCTTAAGCTGCACGATGGCATCGTCATAGCGCTGCTGGCGCATCAAGGCATTGACGAGCAAGTGGTTGCGCTCGGCATCGAGCTCGGCGCCCATGCTGGCCCCGATGTGATCCAGCGCGGCTTCGCTGCGATCGTAGTAGCCGCGCTCGTACCAGATCTTCGCCAGATAGAACCAGGCGCGATCGCGCACGCCGACTGGCACATCATTGGTGAGCAGGCGCTCGAAACGCCGGCCGGCCTCGTTGTGCATGCCGAGTGACAGATACAGCCCGCCGGCCAGCAGATCCGCGTCGGCCGCATGATGCGGCATGCGCTGCCACTGGCTGAAAGCCTCGAGCTCCGTGAGCGCCTGGAATTCCTGCCCGGCGTAAAACTGGAACAAGACCTCGCCGTAATGCAGATCCTGTACGCGGATACTCGGCAGCTTGTTCGGATCGCTCTTGCGCGCCGCCTGCGCGCTCGGCCAACCCAGCGCCGCGCTCAGCGCAAGAGCCAAGGCGAGGCGCCTGGCGCTGATCGGCATGCTATTCCCAATCCTTGATTTCAAATTCGGGCTGTTGCGCGCGCTGGTGATCGGTGATCTTGAGCTCCAGATACTTCGCGCCTACGCCTTTCTCGAAGCGAACGCTCGCCGCCCGCCGATAGGCGCGCTCGTGCGGTCCTTTGCCATTGAACAATGCAATCAGCTCGTGCTGACCGGACCTGAGATTGCCGACGTAGAGGCGCTGCACGCCGCCCTTGAGCAGAGCGGTGACTTCGCGCGGCGTGTACAGATAGTTACTGACCTCATGGCTGTCGATTTTCAGCGAGACCGAGTCGAGCGCGAAGAAATCACCGACATCCATCGACACGAACACGGCCACCTGCGTGTTGGCCGGAAACAATAGCTCCTCCTCGAGCATGAACAGATCCTTGTTCAGATCAACCACGTCCTTCTTCAGATCCTGGATCTGCTCATCGAGCGAACGCGTCGCAGTGCCCTCCCCGCCTGCTGCAGCGCCGCCTGGCACTGTCGCGGCGTCGCTCGCGGCGGCAGCGCCCGGTACGGCCGCGCTCGCGCTCGCAGCGGCAGCGCTCGGCGCATCGGCTGCCCAAAGCGGGGCGGCCAGGCCTGCGGCCAGGGCCAGAGCCAGCAGCGAGCGCAACGCGATGTTCATGGGCATGGGCAGCGAGCGGGTGTCATTCATAAGCCACCGAATTTGTCGTCCAACAAGGCGCGGATCTGCGCGACATACGATTCATCCCCGGCGCCGTCGTCGCTGTGCAGGAAGCGCACGACGCCGCCGCGGTCAATCAGCACGGTAGTGGGCAGGCGCCCGATGCCGTAGGCACGACTGACGGTCTTGGCCTGATCGAGCAGCAGTGGAAATGCCGTGACGTGCGCGCGCGCGTAATCCTGCGCGTGCTGCGCATCGTCGTCGACGCTGACGGCCAGCACGATCAGGCCCGATGAGCGATAGGTGCCGTAATAGCGATCCAGTGCGACCAGTTGACGTGCGCACAGGCCGCAACGACTGCTCCAGAACGACAGGATCACCGGCTGTCCGCGGTACTCGGACAGCCGAACGTTATTGCCCAGCGCCGCCGGCAGCGCAAAATCGGGCGCCGCATGGCCGACGGACCCGGAAGCGGCGCCGGTGGGCATCGCGGCACGCAGGCCCGTCGTGACCCCCAGCACGCAAAGCGCCAACCCGCAGATCCGTATTGCTCGATACTTCAGCCGCACTCGCACTCTCTACTAGCGTTATTGCTACAGCCATGGGATGCCGCCATGCGACTCCAGGCGATGATTTGACATTATCCGTCAATCGCCCGCGTCTGGCTTGAGATCCAGTCCACAGACTTCCCGGCACCGCGCCCCCCGGGCCGGCGCCAAGCCTGCGGGCGCGTGGCCTAGCGAATCGGCCCCAGGGCAATCAGCGCATCGTAGGCGCTGGCGCTGCCCAGGCCAGTGCCCAGACCACTGGCCCACTGTAATGTCTGAAACGCTCCCGCCTTGTTGTGCAGGGCGAGATAGTTCAGCACCACGGTCTCGACCAGCAGATTGACCGCATTGGCCCCGGGGCTCGAGGTGGTATTGACGTTGCCGTCGCTGGTGTAGTTCCCGATCTGATTGCTGATTGTCGCGGGCCGCCCGTTGGGGTTGTAGACCAGGAAGAAGGTCGCCGCCGTGGTCTGGTTATCCGCGGTCCACACGCCCTTGCCGCGTCCCCCCACGGAGTTATCAATTGTCCCGTTCGACACCACCGAGCCATCGGTGAAGACGTAGATCATCAAGGGTTGCTGCATGCGCGCGGCGTATTCGAGGCAGGCGCCGATGCATTGCCCGGCCTCCAGATCGCGCATCTCACCGGTCGCGCGATCGCCGGTGTGATAGTCGTAGCCGCCCAATTCTACGGTGCCCGCTGAGGCATAACCGTTGACGACCATCTTCATGACGGCCGCGGTCGCCTGGAAATTGCTGTCGGCCTGATATTCGGCGGTCGAGAAGATGCCGGCGCTGCCCACGATGGCCGCATCGAGATCGGGGTTCAGGGTTGTGCTCGCATCGCCGTAGCGATCGACGAGGTCGGCCGCGCCGACATACCCGCACTGCACGAGGTCCTTGACGACCGCATCCTGACTGCCGAGTAACGTATTGACCGCACCGAGCTTGTCCGCGCTGATGCGTTCGATCGACTCGAGCACCGCGACCGCATCATTCTGGCTCAACAGTCCGATCAGCTGCCCGGTGCTGACCAGCCCCGTGACGTCCGAGGCCTGCGATACTTTGGTCGGCGGCACCGTCGGGTCGATCATGTATGAGGGAGCCACGGAATTGCCGCCCGAGGTCGTACTCTCGGTACCGATCAAAGCCAGCAGATCGCCCTTATTGCCGGCCGGCGGACTCAGCACGGCGTAGCCGGCACTGTAGATGCCGTACATCGGGTTGTGCGGATTGTCGCTGGTATCGTTCTCGCTGAGCTCGGGCATGATCGCGCCATTGACGTTCGCGGCCGTGCTGGCCGCGATGCGCTGTTTGATACCGCGCAGGTAGGCGCTGTCGCTGTGAAACGCAAGCCCCAGGCTCTGATCGAGGAAGCTCGCGGTGGAAGAATTCGGGATCATGTTGCCGGGCAAGCCGAGGCGGCTGTAGCCCGCGGTGGTGAGGAAATCAAGTTGGCCGCCCGGGCCGCCGACCAGCACATTGGAGCCCGCGACATTGCCGCCGCCGGCCAGATCGAAGCAGATGAACGGAATCATGCCTGAGCCCGTCGTGATATCGCAGGGGGAGATCTTCAGCGCGGCGATGTCCGGCGCGAGCATCGCATAGGCCTTGCGCGGATCGGCGAACAGACTGAACACCGACAGCCCCGCGACCGTGGCCGTGCCGCGGATGAATCCCTGTGCGAGGAATTCACGGCGCGTGACCGGACGGCGATGGTTCGGGTGGCGCAGCGGCTCGTGCAGGCTCGGGGGTCGTGGTCGTTTGAATCTCATGGTGCTCGTCTCGTGGATACTTTATTTAATCAAGGTCGTGGCGCTGCCGAGCACGGTGGCGCAGACCGCCTTGGCGATGGTCTGCGTACGGGTCGGCGTCTGCACGCAGGTCGGATCGCTGGCGCTGCAGTTGACCAGTGAGGTGATCAGACTGTAGAGCTCAGTGCGTATCTGGGCATCCGTCGGCTGCGTGGCCAGATTGGTCCCGACCGCGGGGCTGTCGATCAGTGGTGTGATCACCAGATCCATGCCCGGATTGGTGCCGAAGGCCTGCGCCGGAGTCTGATTGAGGTTCAGGCCCGGAAAGAACGCCGGTCCGAGCACCGGATCGTTGACCAATGCATTGCAGTACTGAATCGCGAGCTGCGAGATGCCGATCTGCTGCGAGGGCAGGAAGCCCTGGATGTTTGGCACGGTCGGCAACTGCTGCTGCACCGTCTGGTAAGTCGTGTTGACCGCGCTCAATCCCGCAGACACGCCCGTGATCGAGGCCATCGAGGCATTGAGCTCATCGTAGACGTGCAGGCCGATGTCGGATGCGGGCGGCAGCGTGGCCGGTGGGGCTGCCACGGGCGTTGCGACCGTGCGTACATGCGTCTGGGTCCCGATCAGATCGAAGTCCAGAAAGAACAGATCCTGGCTCGGGCCGAGCTGCATCGCGAAGACCGTGCCCACGCTCGAGAGCAATTGCCCCGTCGTGGCTGAGTAATTGGCATTGCTCACGGTTGTACTGAGCGTGCTGTAGGCCTGGCCGACCGGTATTTCCTGTCCGTTCATGCCGATATACATCCCGGAGATCGGAATGTTGCCTGGCTGTGCCTGCGGATTGAGGCTGATGAAGGTCGGGTTGGAAAACAGGTAGCTGTAGTTGTCGAACTGGCTGGCCGTGAACATGATGTAGCTCTGCGACATGCCGGTCAGCGCGCTCACATTGAACAACAAGTAGTAGAGCTGGCCGACGCCCGCGGCATAGTTCTCCTGGATCTGCGAAACGGTGAGCGCATGGCTGTGAATGGCCGCAAAGCGGATCTCGCCGGCCCAGGGCCGATCATTGGTCGTCTCGTTGCCCAGCAGGAACGCGAAGGTCGGATCCCAATTCGTCAACGCGCCTCCGGTCAGCGTGTCCACGTCGCCGGTGAAAGTGCCGTTGATATAGAGCTGACGGCCGCTGGTCGGGCTATAGGTCAGCACGATGTGCTGTAAGGCGGCCTGCGCGTTCATGTTGGCGGCCGCGGTCGTGAGCGCCGGGGCGCCGTTAGTGTCGCTGACTGTGCTGCGCCCGTAGGCCTGATACTGCATGGCGTCCTGCGCGAGCGTGAAATTACGCAGCGTCTCGCCGCCGGAGTAGCTCGCGATGAAGGCATTCGTCTGTGTGACATTGGCGGGCGCAGCCCACAGCTCGAGCGAGTACTGCCCGCTCGCCGTGAGCGCGCTGTAGAGCTTGTCGCTGGTCGCGGTCGTGCCCTGGGCCTTGGAGCCGCCGGTGCCGAAGATCAGACCCCAGGCGCTATCCCAGCTCGTGTTGCCCGAGACCGTCAGATTGATCGCCGGGTCCACGCCGCTGGTGTCATAGGCGACGCTGCCGCTGCCTTCCTTGAACTGCCAGCGCGCGATCGTATCGGCGTCGTAGCGGTTGTTGCCCGAGGCGACCGTGCCGGCGTAGAGCGTGAGTGCGCGCGAGACCACGAGCGTGGGATCAACCGGAGTGACCGGTACGCCATTGGCGAAGTTCTGGATTGCGCTGAGCATGCGCGCCGCGCTGCCCGGGCAATCCACCGGCCCGCCCGGCGTGGTCGCCCAGCAGTTGTGGGACTCGGTGGCCAGACGCACATAGAAGCGTGAAAGTGGCGGATCATTCAGATTGATCTTGGCCTGCGCAGCGGCATAGGCTTGATCCACGTTCGGGCTCGCGAAGTACGGTGACTGCGGCGTGGTGGCATTGGGCGAATGACAGCGCGAGCAGAACATGCTCAGCAACGGGTAGACCGTGCTGGAGAACAAAGTCGGATCGGCCGGGAATTGCTTGGTCGGCCCCACGGCCTGATCGACCGGCGCGGTCAGCTGGATCTTCGTTGCCCCGCTGGCGCCGCCTGAGCCGCCACCGGCCCAGTTCTCAATCCAGGTCGTCAGGATATCGGCGCAGGCCTGCGGGCTCGCGAGCCAGCAGTTATGGCCGCCGCCGACCTTGACCACCATCGTGGATTGATCCGGTTGCGTGAGATTGACGACCGTGAGCGCCGCGGCATAGGCCTGATTCACGTCATCGGAGCGGGCGAACTCGGGCGACTGGCCGCCGGCCTTGTGGCAACCGCCGCATCGAGTCGGCGTAATGATGTTCTGCCACAGATTGACCTTGAAGGCCTCGACGTCGGCCGAAGCGGGCGCCGGGCCTGTGTACACGGACGCGGCAGCGCCACTCGTATTGGCGAGCGGGGTGGTCGGTGCGCCGCCCGAGCAGGCCGCTAGCGCGAGCAGCACCAGCGGCAGCAACAGGTTCGGGGCGCACAGGCGGCTTGGCTTCACTCTTGTCTCCCTAATGAGGCAGCGGCCTTCACTCAAGTGCCCATGCAGTAGACCGCGGTCTCTGCAAAAACCTGTTTCATGTTGTAACCACTGGACTGAAAGTCCGAGGTGATCTGCGCCGCCGCGGCCTGATCAGCTGCATTGCCCGGCGGTCGCAGGCAGATCGCCTGGAACACCTTCTGCACCTGGCAGGCGGCAAAGGCCTGGCTCGAGGCGAGCTCCTGGCCCAGCGATTTCGCGCCCTCGCCGCTGCCCGAGAGTGCGGCGCTCCATCCCAGCAGCGAATCCGGACCCGAACGCCAGCGGTTATCCCAGCTATCGTCGTTGGTGACGTAGCCATCGGGGAAGTTGCCGGTGTTGATGTGGTATTTCGCCTGCGTCTGCCCGGGCGTGTAGACCAGCTGCAGGGCCACCGGATCGTAGTTGTAGTAGGCGAAGGCCTGTGCCATCGGATCCATGGCCGCGTGACAGCCGATGCAATTGTTCAGGAACACGCGGCTGTCGCCGCCGGGGGATCGGCTCACGTCCTGACGGATGCGGTCGGGCGGGCGCGTGATGTCCATGACCTGTGGCAGGTCGTTGCACAGATAGTTGATCATCGTGAAGCGGAACATCGCGCGATTCGTACCGGCGATGAAGAACGCCTGCGCCGCGGCCTCGGTGGTGATGACGCCGGCGGTGGCTGCCGACGGTATGCCCGTATTGGCCGACTGCGTGGTCGCCACCAGCGCGCTCTTAAGATCCACCCCATTAGTGTCGAGATACTGGTAATGATTGTTGTTGGAAGGCGAGTACGGAGGTGCGCCGGATGTATTGCCGACATACAGGATGTCGCCCGACAGCACGGTGTTGAACGGCACGTTGTCGCGGATCATGCCGATCACGGTTGCAATATAGTCGTTGAGCGGCACGAACGCCGACTGCGCGCGATTGGTCGCGGGCGCAATGAAATTGCGCAGCGTCACGTTGTAGAAGCCGCTGTTGTTCATCGCCAGCTGGGCCGCGGCCTGTGGACTGCCATTGCTGATCAGCGTTGCCATCTGCGTGAGCACGGCATCGCTGGGCGGCACGCCGGCCAGTCGATTGTGCATGCGCACGGCCTGCTCATTGGGGCCGGCGAACAGTGGCAGCGTCGGCTGCAGGCCGAGCAATGCCGCGAGCAGCGCGGGCGCCGCTCGGCGCGCAGCGCGACCGCGCCGCGCCGCTGTTCTGATGACTGGTCCCATCCTTGCTCCCTAGTGCAAAATGGATTTGCACAGCAGGTGGAACTATAGGCACGAGAACAGCAGCGCCGTAATGTCTCAAAGGACAGACAACGGCAGTGATTAGGTATACACGGTATCGTGACGTGCGAATTCTGCGACCGGCATCACGTCGCGCTGACACGCCAACGTCTGAACTGTTCAATACGCGTCAACGGAGCATCGTTCGTTAATGAGACCCCATACCAGCCTGCTGGGCGTTGCGCTGGCGGCGGCTGTTGCCGCCTGCAGCAGTCATGGCAATCTCAATATCGGCAGTGGTCAATCCAATAGCGGCCAGAACATCGATTTTGCGATCGCTTACATCAAGCGCACGATGCCCACGGACCCGACCGCGCTGGCAGCACTGCGTGCCAAAGATGATGTGACGCTGCCGCGCGCGTACTGGACCAAGGCCGACGTCTATCTGCGCAGCAGCGCGAGCCCTGCGGGCACGGAACAGAATCTGACCACAAGCGTGACCGGCAACGACTTCTGGGACGCCAAGGATCTGGACGTCGCCCCGGATGGCAGCGCCCTGGTATTCGCGATGCGCGGGCCCATCAGCGCCAATCAAAAGGACTTCGCCCCGCCTACCTGGCACATCTGGGAATACACCATCGCCAGCGGCGCGCTCACTCAGATCACGGGCACGGTCGATGACACGCAGCCCAACGCCAATGACGTGGGTCCGCACTTCCTCGCCGATGGTCGCATCGTGTTCGCCTCGACACGCCAGGTCGGATCGCGGGAAGTGCTGATCGATGAAAGCAGCACCGGCGAGAACGTGCAGCCGTTTGAAGCACAGACCGAGTCGGACAACACTTCCGATTTCGTGCTGCATGTCATGAATGCCGACGGCACCGGCATTCACCAGATCTCATACAACCCGAGCCACGACATTGATCCCTCGCTGCTCGGCAACGGACGCATCATGTGGAGCCGATGGGACAACACGCCGGGCCGCACGGGCGGCAGCGCCATTCATCTGTATAGCTCCAATCCCGACGGTACCGACGTGCAGTTGCTCTACGGTGCCCAGAGCCACGACACCAGCAGCAGCAATCCCGGCGGTGTCGGCACCTGCCCGCAGGGGGAGGAGTGCACGGTGCAATTCGTCAGCACGCGGCAGCTGCAGAATGGCAATGTGCTGGCGGTTCTGCGGCCGATCACCGGCGCGGATTTCGGCGGCAATCTGCAGATCATCAACGTCGGAGATTACGTCGAGGACAATCAGAGCGTACCGGATCTGGGCTATCCGACCACGACCTTCGCGCAGCAGCCGACCACTTCGAACAATGTGCTCACGCAAACCGTCAACGGCATGCCGGTGCCCTCCCCCGGCGGGCGCTTCAACTCGGCCTTTCCACTGTGGGACGGCACCAACCGCATACTGGTGAGCTGGAACCAGTGCCGGCTGCAGAATGCCAGTGGCACACTCATGGATTGCAGTAGCGATAACCTCGCTAACGCGACTTCGGCGAGCCCAACCCTGACGCTGGCCCCGCCGCTCTATAGCGCGTGGCTGCTCAGTCCCAGCGCCGGCACGCTCATGCCCGTCATGACCCCGGTGGAAGGCGAGATGATCAGCGATATCGTCTCGCTGCAGCCGCGTACCATTCCGTGCACGCTGAATCTGAGCTGCCCGAGCGATATCAGCGTGCCCAGCGGCTTTGATCCCTCCTACGGCATCATTGATATCCGCAGCGTCTACGATCGAGATGGGCTGGCCGTCGGCGATGGGCAGAGTGCGGCCTTGACAGGAAGCGCGAGCCTCGGGGCGGTGGCGACGGCCAGCGCCAATGCGCGGCCAGCTCGTTTCCTGCGTATCGAGAAGCAAGTGGCATTCGGCGATCCGCAACTCGGCGACGGCTTTCCGAAGTTTGATCAGAACATCGCGCTCTCGGGCTCGGTCGGCTATATGCGCCAGCTACTCGGCTATGTGCCGATCGAGCCGGATGGCTCGGTGCGCGTCATGGTGCCGGCGAACGTGCCCTTCCAGATCACGGTGCTGGACGCCAACGCCCAGGCGCTGCCGAGCTTCCCGCGCCATACCGCCTGGCTCACCGTCAGGCCCAGCGAGGTGTTGAGCTGCAACGGATGCCACATGCCACAGGGCTCGCAGGTGTTGGCGAACTTCGCCGGCGTTATCGGCCAGACGACGGAGGTCAGCGGCCGCTCGCATGGGCGCGCGGATCTGTTCACCGCACTCAATGGCGGCCAGGGCGTTACCTTCAACGCCAACGGCAATGGCAGCGTCGCGACTCTGGTGCTGTGCACCGGCGATACGATGGCCGAGGAGCTCGTGGGCACGGACTGCAATGCCAATCCGTACAACGCCGCCCCGATCAGCGAAAATGTCGTCTTCAACGATGCCTGGGGCGACGGCAACACCAATCCGACCGGGCCTAACGCTGCGATCTCCTATACCTATAGCGCTCTGACGACTACATTGCCGATCGTGCCGGCCTGCCAAAGCGTCTGGTCAGGCTTCTGTCTGAGCATCATCAATTACCCGACGATCATCGATCCGCTCTGGAGCGTCGTGCGCGGCAGCACCGCCGTCAATCCTCTGGGCGCGAACACCTGCACCAACTGCCACACCGCTACACGCACGATTCTCGTTGGCGGCGTTACTGTGCCGGTCCCGCCCGATGGCAACCTGCAGCTCGATGCCGATCCGGCGCAAAGTGCGACGGCGCAGTTGCGCGCCTATACTCAGCTCGTAGACACTCACGATGTACTGTCGGTCAATAGCACCAACCAGTTGGTAGACTCGGGCACGAGCGTGCCAGGCTCGATTATTCCCGGTACCGCCAATGGCTCGTGCTTTTTCCAGACGGTCACCGGCGCGAAGATGGGCTGCAGCGTAACGGGGATGGTGAACCATGCTGGGTTCATGACCGCAGCGGAGCTGCGCTTGTTATCAGAGTGGGTGGATATTGGAGCGCAGTATTACAACAACCCTTTCGACGCGCCGTTGGCCAACTAGGGTAGTTCCTCTGATCGCCGCCGTGCTGCTGTCGCTGCTGGCCGCAGCGAGAGCCGATGCGCGCGAGTATCTGCAGTTGTTCGTCGTGCAGCCCTATCTCGAGTTGCATACCGGACCGGGACGCGGCTATCCGGTCACGCAGGTCGTGGCGCGCGGCGAGGCTGTAGACGTGCTGATGCGGCGCACCGACTGGTTCAAGGTGCGTACCGAGCACGGCATCGAAGGCTGGGCCTCCGGGCGCGACCTGCAGCGCACGACGCTCGCCAACGGCGCGCCATTCCAGGTCAATCTGGGTGATCGCGACGGCTTTACTTCCCATCGCTGGGAGACCGGCGCCTCGGCCGGCGCTTACGCTGGCGCAACGCTGATCTCGGCCTACCAGGCGCTGTCGCTGACGGACCATCTGAAGATTGAGCTGTCGGGCTCGCAGTTTCTGGGAAACCTGTCCAATGGCTACCTGCTCGATATCGGCTTCAGTCACGTATTCATGCCCGAATGGCGGCTCTCGCCGTTCGTGACGCTGGGCGGTGGCTATGAACGGGTGGAGCCGAAAGTGACGCTTGCGCAGCCGTTGAGTACGGACAATCAAAGCGCGTACTTCGGCGTCGGAGCACGCTATTACCTGGCTCGGCGCCTGTTTCTGCGCTTCGAATTGCGCGGTCACGAGGTGTTTACGAACCAAAACAGCAACGAGGTCAAGAACGAATGGATACTCGGATTTGCATTCTTCTACTGAGCTCGGTTGCGCTCGGCTGCGGCGGATGCGCCATATTCCAGCGGCAGGCCGCTCAGCCTGCCCCAACCCAGCAGCCGAGCTCGAGCACGGCGTCGCCGGATAGCGACAATTCGAGCACGCCGCCGACGATCATCGAGCCGCAGGTCGAGCGCCGTGAAATAAAAGTACCCACAATTCATCCGAGTAACGTCGAACTCGGCGCCTACTACGGCGAGATCTCCATCCAGGATTTCGGCGCACAGCCGGTCGCCGGGCTGCGCCTGGACTATCACATCAGCGAGGATTTCTTCGGCGAGATAACTTATGGCCGCGCCAAGGCCGGCCTCACCAGCTTCGAGACTCTGAGCAATGTGCAGCTGCTTTCCGATGCTGAGAGACGCTTCACGTATTACAACCTGTCGCTGGGCTACAACTTGCTGCCTGGCGAGGTCTTCATCGGTCGCAATCTCGCCATGACCAGCGCCTTTTATGTGATAGGCGGCGTTGGCAGCGTCGATTTTGCCGGTGATCAGAATTTTACGGTGAATTTCGGTGCTGGCTTTCGTGTACTGCCAACCGACTGGCTGGCGGTGCACATCGACGTGCAGGACCTGGTGTTCAGATCCGACGTCACAGGCGTGGAAGAGCTGAAGAACAATCTTCAGGCAACCATCGGCGCGACCGTATTCTTCTAGCGCGATCGCGGCACATTCCGCTCGAGCGCTGGCAACGGAGACAGCCATGGATGCAAGTCATAGTGATCATCGCCGCGCGTTCTTACGCGCCGGCATTGTGTGCCTGACCCTGCTGGCGACGGCCGCAACGAGTCTCGCGAGCACCATCGCGCCAGGGACCGCGGCACCGGCCTTTCAACTGCCTTCTGCAGCCAACAGCCCTTTGGCGCTGAGTGATTTGAAGGGCCAGGTCGTGCTCATTAACTTCTGGGCCAGCTGGTGCGGGCCGTGCCGGCAGGAGATGCCGATCCTCGATCAGCTCTATCGAAAATATAAGGCGGCCGGCTTCACGTTACTGGGTGTGAACGTCGAGCCTAAATCCGCTGATGCGCTCGGCTTCCTCAAAGGCACGCCTGTCACTTTTCCGATACTGTTCGACACTGACAGCCAGGTCAGTAAGCTCTACGAGGTGTCCGGGATGCCGAGCACCGTGATCCTCGATCGCGCCGGCAAGGTGCGCTACATTCATCACGGCTACAAGCCAGGTGAAGAGAGCGAATATCTGGATCAGATCCGAAGTCTGATGCGGGAGTGAATATGAGAGTGAGTCGTGCCGGGTTGAGTGCGCTTGCATTGCCGCTGGCGGTGCTGCTTTTGAGCGCCTGCACGCCCGTGCAGCCTTGGGTCAAACCCTACGAGCGCGAGCATCTGGCCGACCCAATCATGTCTTTCAATGCCAACCCCATACAAAGCTCATATCTGACCCATGTGTTCGAGGTGCGCGAAGGTGCCCGCGGAGCGACCGGCAGCGTCGGCGGCGGTTGCGGCTGCAACTAAATGGGCTGGACGCGCGGTATCCCGGCCCGATCGCTGACCGCGACCTTATTTGCACTCGCTGCTGTCAGCCGCGCCGCGGTGCTGCCCGACGATCGGGCTGATCTGGACTGGCACGAATGGCAGGGCGGCGGTGTGACCGTCGACGGCCCTGGGGTGCTGGTGCGCAAAAAGGTCGACGATTCGCTGTCACTGTCAGCCAGCTATAGCGTCGATATGATTTCGAGCGCCTCGGTCGACGTGCTGTCGACCGCCAGTCCCTACAAGGAGACGCATACCGAAGGCACCGTGAGCGCGGATTATCTGCACGGCAACACGATCTACACGGCCGGCTTCATCGAGGGACACGAGTCCGACTACATCGCCAAGACCGGTTTCTTCTCGATCAGCGAGTCGATGTTTGGCGATCTGACGACGATCAACTTCGGCTATTCACGCGGCTGGGACCGGGTTGGCGAGAATCTGCATCAGAACGGGCTCGTGACGACCACCTGGGTCGGCGATGCCGATCACCGCGACTGGTCGGCCGGCCTCTCGCAGGTGCTCACGCGCAACCTGCTGCTGGGCGTGAATTTCGAGACCGCCGAGAGCGACGGTTATCTCGCCAATCCGTACCGCTCGGCGCGCTACGTCGGGCCGGACGGCCTGGTGCACACCGAGGGACAGCTCTACCCCGATACGCGCACAGGCAATGCGGGTTCCGTGCAGCTCAAATATTACCTGCCCTGGCACGCCGCGCTTGACGGCAGCTACCGCATCTACCACGACACCTGGGGAATCCTGGCCCATACGCTGGGCGCGGGCTATACGCAGCCGGTCTCATCCGACTGGACCCTCAATGCCAATGTGCGCTACTACCGGCAGAATGCCGCCACCTTCTACGCCGACCTGTTTCCATATGAGGATTCGCAGAATTTCATCGCCCGCGATCGCGAGCTGGCGCAATTCGATGACTACACATTCGGGCTCGGCGCGAGCTGGCTGTTTCATCCGAGCTGGCCACACTGGATCGAGAAGGGTACGCTGAATCTGACCTATGACCGCATGCACATAGCGTATGGCGACTTCCACAACTACGCTGTCGGTGGTATGCCGATGGGCGTGCCACTGTACGCCTACGGCGCCGACATCACGCAGTTCTTTATTTCCTTCTGGTACTGAACGATCATCCCCTCCTTGCATTCTTTGCAGCGGAGGCCCGTTATGACTCGACGTCACTTTTACGCCGCCTGGCTCTGTGCCACGGCGCTCTCGGCGCTGATCCCCGGCGCCTACGGGCAAACCGGCGCGCACGCGCGCGAAGATGCGCGTTTGATCACGGCCACTCAGGTTCTCGAGGAGCTGCGCCAGACGCCCGACCAGAACGTGCCCGACTGGCTCATGCAGCGCGCCTACGGCGTTGCCGTGATTCCCGAAGTCATCAAGGGCGCCTTCATGTTCGGCGGCCGTTACGGCAATGGTGCACTGTCGGTACGCGACGCCTCGGGCCGTTTCAGTAATCCGATTTTCATCACCCTGATCGGTGGCAGCGTCGGCTGGCAGATCGGTGCGACCTCAACTGATGTCGTACTGATATTCGTCACCCCGCGCAGCGTCGAGAATTTTTCACGCGGCAAATTCACGCTGGGTGCCGACGCCTCGGTCGCCGCCGGACCCGTGGGACGAACCGGCGAGGCCGCCGCCGGCGTCAACGCCGAGATCTACTCGTATTCGCGGGCACGCGGCCTGTTCGCGGGCGTCGCGCTGGATGGCACCGTGCTCGCGTTTGACCGCACTGCCAACCAATTGTTCTACAACGATGAGGACGCGACGACGGCCGCGATCACCAGCGGCAAGGACACGTCGAGCGCCGAATCGGCTCGGCGATTCGTGGCCGCCGTGTCCTTAAGCGCCAACGGTGCGAACGCGGCGCCGGCGAGCACGGCGGCTCCGGCTGCAGCGCCGGCGGCTGCGCCTGTGCCGCCCAGTAGTGCACCGGCGACGAGCGGCGTGCGTACCTTCCCGATGGAAGACAGCAAGCCGGCCAGCCCACCGCAGTAGCCGCGGCAAACCAGGGGCGAGCTGCCCCGCACTGATGCCGACCCTCGCGCTGAAGGCCTCGCGACTATGCAAGCGCTACGGCAGCCTGCGTGCCGTGGACGAGATATCCTTTAGCGTTCATCACGGCGAGATCGTAGGTCTGCTCGGGCCCAACGGGGCCGGCAAGACCACGACGATCAACATGGTGCTCGGAATATTGCAGCCGAGCTCGGGCAGCGTGGAGATCGAGGGCATCGATATCGCCCGACAGCGCTCACGGGCGCTCGCGCATACGAATTTCGCCGCCGCCTATGCGGCGCTGCCTGGAAATCTGACCGTATCGCAGAACCTGCGCATCTTCGGGCTGCTCTATGACGTCGCGAGCCTGAGTGAGCGCATCGATGAGTTGCTCGATGAATTCGAGCTGCGCCCACTGCGCAACAGGCGCAGTGGTCTGCTTTCCTCGGGCGAGCAGACGCGCCTGGCGCTCGCCAAGGCCGTGCTCAATCGCCCGCGGCTGCTATTGCTCGATGAGCCCACGGTCTCGCTCGATCCTTCGGCCGCAGATCTGATGCGCGTGCGCATTCGTGCCATGGCGAGCGAGGCCGGCTGCGGCATCCTATGGACTTCGCACAATATGTACGAGGTGGCGCAGACCTGTCACCGCGTGCTGTTCGTCTCGCATGGCAGAATCCTGCTCGAGGGCGATCCGAAGGCACTGCCGCATGAGCACGGTGCCGAGACGCTCGAGGAATTGTTCATCCGGCTGGCGCGCGAGCCACTGACTGAGCGCACGGCTACATCATGAGGCTGCGGCCAATCGCCGCGATAGCGCTGCGGCAACTCTATCTGCTGCGCAGCAGCCCGACCCGGATGCTGCCGATGGTCGCGTGGGTCGCCATCGACATGGTGCTCTGGGGCTTCATCTCGCGTTACCTGAACGCGGTTACGGCCGCGCGCATCAATTTCACTTTCAGCCTGCTCGGGGCGGTGCTGTTCTGGGATTTCTTCACGCGCGTGATGCAGGGCGTGACCCTGGCCTTCCTCGAGGACGTCTGGGCGCGCAATTTCATCAACCTGTTCGCCTCGCCATTGCTGATTTCGCAATATCTGGGCGGTCTGGTGCTGACAGCCATCACCACGAGCCTGATAGGCCTGCTCACGATGCTCGCAATCGCCACGCCCCTGTTCGGGCTGCACTATGCAGCGCTCGGTCTACGGCTGATCCCGTTCGTGATGGTGCTGTTTTTGTTCGGCATCGCCCTGGGAGTGCTCGCCAGTGGCATGGTATTGCGCCTCGGCCCAGCCTCCGAATGGCTCGTCTGGCCCATCCCGGCGCTCCTGTCTCCATTCGCAGGCGTCTTCTATCCGCTCTCGATCCTGCCATCCTGGATGCAAGCGATCGGCCACGCGCTGCCGCCCTCCTATGTATTCGAGGCAATGCGCGCAGGTTTGGCCGGCCATGCGTACCCCGACTTTGACCTGGCGCTCGCTGTCGCGCTCGCGGCACTCTATATACTGCTTGCCTGCTGGCTGTTCACCCGACTCTATCGCTACGCGGTGCGCAGCGGGCTGCTCGCGCGCTACAGCGCCGAGAGCATGAGCTGAAAGGGATCCTGTGGCGGCTGTCAGCATTTTGGCGCTCACGATCGCCCTGAGTCTGGCGGGCTTATGGATTTCCCCTCGTATCATCGAGCACAGCATATTCCGGCCCTATTGGTTTCTGCGGCGGCGCCAGTACTGGACCGCCATCGGCAATGCATTCGTGCACGCCGACCTCGGGCACCTGCTGTTTAACTGCCTGAGCTTCTGGTTCTTCGCACCGCGCCTCGAGCACGTCATCGGCAGCACGCGCTTGCTCGCTCTCTACGCTCTGGGGCTCGCTGCCAGCGACGCCGGCACCTATTTCAAGCACCGGGATAATCCGGACTATGGCTGCCTGGGCGCTTCCGGTGCGATCCTTGCCGTGCTGTTCGCCTCGATCGTCTATTTCCCGCGCGAGTCAATCATCATGTTGCCGATCC
>Ga0302326_10014527_pt1 | contig 16626 bp, 15 predicted proteins | sample Palsa_T0_3_FD_202264 | JGI IMG/M metagenome (GOLD analysis project Ga0302326, IMG submission 202264) | Peat permafrost microbial communities from Stordalen Mire near Abisko, Sweden - Palsa_T0_3 | ecosystem: Environmental > Terrestrial > Soil > Palsa > Peat permafrost | place: Sweden: Abisko...
GAGCAGGTGTCCCGGAATACGGTGGTGGCTTCACTAGGTCGGCAGGGCTTGGCCGGGATCGCACCCGACGATCCACGCCGGCACTAAGGTGATCGACCAGGCAGCCGCGGTACCCGGAACCTGATAGTGCGCCGTTTCAAACTAATACTGCTAACATAAAAAATTATGAGCACGGCAGAGTCCGCCACACCAATCATCGACGTTCCGACGGTCGATGAGCTGAACGGTGATTGGAGATCCCGCATCTCACCTTTCGAGTACAAGGCGCTTGGCACCGCGCTGATTCGAGCGAACATGATTATCGTGTCAACTGTCGAAAAGGTCTTGGCTGAATCTGGTCTCACCTACTCTCGGTTCGTAGTTCTCTCGCTACTTGAAGGGCGCGGGGAAAAGGGCATGCCACTGAAAGCGCTCAGCAGGGCGACTTTCCTGCACCCGGCTTCCCTCACCTATGTAATCGATAAGCTGGAGGATCGGGGCTTAGTCCGTCGTGTTCCGTCTGAAGAAGACCGTCGCTCAGTCACGGCGGAGATTACTGACAGCGGGCGTAAACTAATCTCCGCTGCTCAATCACCCTTAATTGATTGCCATTGGGGGTTGTCCTCCTTGACTGCGGGAGAGGCGTATCTCGGCACAACCCTCCTGAGCAAGATCATGCCGATGGACAAGGCTGAGTTCCAACGCATCGTCGAGACGACGGATATTTAAAGCGTGCTGACGAGCAGCCGCTCGGCGCGGCAACTCGATGATCCATGGGCGGGGTTCGCGCTAACTAGCTGCTTGGACCTGAAACCCTTTGAGCACAGTACTTCCTGGGGCGTCTATCAGTGGACCAAGCTAGTTACGATCCGCGTCTCGTCGTTGGAAATTTGCTTGCCGGTGCTTGACGAGCGCGGCCGTCGCCTTTAGGCAATCGTGCTCCGCGGCTAGCCTAGCTATCACAGAGCCCTCCTCAATCGCAACATTGTTCGGATCGGGTGAGGCGCATCCGAGAAGCCTCCTAGTTTCCTCGACGGCGCTCGTGGATGTATGGTGGGTAATGTCGGTCGCGCACCGTAGACTCTCATCTACGCTCATCGTTCCTCGCTCTTTCTGGCCGGTAACCTAAGGAATGAGGAAGGAGCCATTTCGTACGAAAAACTTTTCGGTGACGTCCATTCCTAGTGGTGTCACTTTTTCAGAGAAGACTTCGAGCTGGTTTTTACCACCCTCCACGTGTGGATAATCACTGGCGTAACAGTATACGTCGTCCATCTCAGAGCGCTCGATATAAGTCTCGACAGGCTCGAAGCTAAACGCCGTCACACGAATATTACGGCGGACATACTCCGACGGTTTCATCGAAATCACACCCTTCATTCGGTGCGAGAACATGTTCGCCCAGGTATCCAAATTTTGAGCCATCGGAGCGATCCAGTGCGCGCCGCATTCCAAAACCCCGAATCTGAGTTCGGGGTGTCGTTCGAAAACGCCACCTAAGATCATCGAGCTTATGTAACTCTCCGGTGCCATGTGACTCACGGCGAACGACCATGGATCGAGAAGGAACTCAGCCGAGGCACTCCCGTTAGCCGATCCCATAATCTCTGGGACATCTCGCCACACGATAGTTTGAAGAAAGTTTTCGGCCGCGATGTGCAACAAGACTGGCACATTGGCTTTCTCACACAGCGACCAGAACGGCGCAAGTGCGCGGTCGGCGGGCGACTTACCGGCGGGGGGTACAGAGGCCGGCAGCATAAAGGCACGGACCCCACCATCAATAAGCCTCTCGGCCTCAGCCATCAATTCGTCGAGCTTATTCGGAAGTAGCATCGCTACCGGCCGCAAGCGTGACGACCCATCCTTGGCCTGCCTGATAGTCCAGTCGTTCCACGCGCGCACGACATTACGGGCGAGGTCTTGCGCCATCTCAGATTGGAACAGAGCCGGATCCACGTCGGAACCGAACAGTGTCGACAGAAACTCCGTACTCGCAATCAGCAACACGAGGCCTGCGACCGGACCCGTCGGAAAAACCAGTTGCTTCTGAACACCCATGAAGTCGAGGACCTCAACTCGCCGTTGCATGTCGATTGCACCGGGTGCTGAACAGCCCGAGAGCCACCCCTTGTGACCCCACACACTGTCAGGGTCAATGGGCAGATCGTCCTTCGACACGTCAACTACGAGGGAGTTCAAGTCCGTTGCAGCGCTTGTCGCGGGACTGGACTGCCACAGAGCGGAGAGAAGAGCACCGCTCTCGCCGAACGCGTCACCCCAGAGACCCGCGGGGATCATTTCATGGCTGTCGACGTCGACGATCTGTTTGGCCAAGGAGTCAAGGGGCATCGCTGCTACCTCCGTGGTCGAGGCGGATGGCATCCGGATCGGCACCGAACCGCTGCGCCGAGAACCTCATGCCCCTCGCGCCGATGATTGAGAAATAGTGATATCGGTGCAGGTGACTCGAACTTTGTGTCCCAGGCTCCAGTTGTCGGGACTGCCCGGTGAACCCACAGGCGAGCGGGCCATACGCACCTAATCGGTAGTTAGGTGTCAGATTGTACGAGTTCATACAAAATCGTAACCTCGCATCAGATCGCGGTCAAGCTTCGTCGCCTCCCCCCGCGCGACCTTCCGCTGGCGTGCTCGCAGCACGAAGCGGTGGGCTCAGATGCAGACGGGGGAGGCCTCGGCACGTGCGGACCAGGGAGAGCAGATGACCTCGTCGCTGGGATCATGTCGGCTGATCACCCGCGGGACGCATAGGATTTCAGGGGCGCGAGCACTGCGAAACGTTTGCCCTGCTACACGGCACCACGTTGAGGCGGGGCACCAGCGATCGTCGGGGCCGAGGGGTCACCTGGGCCGACTGCATACAGGCACTTGGTGCGAAGAGTAGTTTGAAGCCATATTATTATTATGAATTTATACTTGCCATCCGATCTGTCTGTCTTGGATTTGTCGATGTCGAAGACTGGCGCTCAGTTGCACGCACACCCGAAGCCGAATGGTTCTGCGAATAGAACAAAGTAGCCGAGTGTCTGCGATCCGCGCGCCGGCGTCGACCACATCGTCCGCGCCGCCATCAAGCGATTGGTTGCCGCTCCGCACGATCTCGAGATCGGGCATGCCGCTACGGCGATGTCCGAGCGATCGAGCACATATGATGAAAGGCCTGCACATCGCCAGATTGTGGTGCGCGTAATTGCCACCGACGGGCTCGAAATGTCTGCAGCCACACTGCGACCCGAGCCGTGACAGCGGGGTGGGAGCTGACGCGGACAGGTCAGGTTTCAGACTGGCGCTTCCGCTCATTCACATCATCACCTTTACGAGGACTGTCGCGGCCAGGCGCCGACGATTCAAGGATCACTCTGCGTACGACGTATCAAACTTCGGGCGGCCGACGACATTTCGCGCGATAGATAACACAGGCATCAAACCTGCAGGCGCGGCACACACCGTCGGGATGGAGTTGACCAAACGATTTGAGGTGAACGCGAACGCGTCTGCCATGGCGAGTGGGCCGTCACGGCCAAACGTGAGCGACAGATTGACCTCCGGCGTCGCGCTAACGTCGATTCGGTACCCGCCGCCTCCTCCCGGCGCCGACGGCCAGTCAGGACAATGCACCAAGGGACTGCCGGAGACGAATTCGTCGTAGATCAATTTTGTCGCGCCTACCCGTCCCTCCAGTCGAGCGTGACAGGCGCCAACGGTGCCTTCGCCAACGTGCAGACCGTTCAGATCGAATGCCTCTTTCGTCGACACCGGCGAGAGCGATGTGACGAGGCCGGTCAGGTCGCCCCCGAGACCGTGCGCCAAAAGTTTCAGCGCGCATCCGAAATATTCGGCCATAATCATTAGCCGCAATTCTTGGGTTGCCTCGAATTCTTCCGGCGTCAGACTGAGACCGAATAATTCTCGACCGAGGGACCCGTCTTGGTACCAGCTTATATCGGAGTAATGCTCAACGACGCGGATGCAATCAATGTCGATGCACCCGCTGACGAGCAGCGGTGGGATCACATCGAGTAGGCAGCCTGGGTTGACTCCGCTGACGTACAAGGTGCTGCCGCCCTGCTGGGCTGCCGTTTCTAACTGGCGTACCGCGTCGGTCAGCAGCGGCGAAACGCCAGCCGGATATATCAGCGGCAACAGGGTACTGCCGACCAGATTGGTGCCGCTGCTGAGGATTCGGCACATATCCTCCGTGACTGCGTCAATCCCGGCGGACTCCAGCGCGGTGTAACAAACACAATCAGCACTTAGGGCGAGCAGCGCTTCCACGTCGGTGGTGGCGAGTACGCCCACATCTCCAAGCCCGCAAAGACTACCCGCGTCTACCCCGTCCTTTTCGGCGCCGTACACGCGAACCCCGACCAATTCGAGGTCGGGGTGACCAATTATGGCTCGTAATGTGCCTTGACCAACGTGACCAGTAGCCCACTGGATTACCTTCTTTTTTGTCACCGTAACTCCAATGTTCGGTTGCGGGGATGGAAGCCAATACGAATTTAGCAATCGGGATGGCGAAGGTGGTTTAGCGCCTATTCGCTCATATCTCTTCGGCTATGGAGGCACAAATAGCAACTCGCCGCCCACTCGGAGGGGCAAGTAAAGTCAGCAATATCAGAATTTATGAAGCTATAACATGGACCAGGTTCCGTCAACCTCGGTCCACCTCGCAGAGAGCCGTAGTGGCTGCCGTCAGGCGATAGCAGGATAATCAGTCTGATATCTTTTGAGGTCGTAGAAATACGCAACATGAGGAGAGTCGCGGAGTGTCTAGCCCGGCGATCGAGGAGCGGCCCGCCACGAGTAGTGGCGCATCGCGGCCGGTGTTGGTGTGGGCGATTTTTGGCGTATTGCAGGTGATCTTTGCGATCTACTGCGTTGTGCGCTGGGCGGCCGCGGGGCAGATGAGACCGACTCAGCCGGGACCGGATGTTATGTCGGCGTCGACCACGGTTGTCATGTGGTTGCTGCAGGTCGTCGGTCCTGGGGTGGCGGTCTGGATAATCTGGCGATTCGTCGTTGTGCCGTGGCGCCGCGACCGCCGGCTCTCCAGCGACGGGATACTGGTTATCGCCTGTTTCGCCATTGGGATTCCCCATGACATATTAAACACTTATACGAGCCCGTCATTTTCCTACAATTCCCACTACGTCAACGCTGGCAGTTGGATGTCGCAGGTGCCTGGGGTGCTCACCCCTAATGCGCACTTGGTGCCAGAGCCGCTTTTGCTGGTACTGCCGGCCTATGGCTGGTGCGTGTTTTTGGCGGCGGTTCTGGGCTGCTGGATTATGGGCCGCGTCAGGCGCCGTTGGCCTCAGGTGCCCTATCCGGGGTTGCTGGGCCTCACATTCGCCTGCTTTGCGGCGCTGGATGTGGTGTTTGAGAGCACGCTCGTCTGGCTCCATGTCCAGTGTTACACCGGGGTGATCCACGGCATGACTCTGTGGGAGGGCACCGACCACCAGCTGCCGGGGTATGAGGTGGTTTTTTGGGCGGTGTTCTGGACCGGCATGAGCGCTTTACGCTTTTCGCGCGACGACCGCGGCCTCACCATCGCCGAACGTGGCGTGGCTTCGTTGCGGGTCGCCCCGCGGCAGGCGACCGTCATCCGACTTTTGGCGGTCATTGGTGCCGCTACGGCGATCATCACGGTGCTCTACAACGTTCCGTGGCAGCTGGCTTCGTCGCACAACAACAGGTTCCCAACAGCGTTGCCATCCTATCTGCTCAACGGTATTTGCGCGCCCGCATCGAAGCCAGCCAGTGCCGAGGTGCCGCCGTGTCCCGGGCCACGCTGACTCCGACTTCGCGCATTTGCAGCTAAATTCTGATGTTTCAAATTGAGAGGGAGCGTAGGTTGCGGCACCTCTGTGATAACTTGCTCGCTTGTGTCTGCGGTAGCTGAGTTCGCTGACGATTTGCTCGTTGAAATCCACGGTGGGGTGGCAGTCGTAACGTTGAACCGACCCGACCGGCTCAATGCGATGACCCCCGAGCTGCAGAAGCGCCTGCTGGGTTCCCTCAATGAGCTCGACCGATCCGCGGACGTACGCGCAATTGTGCTCACCGGCGCCGGCAAGGGTTTTTGCGCCGGGGCCGATCTGGACGTGCTGGCGCGGGTGGAGGAGCTGGTGGGTACGGACGCGCTGCAGGCACGCGCGCCGGTACTGGACACCCCGCTGATTGCCGCAGTCAACGGACCGGCGATCGGGATCGGGTTTTCGATCATGCTATTCGCCGACGTGATTTACCTGGGTGAGGATGCGCGGATCGCGAGCCGCTTCGCGCGGCTGGGGTTGATCGCCGAATGGGGCAGCGCATGGACGCTGGAGCGACGGATTGGTTACGGCGCTGCAGCCGACATCTTGTTGAGCGGGCGTTCGGTGTCGCCGAAGGAGGCGCTGTCGCTGGGGCTGGCTCAACGGGTGCTACCGGGGCCGGAGCTGCTGCCGGCGGCTACCGCGTGGGCCGAGAACATCGCGGCAAGCTCATCGCCGTATGCGACGGCGGTCATCAAACGTCAGCTCTGGTCCGCCGCGACGCAGTCGTTCGCAGACGCGTTCGATCTGTCGATCGCTCTCGAGGAAGCCGCACTGATGCGTCCGGACCTCGGCGAGGCGGTGCGAGCGCACCGCGAAAAGCGCGCACCGACATTTCCGCCTCACCAGCGGAGCTAGCGACCGGGCAGCACGATCGGCAGTCATTGCCGGGCGCAAATTCACTCTTTCAAGCCGGCGTGCGCTCCGGCTGCGATCGTCGATGGATCTATCGACGCCGAACCGAAACCCAAACTCGATGTCCATTCAAACGATATGAAACTGTGTCGGGGATTGCGGGCATAGAGGAACGCTTCGGACAAGATGCTGCAGGTCATCGAGGGGGCTTTGGTCGCAACAGGTCGACCCGGACGGTGGGAGGTTCGAGGCGCAGGTGGTAGGTCGCGGTCCGTATCGGCTTGCCTCACTGACGTGGCGTAACCCGCTATTGCCAAAGCGTTGTATTTAAAAAGTATTATCTGATACTTTTTAAAAGCAACAGTCCGCCTATTGACGGAGGTACTGATGGTCGTAACGTCGTCAGCGGCTGAGCGTCGTTCGCCGGCTGGCTTTCCAACGGCGACTGCATCGGCTGCACCAATTCGCAAGAGTGCCTCACCGATCAAGTGGTGGGCGGCGGCGGGCGCCGCACACTTCGCGTTGGCGGCATATGTGATGGTCCGCTGGCTTACCTCTGGGCAGCTACACCGTACGCATCCCGGCCCGACACAGGTGCCTCCGCACGTACATATCGCCCTGCAGGTCGGGGCGTGGCTGAGCCCGGCGTTGGGTCTCGCGATTGTGTATGTGTTTCTTGTCCGGCCATATCTCAAGGATCGCCAGCTCACCACTGAGGGCATGTTGCTTATCGCGTGCCTAAGCTTGTACTTCCCTTACGACATCGTCAACGACTACACCGCCGACTTGTTCCAATACAACTCGTATTTCTGGAATGTCGGAAGCTGGCTTGGTGCGATCCCCGGCACCCTCCTGCCGAACGCCTACAAGGTGCCCGAACCGATTCTGTTTATGCTGCCCGCCTACGCGTGGGGTGTTTTCATGCCAGCCATGATCGGCTTCTGGGCGATGCGCGCGCTTCGTCAACGGTGGCCGCGGCTGAGCACCGTTACTGTGTTCGTCATCGTGCTCGGCGCCATGGCGGGCATCGATCTCATCCTCGAGTGGGGTGTGGTCTGGCTGCAGATCGAGGCCTATCCCGGCGCTGCCAGCGTCGGCTCGCTGGCGGGCGGCACAAAATTTCAGTTCCCGGCGTGGGAGACGCTGCTGATCGGCTCGATCTACATCGGCGGAGCTTCGTTATTGCTCTTTCGCGACGACAAAGGCCACACGTTGGCCGAACGTGGCGTCGATCGCATCGCCACCTCGGGTGTGCGGCGGACCGCGCTTCGGCTGCTAGCCACCATTGGCTTCATGGTGACGGTGATGTGGTTGGTCTTCAACATCCCGATCCAGTGGTTCGCCGCCCACGGCGGACCCTTCCCCACGGATACCCCGTCGTACTTCATCAACGAGGTTTGCGGACCGGGCACCGCCTACCCGACTTATCCGTGCCCGAGAGCCGGCACGCCAATCTACAAACCAGGGAGCACGCCATGACCCAAGAATTGCAGGTGCCTAAGGCGCACGCCGGAGGCGGCTCGCTGATCAAACAAACGAGCGCTCGTCGTTGGTCTTGGCCGCACTATCTGGCCCTCGTCGGCCTGCCCATCCTCATCTTGGAGCTATGGACGATAATCGCGTGGCTCGGCGACGATGCACACCAGATCACCGAGTTCAGAACACCGTACTCGGTCAATTGGTGGGCGGCCCGCGCCTACGAGACGGTTGCCGTTCTTGTTTTCATCGGGGTAAGCCAGCACGTGATCCGGCAATGCTGGCGTGAGCGACGCTTGACATTCGACGCCATGTTCTTGCTGGCCGGCATGACGATGTTTTGGAGCGACCTGGGAGTCAACCTTCTTGGCCCCGCCTATCTGTTGAGTTCGAACTTTGTAAACCTGAATAATCCTCTCGGGCACCTGCCGGGCATGATAAACCCCGATATCGGCCGGGCGCCTGACCCTATCCTGTTTACGATTCTGCTCGAATCAGCGGGCATCCTGCTGGGCGCGTGGTTGATCTGTTGGATAGCCGGCCGCATCCGCGCAGCACGCCCCGACATCTCGACCGCCAAGCTTCTGCTGTATATCCTCGGGATTGGGCTAGTTCTGGACCTGTCCCTGGAACTTCCGATCGTGGCATTAGGCCTTTGGACTTATCCGGCCCCAGACTGGATGTCGTTATCGCCCGGACGGGGGTTACGTTTCCCGGTCGCGGAGTGGCTCTCTGGCGCAATGGTTTTCCTGTTCTGCGGAGCGCTGCGGTTATTCAAGGACGACAAAGGCCGAACAATCGTCGAGCGCGGCCTTGAGCGATTCGCCTTCTTGCCCCGCACCCTGATCAGTCTCCTGGCGACCTACGGAGCTATCCAGCTCATCGCGTGGGGACCGCCTACCTGGATCGATATCGCTTACGTCCCATATGAGACGCAGTGGCAGCACACCCCGGGGTACCTGTTGAACGACGCCTGCGACGCCCCCGGCGTAACGGGCACCCGTTTCGGCCCGTGCCCCGGCAGCCCCGGCTACCGTATGCCCGGGCGCACCAGCCACCTGCCCGGTCCCAACCCCTAACCAGTGGAGGCGGTGTAGCGATGACAGTGGCAGCACCAATCTTCTATGAGCCTTGGGATCCCATCAGCCGCGTCAACCAATTCCAGCGCTATCAGCAACTCCTCGAAGAGGCGCCGGTTTACCGCGCTCCCTCGGGCATCTGGGTGATCTCGAGGTACGACCACATCGTCGAGTTAATGCGACGACCGGACGTGTTGTCGAGCAAGCCTCAGCAGGAGGAGGTCTTCTCCTTTCCGCCAAAGACCGAAAATCTCACCGAGGACGACTTCCAGCAGCTGTCCGTGGCCATGGCCGGCCTGCCATTGGATCTTGCCGAGCTCGCCGTTGCGGAGGTCATCGTCGGTGCCGACCACCCGAAACACGAACGACTGCGCAAAATCGTCAACCGCGGGTTTACGCGGCGCCGTCTGTTTGAGCTCACCGCAAAGATGGACACGCTTGCCAAAGACGCAGTCGAGGCGATGGGGTCGGGTCGGGTCGATGTCGTGACTGGCCTTGCTACGCCGCTTCCCGTAAGGATGATCTCCGACATGCTGTCGCTCGATCCCTCGCGCGACGCCGACGTCGCACGTTGGTCGGAAATCGTCGGGACGCTGCCGCAGCTGCCGGATCGCGGCAGCATCGGTAGTATCCGTCAGCTGCTTGCCATGCTGCAGGAGTTTAGCGAGTGCTTTGTTCCGATGGTCGAACAGCGCCGTGCCGCGCCGCAGGACGATTTGATCAGCGATCTAGTCCGAGCTACCGACGACGATGCGCTCACCTCCACCGAGGCGGTGTTGTTTTTGCTCGTCTTGATGGTCGGTGGTAACGAGACGTCGGCAAACCTCATCGGTAGTGCCGTGGCCATGCTCATGCTGCACCCCGACCAGCTGCAGCTGCTGCTCGACGACGAGTCGTTGTTGCCGAACGCGGTGGAAGAGACATTGAGGTACCAAAGCCCGCTGCAGTTCGGCTTCCGCCGGGCGCTCGCACCCGTTGAGATCGGCGGCACAACGATTCCCGAAGGCGAGCTCGTCTGCCTACTGTGGGGAGCTGCCAATCGTGACCCGCGACGGTTCGAAGAGCCGGATCGATTCGACATCACCCGCAGTGGATCGAATCTGGCATTTGGACACGGAGTCCACCATTGCCTGGGCAACCACCTTGCAAGCATGGAAGGAGTTGCCGCACTGCGGGCTATCGGACCGAAACTGCCGAACTTCACCCTGGATCCTTCGACACTCAAATTGCTGCCCAGCCCTCTTAGCCATGGGTTCAGATCCGTCAGCCTCGTGCCACGCTGATGTCTGCGGTGGGCAAGCAGCGGCCTGGGACGGTCCTGGTTACTGGCTCATCGCGCGGCCTGGGGCTGGCAGTCAGCAAGGCGCTCCTCGCGAGCGACTGGCACGTTCTCGCCGCTATGCGCAATCCAGATAAGTGCGTTATACCTCGGGCCGCTGGACGGCTGATTCCGCTCCGGCTGGACTTACTCAGCCAGGAATCTATTGACCATGCTGCTTCCACCGCCCACGCTTTGGCGCGTTCCATGCCGAGTGGACAGCTGGATGCGATCGTGCTGAATGCCGGAGTGGCCGCTATGGGTACGCTCGAAGACACCCCAGTAGAGGCGTGGGCTGACATCTTCCAGACCAATGTCTTTGGGCCGATGGCCTTGACACGAGCGTTGTTGCCTTCGATGCGCGAGACGGGTGGCCGGATCATCGTCGTGTCCAGCGAAGCAGCAATCTACGGGTTCCCCGGGGTGGGTCCTTACGCCGCATCCAAAGCCGCACTGTCGCGCTGGGCGCAGAGCCTGTCGCATGAGGTCAGGCCGTTCGGAATTAAAGTCACAATCCTGGAACCCGGGGTGCACAACACCGATATCGTGGACGGTGCGCCGCGCTATAACGACGAGTCAGGGCCGTACGCTGCGTTGTATTCTGCACTCGACAGGCTGGCACGTGTAGGTCGAAAGATTGCCCGCTCCCCGTCGAGCTTCGCTGATCATGTCGTTCGGGCGCTGAATTCGCCACATCCAGCGAGTCATCGACCAATCGGTGCCGACGCCTGGCTCCTACACCTCGCGAACCGCTTGTTGCCGACACGCATGTTCGCCGGATCGGTTCATTTGGCGACCCGACCCGTCCGATCACGCCACAATAATCGGGCGCAGAGCTGGTCGGCGATCGGACTGCTCAAAGGCTGACTAACGTGCTGAAGGCCGAGGCTGCGTAAGGGAAAAGACCAAGCGCATCGGCAACGACAACGCCGAGCTGGCCGGATCCGATCGACCGCCAATCGGGCAGTTCCTGTCCTGTACTGAGCAAGCGCGCCAACTCCCGCAATGGCGGCATGCAACGCCATTTCCAGGCGAGCGCTGTGGTGACGTGTAGTGGCCCAGGAAGGCTGTTAACGATCGTTGACAGCTTGGTGGAGGGGCTCTAACATGGGGCGACACCAATAACCGACAACCGAAAGGTTGCGCTGATGGGGACCCCATTGCGGACGACAGACCAGTTGAGGCGCTCGGCCGTCAATGAGCCGCAGTCGACACCGGAACCTTCGTACTCACATTTGAATCCGCAGTATCCGCGCTCGTGGTGGACTATCGGTTTTTCAGCGGAGGTCCCACAGGGCCGCGCCGTGCCGAACAAGGTGCTGGAGAAAGACGTTGTGTTGTGGCGCAATGCGGCGGGTGAGCTCTTCTGCCACTCGGCAATCTGTCCGCATCTGGGAGCGAATCTCGGTTATGGCGGCGTGGTCGTCGAGGATGCGTTGCAGTGTCCGTTCCATGGGTTCGAATTCGGCACCACAGGGCAGGTTGTTCGGAGGCCCCCACCGGGGGGTGATGGTCCGGCGCAGGCGCGCTGTCGGCTGACCCGTTACCGGGTTGAAGAGCATTTGGGGTCCATCTTTCTATGGAACGGCAAGGCGGATCCCGATCACGGGGTGCCAGATGTCGCAGGTGACATGTTGGCCGCGCATCCGGGGTTGCGCCGTGACGATCTGACAGTTTTCCATCATGGGTTCTATCTGCCGTACCCGGCGAAGTGGTTCTTAGAGAACGGCCCCGACGCCGGACACTTCTCTTTCGTGCATGGTCTAGGTGAGTGGGGCGAGGCTGAGACCCTGGAAGAGACCGACACCATGCTGCGTTGGCGGCAGCAGCTTCACAACGTGAAGCCGTACCTGAGCTGGGCCCGATTAAGTGAGCAATACCGTGACGGTGAATTGACGAACTTCTTGGTCAATGCTGGCGATGTCGAGCTGACAACCTACGGCGGCGGGCTGCAAGTGCTGAGATTACTGGAGCGAGTTGATGCGGACCGCGGGCCGGCGGCTCGGTTCTTGAGCTTTTTCGAAAGCGGCAGGGCCATCTTGTGTTGGGTGCCGACCACCGCCGACCATCACGTATTCCGGTTCACTTTCGTGATGCGCCGAATCCCGGTGCCGATTCTGGGCAGGGCAATTGAGTGGCTTGTCGCCAGGCTTCTGGAACGTCGCGACTGGGGCGGAATCATGCAAGACACCGCCATAATGTTGCATCGGCAAGAGCCAGCAAACCCTAGCTACGCTCGAGCTGACAGGTGCCTAGTCAAATTCCGCAAGCTCTGGGATAGCCGCATCGATGACCGTTCCTTGTGGGCAGGAGATAACGTGCACTCCAACGGCCTGCGCGGGGGGATCAAGTGGCCCGACGCCCCGGCGCACAGCTCTAGCCGCTCGCTCCAGGAAGAACAGTCGTGATCCGTCGGCCCACGACACTCATCACGCTATTGTTGTCCGCCGCTGGACTAGGGCTACTCATGGCCGACATCTGGCACAAGCGCCGACAAATTAGCCTGCGGCTGCGTCCACGTGGCGTCACCGAAGCCGGTGGCGTGACAAGAAAACGGGCCATGCGATTAGCACGCCTGGATTCCGTGCCAGAATGGCCGACAGCCACAACCCGTCCCGGTTAGTAGTTGCGATCCGCGCTGGTACTTCACCCACCGTCCGTCGACGGCGCGGCTCGCGACGTCGATCGGCCGCGTGTCTTAGGCCCTACGACTCCGGCGCAATCCCGCTCGCGGATTGGAACGACGTATCGCGCATCGGCCGGTGTGCGTCGGGCCGTGACCCGATGGCCTGCATGAGTAGGTTGGTGACGCCGTCTGCAAAGGAGTCGGCGCCGACTTTCCCGAAAATGATTGCTCTGAAGACAAGGCTGCCGAGGAGCATCTCGAAGACGAGGTTGGGATCAACGTCGTCGCGCACGTCACGCCGCGCGACCGACTCCGCGATGAAGTCCGCAAACGCGTCCCGCATCGGGATGCGTTCGGTCACGAACATATGTTCCCACGCTTGCGGGTCCTGCATGTACTCGAGCATCAGCCCAGGTGTGGCGTGGCGGGCGCCGGGCTCGGCCACTACCTCGAGGAGGAGCCGAGCCCATCCGCGGAGGGTCCGCGCGGTGTCCGCGCTCGGCTCGGGCAAGACGATGTCCGTGGCGGGAAGTATCGCGAATTCCACAAGGGCGGCCTTCGTTGGCCATCGACGGTAGATCGACTGCGCGCTGACCTGTGCCCGGCGCGCTACGGCTTGGATCGTCGTGCCCTGGTACCCGATGTCGGCCAGCAGTTGAAGTGCCGCGTCCCGGATGGCCTCATCGATGCGTGCATCGCGCGGTCGTCCGGCACGCGGGCGGTCTCCCTGCCGATCCACTTCGCCCTGGGGCGCGTCCTTGGTCACGGCGTCGCCACCGAAGTCGTCGGCATCTCAAACGACTCCTTCGCGGTCAGCGGCACGCAAGTTCTGCCGATTCATTCTGCCTCACCCGCAGGCTTCAGCGAAGTCGTTCGTCGAAATACAATTCAGGCTTGACTGTATTGGAAGCCCTGCATATTCTCACTTTACATAATATGGTCTTGTAGCGTGGCCTCGTCTCGGCGAGGCTACCTCGGTGGAATGGAGCTCGAATAATGCCGCAAATTGTATGGTTCGACGACCCCGACGCTGATCGGCATGACCTGGTCGGCGGTAAGGGAGCCAACCTCGGACGGTTGACTAAGGCGGGTTTCCGGGTCCCGCCGGGTATGACCGTAACGTCCGAGACCTACACGCGAACCCTCAAAGCGGCAGGCATCGACGAAGAGATCGCCAACCTGGTGGCGAAGATCGACTACGACGACCCCGACGACCTCGAGCGCCGGACGGCAGTCATCCGCGACAAGGTGATCTCTGTTGATCTGCCGCGAGACGTCGCCGCTGAACTCGTAGAGGCTTACGACAAGATGGGCCGCCCGTTCGTCGCGGTGCGTTCGTCCGGCACGGCCGAAGATCTCGCCGAGGCATCCTTCGCTGGTCTTCACGACACATTCCTCGACGTGGAGGGGATCGAAGGACTGGAGCAGGCTCTCAAAGGCTGCTGGGCGTCGCTCTGGACCGCTCGCGCCACTTCCTATCGCGCGAAGTTCGGCTTCAATATCGCGGACGTGGCTATCGCTGTCGTTGTCCAGGAGATGGTCGAGTCGGACGTCTCCGGCGTGATGTTCACCGGCAACCCGCTGACGGCGGACTCCGGTGAGATCGTCGTCAACGCGAGCTGGGGCCTTGGCGAGGCGGTCGTGCAGGGCATCGTCACGCCGGACACGTTCCGCATTCGGAGCCATGACTTGTTGATCCGAGAACGGGAGCCGGGAGATAAGGCCATCCGGATCGTTCGCGACCGAGAGAAAGGCAGAGGTACGGTCACCGAGGCTGTCCCCGAGTCAGAGCAGACGGCCATCACGCTGACCGACGCGCAGGTCATCGATCTCGCGAGAGTGGGCCGGCGCGTCACGGACTACTACGGCGAGATTCCACAGGACATCGAGTGGGCTGTCGCCAATGGTGATCTCTTTCTCTTGCAGTCGCGCCCGATCACCGGAGTCGAGTTTTCCTGGGACGACGAGGTCGACGGCTGGATGGTCGGCATGAACCTGGACGACGACGACGATTTCACGTGGACCCGTGAGTGGTCGAATTCCGACTGGACGGGTGCAAAGACTCCGCTCTTTTACTCCCACCGCTCTTACACGGTGAACCGTGGTCACATCTTCGCGGCGAAGCAATGGGGTTTCGAGGATCTCGCGAAAATGCGCTACTTCAAGTACCACAAGGGCGAGGCTTATTACAACTGCGACCTCGACCGGGACGTCGTGGCAGGGACCGCGTTCCCGGTATTTCGCGAGAACATGCTTGCCTACATTCCGCCGCCGTGGCACGCCGAGGTGCTCGCCAAGCCGCTGAGTGTCGCGGCCTGGCTGAAGCTGCAGGCACGGATTGCACTGTTGGGTGGCAAGCATGCGCATCACAACTGGTGGGAGGTGCTCGAGAAGAAGTACATCGAGAGCCCACGGTGGGACGTGTCTAATCTTCCCGATCTCACAACCCTGTCCGACAGGGAGCTAAAGCAGCACATCGAGGAGCACATCGAATGGGAGGCGGAATACTGCGAAGACGTGTGGATCGGATTCCTCCAGCATTGCCGGGATGCGATGTGGCTGCTCCGGTTCATAGTGACAAAGTGGTACGACGGCCCAAACGAGATGGCCTTTGCCGACCTCGTCTCGGGGTCGGTGAAGCGCAGCGCAACACTGCGCGAGAACCTGGACCTATGGGCGCTTGCGGTCACGATCAGCAAGTCGCCGTATCTCCGGCAGACCTTCGAGAAGAATGAGGGCGCCGCCTTCTTCAGCGCGCTTGAGGGATCAGAGGAGGGTGAAGGATTCCTGAAGAGCTATCGCGAGTTCTACGACACCGCCTACTGGCGCGGTCACGCGGACCGCGACACGATCTTCCCGCGCCGGGGCGACGACATCTCCATCGATTACCGAAACCTGCAGACTTTGCTCAACGGCAACCTCTCTGGCAGTCCCGAGGTGATGGAAGAAGAGGTCAACGCGAAACGGGACCGTGTCAGCGAAGAGGTTTCCGCGAACCTTCGGAAGAAGCCGTTGGGTGCTCTGCGGGTCGAGGCGTTCAAGATTGTGCTCGCCTATGTCCACCGCTTCGTGTTCTTGCGTGACGACGAGCGGTGGAGCCTGGACCGGCTGACATACGGCACCAAGCTGCTGTTCAAAGAGTTTGGCCGGCGAGTCAAGGCCAAGGGCTTGATCGATGCCGACGACGACTACTTCTTCCTCAGCAAGGACGAGCTCTACGCCTTCTATGAGGGCCGCGCTGACCTGAAGCTGGTGAAAGCGAAGATCGCGGGGCGGAAGGCGAACTGGGAGCGGCTTAACCGTAAGGAAGCAGAGCTCCCTGAGTACCTCCAGCACGGACAAGCTTTGGACCTCTCGGTTGTCGACGGCGACGCGGTCGATGGCGTATTCAAGGGCACCGGGACCAGTCGCGGAACAGTCACTGGCACGGTGCGCGTAGTCAAGGAGATC
>Ga0302326_10014529_pt1 | contig 16625 bp, 14 predicted proteins | sample Palsa_T0_3_FD_202264 | JGI IMG/M metagenome (GOLD analysis project Ga0302326, IMG submission 202264) | Peat permafrost microbial communities from Stordalen Mire near Abisko, Sweden - Palsa_T0_3 | ecosystem: Environmental > Terrestrial > Soil > Palsa > Peat permafrost | place: Sweden: Abisko...
GCCCGAGCCGCCGATGCCATTCATCATCTGGCGTCCCATAACGTGCGTGCTATTCACGTTTCCGAAGATATCCACTTCGATGGCGGTGTTGATGGAGATGATACCTAACCTCCGGATCACTTCCGGGTTGTTGCTGATTTCCTGCGGCCGCAGCAGAATGCGCGAGCGGAACCACTCCAGGTTGTCGTAAACCAAGCGCAACATCGCGTGGCTCACGGTCAGTGAGCAACTGCTGGCGAACTTGACGCGCTCGCTCTTCATCAGGCGAATGACGGAATCCTGGATCACTTCGGTGTACATTTCGAAGGCCGGGATGTCAGGATGCTTGCCGAGTGCGCCCAGCACGGCATTGGCGATATCGCCCACACCGGATTGAATCGGCAGGAAGCATTTCGGCACGCGGCCGGAGGCGATCTCGGCCGCCAGGAATTCGGCCACGTTCTGCCCGATCTTCTCGGTGACCGGCGTGGCTTCGGCGAATCCGTGGGTCTCATCGTCAGCGGCGGTTTCGACCACGCCGGCGATGCGCGCCGGGTCCACCTTGATTACCGGCGATCCTATGCGGTCCGAAGCCGCATAAATGGGGATCTCGCGGCGGTGCGGCGGATCGGCCGGCTCGTAAATGTCATGGACGCCAAGCAGCGTGGGCGGATGGCGATGGTTCAGCTCGACGATGATCTTCTCGGCCTTGTGGCAGAACGTCGGCGCGCATCCCACCGAAGACGTGAGCACGATACCGCCGCCCGCAGTCAGGTCGCTGGCCTCCACGACGGCCCAATGCACGGGGCCCAGAAAACCGTAACGCGTGGCCTGTGGCATCAGCGACAGGTGCATGTCGAAGAAGCGGGTCTGGCCGGCGTTAATGCGCGCGCGGAGGGCCGGGTCGGACTGATAGGGGGTGCGGAAGCTGATGGCGTCGGCCTTGGCCAGGGCGCCGTCCAGCGAAATGCCGGTGGAAGCGCCGGTGAGCACGCCAATCTGAAACTCGCGCCCGGCTTGGTGTTCCGCGATGGCCCGTTCGGCGACCGCCATGGGGATGGCTTTGGGCGCGCCGGCCGGAGTGAAGCCGCTGAAGCCGACGGTCTGGCCGTGCTCGATCAGCGCGGCAGCCTCTTCGGCCGAAAGCAAAGGAAAAGAAAAAATCATGAGGGATTCTCCGTATAAATCCGGATCAAGCGGCGCGCGGCGCGAAACGGGCTGAGATGTCCGGCGAGCACTTCCTGCTCGTAGGATGCCAGCTTCTCGCGCACGCCGGCGTGGCGCCTGAACTCGTCGCGCAGGGCCTGTTCGATCAACTCGTACATCCAACTTTTCGCCTGCTGCTGGCGGTAGGTGGCGAGTTGCCCGGTGCTGGTCAGCCATGCATTGTGTTCCAGCACGGCATCCCAGATTTCGGCGATGCCTTCGCGGGCGCGCGCCGAGCAGGTGGTCACGCGCGGCGTCCAGCCCATGCCGGAAGCGGAGAACAGATGCAGCGCGCTTTCATACTCGCGGCGGGCGGCTTCGGCTTTGTCGCGATTGTTGCCGTCCGCCTTGTTGAAGGCGATCAGGTCGGTCATCTCGACGATGCCGCGCTTCATGCCCTGCAACTCATCGCCCGCGCCCGCCAGCATCAGCAGCAGGAAGAAATCTACCATGGAGCGGACGGCGGTTTCCGACTGGCCCACGCCCACTGTTTCGACCAGCACGTTCCGATATCCGGCCGCCTCGCAGAGCAGCATGGTTTCGCGGGTACGACGCGCCACGCCGCCCAGCGATCCGCCCGAGGGCGACGGCCGGATGAAGGCGCGGTCGTCGTTGGCCAGCGTTTCCATGCGGGTCTTGTCACCCAGGATGCTGCCGCGGGATACCTGGCTGGAGGGGTCCACCGCCAACACAGCGACTTTCTCCGCCCGTTCGCCGGTGAGGTACGCGCCCAGTACTTCGATGAGGGAACTCTTGCCGGCGCCCGGCACGCCGGTGATACCGACGCGGATGGAATCGCCGGAGTACGGCAGGCACTGCTCCAATACGTCCTGCGCCAGTTCGATATCGTCGGCATGCAGGCTTTCGATCAGAGTAATGGCCTGGCTGAGGATGGTGCGGTCGCCGCGCAGCACACCTTCGACGTAGGCGTCGCGCGCGAGGCGCCTCCGGTGGCGCGCGGGCGCCGGCTCCACTTTAGACTCTCTCCACGGGGTTGGCGGCCAGTGTCTTCAAAATCTCCTGCGCCGCCAGTGGTATTACGGTGCCGGGTCCAAAGATGCCCGCCACACCGCTCTTGTAAAGAAAATCGTAATCCTGCGGGGGAATGACGCCGCCGACGATCACCAGGATATCCTCGCGGCCCAGCTTCTTCAGCTCTTCGATCACCTGCGGTACCAGCGTATTGTGGCCGGCCGCCAGCGACGAAACTCCCAGCACATGAACGTCGTTCTCGACGGCGTGACGGGCGACCTCGCGCGGAGTCTGAAAGAGCGGCCCGATATCCACGTCAAAGCCCAAATCGGCGAACGCGGTGGCGATGACCTTGTAACCGCGGTCGTGGCCGTCCTGTCCCATCTTGGCCACCAGCAGGCGCGGGCGGCGGCCCTCGGCGGCGGCGAATTCATCCGCCATGTGGCGGGCCTTCTGAAAGTTTTCGTCCATCTTGCTCTCCGCCGAGTATACGCCGGAAATGGTGCGCGTGACTGCCTGGTAACGGCCCCACACGCGTTCGAGTGCCATGGAAATTTCGCCCAGCGTGGCGCGGCAACGGGCCGCGGCGACTGCCAGATCGAGCAGGTTGCCATTCCCCGTTTCTGCGCAGCGCGTGAGGGCGGCGAGGGAATCCCGCACTGCGACCACATCGCGCGTACGCCGCAACTCCTCCAGGCGGGCGAGTTGCGACTTGCGCACGGCGGTATTGTCCACGACCCGGACGTCCAAGGCTGCCTCGGATTCCGCATGATAAGCGTTGATTCCCACGATGATATCTTTGCCGGAATCGATGCGTGCCTGCTTGCGCGCGGCGGCTTCTTCGATGCGCATCTTGGGCAAGCCGGTTTCGATGGCCTTAGCCATGCCGCCCAATTGCTCCACTTCCTGGATCAATTGCCAGGCGCGGTGCATGAGCTCCTGCGTGAGCTTTTCGACGTAGTAGGAGCCGCCCCAGGGATCCACGACTTTGGTGATCTCGGTCTCCTCCTGCAGGTAGATCTGGGTATTGCGGGCGATGCGCGCGGAAAAATCGGTGGGCAGCGCCAGGGCTTCATCGAGCGCGTTGGTGTGCAGCGACTGGGTGTGGCCCAGCGCGGCAGCCAGCGCCTCGACGCATGTGCGGACGACGTTGTTGAACGGATCCTGCGCGGTGAGGCTCCAGCCGGAAGTCTGGCAATGCGTGCGCAGCACCATGGACTTCGGATTCTTCGGGTTCAACTGCTTCACCAGCTTGGCCCACAGCACGCGGGCGGCGCGCATTTTAGCGATTTCCATGAAGTGGTGCATGCCGATGCCCCAGAAAAAGGAGATGCGCGGCGCAAAGCTATCGATATCCAGGCCGGCGCGAATGCCGGTGCGCAGGTATTCAAGGCCGTCGGCCAGCGTGTAGGCGAGTTCCAGATCGGCCGTGGCGCCGGCCTCCTGCATGTGATAGCCGCTCACGCTGATGCAGTTGAACTTCGGCATCTTCTGGGAGGTGTAGCGGAAGATATCGCCGATGATGTGCATGGAGCCTTCCGGCGGATAGATGTAGGTGTTGCGGACCATGAACTCTTTGAGGATGTCGTTCTGGATGGTGCCGCTGAGCTGTTCCGGAGACACGCCCTGCTCTTCGGCTGCCACAATGTAGAAGGCCATGATGGGCAGCACGGCGCCGTTCATGGTCATGGACACGGACATCTGGTCGAGGGGGATCTGGTCGAAGAGGATCTTCATGTCCAGAACGGAGTCGATGGCCACGCCGGCCTTGCCGACGTCACCGACCACGCGCTCGTGGTCCGAATCGTAGCCGCGGTGGGTGGGCAGATCGAAGGCCACGGACAGGCCTTTTTGGCCTGCTGCGAGATTGCGCCGATAGAAGGCATTGGATTCCTCGGCCGTGGAGAAGCCCGCGTATTGGCGGATGGTCCAGGGCTGGCGGGAATACATCGTGGAATAGGGGCCGCGCAAATAGGGCGGCAGACCGGCGGCGTAAGCCAAATGCTCCATGCCCTCGAGATCCGCGCGCGTGTACCAGGGTTGGATGACGAAGTGTTCCGGGGCAAGCCACTCCGACCGGTTTGCGCGCGCCGCGGCAGCATCGGGTGTGGGCTTATAGTCGATGTTGGAAAAATCGGGACGCATGGTTAGTCTCTCACCCCTAGCCGTTCCTGCCAGGCGCGCAGGACTTCGGCCGCATTGCTGCGAACGTGCACGAAATCCGCTACGCCGGACTGCTTCAACTGCTCGATGGAATCGACAGGATTGCCAGCCACTATAACCGGCGTGGCCTTGCCGGCATCGCGCAGTTGCCGAATCACCTGCGGCGCGAGGGTGACGTATTCTGGATCCGAACTGCACAGAACGATGGCATCGGGATCGCCCGTGAGCGCATCGGCGGTTTGAATTTCGAACCCCGCACAGCCGAAAAAATTAGTGACGAACGCGGAGCGGGCCTTGCGCATCTTCACGTCCCCGGCTTCGAGCAGCAGGAACCGCGGCGTATGGCCGGTACGGGCTGCGTGGCGCTCCGTGCGCAGACGGATCGCTTCGAAAATGCGGGCGGCGCGTGACGCGGGATCTTCGCGCTCGATCTTGGGCAGCATGCGCTCGGCGAGATTGGGATACTGGTTGGTCCCCACGATGGCCGTGCGGCGGGTACTCACAGCCGCCTCGCGGTCGGCGCGGGATTTGGCCATGTCGCGCTGCAGCGCATCGGATTCGGAATACTGCACGAATCCGCCCGCCGCTTCGATTTGCTGAAACAGCTTCCAGGCTTCGCGGGCGACGGAATCGGTGAGCACTTCCAGGTAATACGAGCCGCCCGCAGGGTCCACCGAGCGATCCAGCCAGGCCTCCTGCTTCAGGATCAATTGGGTATTGCGCGCCAGGCGCGTCGCTGGCTCGTCCGGCTCGCGATAGGGTTCGTCGAACGGTTCGACTTGCAGCGCATCGACGCCGCCGATAGCCGCGGCCATGGCTTCGGTAGTGGACCGCAGCAAGTTCACGTGCGCGTCGTAAATGGTTTTGGTCCAATGCGAGGTGCGCGCGTAAATGGTCATCTTGGCGGTATTGGCTGGGGCTGGCTGGAAGCTCCGGACCGCGCGGGCCCACACCGTGCGGGCGGCCCGCAGCTTGGCGATTTCCAGAAAATAGTTGGATCCGATGGCAAACGAAAATGCGAGGGCTTGCGCGGCATCGGCTGGCGGCAGTCCGCGATCCGCGAGTTGCGAGACGATCTCGACTCCTTCCGCTAGCGCGAAACCGAGTTCCTGGACGATGGTCGAGCCGGCTTCGGAGAATCGGTGGGCGCCGACTGTGATGGGGTGGAAATCAGGCAGAGCCTGGCTCTGCAGCACCAATCGCGCGGCGCGGTCGAAATCCGCCAAAGGCTCATAATCGACGGAGCCGCCGGAGACCGGCTTGCGGACCAGCGCCTCCAGTACGTCGGTTGCGCGCTCGCCCGCTTCGAAGTGAACGGCGCAGCGGGGGAGAGCTTCCAACACCTCGTCGATATTCTGCGCGCCGAGCACGAAGCCGATCTCATCCGCGCCCCCAGCCAGCGCCGCTCGCGCCGCGGAGACGTCATGCACCACGGCCCGAATACGCCACGCATTGTCGCCGCGCGTGCCGCGGGTATATGGAAACTCGCCGGGCGCGGAATCCAAATACCCAAGCCCGCGCAAATCTTCCGCGCGGTAGTAGAGTCTGGTCTTGGGGGCCGCGCCTTTCAGGTCCTTGCGCACAACCTCATCCCACTGTTCGGTCGAGACCGGCGGGAACTCGGCTAACGTCAGATTCCCGGTCATGGCGTCGCTCATGAGGTGGGGTCCTCCACGATTTCAATCAGGACGCCCAGCGATTTCGGGTGCACGAAGAACACGGTGGTGCCGCGCGATCCGGGGCGCGGCGCTTTGTCGATCAATTGGAAACCGTTCTCCTTCATGTATTGGAACGCAGCCTGGGCGTGGCGCACGCGGAAGGCTACATGGGCCAGACCGCCGCGTCCGCCGTTCTTGTCGATCAGCTTTTGCACCGGCGAATCGGGGCTTAACGGCTCCAGCAATTGAACCAGGTTGGGGCCTTCGCCCACTTGCAGCAGCGCCTCGCGCACCTGGTCGCCGCCGTAAACTTCCTCGCGATGGATCTCACGGAAGCCGAGCAGTCCATACGCTTTGACGTGCGCATCCAGTTCGCCTTGGCGTACCGCGATGGCTACGTGGTCCACAAACTGAAAACCAGGAATATTGGATAGATCTTCACTCATAATTATTCGAATTCGACCAGAACCTGTCCGGTCTGCACGCCATCGCCGACGTTGGCGTTGATAGCCTTGATTTTGCCGGCCACTGGCGACGTGATGTTCGTCTCCATTTTCATGGCTTCCAGCACCAGCAGCGGATCGTTAGCCTGGATCTGCTGGCCGGGCTGGGCATTCACGCGCACCACGATGCCCGCGACGGGGCTGCGGCAGACCTTGTCTTCCGCGACGTTGCTATCCGGCGAAGCTGGGTGCGGAGGCGGCGGTGGCCCGGATGGCACAGCGGTGGGAGCGGCCGGAATATAGGCGTGGGACAGATTGGCCGGCGCGCGATCGTCTTCGGCGACCTCCACGTCCACTTCGTAGGTCTTTTGATCAACTGTAATTCGCAGCTTCATCGCCCGTGCATTACCCCCAGATTGTGTGACGCCTGAACAAATACGCGGCCCTGTTGCGCCCATGCGTTGGACGGCGCGGTGCGCACCAGCCGCGCACTCCGGATGCGCGCCCGCTTCCCCATGAACGCGGCCACGGCGGCGGTTAGGACCATGATCGTTTCGGGGCTGACCTCTTCCACCTTTTCAGGTTCCGGAGGTATGGGCTGGGGGACTGGCGGCAACACCAGCGCCGCAACGGGCGCGGCTTCAGGTACCGCGGCGGCCTTGCCGTTCTTGTTCTCGATCAGCGATTCCAGCCGCTGCACTTCGCTCCGCACCATGCGGCGCGACATCGCGGCACCCGCTACCCATCCCGCGAAGATTCCCAGCGGCAAAAGTAATAAACCCATAAAATTGCTTTCTCCACCACAACGCACGAGCCCAGCAGGCCTTTCCTACAGCGGCATCAGGCCGTGCTTCTTAGCCGGACGCAACTCGCGCTTGGTCTGCAGAGCTTCCAACGCCAGAGCCAGATACCGCCGCGTCTCGGCCGGCTCGATAATATCGTCCACCAGCCGCGTCCCGCCCGCCACGTATGGATTCGAGAACGTGTTGCGGTACAGGTCGATCAATTCCTTGCGCCGCACCTTTTTGGCGTCTTTATCGAGAGCTTCGTTGATCTCTTTCCGGAAAACGACTTCGACGGCGCCTTCCGCGCCCATGACCGCGATTTCCGCGGTGGGCCAGGCCACCACGCGATCGGCTCCCAAATCCTTGCCGCACATCGCCAGGTATGCGCCGCCGTAGGCCTTGCGCACGATCACGGTGACTTTCGGAACCGTGGCCGCCGAGTACGCAAACAGGAGCTTCGCGCCATGCCGGATGATGCCGCCGTACTCCTGCTGCACTCCGGGCATGAAACCGGGCACGTCCACCAGGGTCACCAGCGGGATATTAAACGCGTTGCAGAAGCGGATAAACCGCGCGGCCTTGTCGGACGCATTGATATCCAGCGCGCCCGCCATCACGGAAGGCTGGTTCGCGATGACTCCTACCGGGCGGCCCGCGATACGGCCGAAGCCGATCAGGATATTCTGCGCAAAACTCAACTGCACTTCCATAAAATCGCCCTGGTCGAGCAGCGCGGCGATTACGGAGCGCATGTCGTAAGCGATCTTGCCATCGTCGGGAACGAGAGTGTTCACGCCAGGATCGGGGTCGAGCGGCCCATCGTACGGCAGGCGCGGCGGATCTTCCAGATTGTTCGATGGCAGATAACTCAGCAGGCGGCGGCAGATGAAGGCGGCCTCGTCGTCGTTCTCGGCGATGAAATGCACTACGCCGGAGTAAGTCATTTGCGCCGCCGGACCGCCCAACTGGTCCGCAGTCACGACTTCGCCTGTGACTTGTTTGATCACCGAGGGGCCGGTGATAAACATCTGCGCGCCCTTGGTCTGGATGATAAAGTCGGTCAGCGCCGGGCTATATGCCGCGCCGCCGGCGCACGGGCCGCAAATCAGCGACACTTGCGGCACCACGCCCGAGAGCATCACGTTCATGTAGAATACGCGGCCGTATCCCGCCAGGCTGTTGATGCCTTCCTGCACGCGCGCGCCGCCTGAGTCGTTGATGAAGACGAATGGCGAACCGGTCTTGAGCGAGTAGCGCATCATCTCGGCGACCTTTTCGCTGTGCACTTCGCCTGCAGCGCCGCCGCCGACCGTGAAATCCTGGCTCGCCAGATGAATGAGGCGGCCATCCACCGTGGCAGCGCCGGTGACTACGCCATCGGCCGGCATTTCCTTATCGGCCATGCCGAACAGCGTGGCGTGATGCCTGGCGAACAAGCCGATTTCCTGGAAGCTGGCGCTATCGATCAGCCGGTCGATGCGCTCGCGGGCAGTGAGTTTACCCGCCTGGTGCTGTTTCTCGATGCGCTCCTTGCCGCCGCCTTCCATCAGGCGGGCTCGTTTCTCTTCTAAGTCGTGAATCTTGGCTTCGATGCCCATATTTTACCTGTTAGCTGCCTCGGAGCCGGCTGAAAGCCGGCTGCGGGCAAGATTGCCCGCCCTCCAATTCCTACTGGACCGGAGCCACAGTAACGTTATGCGACTTACCATTCAGAGTCACCACATACGATACAGGTTCCGTCATTTGGCCCTGCGCCGGCGCAGATGCCGGTTTAGCGGCGGGCTTGGCGGGCGCTTTGGCCGGCTCCTTACTCAGATTTTTTGGTCCCTGGCTGCGCGCCGGAAAGAACTTAGGCGCCACCTGCGGAAACATCGCATAAGTCAAAACGTCTTCGTCGCTGCCGTTGCATCCGTTCAACGCCAGGGCATCGGCGCGCAACTGGTTCCACTCGGGACGCAGCAAATCCGCCGGACGCCCGGAAATCGGTTCCTTCTTGGAGTGCAGGATGGCTTTCTTGACCACGTCGGGATTCTTCTCGCCAAGAGTGCTTCCATAGTAGCCCAGCATTAAGTCGGCGAACTCACCTGTCATCACTTTGTAACGCCCCATTAAGACATTGAATACGGCCTGCGTGCCGACGATCTGGCTGGAGGGCGTCACCAGCGGCGGATAGCCTGCGTCGCGCCGCACACTGGGAACCTCCTCCAACACTTCGCGCACCCGGTCGCCGGCGCCCTGCTGCTTGAGCTGGCTTTCCATATTGGAGATCATTCCGCCGGGAATCTGGCTGCGGAATATGTCCGTATCCACGCCGTTGAATCCCGTCAGGAACTCGGCGTAGCGCGGCCGGACCTTATTAAAGTAGTCGCGCACCTTGCGGATCCGCTCCATGTCGACGACGGTGCGATAACCGGTGCCCTCCAGCATCTCGATAAGGGATTCAGTCGGATTGTGGCCGGGCCCCAGGCTGAGACTGCTGATGCTGGTATCTACGATATCGCAGCCGGCTTCGATAGCTTTCATCAGGCTGACCAGGGTCACGCCGGTGGTGGCGTGGGTGTGTACGTGGACCAGCGTTTCTTCCCCACAGGCGGTTTTGATGCCTTCAACTAATTCGTAGGCCGGAGCGGGCTTCAGCAGCCCGGCCATATCCTTAATGCAGATGGAGTTGCACCCCAGATCCACAAGCTGCTCAGCCATGGTGACAAAGGCGGGAATGGTGTGCTCGGGGCTAATGGTGTAACAAATAGTACCCTGGGCGTGTTTGCCGGTGGCGCGCACGGCTTTGAGCGACGTGCGCAGGTTCCGGATGTCGTTCAGCGCGTCGAACACGCGGAAAACGTCCATGCCGTTCTCGGCAGCCTTCTCCACAAATCGGCGTACGACTTCGTCCTCGTAATGCCGGTAGCCCAGCAGGTTTTGGCCGCGCAGCAGCATCTGCAAACGCGAGTTGGGCATGAGTTTACGAAAAGTGCGCAAGCGCTCCCAGGGATCTTCATTCAGGAATCGAATGCAGGCGTCGAAGGTGGCGCCGCCCCAGCACTCGATGGACCAAAACCCAGCTTTATCAAGGTCTTCGCAAGCCGGCACAAGATCTTCCAGGGCCATGCGCGTGGCCATCAGGCTCTGGTGGGCGTCGCGCAGAATAAGTTCGGTGATTTGGATAGTTCGTTCAGGCATAGTTTTTTCTCCGCTGAATTTCGCGGGGGCTATAAGACTATTCTATCCGATTTCAACGTGGGGGAGCCCTCCAGCCCTCCAGGATTCCGGACTTCGCTTGCGCCACATGCACGCAATGCGCTTACTATAAACGCATGCGAACCATTCGGTACGTTTCCGTCTTGCTGCTGGCCCTGTCCGCTTTCCTCCCGTCCGCGCGCCTGGTGGGCGCATCGAAGGGTTTACGGGAGTACCTGGTCTACTTCGGGACCTACACCGGCAAGGGCAGCAAGGGCATTTATGTCTGCCGGTTTCGCCCGGCTACGGGCAAGCTGACTCCAGTGGAACTGGCGGCGGAGACGGTGAGCCCCTCGTTCCTGGCGGTGGATCCCGGGCAACGCTTCCTGTTCGCGGCAAACGAAATCGGAGATTATCAGAACGCCAAGAGCGGCTCGGTATCTTCGTTCGCCATCGACCGGCGTTCCGGCAAGCTTAGCGCGCTGAACACCGTGGCATCGCGCGGCGCGGACCCGTGTCATCTGACTGTGGACAAGGCCGGCAAACACGTCCTGGTAGCCAACTATACCGGCGGCAGTGTGGCTGTTTTGCCTATCAAGCCGGACGGCGCACTGGGCGAATCGTCGGACTTCGTGCAACATCTCGGCTCCAGCGTGGATCCCGAGCGGCAAAAGGAGCCGCACGCGCACGATGTCGTCCTGACGCCCGACAACCGCTTCGCCGTGGTCGCCGACCTGGGACTCGACAAACTGCTGGTCTATCGCTACGATCTGGAAAATGGCAAACTCGCATCCAACGATCCGCCCTTCGGCCGCGTGAAGCCGGGGTCCGGGCCGCGGCATTTCGCCTTGCACCCGAACGGGCGGTGGGCGTATGTGATCAGCGAAATAGGCAACACCATAACGGCGTTCGATTGGGATGGAGACAAAGGATCGCTCCACGAACTGCAGACCGTCCCCACGCTGCCCAAGGATTTTAAGGGCGAGAACACCACGGCTGAATTGGCAGTGCACCCCAAAGGCCGGTATCTCTACGGCTCCAACCGCGGCCACGATAGCATCGCGGTCTATGCCATCGATCCGGCCAAGGGAATGCTGACGCAGATCGAGGATGTCTCCACGCTGGGTAAAGAGCCGCGCAACTTCGCGCTGGATCCGACGGGCGCATATCTGTTCGCCGCGAACCAGAATTCGAACACGGTGGTGGTGTTCAGGGTAAACCCGAGCAATGGCCGGCTGACACCGACCGGGGAGAAGGTTGAGGTGGTGTCGCCGGTGTGCGTGACGTTCGTGGCGGCGCAGTAGGGCGTGTATGATTTGATATGGAGGAGGCGGGGAAAATGCTCGCCGCATTCGGCAGCAGCGCGGAAATTGCAGTATAATAGCTCGATAGCGACTACAGCCCGCTGAAATCAGGCACGTTAAAGACGGAGAGGTGGCTGAGTGGTCGAAAGCAGCGGTTTGCTAAACCGTCGTAGGGTCAAAAGCTCTACCGGGGGTTCGAATCCCCCCCTCTCCGCCATATTATTTTCAGTAATTTACAGTTAATCCCCCAAGTCAGCGTGCAATGGCGTGCAAGCCTGATCAATAATCAGGTGAGGTGCGTATGGCGCTCAAACTCTACCGCCGCCACAGAATCGAATGCGAGGGCGGCCACCCGGAAGACTCCCGAACAGGCGAATTCGAGGAGGGCAGACGTGGCTGGAAACGATGCGGATGCCTGATCCATGTGGCTGGCACGCTCAGCGGCAAGTTCAGCCGAAAGCAGACCGGCAAGGCACATTGGGACGAAGCAAAAACTGTCGCAGCCGAGTGGGAGAAAACGGGTTCGTGGAGCGGTGAAGTCACCGTCGCCGAGCCGCTGCCGGAGCCGACCGGGCCACAGCGCATTCCGGTCGAGCGCGCCGTCACGGCGTTTCTCGCGGAATTGCAGGAAACCGCCGCTTTCGCCACCCATAAGAAATACCGCCTGCTGCTGACCAAGTTCCAGGAGTTCTCGATCCAGCGCGGCTACGCGATGATCGACGAGTGGCAGCCGACCGACGTGCGCGACTTCCGCACCTCATGGCAGATTAATCCGCGAACCGGAGCGCGGCGCATGAGCATGCTGCGTCCTTTCCTCGAATATTGCGTCGCCAATGAGTGGATCATCCGCAACCCGGCCCGTGCCGTGAAGAATCCCAAAGGCCGCGACATGGAGAAGGCGGAGCAGCGGCTTCCCTTTACCGACGACGAGCTGAAGCGCATGTACGAGGCTTGCCCGAAATACGGCACATCGGCCAAACACAAATGGACCGGCGAGGATATCGCCGACTTCATCTCGCTGTCCATTTATACGGGACTGAGGATTTCTGATGTGGCGCTGTTTCATATCGACCGCATGCACAGCTCCGGCGAAATCCGCGTGCGCACGACAAAAGCGGGGACGCATGTCTATACGTGGGTTCCGCAGTGGCTGCAGGACCGGATACGGGCAAGGGCCAAAGTACATGGCGAATACATCTTTGGGGCGCACGAAACCAAGGACCTCGATGTCATCACCGATCTGTGGCGCAGGAAGCTTAATAAGGTCTGGGATCTGTGCGGCCCGTGGAAGGTGAAGCCGACACCGCAGCGCTTCCGCCATACCTTCGCGCGCATCCTGCTGCAGAAGCCCGGCGTCACGGTTAGGGATGTCGCCGAACTGCTCGGCAACACCGAAGAGATGATCCGCAAGCATTACGGCGCATGGGTGCCCGAAAGACAGGAACGCCTCACGCGGATATTGCGTGAGGCGTTCGATGACAAACCCAAACCTAAACTGGTAGCGCTTCCGCACCGCAAGTCATGACGGATTGAGCAGCCGCGTATGAATACGGCGTGCGGCGGACTCGGGCACGGTATAGACCGTGTGCGCTTTCTTTCGACCCATGCGCACCTTGACCACCCCCGGATCGTCCTTGATGAGCTTGCGCACGGTCTCCCGGCCCAGGCCCCAGATGCGGGCGAGTTCGCCGATGCGATAGTGCCTTTCAAATGGGGTTTGATCCTGCATCGCATCAGCTCCCCGTGGGCGCGAACAGCGCGCCCTGTGCTTGCGCCGCCGCGATACGGCGGCACGCCAGCTCAAAATAATCCGGCCGCTTTTCGATACCGATGAACTTGCGCCCCTGCTTCACACAGGCCACACCCGTCGTGCCTGAGCCCATGAACGGGTCGAGCACCGTCTCTGCCGGGTCGGTGAACATCCCCACCCAATCGGCAACGAGCTTTAAGGGCTTTTCACTGGGGTGCGCCCCGTGCACGACGTTGCAGACCCATACTGCATTGTGCCCGCCGCCGTTCCAGCGCTTCCTGCCTTCGCGGTGGAGCATGGCAATCGCTTCCCATCCCACCCCCGGCCGGTCGCCGCTGAATTGCGGCGCGCCGTTCGGCTTGTACCAGATACCGAGCCGCACGAGAGGCAAGCCCGTTTTCTCGAGCTGTGCCGCGTGCTGCCATGCGCAGGACATCACGACCCAGCGCCTGGCTTGCCCGACGGCATTGCCGCAGAATTCGACGAACTGGTCATCGCTTAAGGAGTCGAAATCGATCCGCGAAGCACCGGGAAACTTCGCGGACCGTGCGCCCTGATTCGTCTTCGCGTTATAGGGCGGGTCGGTAATGATGGCGTCCACCTCGCCGCAGCCCGGCATCAGCAAGAATGCGTCTCCCTGATGAAGTAGGCAGTCGCCGATACGAACCGTGCGAACGAGGTTATCGTTTGCGGGTGGCATACTTCCGGCTTCACTGCCAAATTGAGCGCCCGGTATGGTTCCGCAAGTATCAGGATGATTGCGAGATTTGGGTAGAGTTCGCATAAAGGTGGCATTCAACCTTTAGGACTATTCGTTCGCCCCGGATTCCGGCGCGGCGGCCTGCGTCTTGCGCAGCCTCAGTCCGCCGTCCGCCGTTCTTTCCCACGTGCGATCTTCCCCCCAGACATGCAAGGTTGCCTCTCCGGTGACCGAGATCAAGACGGCGACTGCCGGAGCGTCCGCGGATTCGCCATAAGACGCACAGATGGCGGTGAAATCGTCCCGGTATACCCCGTGGACAACAATGTGTTCGCGTGGTGCGCCCGAAGCTATCGAAACTATTTCATCCGCATTCGCGATTAAGGTTTCCGCAGCCTTCACGTCGAAAGGCTTCGGCTCCGCGAAAGAGATGAACGGCAGTTGCTTCAGCTTCTGCCATAACTCGTACCAGTCAACCAATGAGCCATTGAAAATCCGGAGCGTCTCTAACAGCCCCTCGGAACGGACACGATGCGCTTTCTCCAGAGCCTGGAAGGCTTCCTGTTTGACTGCCTGCGAAATGGGCATAATTCTCCTCCTGTTCCTTTCGTGAAGTTTCAAAGCACCGATGTAAAACGAAGTCTGGGTCTAGCGCGAGAGCAGCCGCGCGCTATATTCCGGAAGGTTGCGCACAGCATATGCGCGCGAAGGTGACGAGGACGGCCGATTCACGACCCAGGTCACAAACGGATTTTCCACTTCCCTGTTCTGCGGCGCGCTTCTTTGCTCGCCGTCCTTCACGCCGCGTCGCGAGATGCGCCGCAGGAGCCGGAAGCCGAGATAAACGCATATCGCCAGCCACAGGCATGCCAGCGCCGGGGAAGCCCTGTCGATGTCTTGCCCGACATAGAGCGGGATGGCGAGCGCCAGCAGCATCGCGACGACGACCCGGAGCCACCCGCTGCGCTGTGCCTTCGCAGTCGTTGTGGAACGCTTCGTGACACTGTCGTCCCCACCCTGATGATAGGAAGTGCGCTGAGACGCAATGGCAGGCTCGGCCATCGCCTGCCATTGCGCCGACCACCGCTTATAGCGGCTTACCTTGCCTACCGCCGAGAGCGTCTGCATCGCCATGAGCAGGGCGAGCATGCCTTGCCACCACGATGCGCCGCCCGTAAGCCATTCCACTATCACAGCCCGCAGGCCAATAACAGCACGAGCGCCATGAACCGGCTGGCAATAAGGCGTGTGACCAACGAAGGCCGGTTCATTGGCGGAACCTCGCCACAAAGTGGTTAGTGCCGGTGTTTCTGAAAATCCGGCCGCCCTGAAACCATACTCCCGTTACCTCATTACCGTTTTGTCGGCCTCCGGTTTTGAGACGGCGGGCGAAGTCGCCCGGCTCAATCGCGAATTCCATATTCTCGCTATAGCCTTCACTGACGTTGTGGCTTTGGCCCCTGCCCGGGTTCTCTCCCCAGCTGGTGCCATCGCCCCGGCTGCTGCCAGCACTTGAATTGTGGCTGCCCTGGCCGAAGCCGGAGCTTGACGACGCGCCGAAATTGGAGGAGAAGCCGCTGTTCTCGCTCTCGCCCGCATTCATCCCGACATTGAAGCTGGCCGAGGTTCCGCTGCTGTAATTCCCCCGCCTTCTTACGACTCGGCCAATCATCCGGCTCGCAAAATCATTGGTTTCCGGGCAGGCATTAGTGAAGTACACGTGTGTGAGATACCGACCCGCCAATGCATGGGCGGCATCGCGCGGATTGTCGCCGCCTATACGGGAATAGTACGCGAGCAGCGATTGGGTCATGCCCACGGGGCATAATTTTGAAGACCGCCCAACCGACAAAGCGTCCCCGTCATAGGGGTGCACGGTCTCCTGGGCTTCGTCGCAATAGCAGAAGATAGGACGCTCCCGATGCTTGGGCGCAAGGCTGTTACGCGCCAATGCCTCGCGTAGAAAGATATATTTGAAGATCACTTGCGCCACGACACCGTCTTCGTTCCAGGTCAAGGTCGGCATGGCCAATACAATGACCGCTCCATGAAACGTCATCTCAGGGACGATAGTGGTCCGGCCGCAGAAGGCCCGCGCGAGTCGGCCGTGCAGGAACCTGTCGAGCGCGGACGTAATGGTGATAACGATGTTGCCTCGGGTCTTATCAGGGATCGCCGGGAACGTCTCGGCCCAGTTATTGATCACATCGGCGAGCACATCGGCAGGTAGCGGCACTTTGGGGCGGCGCGTGGCCGCGTCCATCACCGCGTACATGTACGAGCGCTTCTGCCAGTCGGGGTCCGTCACGTCCTTGATACTGGCAGGTGCGGTGTTGATGAAGCGTACCAGCTCCGCGACCGACACGGAGCCTTTAGCGGCATAGAGCGCCAGAATGGCGCGCCTGATTGCCTGGCGGGCGCTGTCGGCCCAAAACGCATCTCCCCCGCGCTGGCTTGCCGAGGCACTGGCCTTCTTTGAGGCTTCCAC